>OLOT01001817.1_pt1 | contig 11687 bp, 12 predicted proteins | sample 1671991 | NCBI WGS metagenome assembly OLOT01 (sample SAMEA3136634, study PRJEB25190) | human gut metagenome | biome: human gut; feature: human-associated habitat; material: faeces | place: Austria | collected 2013
CTTGGTAACCAGCATTTTGCAACTGCAACCATGCAGGTTCCGAAATATGCACAGCCAGGACAGCCGGCGAAAGAATTATATGTAGATCTGGAATTGAAAGTGATCGCGGATGTAGGACTTGTAGGATTCCCAAATGTCGGGAAATCTACATTCTTATCACGTGTGACGAATGCACAGCCGAAGATCGCCAATTATCATTTCACAACATTGAATCCAAACCTTGGTGTCGTGGATCTTCCGGATGCGAACGGATTCGTAATCGCTGATATTCCGGGACTGATCGAAGGTGCATCGGAAGGTGTCGGACTCGGACATCAGTTCCTGCGCCATATCGAACGTACCAAACTGATGATCCATGTAGTAGATGCAGCCGGAACCGAAGGACGTGATCCGGTAGATGATATCTATAAAATCAACAATGAGTTAAAAGCATATAATGCGGATATTGCGAACCGTCCACAGGTGATCGCAGCGAATAAGATTGATGCGATCTTTACCGATGATGATCCGGTACAGCGTCTGAAAGATGAATTTGAGCCACAGGGAGTAAAGGTATTCCCGATTTCCGGGGTAACCGGACAGGGTATCAAGGAATTGCTTTACTATGTATCGAACGAATTGCAGCATCTGGAACAGGATACGATCGTATTTGAGCAGGAATATTTCCCAGAGGAAGAGATCCCGATGAATGATCTTCCATACACAGTTGAAAAGGAAGACGATATGTATGTGGTAGAGGGACCAAAGATTGAAAAAATGCTTGGTTATACAAACCTTGATTCTGAGAAAGGTTTTGCATTCTTCCAGAAATTCCTCAAAGATTCTGGTATTCTGGAACAACTTGAAGAAGCTGGTATCCAGGAGGGTGATACAGTACGTATGTATGGCCTGCAGTTTGATTATTATAAATAAAAGATCAATTGCGGTCCGTTGATTGTGATAAAGAGGAGATTAAAGATGACAACAAAACAAAGAGCTTATTTAAAAGGTCTTGCCATGAATTTAGATCCGATCTTCCAGATTGGAAAGAACAGCATGACACCGGAAGTTACCAAAGCAATCCAGGAAGCACTGGACGCAAGAGAACTGATTAAGATCAGTGTGCTTAAGAACTGTGCAGATGATCCGCGTGCGCTTGCAGAAGTGATTGCAGAACGTACACGTTCACAGGTAGTTCAGGTAATCGGTAAGAAGATTGTATTATATAAAGAAGGCAAAGATAAACATAAGAAGATCGAACTGCCAAAATAAATACAGGTAGGAGATTTGAATGAAGATAGGGATTATGGGAGGAACCTTCGATCCGATCCACAACGGACATTTGATGCTGGGACATGCTGCATATGAGACATTTTCTCTGGATCAGATCTGGTTTATGCCAAATGGAAATCCTCCTCATAAAAAGAGTGAGACAATAAAATCTACTGCTGAGGACCGGATGAAGATGACCAGTCTTGCAATTGCACCGTTCCCAGAGTTTGTGTTGCAGCCGTATGAGGCATTGAGAGAGGAAGTATCCTGCTCTTATCAGACGATGGAATATTTTAAGGAAATGTATCCGGAGGATGAATTTTACTTTATTATCGGCGCAGATTCGCTTATGGCAATTGAGACCTGGGTACATCCGGAGCGGATCTTCCCAACGTGTACGATCCTTGCGACGTACCGTGACGAGATAAAGACGAAAGAAGAGATGGATCAGCAGATCCATCATCTGTCTGAGAAATATGGGGCGCAGGTCCTGCTTATGGAGACACCGCTTATGCCAGTATCCTCTCATGAACTGCGTGCCAGTCTTCAGGCCGGTGAATCTGTCTCGGCATATGTTCCGGATGCTGTGTGCGGTTATATAAAGGAACACCAGTTATACCGGTAACAGCTTTGAAAAAGCATGTGAAAAAGCAAAAGAGGAAAACGATGATGGATGAAAAAATTTTAAAAATACAGCATACGTTAAAGAAAGAACTGGATGAAAACCGCTATCATCATACACTTGGTGTGATGTACACGTCTGCTTCAATGGCCATGCGTTACGATGTAGACGTACAGAAGGCACTTTACGCGGGATTACTGCATGATTGTGCAAAATGTATCCCTAGCGATAAGAAAATCCGTCTGTGCGAGAAATACGGCCTTCCGGTGTCATCTGTAGAAAAGGAAAATCCAAGTCTGTTACATGCCAGACTCGGTGCGTATCTGGCTCATGAAAAATATGGTGTGAAGGATGAAGAAATCATTTGTGCGATTGAAAGCCATACAACCGGACGTCCGGGTATGAGCATGTTGGAGAAGATCGTCTACATTGCGGATTATATCGAGCCGGGTAGAAGAGAACTGCCGAATATGGCAGATGTAAGACAGCTTGCTTTTAGGGACATTGATGAATGTCTTTACCGGATTTTAAAAGATTCACTGGTATATCTGGATAGTAAGAATATTACAGTGGACCCTATGACACAGAGAACTTATGATTATTATAAAAAAGAAATGGGAAAGGAGGATTAATATGGATCAGGCAAAAGAAATGGCAAAAATTGCTTTTGAAGCGTTAGAGGATAAAAAAGGTGAAGATGTATGTGCGATTGATATTTCAGCGGTATCTGTACTTGCAGACTATTTTGTAATTGCAAATGGTAACAGCGACAGCCAGGTACGTGCACTTGTTGAGAATGTAGAGGAAAAGATGCACAAAGCAGGCTACGCTGCAAAAGAGACAGAAGGACACAGAAGCGGAGCATGGGTATTGATTGACTTCGGTGATGTGATCGTGCATATTTTTGATAGAGAAAACCGTCAGTTCTATAATCTGGAACGGATCTGGAATGATGGAAAGAGAATTGATGATGTAAATGAATTTTAATAAAAGTTTATTGTTGTAAAAGATTTTATGAAAGCCTCGTGCATATAAAATATAAAACTGATTCCGCTCACTTCGTTCGAAGTTATCTGTTTTATATTTTATATATTGCACGGGGCTTTTGAATGTTATTGATTTTGCAACAACAAATAAATATTGAATGAACGCTTGAATGCTTGGAATTGTTTGTGTTTAAGCGAAGAAACGGAAGACTCCGATTACTTTTCCCATGATCTGAAGATCACGGACGATAATTGGTTCCAGTGCATCGTTTTCCGGCTGGAGGCGGAAGATGCCTTCTTCTTTGTAAAATCTTTTGACAGTAGCGCTGTCATCGAGTAATGCAACTACAATATCACCGTTATCGGCAACAGAAGATTGTTCAACTAATACGAGGTCACCGTCAAGGATTCCGGCATTGATCATGCTTTCTCCGTGTACCTTAAGCATAAAAGTCTGCTTATTCGGCATGTATTCCATCGGGATAGGAAAGTAGTTTTCTATATTCTGTTCAGCAAGAAGAGGTTCTCCTGCAGCAACATGCCCGATCACAGGTACGTTTACCATCTCTCTGCGATTAAAATTAAAAGAATCATCCAAAATCTCGATTGCACGAGGCTTAGTTGGATCCCTGTGAATGTATCCATTCTTCTCTAAAGTTTCCAGATGAGAGTGGACAGAAGAAGTAGACTTCAGATGTACTGCCTCACAGATATCTCTGACCGATGGTGGAAATCCACGCTCCAGTATCTGGGATTTTATATATTCCAATATTTCTTCCTGCTTTGCACTTATCTTACCTTGTGCCATATGTATGTCCTCCTTAAGTGGGCTTTCTTTCCGTTAATTTTTATATATTTAATGATAACACAGTATATAGGAAAACGCAAACAGATGTTTAGAAAATATGTTCGAAATATAGTATTGAATCTATTGACAAACATGTGTTCGAGATATATAATAAACAGTGCAAGGAACACATGTTCGCAGACAACTGTTTTGAAGAAATGATGGAGGGGTACAGGATGAGCACAAGAAGAATATACTTGGAAGGATTGAAGGAAACTGACGAAAATGCGGATAAAAAGATTTATGCGGGAAACAATTATTCCGGTTATAACAGAGTAAGCATCCGGAGAAAGAGAAGCTTGTATGTGAAGAAGTTATTTGCTGGTTTCTTTTCTATTATCATGATTCTGGGCCTTAGCGCGTTTTACGGAAGTGGTCTTGTGAGTGCACATGACAATGCAAAGGATAATTCAATCAGATATAAATATTATAAAAGCATTCAGATTCATTGTGGAGACACCTTGTGGAATATCGCCGAAGAAAATATGTCAGATGATTATGAGTCGGTTAATGATTATATTACAGAAGTGAAAAAGATTAACAAACTTTCTTCTGATCAGATTCAGGACAGTCAGTATCTGATGGTTCCATATTATAGTTATAATAAATAGTTTGGTATTCTTCAAAACAGAACAAATTTGATATATATGCTGAAAAGGCTTATATATAATATACTCACCCACGGCAATGAATGAAAAATAGTAGTTCATTGCCATTTTTATTATTATAGAATGATAGATGATATGATGGATGAGATAAATAAAACTTTGAAAAAATGGTAGAGAATAGTTTTTTTAAGTAGCTCATATCTATACGACAAATACCGATTTTTCCAAAAGATGTGGACGAAAAGGACTCATTCTGTTATAATTATACTGTTTTGTAAGGTATTTACGATATGTTTTCTTTACAATATGTTTTGTAAAAATATGTATATATACATACTATCATACACTTATGCTTTTTATATTTATTATTTTAAGGAGGTTTTTTCCTACATGATTGATTCATCTACAAATCTGGCCAATACATCGTCAAACAAACCGCATAATTATCATGAACAGAGCCAGATCGACCAGACGTTACGGCTCCGTGAAGTTTTGAAGACTTTACCGCCTTTTGTTAAGGACTATTTCCGTGCTATGGAACCGAAATCATCGGCACGTACCCGTATTAACTATGCTTACGATATCCGTGTGTTTTTCCACTTTCTTATGGAAAACAATCCTGTATACAAGAATTATACAATTGACAGATTTACGCCTCAGGATCTTGAGAATCTTGAGCCTGTAGATATTGAGGAATACCTGGAATATCTGAAAGTATACAAACGTGATGAGGACGGCGAACTGATCACCAATGGGGAAAAAGGTCTGGCACGAAAAATGTCTGCCCTTAGAAGTTTTTATGGATATTACTTCAAGCACCGGATCATTCAGAAAAATCCGACACTTCTGGTAGATATGCCTAAATTACATGATAAGGCAATCATACGTCTGGATACTGATGAAGTTGCGCTGTTATTGGATTTTGTGGAATCTGCAGGCGAACATCTGACCGGGCAGGCACTGAATTATTATAAGAAAACGCGTGACCGTGACATTGCTATTCTCACATTATTATTAGGAACCGGAATCCGTGTATCCGAATGTGTCGGACTGGATATAAAGGATGTAGATTTTAAGAACAATGGAATTATGGTTACAAGAAAAGGTGGAAATCAGATGGTTGTCTATTTCGGTGATGAGGTTGCGGAGGCGCTTAAGAATTATATGGCAGGTGACCGTGAGGCCGCTACTCCCCTCCCCGGCCATGAACAGGCATTGTTTTTGTCAACACAGAGAAAACGCATGGGTGTCCAGGCTGTTGAAAATATGGTGAAAAAATATGCCAGGCAGGTAACACCGAACAAAAAAATCACGCCGCATAAACTGCGCAGTACATATGGTACTTCTCTCTATAAAGAGACTGGGGATATTTATCTGGTAGCGGATGTCCTGGGACATAAAGATGTTAACACAACAAAAAAGCATTATGCAGCGATTGATGATAACCGACGCCGTAAAGCTGCTTCTGCGGTCAAATTACGAGAAATATAAAATGTAATGGAACTTTTTTGTCACAGTGACAGGTGTGTTCATCTATTTTTAATTTAAATGAAAAAAGAATCTCCGGCAACATATAGTAAATAATATATGTCGGAGATCCTTTTATTTATTAGCTTAATTAGATTATAATTTTTTATCTGTAATGTTCTCTTTTAATTCAACCAGCTGCTCAATGGCCTTTGCAGTACCATCAATTCCCAGAAGTGAACTGTCAAGGCAGATATTATAGCTTTCGGCAGCTCCCCATTTTTTATTGCTGTAATAATTATAATAGCTGGAACGTCTCTTGTCCGTTTTTTTGATCAAGTCTTTCGCCTTTGCATCTGTCAGATCATAGATACGTGCAATTCTGCGGATTCTGGCATCCATATCGGCATGAATGAATACGCTTAAAACATTATCGAATTCTTCCAATGCATAATCAGCACAACGTCCGACCAGAATACATGGTCCCTCAGACGCTATCTTACGGATTGTATCGAACTGGGCAAGAAAAATCTTATGATTAATTGGCATATCTGTGTAACTGGATGAAGGATACCCGAAAGAATAAGAATCCATAACCAAAGAATACAGAAAACTGTTGGTAGGTTTCTCATCATGTGTCTCAAAAAGTTCTTCACAGATACCACTTTCTTTTGCTGCGCGTTCCAGCATTTCTCTGTCGTATAATTTGATTCCAAGATCTTCCGCAACTTTATATCCGATCTGGCGTCCGGCACTACCATATTCACGACCGATTGTAATGATTGTATTTGTCTTTGCCATATAAATCACGCTCCTAAACAAGAATTAATATAAACATATTATACAGCAAACTTAGACAAATGTATAGAATTTTCTCATAATTCAGTTATAAATATTCCTTAGTCTGTCTAATAGTTCAATGAAATATTCTGGGAGAGGTGCATTTACTTCCAGATATTTTCCTGTGGTTGGATGAATGATTCCAAGTGTGCGTGCGTGCAGGGTCTGCCCCTGTAATCCTTTGAATGGGCATTTTTTCGGACCATAGACCTCATCACCAACCAGAGGATGTCCGATACTTGCCATATGGACGCGAATCTGATGTGTACGCCCGGTTTCAAGTTCGCACTGAATATATGTGTAATCGCCGAATCGCTCCAGAACTTTATAATGTGTGACTGCACGCTCTCCATGCTTGAAGTCTACTTTTCGCTCAATCATGGAACTGCCGGTGCGGGCGAGTGGTGCATCAATCGTGCCGGATGGAGGTGTTACACTGCCGCGGACGATCGCGAGATATTCACGCTTAATCTCATGACGAGCCCCCATGGAAGATAGGATGCTGGAACTGATCAGGTGCTTGGCAATAACGGTCAGCCCTGAAGTGTCACGGTCCAGGCGGTTCGTGCAGCGGAAGATAAATGGCTTTCTTTGCTGCGTATAGTACCACATCAATCCATTTGCAAGAGAATTCTCATAATTATTCAGTGACGGATGGATCGGCATTCCGGCAGGTTTGTTGACAACAAGGATATCTTCGTCTTCATATATAATGCTAAGCGGCAGTTCGACAGGAGGAATATTCGGTGAACTTTCATTTTCCTGAATATGTACTGTGAGAATATCTCCAGTAGCAAGTAGTGAACGCATATATTCCCAGACTCCGTTTTTTAAAATGCTTTCCGGCATCTTTTTTAACTGAGTGATGTTCTGGTAGGAGTAGCCCTGGTGACGCAGGAACTGCTCGATACGCAGGCCGTCCGCTTCTTCTGTTATCTGATAGTTGATCGTACGATCCATCTTTTTCTATCCTGTCGTGTCTGATGGCATAAAAACAGACACATCCTTTCTGATTTGACTCTTTATGAACTCTTGTATCATACACAAAATCTTCAAAAATTACAATAATCTTGAAATAGTGTTATGTTTCTTGGAATTTTATTATATCTTATTTTGGCACTTTTTACTATAATAACACTATCAAGAAAAACAAAGACAAGTAGTAATAAAAGGAGGATTCTATTATGAAGAAGAAAAAGATTCTTGCACTTGTACTTGCAGCTTCAATGGCAGGAGGAATGCTTGCAGGATGTGGAAGCACATCAGGCGGAGATGAAACAGCAAAAGGAGATAAGTCATCCGGAAAAGTTTATTATCTGAACTTCAAACCAGAGCAGGCTGATCAGTGGGTAGAACTTGCTAAAGAGTACACAGATGAAACTGGCGTTAAGGTTGATGTACAGACAGCTGCATCAGGAACATACGAGTCACAGCTGAAATCAGAGATGGCAAAAGATGAGGCACCAACATTGTTCCAGGTAAACGGACCGGTTGGACTTGCTACATGGAAAAATTATTGCTATGACCTTTCAGACAGCGATGTTTATAAAGATGTCGAGTCTGACGATTATATATTAAAAGATGGCGACGCAGTAGATGGAATCGCTTATGTTATTGAGACTTATGGTCTGATCTACAACAAAGCTCTTCTGAACAAATACTTCGAATTGCCGGATGCAAGTATCAAATCAATTGATGATCTGAATAACTTCCAGGCACTTAAGACAGTTGCAGAAGAGATTCAGGCACACAAAGATGATCTTGGAGTAGAAGGAGCTTTTACTTCAGCAGGAATGGATTCTTCCTCTGACTGGAGATTCAAGACACACCTTGCAAATCTTCCAATCTACTATGAGTATAAGGCAGACGGAATTGACAGCACAGATGCAATCAAAGGAACATACCTTGACAACTACAAACAGATCTGGGATCTGTATCTGAACAACTCTACATGTGAGCCATCTATGATTTCTTCTAAGACAGGAGATGACGCAGCAAGTGAATTTGCACTTGGCGAAGCAGTATTCTATCAGAATGGTACATGGGCTTACAATGATATCAAAGATAATGAAGTAGCAGATGAAGATATGGGAATGCTTCCAATCTACATCGGAGTTGATGGAGAAGAAAATCAGGGACTTTGTACAGGATCTGAGAACTACTGGTGTGTAAATAAGAACGCTTCAGAAGAAGACATTCAGGCAACACTTGATTTTATGAAATGGGTAGTTGAGAGCGATGAAGGTCGTGACATGCTGGCTAACGAGATGGGATTTGTAACACCGTTCACAACATTCTCAGATTACCTTCCGGACAACCCGCTTGTAAAAGCAAATGCTGAGTATACAGAGGCAGGAAAGACACCAGTAAGCTGGAACTTTACAACAATGCCATCTGAGAACTGGAAAAACAATCTTGGTGGAGCTCTTCTGAACTATGCACAGGGCACAGGCACATGGGATAGTGTACAGACAGCATTCGTTGATGGATGGGCTGAAGAATACGCAGCAGCAAACGAATAAAAAAGACTTTTCACAGGATAGGCAGATAAAAAGGCTGTGAAATAGAGAAGAAGATCAAACAGCCTGCCAACGAGCATACCGGGGCAGGCTGAAATTATGTAATTAGAATTGTGAAAAGCAAAGGCGCAGAAAGGCTTTTTACAGAAAAGAAAGACAGGAGGAGAAGAACATGCAAAAAGCAATAAAGAGATATTTTCCGGTATTTGTATTGCCGACGCTGATTGCATTCACGATAGGTTTCCTTGCACCGTTTGTGTTAGGCGTATATCTTTCGTTCTGCAAGTTCACAACGGTGACAGACGCTAAATTTATTGGACTTAGCAACTATGTAAAGATCCTTGGAGACGGAGATTTTCTTCACTCTCTTTGGTTTACCGCATTATTTACAATTGTGACAGTATTATTGATCAACATTTTTGCATTTGCGGTAGCAATGCTTTTGACAAAGAATATTAAGGGAACCAATATTTTCCGTACTGTATTTTTTATGCCGAACCTGATCGGTGGTATTGTACTTGGATATGTATGGCAGCTGTTATTAAATGGTATTCTGGCACATTTCCAGAAAACACTTACATATTCTTCAAAATATGGTTTCTGGGGATTGGTTATCCTGATGCTCTGGCAGCAGGTTGGATACATGATGATCATCTACATCTCAGGAATCCAGAATATTCCTGGAGAGCTGATCGAGGCAGCACAGATTGATGGAGCGAATAAAGTACAGCTTTTAAGATATGTTACAATTCCGATGGTTATGCCATCCATTACAATCTGTACTTTCCTGACACTTACAAACGGATTTAAACTTTTCGACCAGAACCTTGCATTGACAAACGGTGGACCGGACAAGATGTCAGAAATGCTTGCCCTGAATATCTATAATACATTCTATGGAAGAACTGGCTGGGAAGGTGTAGGACAGGCGAAAGCAGTTATCTTCTTTATTATCGTAGGAGTGATTGCATTGATCCAGAATAAACTGACAACATCAAAGGAGGTGCAGCAGTAATGAATAAAAAAGTAAAACATGGTACATTATTAACCGTTATTTTTACATTACTCAGCCTGCTGTATCTGTATCCGATCGTACTGGTATTTATCAACTCCTTTAAGAAAAAAGCCTATATTAGTAAAGCCCCGTTCGAGATACCGACCGGAAAGATGTATGTCGGATTAGAGAACTATATCCGTGGTATTAAGCAGACACAGCTGATTCAGGCATTTGGATGGAGTTTGTTTATCACAATCTTATCTGTAGCAGTGATTATCTTATGTTGCTCCATGTGTGCATGGTATATCTGCCGCGTGAAGACAAAATTTACAAAGATCCTTTACATGCTTTGCCTGTTTGCAATGATCGTGCCATTCCAGATGGAAATGTTTACATTATCCAAGATCGCAAATATGCTTCATATGGGAAATCCGTGGGGACTGGTTGTGATCTACCTTGGATTTGGTGCAGGACTTTCCGTCTTTATGTTTACCGGGTTCATGAAATCCATTCCATTGGAGATTGAAGAGGCTGCAATGATTGATGGATGCACACCAATCCAGACATTCTTCAGAATTGTACTTCCGATTGCAAAGCCGACTTGCGTAACAGTTACAATTCTTCAGGCAATGTGGATTTGGAACGACTACCTGCTTCCATCACTCGTACTGGATCAGAGAAAATATAAGACAGTGCCGATGGCAGTTCAGTATCTGAAAGGTGGATACGGTTCTGTAGATATGGGAGCAATGATGGGAACTCTGGTTCTTGCAATTGTGCCGATCATCATCTTCTACCTGTTCTGCCAGAGATATATTATCGAAGGCGTTGTAGCCGGAGCGGTTAAAGGCTAGTGTGGACATTGTCTAAAAAATGAATTAAAATAGAATTATAAAAATTAAAAAAAGACAGCAGAGAGTGAGTGAACATTCCCTGCTGTTTTCGGACGTTATAAAAGGAATAGTGAAAATGTAAAGTGAACGTGTGGGAGGAGTGGGGAAATGATTACAATATTGATCGTGGATGATGAAAAACTGGAGCGAAGGGGAATCCGCTTTCTGTTAAAGAGGGAGGAAGGAGAATTCCAGATCCTAGAAGCAACGAATGGAAAGGATGCACTGGGAGTATTAGAATCAAACCATGTGGATATTTTATTTTCGGATGTAAAGATGCCTTATATGAATGGACTGGAGCTGACGAAAGCAGTGAGAGAAGATCATCCGGATATGGAAATCGTGATTTTCAGCGGATATAATGATTTTTCCTACGCGAGAGAGGCTCTGCGATATGGTGTCGTGGATTATGTCCTAAAGCCGGTCGATCCGAACGAATTTCATAAGACCTTTCAACGAGTGATGGAAAATATCTCATCTAAGGAAGAGAAGCAAAAGCAGCAGAACAGAAAAGAAGATTATCTGAAGAAATACTTCTTCCTGAGATATCTATATTCGGGAAAAGAAGAGGATTTTGTTCAACTTGAGAAATTAACGGATGAAACAGAAGACGATGTTTCACAGTTTTCGCGCATGGTTCTTGTCAGTGCATCCAAT
>OLOT01001820.1_pt1 | contig 11677 bp, 7 predicted proteins | sample 1671991 | NCBI WGS metagenome assembly OLOT01 (sample SAMEA3136634, study PRJEB25190) | human gut metagenome | biome: human gut; feature: human-associated habitat; material: faeces | place: Austria | collected 2013
CGCGCAGGGTGTTGTGGCTCATGCAGGCAAACTTGTAGTCAAACAGGGTGTCCTCCCGCAGACGGCCGATGCACACGGCCATGCCGTTCTCGGTGTTGCGGTCCAGCTTGGGCTGCGGACGATCGGGCTCGGTAAAGTAGTGCAGGAACTGCTTGGGTGCGCTGGGCAGGTTCAGTTCCTGTGCAGGGCCGCGGAAGTTCGCCCAAGCTTCCAGCATCTGCTCCTTGGTGGGCTTTTTATCAAAGCTTACGAACACGGCTGCAGTGTGACCGTCCGAGACAGGCACACGGAAGCACTGTGCAGTGATGACCGGTTTTTCAGCATTGACGATCTGGTCGCCCTCGATATGGCCCCACAGCTTCAGCGGCTCGCGCTCACTCTTTTCCTCCTCGCCGCCGATGTAGGGGATCACGTTGTCCACGATCTCAGGCATCCGGTCAAAGGTCTTGCCTGCACCGGAAATAGCCTGATAGGTGCACACCAGCGCCTTGCTCACGCCAAAGTCCTTCATCAGGGGATGCAGGGCGGGCACATAGCTCTGCAGGCTGCAATTGGACTTGACAGCGATGAAGCCGCGCTTGGTGCCCAGACGCTTGCGCTGGGCGGGAATGATCTCGATATGGTCGGCGTTGATCTCGGGCACCACCATGGGAACATCGGGGGTGAAACGATGGGCACTGTTGTTGGAGACCACCGGGCACTCAGCCTTGGCGTATGCTTCCTCCAGTGCTTTGATCTCGTCCTTGGGCATATTGACAGCGCAGAAAACAAAATCCACCTGCGAAGCAACTTCCTCTACCTTGGAAGCGTCCAGAACGGTCATCTTCTTCACGCTCTCCGGCATGGGAGTGGTCATGGCCCAGCGGGAGCCTACTGCATCCTCATAGCTCTTGCCCGCACTGCGGCCGGATGCGGCCAGTACGGTCAGCTTGAACCAGGGATGATTCTCCAGCAGAGTCACAAAACGCTGACCCACCATGCCAGTTGCGCCTACAATACCCACTTTATACTGTCTTTCCATTTCCAGCACCTTTCCTTTCAAAAAAACAAACAGCAAATCTTAGTATTGCGAAGAACACGGCTTGCAAACCGGACAGCGATGCAATATAATAGATACTGTTTATACAGATTCTATGATATCATTGATACGTTGTCCGTGTCAATCATCGGAAAGGCAAATGCACACTATGTTAAAAAAAGATTTTTGGTATGATTTACCCAAAGAGCTCATTGCACAGGAACCTGCGTCCCCTCGGGATGCGGCACGGCTGATGGTTCTGAGCCAAAAGGACGACAGCATCCAGCACAAGGTATTCCGCGACCTGCCGGAATTTCTGGAGCCGGGAGATCTTTTGGTAGTGAACAATTCCAAGGTGCTGCCCGCCCGCATCGTGGGCGTCAAGCAGCCCACCGGTGCCGTGTGTGAGCTGTTGCTGCTGCGGCAGGTGAAGGGCGACCAGTGGGAGTGCCTGGCAAAGCCCGGCAAGCGGATGCAGCCCGGCACGAAGGTAAGCTTTGGCGATGGAAGTCTGACCGCTATGGTGGACGAGACCATGGAGGACGGCAACAAGTACGTTACATTCTATTATGATACCGAAACGCTTTATGAAAAGCTGGATGAATTTGGCAAGATGCCGCTGCCGCCCTACATCACAAAGCAGCTGGAGGATCAGAGCCAGTACCAGACCGTCTACGCTAAGGAGCTGGGCAGCGCGGCTGCTCCCACCGCCGGGCTGCACTTTACCCCGGAGCTGATGGACACCCTCCGCGCTATGGGCGTTGGCATTGCCGAGGTCACACTGCACGTTGGTCTGGGTACCTTCCGCCCTGTACAGGAGGACGAGATCAGCGACCACAAGATGCACAGCGAGTGGTACTCCATCAGCGAGGAGACCGCCCGCCGCATCCGCGAGACCAAGGCCGCAGGCCACCGGGTCATCGCCGTGGGCACCACCAGCTGCCGCACGCTGGAGGCTGCCGCTGCCAAGTATGGCGAGATCAAAGCTTGCAGCGGCAACACCTCCATCTTCCTGTACCCGGGGGTGAAGTTCAACTGCATCGACGGTCTGATCACCAACTTCCATCTGCCGGAGAGCACCCTGATCATGCTGGTGTCCGCTCTGTACGGCTACGAAAAGACCATGCACGCCTATGAAGTAGCCGTGGCAGAAAAGTACCGCTTCTTCTCTTTTGGCGATGCGATGCTTATTTTGTAATTACAGCATAATGTTGCTACGATTATTCTGATAACTTGCAGGCTTGCGGCCTGCATCGAGGCTGCACGGCTGTTTTCCGTGCGCAGAAAGGAAAAGACCATGCCTTCTTTGACGACCTACACCCTGCTCAAGCAGGAACACAACGCCCGGCGGGGCGAGTTCAAAACCGTGCACGGCACGGTGCAGACCCCTGCCTTCCAGAACGTTGCCACCGCCGGTGCCATCAAGGGCGGCCTGTCGGCGCAGGATCTGAAGGATATCGGCGCGCAGGTCATGCTGTGCAACACCTACCACCTGCATCTGCGTCCCGGCGACAAGCTGGTGGCAGATATGGGTGGCCTGCACAAGTTCACCCGCTGGAACGGGCCTATCCTGACCGACAGCGGCGGATTTCAGGTGTTCAGTCTGGCAAAGCTGCGTAAGATCACCGAGGAGGGCGTGACCTTCGCCTCTCATCTGGACGGTCACCGCATCTTTATGGGCCCGGAGGAGAGTATGCAGATCCAGGCAAATCTGGGCTCTACCATCGCCATGGCCTTTGATGAGTGCGTGGAGAACCCCGCCCAGCACGATTACTCCAAGGACAGCTGTGAGCGCACCACCCGCTGGCTGAAGCGCTGCAAGGCTGAGATGGCACGGCTGAAGCACGAGGGCATCTCGGTCAACCCGGAGCAGCTGCTGTTCGGCATCAATCAGGGCTGCACCTATGCAGATCTGCGCGTGGAGCACATGAAGCAGATCGCCGAGCTGGAGCTGGACGGCTACGCCATCGGCGGTCTGGCTGTGGGCGAGCCCACCGAAGTGATGTATGAGATGATCAGTCAGGTGGAGCCGTATATGCCCAAGGACAAGATCCGCTATCTGATGGGCGTCGGCACCCCCGGCAACATCATCGAGGCCGTTGCCCGCGGCGTGGATCTGTTTGACTGCGTTATGCCCAGCCGCAATGCCCGCCACGGTCACCTGAATACATGGAGCGGTATCATCAACATCAAAAACGCCAAGTACGAGCGGGACGAGCGTCCCATCGACCCCGCCTGCGGCTGCCCGGTGTGCCGTAATTACTCCCGTGCCTACATCCGGCATCTACTCAAGGCAGACGAGATGCTGGGTATGCGTTTGACCGTGATGCACAATCTGTGGTTCTACAACCACCTGATGGAGCGTATCCGGGATGAACTGGATGCCGGCACCTTTACCGCCTTCCACGACAGATACGTGAAGCTTCTGGATACCCGAATTTAAACTTTAGCCTTGCAACAAGGCCGATAAGAGGGTATAATAGCATTATCTGAATTTTTGAGAGGAGATTTTGCCCCATGCAATTTCTGACTACCACGTCCGAAGGCTATATCAGCCTGTTCTTCACGCTGGCACTGATGCTGGTCCTGCTGTACTTCATGATCTACCGTCCCCAGAAGAAGCAGGAAAAGAAGGATGCCGCTATGCGCAGCAGTCTGGAGATCGGCGATCAGGTCACTACCATCGGCGGTGTCATTGGCCGCGTTGTCGCCATCAAGGACGACACCTTTGTTCTGGAGACCGGCGCAGACCGCGTGAAGATCCGCTTCACCAAGTCTGCTATCTCTTCGGTCGAAAAGCTGAACATGGACAAGGCTCCTGCCGACAAGAAGTAAGCGTTAACACCGTGCATACATGAACCGCCTCCCTGCATAGACTATGTGCAGGGAGGCGGTTTTGTTATGTCTGAGTCTCGAGGTTTCCCGGCGGAACTTGTTTCGTTTCTGCTTTTCGGGGCGTTGGGGGTAGCTGTAACAGCGGCAGCTTTGGCCGGTTTTGCGCAGCTGATGGCCGGGCAGGGCTGCTCCGGCAGTGTCGTGCCGGTACTTGCCACAGCAGCCGTGTGCATGGGTAGTTCGCTGTGTGCACTGGCGGCAGCGTTCCGTAAAAAGGTGCGCGGTCTGCTGACCGGACTGCTTCAAAGTACATTTCTGGCGGCACCGCTTGTGCTTTCTGCTGTGTGGAACGGCACCGCTGCCGCGCCGGCTGTAGTGTGCCGTATTCTGGCGGTGCTGCTCTGCGGCTGTATCGGAGGGCTGCTTGGGGTCACCCTGCGCAGCCGCAGGCACACGCTTCGTTGATCAATCCGGCAAATCGAATCCATCAGAGGGAGAAAACAGCGTATGTGGATCTATGAACAGACCAAACCGGAGGAAAACCTGTCCTTGCTGCCACAGACGGTCAGCCTGCCGGTGCAGAAAGCAGAGCCTGCTCTGCCGACTGTACCGGAAACTGCACCGGAACCCGTAGAGCAATTGCCATCAAAAGAGCCCTGCATCCCGGCAAAGCGGCACGCCACCCGGGATTGCTGGCTGCTGGCTGCGGCCTTTCTGCTGGGGAGTTCGGCAGCCGGTGTATTGCAGGCCGTATGCGATGCCCGGCAGGCAGAGCTGCTGCGGTATTATCTGGAAGCGTGGCAAGGGATGTTTGCACCGGGCAGTATGCAAGGGACGGTACAGCTTTTTAGCATGGAATATCTGGCTCTCGGCCTTGTGGTCAGCCTGTTTCTGGTATTGGGGCTGTCTGCCCTTGGGCCTATAATGATCTTTGGCAGCATGATGTTGTACGGTTTGGGCAGCGGTCTGCTTATGGTACAGCTTTGCACAGCAGGCGGGTGGAAAACAGTGCTTCTGGCGCTGCTGTGGACAGGCTTACCGGCGGCAGCAGCAAGCGGTTGTCTGTGCATTTTCGGGGCTTGTGCTTTGCAGGTCAGCAGCCGGATCCACGCCTACTCCTTCCGCAGGCATCCCGGCGGACAAGCCCGCCCCGGGGTGCAGGCATTGCTGGGGCAGTATCTGCTGACCATGGTAGTGTTGCTGCCGCTGTGCGGTGCGGCAGCAGGGCTTTCGTATCTGGGCAGCTGCCTGTGAACAGCATCCTTTTCTTGCGGGTTTTGGCGCAGTGTGTTACAATAACAAAAGACCATAAATAAATGAGGGACAGACATGAAACTGAAATCCGTCTATGTATGCTCCAATTGCGGAGAGACAAGCCCCCGCTGGATGGGGCGCTGCCCCAGCTGTGGCAGCTGGAATACCATGAACGAGGACGTTGTTGCCGAAGCTCCAAAGGCAGGGACTCCTGCTGCCCGGCAGGCTGCTGCGGCTCGTCAGGAGGGCGCGACCACCCTGACCGCCCGGCGGCTGTCAGAGATCAGCACGACTGAGGAAAAAAGCCGTATCCTGACCGGTATCTCGGAGCTGGACCGTGTATTGGGCGGCGGTATCGTGCTGGGCGGCGTGGTGCTTTTGAGCGGTGAGCCGGGCGTTGGTAAATCTACTATGCTGCTACAGCTGTGCGGTGCCATCTCTAACCAGCACAGCGTGCTGTATATCACCGGAGAGGAATCTGTCCGGCAGGTCAAACTGCGCGCCGCACGGCTGAAGGTACCGCAGGACAACATCTTTCTGGCGGCAGAAAACGACGTGGATGAGATCTGCGGCCTGATTGAAAAGGAAAAGCCGGATCTTGTGGTCATTGACTCCATCCAGACCATGCGCTGCATGGATATCTCGTCCTCGTCCGGTACAGTCAGTCAGGTGAAGGAGAGCGCCGCGCGGCTGCTGGCGGTAGCTAAAAAGCAGGAGATCCCCATGTTCATCGTGGGTCATGTGAACAAGGATGGCGCGATCGCAGGTCCCAAGGTCATGGAGCATATCGTGGATACGGTGCTTTACTTTGAGGGTGACAAGATGCTGCCGTACCGCATTCTGCGGGCAGCAAAAAACCGCTATGGCTCCACCAATGAGCTGGGAATGTTCGACATGACCGGCACAGGGCTTGCCGAGATCGAAAACCCCTCCCAGATGCTGCTGGAGGGGCGTCCGCTGGGGGTCTCCGGCAACTGTGTAGCCTGCACCATGGAGGGCAGCCGTCCCATCCTGAGCGAGATTCAGGCGCTTGCCACCAAGACGAATTTCCCGGCACCTCGCCGTGCTTGCAGCGGATACGACTATAACCGCATGAATCTTTTGATCGCCGTGCTGGAAAAGCGGGCAGGGTACTTCTTTGGCAATCTGGATGTCTACGTTAACATTGTAGGCGGCATTGCGTTGCGGGATACCGCCTGCGACCTTGCAGTCTGCCTGAGCATGGTCTCCTCGCTGCTGGACCGCCCGGTCAGCGATAAGCTTATCGCCATCGGAGAGGTAGGTCTGGGCGGGGAAGTGCGCAGTGTACCCAATCTGGAACAGCGCCTGCACGAGGCAGAGCGTATCGGTTTTGAGCGTGCAGTTATCCCTAAGCACAGTCTTGCGCATCTGAATGCCGCAGATTATCCCGGCATGAAGCTGGTTGGTGCAGCGTATATCGCTGATGCTATCAATGCGCTGAAAAACGACCGCCTGTGATGAAACGAGGAACCTATGTCGATCTATCTGGACGAAAGAAACCCCGGTAAGCACGCGCCCTTTGAGGATGCCGCCCCGGATATTGTAGAATATGTGCGGTATCTTGAGGTGATCGCCGGTAAAAGTGCCAACACGGCTTTCAATTATTACTGTGACCTGCGCTCTTTCAGCCGCTTTATGAAGCGCCGCCGCGGTCTTGTGCCAACAGATGCAGAATTTAAAGAAATTGACCCCAAGGGGCTGGACACAGCCTTCTGGGGCAGCATAACAAAAGAGGACATCTACGAGTATCTTTATTTTCTGAACCGGGAATGCGGCAACAAAAAATCCTCTACCGCCCGGCGGCTGGCCAGCCTGCACGGCTTTTATGATTATCTGGTCAATCAGGTCAACCGCTTAACCGAGGATCCTACGGCGGCTATCCGCCCGCCCAAGCAGGATAAAGTATTGCCCAAGTACCTGACGGCAGAGCAGTCCATCTCGCTTTTGGAGAGCACCCAGACCCAGAGCGATTTCCCGGAGAGGGACTATTGCATGGTGGTGCTGTTTCTCAACTGCGGTATGCGTCTTGCCGAACTGGTAGGCATGGACCTTGGAGACATTGATTTGGAGCAGCGGCAGATACGCCTGTTTGGCAAAGGCCATAAGGAACGCATGGTCTATCTGAATGATGCCTGTGTGGAGGCAATACAGCTGTATCTGCATAAACGCAACACCATGGAAGGGCTTTCACCCAAGGAAAAAGCCGTGTTCATTACGCGGATGCGCAAGGAGCGTATCTCAAACCGCAGGGTAGAACAGCTGATCTCCGGCGCAATGAAGGCCGCCGGACTGAAGGGCTTTTCCACCCATAAGCTGCGCCACACCGCTGCAACCCTGATGTATCAGACCGGCAATGTGGATATCCTCACCCTCAAGCAGCTTCTGGGTCACAGCAGCGTTGGGACAACGCAAATTTATACGCACCTGCAAGAATTTCAGGTGCGCTCTGCCATTGAAGAAAACCCGTTGGGCAAGGTACTGCCCATAAAAGCCGCAAAAGCAACCTTGGATACAACAGAAATGGCAGGGGAGATGCCACCTGAAAATGCCCCGGCGGGAGAGGACGATTCTGAGCCGTCCGGCCCTATGGCGGCCTTTGAGGGCGCTGCACAGGATGGCTTCCGAGCAGATATCTCGGCAATGTCTGCCGAAGAAACCGACGACTCATCGAACGATACTTAAACCACTAAGATCTTATAACCTGAATAGCGCTTGAAACGATGCAAAGGCCTATGACACGATCCGGCTTGACCGGATTAAAGTCATAGGTCTTTATAATTTACATTATAAGCAGTCAGCATCCATACATAAGAAACGATCTGGTCGAAACACGCAAAATAATGTCTACACAAAAGCAACTGAACAACCACAGCCGTAACATGAAATGTTATAAAGCAAGCGCATAGAGATGCTTGCCGGAATAAAATTGTTAGAACAAAATGAATTACTAACGAACCAATGAAGCAGCGCATAACACGGAAAGCATCTGAAAGTGCGAGACAAATAAAACAATAAAACATGGTAAAAAGTGCAGAATGTGCAAAGCGGTTGAATCAAGCCTAAAAATGAGCCAGCCGGGGCTGAAACGCCAAAAATCCGGGAAATGGGCTTTTTTCGCTTCCCTAAGTTTCGCATAACGTGCATTATACGAAATAACTATAATCAAAAAACAGAAGCTGCCCTTCTCTCTTTCTGTCAGATTTCCGGCAGCTTCTGTGGATGCGTTTCAGTTTGCATACGCCTGCATCTACACCGCTGGACGTATTACCAGTACGTTCAAGTGTTTGACTTCTGCCTGCGATGGCTGTTCTTGTGCGTTACCAGTCATGTTATATAAGCAGTATCGCTTCTTCTGCTTTGGTGAAGCGATGCTCATTTCACTGGCAGCGGTTCTGTGCCAAAGTACGCACAGATGGCTTCGTAATAAATACGCGCCACAGTCTTGCAGCCCTCCTCGCTGCCAAATCGCTCTACATCCTCGGCGTTTGTCACAAAGCACTGTTCTGCCAACACTGCCGGACAATCCACATCTTCCAGCAGCGTAAAACTGCGTTCGTTCCGCACCTGTGTGTAGGTGTTTTCCACCAGCTGTTTCTGGTCGTTTTCCAGATAATAAATGTAACGCACTCCCCCACGTCCGCGCAGCTTTGCGCCGATGCTCTGCATTCCACCTGCCAGCAGCCGGGCAAAATAAAAGCTTTCCTGATGCCATGTGCGCCCGGGCACTGCCGGATAGCACTCAAAGCCGGATGCCGTAGAGCCGTTGGCTGCGGAGTTGCCGTGGATGGACAGCAGCAGCTGCGGGTTTTGGGCACTGGCGGCGGCTGCACGTTGGGCAGGCGTCGCGGTTTCATCAAAGCTTTCCCGGGTCTGCAACGGAATGTAATTCGGATCCTGCTCTAGCCACTGAAGCAGCGCAGCAGCCGTTGCTGCGGTGATCTGTTTTTCTTCAACTACTCCCCTTGCGCCCGGGTCGCTGCCGCCATGCCCTGCGTCTATTGCCACCCGGTACGGCGGGTCGCCCACCACAGGACGAAAATCATCCTCTGATGCTGAGACTGCGGGTTCTGCGGGTGCATTCAGTTCCAGCGCCGCCTTCCATAAAAACAGGCCAAAGCCGAGCATCAGCACCGCAAAAACAAACAGCATACCGCGTAAAAGCTGGTGCTGTGTTTTGCGGCGGCGTGTTTTATGTTTGCTATGTTTATTTGCAGGTCTGCGATGACTGGTTGGCATAAAGTTTTACTTCCTGTTCGTTTTACATTTATAATACGAGTATACTCGCCTTTTCCCTGCGCTGCAACAAAAAAAGACTGCCAATTTTTCAAAAGGCAGTCCTTACTGGGTTATTTCAGTTCTACAACCGTCACGCCGCTTTCGCCTTCGCCGTAACGGCCAAGACGGAAGCTTTTTACCATGCGGTTACCGCGCAGATGCTTATGGATGGCGGTGCGCAGTGCACCGGTGCCGTTGCCATGGATCAGATAGACCACTGTCTGCCCGTTCAGGATGGCGCGGTCAATAAAGGAATCCACCTCCGACAGCGCCTCATCCACCGTAAGCCCCAGCAGGTTGCACTCCATTTTTGCGGTGCGCTGTACGCGCTCTACCCTGCCGTTGGGGCGGTTTGTATCACCGGTCAGGCGGGAGTACCGCTGCTGCGCTTTGGTCTTGGGCGCGGCAGGCTCTTTTACCAGTTTTTCCGGCTGCTTCAAGCCCTTGAGGGGTACCTTGGTCTTGATGATACCGGCACGCACCAGCACATCGCCGTTTTTGTCCGGCAGCGCCAGAACGGTGGCCAGTTGGTTCAGTTCTGCAATGCAGACCTCCTGCCCTACCTTTACCTCCTTCAACGGCACAAACTCCTTGACGGGGTTATGCACCACCTCCGTACCGGCAAACAGCTTTTCGGTCTCCTTTTTGGCAATCTCGCGGGCGCGCTGTGCCTTCTGCTGGGCGCTCATGCGCTCGTCCTTTTGCAGCTGGCGCAGTTCGTCGGTCAGCGCGTAGGCCTGTGTTTCCACCTGCTGTGCCAGTGTACGTGCCTTGGCACGGGCGGCTTCCAATTCGTTTTCGCCCTGCTGGATCAGCTCATCCCGCTTTTTGCGGGCGGCTTCCAGCTGATGAGAAGCTTCGTTGCGTAGCTGCTCCACCTCGTTCTGGCTTTCTTTCAGTTGAAGTTTCAGATCATCCAGCTGCCCCAGCACTGCATCCAGACGTTTATCCTCGGCAGACAGATGCTGCTGGGCAGCCTCAATGACGCGACTGGGGATGCCCAGCTTTTCGCTGATCAGGAAAGCGTTGGACTTGCCCGGTACGCCCACACTCAGCTTATAGGTGGGGCGCAGGGTCTCCAGATCAAACTCGCAGCTGGCATTGACCACGCCCTTTGTTTCCAATGCAAAGACCTTCAGCTCTGCATAGTGGGTGGTCGCCATCAGCAGAACGCCACGGCGTCGCAGCTCCTCAATGATGGCAACTGCCAGCGCGGCGCCCTCGGCGGGATCGGTACCGGCACCCAGCTCGTCCAGCAGCACAAGGGTGTGCGGCATAGCCAGTTCCAGAATACCGGTGATCTTTTTCATGTGGCCGGAGAAGGTGGAAAGGCTCTGTTCAATGCTCTGCTCATCGCCGATGTCTACCAAAAATTCATCAAACACACAGATCTCGCTGCGCTCGTCTGCCGGGATCAGAAAACCGCACTGTGCCATAGCGCACAGCAGACCGGCGGTTTTCAGGGTAACTGTTTTACCGCCGGTGTTTGGGCCGGTGATGATAAGAGAATCATACTCCCCGCCCAGCGCAATGTCCACCGGAACGCACTTTTGCGGGTCGATCAGCGGGTGGCGGGCGCGGATCAGATTAAAGGAAGAATCCATCCGCACAGCGGGCTTGAAGGCCTTCAGCTCCAGCGCAAGCCGTGCTTTCGCCAGCAGGATGTCGATTTCCAGCATGGCCTTGTAGCTGTACTGAAACTGCGGTTCAATGGCGGCTACCTGTGCGGTAAAGGCCACCAGAATGCGCTCGATCTCCTGCGCTTCCTGTGCGCGGTACTGCAGGATGCGGGCATTGGCTTCCACCACAGCCTGCGGCTCCACAAACACCGTAGCGCCCGTAGAGGATACATCGTGGATGATGCCGCTCACCTCGCCGCGGTACTCGCTCTTGACCGGCACAACATACCGGCCGTTGCGCATGGAAACCACGCTCTCCTGCAGGTATTTGGAGGTATCCATGTTGCGCACCATGCTTTCCAGCCGGTCGCGGATGCTGTTTTCGGTGGCGCGGATCTTCTTGCGCAGCTCTGCCAGCGTGCGGGAGGCGGTATCTGCCATGGCGTCCGGTGCCAGAATGGCACTGGAGATCTGCTGCTCAAGACCCGGTTCCGGTGCCAGCGCGTAAAACAGATCATCGGTCGGCAGAGCATCGTGCTCAGAGGAGCCGTACCAGCTGGTCAGGTGCTGAAAATTACGCAGCGCACCGGCCACCATCAGCAGCTCGCCCATGGAAAGCACGCCGCTCAAATTGTGCGCGGCGAACGCTGCGCCA
>OLOT01001824.1_pt1 | contig 11666 bp, 10 predicted proteins | sample 1671991 | NCBI WGS metagenome assembly OLOT01 (sample SAMEA3136634, study PRJEB25190) | human gut metagenome | biome: human gut; feature: human-associated habitat; material: faeces | place: Austria | collected 2013
GTCTGCCCGGGCAGCATGGCCAAGGCCCTGCACCCCGCCGAGGCAGGGGAGAGCGCCCCGACGACGGCCCCCAGCCAGCTGCGCCAGTGGCCCGTGCAGATCAAGCTGGTGCCTGTGAACGCACCCTACTTTGACGGTGCGCGGCTGCTGATCGCTGCCGACTGCACGGCCTACGCCTACGCCGCGTTCCACGAGCGGTTCATCCGCGGGCACATCACGTTGGTGGGCTGCCCCAAGCTGGACGACGTCGATTATAGTGAGAAGCTGACCGCCATCATCCGCAGCAACGACATTCAAGAGGTCACCGTTGTGCGCATGGAGGTGCCCTGCTGCGGCGGGCTGGAAAATGCCGCCAAGCGCGCCTTGCAGGCGTCCGGCAAGTTCATTCCGTGGCAGGTCGTAACGATCTCCACCGACGGGCGGATTCTGGACTGATTTTTTTTGCAAAAAGGGCTTGCATTCCGCAAAGCAGTATGCTATAATAACATACGTCGCTGAAATGCAGCGACGTATATGCGCGGTTAGCTCAGCTGGTAGAGCATCTGCTTGACGTGCAGGAGGTCACAGGTTCGAGTCCTGTACCGCGCACCAGAGAAAGCCCCTTGCCGATACGTTCGGCAAGGGGCTTTTCTTTTGTTTCCGCGGATGCAAGCATCCGTTTCTGCATGCAGGGGTCGATGCTCGTCATCGACCCGGGAGCTGAACGACTGCCGCAGGGCCGGGCGTGCTGCGCCCGCCCCTATAATGCACTGCCTATAATGCACTTTTTGTGTCCCCATTGACGAACCTGCGCTGGTACGATATACTTATATTTTACGGCATTTTGTCGTACTTTGTTCAAAGCAGAAATAGGAAAAGGAGGGAGGATCGCCGTGATTTTCGGCAAAGCGATCAACCGATACTATCTCAAGCACGCGCCGGTGCTGCTGCTGGGCATTCTGTCGCTGCTGACGGTGGACTACATTCAGCTGCTCATCCCGGAGCTGTACCGGCTGGTCATCAACGGCGTAAATCTGGGGCAGGTGGTCGTGGACGGCCAGACGCTGCCCTTTACCAGGGAGGTGCTGTTTCAGCACATCTGCCTGCCAATGATCTGGATTGTCGTGCTCATGGTCATCGGGCGGTTCCTGTGGCGTGTCTGTTTCTTCGGGTCAGCGGTCAACGTGGCCGCCGATTTGCGGGAGCGGATGTTTGACCACAGCCGCCGCCTGTCCCAGCAGTACTATCAGGTCAACAAGGTCGGCAACCTGATGAGCCTTTACACCAACGACCTCGACACCATTCAGGAGTGCTTCGGCGACGGCATTTTGATGTTCTTTGACGCCGCCGTGCTGGGCATTATGGCGCTGGTCAAGATGTGGCGGATGGACTGTAAATTAACGCTTCTGGCGCTGATCCCGGCGGCGGTCATGTTCGTACTCGGCACCGTCATGAGCCAAGTCATGACCAGACGGTGGGAGGAGCGCCAACAGGCGTTCTCCGACCTGTCCGACTTTGCGCAGGAGAACTTTTCCGGCATTGCGGTCATCAAGGCGTTTGTGAAGGAGCTCAAGGAACTGATTGCCTTCCGCCGGCTCAACAAGGAGAACGAGGAGGTCAACGTCGCCTACACCAAGATTGCAACACTGCTCGAGGTGCTGGTCACGCTGTTCGTTGAGTCGGTCATCTGCGTGATTTTGGGCTACGGCGGCTGGCTCGTCTGGCGCGGGCAGTTCAACGCAGGTCAGCTTGTGGAGTACATCGGCTACTTTGAGGCCATCGTCTGGCCCATCATGGCCATCTCGATGCTGATCGAAAAGACCTCCCGCGGCAAGGCATCGCTGAACCGCATTACCGAGCTTCTGGATGCGCCCATCGACGTGGCGGACCGCGACGGCGTCGCCGACCTGCGCGACCCGCACGGCGGCATTGAGTTCCGCCATCTGACGTTCCGCTACCCAGACGGCGAGTACGACGTGCTGAAGGACGTATCGTTCACCATCAAGCCCGGCGAGAGCGTCGGTATCGTCGGCAAGACCGGCGCAGGCAAGACCGCGCTGGTGGACCTTTTGCTGCGCACCTACAATGTGCCCGACGGCACGCTGTTTGTGGACGGGCAGGACGTGAACGCCGTGTCCATCCATTCGGTGCGCGACGCCTGCGCCTACGTGCCGCAGGACAACTTCCTGTTCTCGGACACGATTGCCCACAACATCGGCTTCGGCGTGGACGACGCCAGCCAGGCCGACATTGACCGCGCCGCCGCGCTGGCCGATGTGCGGGACAACATCGTGGACTTCAAGGACGGCTACGAGACCGTACTCGGTGAGCGCGGCGTGACCGTCTCCGGCGGACAGAAGCAGCGCATCTCGATTGCGCGTGCCCTGCTGAAAAACGCGCCGATCCTGATTCTGGACGACTCTGTCTCGGCTGTCGATACCCGCACCGAGAAAATCATCCTTGACAACCTCAAGACCAGCCGCGCGGGCAAGACGACGCTGCTGATCGCCCACCGCATTTCGACGGTGGAGCAGCTGGACAAGATCGTCTTTATCGAGGACGGCAGGGTAGAGGCCGTCGGCCCGCACGATGAATTGTATCGCAGCTGCGCCGAATACCGCCGCATGGTCGATCTGCAGAAGCTCGAGGACGAGGAAGGAGGCGGCAGCCATGGCTAACGTAAATCCGCTGTTGCTGGTAGGCGCAGTCATCGGTGTCGTCACGGCGCTGCTGGTGCTGGACTGCGCCCTCGTCAAGGACAAAAAGGAGACGATGGGCTATGAGCGCACGATGAACGACGGCGAGATTCTGCGCCGCCTGGCCGGGTACGCCAAGCCGTACTGGGCGAAATTCGTCGTTGTGCTGTTTTTAATGCTGTTCTCGATTGCCTATGACATCATCTCGCCGCTGATTGTCGGCGCGCTGGAGGAGCTGGTCTCAGGCGAGTTCGAGCTGCCGCGGCTGTTCGCGGGCGTCGCCGTCTATGCGGGCGTGCTCGTTTTCTCGATGGCCAGCACCTACTTCCAGGCCGTCATTCTGCAGCGCGTCGGCCAGCGCATCATCTCCGACCTGCGCGAGGACCTATTCACCCACATTGAGTCGCTGTCCCACGAGCAGCTGAACGAGATTCCCGTCGGCAAGCTCGTCACCCGCGTGACGAACGATACGAACGCTATCTCGATGATGTTCACGAACCTGCTGGTCACGCTGACCAAGAACATCTTCGTCATCCTCGGCATCCTGGTCGCCATGCTGGCGCTCAACTATGAGCTGACACTGATGGTGCTCTGCTTTGTGCCGTTCATCGTGATTTTTACGGTCATCTTCCGCAAGTTCTCCCGCCGGGCCTACCGCAAGGTCAAGGATGCGACCACCGACATCAACACCTACCTGTCGGAGAATCTGTCCGGCATCAAGGTCACGCAGATCTTTGGCCGCGAGGACGAGAAGATGGCGGAGTTCCGCGAGAAAAGTCAGCGCCTCGCCCGCGCGAACCGGGAGCAGATCTTTGTGTTCGGCGTGTTTCGTCCTCTGGTCTACATGCTGTATATCTGCTCGATCCTGTGTCTTTTTTATCTCGGCGGCATGGGGCATCTGAACGGCGTGACGTTTCTGGGCCAGAGCATCACGGGCGGCACCATCGTCACGTTCTACATGTACATTTCCAAATTCTTCACGCCCATCCAGAATCTGGCTGAGCAGTTCAATTGGCTGCAGTCGGCGCTGGCCTCGTCGGAGAAGGTGTTCTCCATCATGGACATTGCGCCCAAAATGGTGGACGCCCCCGACGCCATCGAGCTGGACGAGGTAAAGGGCGAAATCGAGTTCCGCGACGTCTGGTTCAGCTATCTCCCGGGCGAGTGGGTGCTGCAGGGCGTGTCCTTCCACATTGACCCGCACCAGACCGTGGCGTTTGTCGGCTCGACGGGCTCGGGCAAGAGCACGATTCTCTCGCTGATCTGCCGCAACTACGAGTTTCAGAAGGGCGAGATCCTGATTGACGGCATCGACATCCGCAAAATCAAGATTTCGTCGCTGCGCCGTCACTTCGGGCAGATGCTGCAGGACGTGTTCCTTTTCTCGGGCACGATCCGCAGCAACATCGTCCTGCGGGAGGAGGGCATCTCCGACGAGGAGATCCTACAGGTCTGCCGCTATGTCAACGCCGACAAGTTCATTGACAAGCTGGACCACGGTCTGGACGAGGAGGTCCGCGAGCGCGGGAACAACTTCTCCGCCGGGCAGCGCCAGCTGTTGAGCTTTGCGCGGACGATCATCCACAAGCCAAGCGTTATGATTCTGGACGAAGCCACGGCGAATATTGACACCGAGACCGAGCTTTTGATTCAGGATTCGCTGGAAAAGATGCGGTCCGTCGGCACGATGCTGATCGTCGCGCACCGGCTGTCCACCATCCAGCACGCGGACAACATTATTGTGCTGTCCCACGGCAAGATCCTCGAGCAGGGGAACCATCAGGAGCTTCTGGCGAAGCACGGCAGATATTACCAGCTGTACACGCTGCAATATCATAAGGAGCAGCTGGAGGGGTAAGAGCCTAAAGCCTTCCCCCTTTGGGGGAAGGTGGCCCCGCAGGGCCAGATGAGGGGCAAGCCTGCCATTGCAGGCCTTTCACGGGCAGCCCCGTAGGGCGGCATGCCCTCATGCCGCCGTTGCTGCCACTCCGCTTACGGTCTATTGCGGAAGCCTGCGGCGGGGTGAGGGCACCCCGCCCTACGCACAGTGATACACGTACAGCCGTCATTTCGCCCCGGCACTTGCATTTTTCCCGGTACCTATGTATAATAACTACCGCGCAACTTAGCCTGCGCGGTAGTTTTATTTGAACATAGAGAGGGAATTTCCACATGAAAAAGCTTTCTGCACTGATTTTGTCCCTGGCGCTGTCCGCCGCAAGGCGCTAAGGGCGGCAAAACGGCAGATTGGGTACTGATCTATCAAAACCTTTCCCCTCGGGGGAAGCCGCTCGTTCCCAAAAGTCTCTCTTTCACACGAAAGGGAGGCTTTTTTATTTACAACCTATGGACGTAACTGCAATTTTATGGTATACTATATCGGTTAAAGTGGGGAGGTATAGGACTATGCGCGTTTTGGGCATCGACCCGGGGTATGCCATTGTGGGCTGGGGCGTTGTGGAGTACACCAGCAACCGCTTTGCACCCATCGGCTACGGGGCGGTCATCACCGAGAAGGACACGCCCTTTGAACAGCGCCTCGTTGAAATTTATGAGAGCGTATTCGACATCTGCAAGCGCTACCAGCCCGAGGCCCTCTCCATCGAAAAGCTGTACTACCAGCACAACCAGACCACCGTCATCGGCGTGGCCGAGGCCCGCGGCGTCATTCTGCTGGCCGCGGCGCAGTGCGGCGTGCCGATCTACGAATACACACCCATGCAGGTCAAGCAGGCCATCACCGGCTACGGCAAGGCCGTGAAGAAGCAGATTCAGGAGATGACCCGCATAATGCTGCACCTCGAGTCCGTCCCCAAGCCCGACGATACCGCCGACGCCCTCGGCATGGCGATTGCCCACTGCCATTGCAGCCGCAGCCGGTTGATGGGGACACCGGTGAGATAATCCCTTGCCTTCCCCCAAGGGGGAAGGCTTTCCACCATACAAAAGAAGGACACACCATGATCTACTGCCTTACCGGAAAAATCATCAAGAAAACGCTGGATTCCGTCGTCATCAGCTGCGGCGGGGTCGGCTATTTTGTCCAGATCCCCGCCACCACCGGCGAGGCCCTGCCCCCCGCCGGGCAGGAGGGGACCGTTTATACGATTATGAACGTCACCGAGAACGACGTCTCGCTCTACGGCTTTGCTGCCGAGGAGCAGCGCGACTGCTTTAAGATGCTGACCGGCGTCACCGGCGTCGGCCCCAAGGCTGCCGCCTGCCGTACCCTATAACCGCCGCGCGGATTTCGCCTATTCCGACCGGCCGCTTCCCGTAGAGGAGGTCGTGCAGCGCATTCACGCCCTCGAACCCGAGAACACAGAGCCGCTTTCCGTCTCTCCCCTGTTCGACTGGCTGACTGACGCCGGTCTGCTTGCATGGATGCCGGACAGCCGCGGCGGGTACGCCTACCTGCCGACACAGAGCGGCGGCGAAGTCGGCATTCTGGTCGAACCCGGCGCCGGAGCTGTGCTCTACACGCTCTCCGCCCAGCATTTTATCATGGATGCGCTCGACGACATTCTGGACGAGGCCGCCCGTCAGCTTTCGCTGCGCCATACACCATGGACGCCCGAGGAGGACGCACGCCTTGCGCAGCTGCGCCGCGAGGGACAGCACCCCGAGGAGATCGCAGAAACGCTCGCTCGTCCGGCCTCCGCCGTTCGGCAGCGCCTGCTCGAGCGCGGTATTTAAGAAAATAATCAGGACCTGTAAACGGAGAAATCCGCATTACAGGTCCTTTTTTCTGCATATTCTGACTCGCGCGGCGAACATCGTTCTGCGCTCTCTATCCTGTACACCCCATGCGTCCGCCGCAGTCAGCCTGTGCTTTCTACTGATTAGACGTTTGAGGGAAACAGAATGTGACAGGAGAAGCCGGAAAATGCTGCACAAATTTCAGCCTGCTGTTTTGTGTATTTTTCAAGCAGGCTGCAAATAATACCCGATGCCGCTCTCCGCCCAGATGACGGCCTGCGAGCCGATCTCGCGCAGCCTGCGCCGCAGGCGGTGCGCCGGCCTCTGCCGGAAAGAAAGGCAGACGAAAAAAGCTGAAAAGCCGGTCATGATCGCGGCGGCGGCCGCATCCGCACCATCACCGTACAGGCAAAGTAAAAATCACGCAAAAAGGCTCCACCCGCTTCTTGGATGGAGCCTTTGGCTTTCTCGCAGGTTTTATCCACAAGTTGTTGATAAGACCTGTGTTTATTTGTAGTCGAGGAAGAAGCAGAAGCAGCTCGCGCGCGCTCTGCCCTCGTTGCGGTAGATATGCGGCTGGTCGGTCTCGAATTTGAACGCCTCCTGCCGCCCGATACGCTGCACATGGCCGCGGCACTCCACGGTCAGCTCGCCGTCCGTAACGGTCAGATATTCGCGCGTGTTTTCGCCGTGTGCGCCGCTCATGTACACGCCGCCCGGCTCGACGTCGATGCGGTAGATCTCGACCAGCCGGGTATCCTCATACGGAAAGCATGTCCAGACACGGTACTGCCCCTCGATCTCCTTGGTCGGGACGAGCGCTTCCGGCTTCACCAGGCAGAAATCCTCCCTCGGAGTCTCGATCAGACGCTGAAACTCGATGCGCAGACCGCTCGTGATCTTGCCGAGCACACCGAGGGACGGGTTTGCCGTGCCCTTTTCGATCTGTGCGAGCATGCTCTTGCTCACGCCGGTCTGCTCGGCCGCCTGCTCCAGACTCATCGACTTGGACTGGCGGATGCGTCTTAAATTGATCGAAATATTATGGGACAGATAATCCATGTCATTTTCTCCGTTTCCGTGCGCCGGAGGCGCGGTTTAGAGCGCTCTCCGGTACAGCATTTCAATATCGCTCTGGCGGGAGGCGCGCGGATTGACCGCGATGTTGCCGCTCTTCATGGCGTCCGCCGCCATCGCCTCGATCTTCTCCTCGATCGCCTCGCGGCTGACCGGGCCGTTCCGGCTTGCGTTGTTCACCGCCTCGACGATGCCGTTCGGGATGCCGATTTCCCCGCACAGCTCGCGGATCGCACCCGGCAGCAGCCCCGGCTCAAATTCGCCCGCGTCCACCTTGAAGGGGCTGATGTAATTGAAGATCTTGAAATAGCGGCCGTGGTCGGCGAGCGCGTTGTACTCCGCGATGACCGGCAGCAGGACCGCATTCGCCACGCCGTGCGGTACGTCGAAGTATGCGCTGATCGGGTGGCTCATCGCGTGGACATTGCCCAGACGGGCGAACGAGAACGCGATCCCGGCGAACAGCGAGCCGACGAGCATATTCTCGGCCGCCTCGATGTCCTCGCGGCACGCGACAAAGCGGCGGATGTTGCCGCCGAGCAGCTCCATCGCCTTTTCCGCCATCGCGTCCGAGAACGGCGACGCCGCGCGGGAAACATAGGCCTCCTCCGCATGGATGAAGGCGTCGATGCCGCAGGCCGCCGCGACGCTCGCCGGTGCGCTCGTCAGCAGCTCCGCGTCCAGAATAGCGCAGGCCGGCAGCAGCTCATAGCTGAACACGGTCAGCTTGTAGTCGCGCCTGTGGTCGGTGATGACCGAGAACGCCGTGACCTCCGAGCCGGTGCCTGCCGTGGTCGGGATGGCGATGAGCGGCACGATCTTGCCCGGGACACTGTGCGCGCCCTCATATTCCTCGATCCTGCCGCCGTATTTTGCGACGACGCCGACCGCCTTGGCGACATCCATCGGCGAGCCGCCGCCGAAGGCCACGATAAAGTCCGCGCCCGACGCCTTGTAGGCCGCCGCCGCCTTTTCGACCGTATCCGTAGACGGATTGCCCTCGGTCTCGGTGAAGGCGTCGACCGCAAAGCCTGCCGCCTTCAGCGAGTCGGAGACCTTGCCCACCAGACCCATCTTTGTCAGATGCGGGCCGGAAATGATAAATGCGTGCGAACCGCCGAGCTGCCTTGCGGCCTCGGGCAGCTTCGCGAGCGAGCCGCGGCCCACCATGATATTCTGCGGAACGGAAAAGGTAAAGTCGTTCATGATAAACACTCCTCTGTGAGAAAGAAAAATAAGCGGATATTTCTAAAGATATTGTCTGTCGATAAAGTCAACCCTGCGATGGTGAAGCAGCCGCGCGGCAGCGCGCATGAAATAGAAATCGCGCAGCGATTTCATGCAGACCGGGGGCGTGTACCTCGGTTTGCATACTTCTGGAGGGAGAAAGTTTCCGCATGGGAACTTTCGGACGACTCGTGTTCTGCGTCAGTCAGAACACAGATTGTCGGAAAAACGAAGTTTTTCGACAGTCTTAGCAGCGCCGAACCGTAAAAGCCCGACGCTGCGCTTTTTTGATACAAATAACAGATTGATGAAGCCTTATGCCAGCCGTGCCAGTACGCGGTCGATCGCGCCGTCGATGACCTTGTCCAGCTCGCGCTCGTCCGCCTCCGGGAGCAGCGTTGCTGCGTCCTCGTCCGAGATGAGCTGAACCATGCTGCCGAAGGACTCTCTGTACTTGCTCTTGCAGATGGCGAAGAACACGACGCCGAGCGCGCTCCACGCCGCTACCATGCCCCATTCCGGCAGGATGAGCGTGCCGCCCGAGCCGGGGATGCAGTACATGACGACCATGAAGCCGCTCATCAGCACCGCGATGCCGCCCATCAGACGGCCGGCCGGAACCTTGTACGGACGCAGCATATCCGGCTGCTTTTTGCGCAGGATGAGGAAGGAGATCGCGACCATGCAGTAGGCGAGGCAGCAGCCGAAGTTGCCTGCGTCGCAGATCCAGACCATCATGACGCGGCCTGCGAACGGCGCGAGCATGGTGAGGATGCCGATGAGGATGAGCGCATTGATCGGAGTCTTGTGTTTGGGATGCAGCTTGGCGAAAACGCGCGGGATCATGTAGGACTCAGCCATCGAGTAGATGGCGCGCGAGCCGCCGATCATGAACGAGTTCCACGAGGTGATGATGCCGCACATGCCGCCGACGATGATGACCTTCGCCATGACCGAGGTCTTGAAGGCGAGCGCCATCGCGTCCGCCGTGACCAGACCCGTGCCGGCCTGCGAAGCGGTGATCGCGCCCGAGTTCATGACCAGACCGACCGCGATGATGACGAATGCGTAGAACTGGACCGCGAGGACGACCGACAGGATGAGCATGCCGCCGATCTTTTTCGGCGGAACGTTGATCTCCTCCGCCGCCTGCGGGATAACGTCAAAGCCGATGAGGTAGAACGGAGAGATGACCGCGACCGAGAGGATGGACTTGACGATACCGCCGCCGCCGACCTCTGCGAACATCTGACCGTCCAGATTGTCCACCGTGCCGTTGATGACCGATGCGACGATGAGCAGGATGCCTGCGCCGCCGATGATGATGGTGAGGATGGTCTGGAGCTTGGCAGCCGTCTTTGCGCCCACGATGTTGATGAGCATGATGCAGAACGCAACAATGATCGCCACGATCAGCCACGAAGCGTAAATGTCGAAGCCTGCGACCGTATACAGATATCCCTTGAGGAATCCCGGCCACAGATAGGAGATGATGGTCGGGAACGCGCACGCTTCAAAGCACGCAACGCCGACATAGCCGAGAACGATCGCCCATGTGCACACGAACGAGCCGGTCGGACCCATTGCACGATGGCTCCAGACGTGCTCGCCGCCGCACTGCGGCATGGCCGCCGTCAGCTCTGCATAGGTCAGACCGACGAAAAAGATCATGACGCCGCCGACCACAAAGCCGAGCGCCGCGCCGAGGACGCCGCCCTTCTGGATCCAGCCGCCCGAGGAGACGACCCAGCCCCAGCCGATCATTGCGCCGAACGCGATGACGAGGATGTCCCATGCGCTGAACACCTTGTTAAATTCGGATTGCTTCTTTTCCATGATGCTCTGCCCTCCTCAGCTGTTGAATACCTTGCGCGCGACCTCTTCGATGAGCGCCGCCGTGCCGTCCGGCCCGAGCAGGCTGCTGTCGATGAGCATATCGCGGTTGTGGCGGTCGCCGCGGTTCGCGCCGGTCAGCGCCAGATGGCGCTTGTGGTAGCGCTTGTCCTTCTCCTCGATGAGCAGCCTTGCGTCGTCCGCCGAGAGATTGTGGCTCTTCATGACGTTTTCGATGCGCACCTCGTCCGGCGCGTAGATGAACACGCGCAGGATGGGCTTCTGCTCCTTGAGGATATAATCGGCCGAGCGGCCGATGATCACGCAGGACTCGCGGTCTGCAAGCTTGCGGATGATGGTCTTTTGAACATGGATCGCACGCTCGGTCAGATCCGCATACTTGGAGAATGCGCCGCGCGTGTCGCCCTCCGCGCCCTTGCCGGCGATGGTGACGCCCTGTTCGACCTTTTCCATGATGTCCTTCGGGATGCCGACCTCTTTGATGATCTCATCTACGGTTTCGCGGTCGTAAAACTTGATGCCGAGGTCCTCTGCGACCCTGCGGCCGATCTGATTACCCTTCGCGCCGTATTCGCATCCTATTGTAATAACAAGATGTGCCATGTTCCGTTCCTTCCTGATTAAAAAAAGGGCGCACCAATCATTTCGATCGGTGACGCCCTTGTCACTGGTTTATTCCTCGTGTCCGCCGCTTACTCCGCGACAGCCTCAACGGCCTCGGTGATGATCTCGACGGCCTTGTCGCACTGCTCCTCGTTTACGATCAGCGGCGGCACCATGCGGATGGTGTGCGCGCCGATGGCGGTGATGAGCAGCTTGCGGTCGAGGCAGGCATGCTTGACTTCTACGCCCGAGACCGCGTCGTCGAACTCGACGCCGACGAGCAGGCCCTGATGACGAACCTCCTTGACATGCGGCATCTTCGCGAGCTTTTCGGAGAAGTAGTCGCCCATCTTCTTCGCGTTGCCCGCCAGATCGCGGTCGAGCAGCTCGCCGACCTCGGCATATGCCGCAGCGCAGCTGACCGGATGACCGCCGAACGTGGTGCCGTGCGAGCCCGGGGTGAACGCCTTAGCGACCTCCTCGGTCGCGCAGATCGCGCCGATCGGCATACCTCCTCCAAGTGCTTTTGCC
>OLOT01001833.1_pt1 | contig 11642 bp, 10 predicted proteins | sample 1671991 | NCBI WGS metagenome assembly OLOT01 (sample SAMEA3136634, study PRJEB25190) | human gut metagenome | biome: human gut; feature: human-associated habitat; material: faeces | place: Austria | collected 2013
GCTTTTTTATAGCTACTATGCGTTGCCTTTTTTGCTTAGGAGGAGATGATAGGCGTCCAGCCGGGCGGTGGCGGCCTCCTGGCTCTGGCGCTGGCTTTCGGCCAGCAGGGTTCCCATGTCCCGCGCGCTGGCGGAGGTTGTGCGGGTCACTTCGCCCTGCATCACGCGCAGCTGGTCGGCCAGCACTTCGGTTTCGGCCTCTACTTCATCCCGCACAATGCGGGCAATTTCATCGGTCTGGTCCTCGGCGGTGTTCTGCTGGCCGCTGCGCAGCAAAAGCAGAATCAGCAACACATTGGTCAGTATCGACAGCAACAGAAGAATAATCAATAAAGGCTGCATCCCACAAGGTTCCTTTCTCACTTGGCTGTTTTGGTTCAGCTTTAGTATAGCATAGGAAACTGCAAGATACAACCTTTTGTTGTGCGGTACTTGCGATTTAAAGAAGGAAAATGGGGCGGTTAAAAGCAGGAGTTTATGGAGTAGGGCACCCCCGTAGGGGCGCATATTGTGCGCCCGTCGCCTTGCAGAGAACGACGTGACGGAATATATGGCAAGGTGCGCTATGCGGGATGATGCCCCCCTACTGCGTGCCTTCAAGGCTTCCGGTACTGTTTATCAATTCTTATATCACAATCGTAAGCAATAGCATTTGATATAAGGCAATACCGCATAATTCTAAGTGCCGATACGGCGAGCGAGGTGCGGCAGATGCCAAGCCAAAAGCGCAGATAATACTGGATGCTGCAAAGGTGAGCGCCGCCAGTGGCGGAAACAGCGAACCGAAGCAGGGGCAGCGGTCGCAGAGTGCGAGGGGCTTTTGCCCCCGAAGCACGATGCGGGTACCGCAACCCGACATTATCGAGCATTTTGGCAACGCAGATGCCGTGCCGCAGCTGCCGGAGCGGTGCTTAAGCCGTCAGGCGGGAATTGTGCGGTGTTGCCATAACGCCAAAAAAGGGAACGTACCTGATTCACAGGGCGCGTTCCCTTTTTATTTCTTAACTTATCCCTTTATGCGTTTCACAGCGGTGCCAAGTCAAACCGGTACAGAGTGGTTGCGCTGTAGGGGCGGTCGGGCAGGACGGTGGTATCCGGGAAATCGGGATGGTTGGGGGCATCAGGGAAATCCTGGGTTTCCAGGCAGACGGCGGAATACTGGCCGTAAGATGCGCCATCCTTGCAGGCGGTGGCGGACTTGAGGAAGTTGGAAGTATACAGCTGCACGCCGGGCTGGGTGGTCAGGGTCTCCATGCGGATGCCCGTTTCGGGGCCGGTCAGCCATGCGGTGTGGCGCAGACCGCTGTCCGCAATAACATAGCAGTGGTCATAGCCGCTGCACTGCTTCAGGGCCGGGTAATCGGCGTTGATATCGCGGCCAATGGTCTTTTCCTCGGTAAAGTCCATCGGGGTGCCTGCCACAGCGATCTTGCGCCCGGTGGGGATGGAACCGGCATCCGTTTCCAGATAGGCCGGTGCAGCCAGAGACAGACGGTGCCCCAGCACGCTGCCGGAAGCATGGCCGTTCAGGTTAAAGTAGCTGTGGTTGGTAATGTTTGCCACAGTGGGGGCATCGGTGGTCAGGGTGTACTGAATCATCAGGCCGGCGCCTGCCAGGCTGTAGCGCACTTCCAGCTCGGCGTTGCCGGGGAAGCCGTCGGTGCCGTCGGGGCTGGCTGCGGTCAGAACCAGGGTATCGTCCCCCTCAAAGCCCATGTCAAACACGGTCTTATCAAAGCCGTGCAGGCCGCTGTGCAGGCAGTTTTTGCCCTCGTTCGGGGTAACATGGTATTCTTCCTCATACAGGGTGAATTTGGAGCCGCCAATGCGGTTGGCGTAGCGGCCCACCACAGCGCCCAAAAAACAGGTGTTCAGCTCATAATCCTGCACGGTGGGGTAGCCCAGCACAACATCCACCTTGTTGCCCTTGCGGTCCGGCACAAGCAGCTGCTGGATGGTAGCGCCATAGCTTAAAATATGAACTTCGATGGTATCGTTCGCCAGAATACCGACCTTGACCGGCTGGCCTGCGGTGGTTTTTCCGAAATCTTTGATTTGAATGCTCATTCTGTGGTTCCTCCTTCAGAATTTTCGCCGTCCTGCTGTGCAGCAAGGTCATAGCGGACGCTTTTGCCCACGGCGCCGGTGCCATAGTTCAGCATCCGGTTCACCCGGCTGACCGTTGCGCTGGAAGCGCCCGTCAGCTGGCGGATTTCGCTGTACACCTTGCCTTGCAGCAGGCACCCTGCTACATCATAGCGCTGTTCCATGGTGCGGAGCTCCGTTACAGCGCAGAGATCCTCAAAAAATCGAATACAATCGTCCAGATTATCCAGCCGCAGGATGGCTTCATACAAAGCAGTGCTGCGGGGCTGCCCATTGGGGGTGGTTCCAGCGCGCATAGGCGCCTCCTTATATATTGCATCATCGTGCATATTTGCCCTGCCAAAACAACCAAAATGTGGCAGGCTATCACTTATCAATTTTAGCAACTGCACTAACACAAGTCAAGGCTTTAATGCGCTGAATTCCATATTTAATTTTTATGAGGTCTGCCAGTTCCGCCCCGCCGGGCCAAAAGTTTTTCTTGCGCTCCGGCAGGCCCCGCGGTATGATAAAGACATTGAGCACCGGCGCGTGTCCGCCGCCCAATGGTTTTAGGAATCTTTTTTAATCACCACGGCCCGCCGCCCCAGCTGGCGGTAAATTTTCATGAACTGGACACGCGGTACCACACGGTTAAAATCCAGCGGGTCTGCCACCACAAAGTTCTGGTCATCCATGCCGCACAGCACCATGCAGTGCAGGGTGTGCAGCACCTCGTGCTGCCGCCCACCGGGCAGGTCGTATTCACCGCAGGGGTCGTGCTGGATATCGCCAAAGTGCAGCGTTGCCCAAAAGATGACCGGGTTCCCGGCCTGCAGCTGGGATGTCAGTTCGGCTTCCTCGGCACCGGTCAGATCATAAGCGCGGCAGCTGCTGCCCTGCACAGCCAGGTAGGCGTTCGCCGCCTGCACAATCGGCCCCGCAAAGCAGTAATAGCCGGTTTCGGGGCTGCCATCGTCCAGGTGAGGATTGCCCATATAAACCTCGTCGGGGTCTGCGCCGTACCACTGGGCGCTGCGCGGCAGATAATAGTCGGCCAGTTCGCACTTATCCGGGGCAAAGCCCAGGTAGTGCAGCACTTCGCAGCAGCTGGTAATTTCGCAGCCGTTGGGCAGCTCCGGGTTTTGCAGGATCTGGGGAACTGGCAGCAGGATGGATGCCATAAAAACGCCTCGCAACCATACGATTATTTCCGTTTTGATTGTACCAGATTTCACCGGGAAAGGAAAGCCGCAGTATCCGCTCAGTCTGTTATAATTTATAGATAAATACAAAATGTATACCATGGAGGGGATTTTATGAAAGTATGGGATATGCACTGTGATACCCTGGCCGAGCTGCGCTATGCCCAGCAGGCAGGCAAGCCCAAGAGCTTTTTGCACAATGATTTAATGATAGATCTGGAACGCATGAAACAGGGCGACTATCTGCTGCAGTGTATGGCTTGCTTTGTTCACCTGGAACCGGAACGGGAAAAAAGCCCCCTGCTGGCCTGCCTGGAAGAAATCGACATTTTCTACCGCCTGCTGGAACAGTATCCCGATGACCTGATGCAGGTGCGCACTGCGGCGGACATCCAGACGCTACTCACCTCCGGCAAGCGCGGCATGATGCTGACCGTTGAAGAAGGTGGTGCCTGCCTGGACAGCCTGGGTGCGTTGCGGGATCTGTACCGCCTTGGCGTGCGGATGATGACCCTGACCTGGAACTTCAAGAACGGCTTGGCCGAGCCCAACATTGTACCCGGCACCGATGACATGTGGCCCCGCCCGGCCAACACCACCGGAGGCCTGACCGAAAAAGGCTTAGAATTTGTGGAGGAGATGCAGCGCCTGCATATGCTGGTGGATGTTTCTCACCTATCGGACGCCGGTATCTGGGATATTCTGCGGGTGGCAAAGCGGCCTTTTGTTGCCAGCCATTCCAACGCGCGCGCCTGCTGCCCCCATGTGCGCAACCTGACGGACGAGATGCTGACCGCCATGGGCGAAAAGGGCTGCCTGATTGGCCTGAACTACTGCGCTTCCTTCCTGGATACAAATCCCGACCGCAGCCAGGTCAGGAGCCGCATCACCGATATGGCCCGCCACGCCCGCTATATTATGGATAAGGCCGGTGAGGACTGCCTGGCCTTGGGCAGCGATTTTGACGGCATTGACGGCGACCTGGAAATTGCCGGTGCGCAGGACATGCCCAAGCTGGCCGAGGGGCTGAAAAAAGAGGGTATCCCCGAGCGTGTGGTGGAAAAGATTTTTTACGGCAACGCCGTGCGCTTTTTCAGCGAGAACCTGTAACGCTACCAAAATAAAAGGAGAACCATTATGCCGCATCCTGAATTGACTTTGGAACGCCGCATTGATGCAGAGCTGTGCGGGCTGGACGCCAAAATGTGCGTATACGCAGATGACCTGCATGGCCATGTGGTGGAGCGTGGGGCTGATGATGAGTTTGAATCGGCATCCACGATCAAGATTTATATTCTGGGCTGTCTGTACGCCCAGGCGGAAGCCGGCAAAGCCAGCCTGGATGCCGAACTGACCTATGAAGCCCGGCATTTTGTGGACGGCTCCGGCCTGATCCGGTCCTTAGGCGAAGGTGCCAGGCTGCGCGCCCGCGATGTTGCCACCCTGATGATCGTTGTCAGCGACAACATTGCCACCAACATGCTGATCGACTATCTGGGGTTGGATACCATCAATGCGTTTATCCGCAGCATTGGCTGCACCCACACCAAGCTCCACCGCAGCCTGCGCAGTGATAATTGGAGCGAAAAGCTGGGTACCATTACCCCGCGGGATATGGGCCGCTTTTTTGCCCTGTTGGCAAAGGGCGAGCTGGTCAGCCCCCAGGCCAGCGATGCCATGCGCAATGTGTTCCGCCATCAGCACTACAACACCATGCTGGCGGGCAGCATCCCCCCGTATTACACCGACCCCGAAGAATCCCACGTGGATCCGGATCTGATCTATGTAGCCAGCAAAAGCGGCTCCATGGATGCCTGCCGCAATGACGGCGGCCTGATCCACACGCCTTACGGGGATTATGTTCTGGTAATGATGTGCACCGACTTTGCCAACAAGCTGGAAGTAAACGACCACCCCAGCGTGATTTACGGCAACCGTGTCAGCCGCATGCTGTTTGACCAGTACCTGGCGCTGGAGGGTAGTTTTGTAAAGTAAGTGGAGGGCGTATTCGAAAACGATTTTGACGTTCTTGGATACGGCTTGTACCAAGCAATAGTATGGCCTATGCGGCAAAGTTGCGGAACGGTCGAGACCGTTCCCTACAGAGCATTTTGTTGTGCACGACCAACCAATAAACGCTCTGTAGGGCGCGATGCATCGTCCCGCACGCCGGGCCTTGCCCAATATTTCATTCAATCACCTGCCGCACACCCTGCGGGTGCATTTCACCCCAAAACCAAACCGACCGCAAGGCGATGCTGCTCGCCCCTGCGGTCGGTTTTACGATTTATATTTGTATCTGATTTACCCCTTCACGCCGGTGGTTTCATCAAAATGGTAGGTGGAACCCTCAATGGTGTGCCAGCCTTTGTACATGGCGCCGGTGGTCAGGTCGTAATACCAGGTTTTACCGTCCTGGGTGTACCAGCCCTTGATCATGTGGCCGTTGGCATCGTACCGCACCCATTTGCCGCCGTTGGAATCCTGGTATACTTCCTTGCTGGTGGCCTTGGCACCCTGCTGTACGTTGTCCAGCCAGTACCAGGCACCGCTGGCGGGGTCGTAAATCTCCTTGCCGCGGTAATTGCTGCTGCCCGGCTGCCAGCCCTGGCGCACCCAGCTTTCATACCAGAAGCTCTTGCCGTTGCCGTCTGTGACCCAGAAGTTGGTCAAAGCACCGCTTTTCATTGTGCCGTAAACCGGGTCAAAGTAATACAGCGAGCCATTGATGGACACATTGCCGTACTGCATAATGCCGGTGGTCAGGTCATAGTAGACCTTGCGGCCATCCGGCAGGGTCCACGGGCCGTGGATCATGGCACCGGTGACAGGCTCAAAGTAATACCAGTTGCCGTTCTGGCAGTTTTCGCCTTTGATCATGTGGCCGTTTTCATCATAGCGCACCCACTTGCCGCCATCCGATTCCTGGTAGACATCTTTGTTCACGGCTTTTGCGCCGCCGTCCACGGCATCCAGCCAGTACCAGGCATCGCTGGAGGCATCATAGATTTCTTTGCCGCGGCCGGTGGTGCCCTGCTTTACGCCGTTCTCGTACCAGTAATCGCGGCCGTTCTCGCTGCGCCAGCCGGTATAGCCGCCGGTGCTGCCGTTCTGGTACTTGGGCCAGAAGGTATCGCGCGCCAGCGTTCCGCGGGAATCGCAGCGGGTGGTATCAGAGGTGTTGCCGCCCAGTTCATACACGCGGCACCATTCGTACCCAGCATGATAAGCACCGTTGGCATCATTGCTGATACCATACATGTAAGAGCGCAGGCTGGAAAGGCTGTTCAGCTCATATTCCAAAAAGCGCATCTGGCCGTACAGGGTATGCCAGTCCAGGCCGTTGTTGTTGCAGTAGTTCTGCAAATTGGTCCAGCGGTCGCCGTACCACTGGCACAGGCCGTATGCGGTGCCGTAGTCATTGGTAATGTCCACATAAAAACGGGATTCGCGGTACATGCTGGCCATCACGCCGCTGGCGGCGGCGCTGTTCATGCCCATGGTGCCGGTCAGGTAGTTGTAAACATCCCGCTCGTTGGCGGCAACATCTTCATTGGTGTTATAAGAAGCGTCATACGTTGCGGCGTCTTCCTGGACGATATCGCCGGAGTATTCGGCAATGCCGGTGTCAGCGGTATCAAACATGGGCATCAGCGGGGTCAGGCTGCCGGCAGTTTCCGGCGTGGCGGCTTCGGCACCCGCCGAAAGCGCCAGCGCCATGGCGGCAGCCACGGCGGCGATCAGGGTCAAAAACTTACGTTTCAATGCTGCACCTCCTTAGAATGGTAAACAACCTTGATGATGAACGATCTGCGGGCCTGATACCAAAACAGCTCCCGACTGGAAGCAATCGGGAGCTGTAAAGCTCGGTGGAACCGCGGAACGCTTAGTTGTAGCGGCGCTCCTTGATCTCGGTCACGATATTGTTGATGAAGGCATCCAGCTCCTGCGTGGTGGTTTCGCCCTTGCGATCACGCACACTGATGTTGCCAGCCTCGGCCTCCTTAGCGCCCAGCACCAGCATGTAGGGCACGCGGTCAACTTGCTGGGCTTCACGGATCTTGTAACCGATCTTCTCATTGGATTCATCCAGCACAACGCGCACACCGGCAGCGGTCAGCTTGTCCGCAACGGTGCGGGCGTAATCCAGCGTCTTTTCGCTGACGGGCAGAACCTTGACCTGGGTGGGAGCCAGCCAGGTGGGGAAGCGGCCCTTAGTCTCTTCGATCAGATAAGCCATGAAGCGGTCCAGAGAACCCAGGATGGCACGGTGCAGCACAACGGGGGTCTTCTCGCTGCCGTCCTTGTCGATGTAGGTCAGGTGGAACTTAGCAGGCAGGCAGAAGTCCAGCTGGCAGGTGGACAGGGTGTACTCTGCACCGACAGCGGGCTTAACGTTGACGTCCAGCTTCGGGCCATAGAAAGCAGCTTCGCCGATCTCCTCGGTAAAGTTGATGCCCAGCTCGGTCAGAACTTCGCGCAGAGCGTTCTCGGCATGGTTCCACATGGCGTCGTCGTCATGGTACTTCTTCTTGTCGGCGGGATCACGCAGGGACAGCACGCAGCGGTAATCGGTGATGTTGAAATCCTTGTAGACGTCAAAGATCAGGCTGCAGACATTGGCAACTTCGCTCTTGATCTGCTCCGGGGTGCAGAACAGGTGGGCGTCGTTCTGACAGAAATGACGGCCGCGCTCAATGCCTTTCAGGGTGCCGCTGGACTCATAACGGAAGTCGTGGGCAATTTCGCCAATGCGGATGGGCAGCTGGCGGTAGCTGTGCGGGCGGTTGGCGTAGATCATCATGTGGTGGGGGCAGTTCATCGGGCGCAGAACATAGCTTTCACCCTCCATCTCCATGGCGGGGAACATGTTCTCACGGTAATGATCCCAGTGGCCGGAAGTCTTGTACAGGTTCACGGTGCCGATGCAGGGGGTCATAACGTGCAGGTAGCCGCGCTCGCGCTCCTTGCCCTTGATGTAATCTTCCAGCTGCTGCCAGATGATGTAGCCGTTGGGCAGGAACATGGGCAGGCCGCGGCCAACCAGGTCGTCGGTCATGAACAGGCGCATTTCCTTGCCGATCTTGCGGTGGTCGCGCTCGCGGGCTTCCTGCTGCTGCTTTTCCCAGGCTTCCAGCTCTTCCTGGTTGCGGAAAGCAACGCCGTTGATGCGGGTCAGCATCTTGTTCTCTTTGTCATTCTTCCAGTAAGCGCCGCTCTGCTGGGTGATCTTGAACGCCTTCAGAGCCTTGGTGTAGGTCAGGTGGGGTCCGATGCACATATCAACGTACTCGCCCTGCTGGTAGAAGCTGAACTCGGTCTCATCGGCCAGGTCGTCCATATGCTCCAGCTTATAGTGCTCCTGGCGCTCGGTCATCAGCTTCACAGCTTCATCGCGCGGCAGGATGAACGGCTTGATGGCAAGGTTTTCCTTGCAGATCTTCTTCATTTCCTTTTCAATGTTGGCAAGGTCTTCATCGCTCAGTTTGGTATCGCCCAGGTCAACATCATAGAAAAAGCCGTTTTCGGTAGCGGGGCCAAAGGCAAAGTCGGCCTGCGGATACAGGCGCTTGATGGCCTGTGCCATAATGTGGGCAGCCGTATGGCGCAGAACGTGCAGTTCTTCTTCTTTCGGGCATTCGGCAACAGTGCCGTCTTTGTAAATGATTTTCATTGGTAAACGCTCCTTTGGGTAAACAAAAATGCTCCATCCCATTCTTGACCATAAACGGGATGAAGCATACAAATTCATACTCCACGGTTCCACCCGAATTGGACGCGGTAAAGCATCCCACTCGTAAAACAAAGGCCCAAAGCCCTGTTTTGTAAGCGCCGGTAACGGGGCGCTGCCCCGGCGAAGGTTCGCCTTCGCACTCGGCAGTGGTAACTGTGCTGCCCGCCTGCAAAACCGCTTGCACCACGCCAAATTCGGCGGCGGTTCTCTCTTTTGCGCGTTCCAGCATGTATTGTCTGCCTCAACGTTTTATTCAGGATGAAGTTGCCTTTACTATATACCACCCCGGCGGGGAAGTCAAGGGGGCGGCGAAAAATTTTACACCATAACAAAAGATGACCTTTGCCCAAAACTGTGATATGATGGAAAAAACGGGCCGCACCCGGCAGGGGCTCCCGGTCCGCTTTGCCATCGGCTACTCCCAATTCATCATAAGAATACAGACAGGGCCCCTGCTTTGAAGCTGGCAGGCGGCCCCGCAGGTGCATTTCTGCCAATTTTTGTGCCAGGTGGGAACGTTCACGGTGTTGTAACAATTCCTTGACAATTTCCTGCAATGTAGCTACAATATTAGATAGGATTTAAGGGTGTCGCCCATCGGGAACGCCGCTTTTCAGATATTTGTTTTACCGCTGCAAATTTGGCGTTTTTTCGTTTTATTTGTGTATATGGGGTTTGAGGTGTATCCGCTTTTGGGTATGCTTTGGATTATCGCCCCATTTTGTATAGAATATCGCAGGCAGTATTTGAACCGCAAAGGTCAGCCCCTTGCGCTGTAAGATGCTGGCAGTGTACCCATGGTAGCTGCCAGATAAAACAGGCGCGGGCTGCCCGGGCTTTTCAGGTATGCCAGAAATAAAAGCGTTCCGCTTGTGCTGCGCCCTCCTGCATTTGATTTGAGTTTTGTAAGGAGTGAAACTGCCATGCCCCCAATTTTGATGTGGGTGCTGGTTGTCGTTGCCGCTGCCGTGTGCGGGGCGCTTGGTTATTATTTTGGCGGGGAAAACCGGAAGCGTACCGCCGAAGCCAAGATCGGCTCTGCCGAAGAGGAAGCCAAACGCATCGTGAACGATGCCATCAAGGCTGCCGAGCAGAAGCGCAAGGAAACCATCATCGAGGCCAAAGACGAGGCGTTCAAGCTGAAAGCTGACGCCGACAAGGAAATCAAGGACCGCCGCGCGGAGATCAGCCGCCAGGAACGCCGCATGGACCAAAAGGAGGAAGCGCTGGATAAGCGCACCGCCGCCATGGAGCGCAAGGAAGAGGACCTGAAAAAGCGCGGCGAACTGGTGGAAGCCCGCCTGGACGAGCTGGAACAGCTCAAGCTGCGCCAGACCGAAAAGCTGGAAACCATCGCCGCCATGACCCAGGAAGATGCCCGCGCCGTGTTGTTGAAGAACATTGACGATGAGCTGACCCACGAAAAGGCCATGAAGATCAGCGCCTATCAGGCTAACATGAAGGATGAATGCGATGCCATCGCCCGTGAGCTGGTCGGCCAGGCCATTGCCCGCTGCGCAGCCGATGCCACCAGTGAAGCCACCGTCAGCGTGGTGCCGCTGCCCTCTGACGAGATGAAGGGCCGCATCATTGGCCGCGAGGGCCGCAACATCCGCGCTCTGGAAACTGCCACTGGCTGTGACCTCATTATTGACGATACGCCGGAAGCCATCACCCTTTCCAGCTTTGACCAGACCCGCCGTGAAGTGGCCCGCATGGCCCTGGAGCGCCTGATCGCCGATGGCCGTATCCACCCGGCCCGCATTGAGGAGACCGTGGATAAGTGCCGCCGCGAACTGGAAATTCAGATGAAGCGCGAGGGCGAAAAGGCTGTGATGGACCTTGGTATCCACAGCCTGCATCCCGATTTGGTCAAGCTGATCGGCCGCCTGAAGTATCGCACCAGCTATGGCCAGAATGTGCTGAGCCATTCTCTGGAAGTGGCATGGCTGGCCGGCCTGATGGCTGGCGAGCTTGGCGTGAACGTTCAGCTGGCACGCCGCGCAGGCTTGCTGCATGATATCGGCAAGGCCCTTGACCATGAGATCGAGGGCAGCCATGTGCAGATCGGTGTGGATATCTGCAAGAAGTACCGCGAGAACCCGCAGATTATTCATGCAATCGAAGCCCACCACGGCGATGTGGAGCCCAAGACGGTGCTTGCCTTCATTATTATGGCAGCGGATGCCATCAGTGCAGCCCGCCCCGGTGCCCGCCGTGAAAACATGGAAAGCTATATCAAGCGTTTGGAAACGCTGGAAGCCCTGTGCAACGGCTTTGAGGGCGTTGAAAGCTCTTACGCCGTGCAGGCAGGCCGCGAGGTCCGCATCCTGGTCCAGCCTGATAAGGTTGGTGATGATCAGGTCATCCTGCTGGCCCGCCAGGTTGCCAAAAAGATCGAGGACGAGCTGGATTACCCCGGCCAGATCAAGGTCAGCGTGATCCGCGAAAGCCGCGCCACCGAGTACGCGAAATAACCAAAGCGAATAAAACAGATGCCGCACCTGGTATGGGTGCGGCATTTTGTATAAGCATTGATTTATCCCGTGGATGCTGCCATATGTTTAAGGCAACACCGCACAATTCCCGCCTTGCGGCTTAAGCACCGCTCCGGCAGC
>OLOT01001839.1_pt1 | contig 11614 bp, 9 predicted proteins | sample 1671991 | NCBI WGS metagenome assembly OLOT01 (sample SAMEA3136634, study PRJEB25190) | human gut metagenome | biome: human gut; feature: human-associated habitat; material: faeces | place: Austria | collected 2013
AAACCTTGTCTGCTGTTGTTTCTGCTATCGGGGCAAGAGCCAGCAATTGTAACCCTTGCATGGCTCTGTCAGTCATAGTTGGTATCCCTAGTGGACGTTTTTCCTTTTTTCCATACTTTCAGTATATCTCTTTCCTGCTCATGTAAGGTACTATCCGCTGCTTTGTATTGCGATCTTACTTTCGTCTCTGATAGCTGCTTTGGACTTATGACCTGTTTGCCATCATAAATCAGCACGTTGATAATATCTGCAAATACGTCTGGATAATCTTCTAGTAATTTCTCTACTTTATCTTTCTGTCTCATGCCTGCCTCCTTTGCCTGTAAACTAAAAAGATCTGTATACGTTTAAATCTGCAGATCTGCATTGTTGATTTTAATCTAGACTCATCATATTTTTAGTTTACATTATTTTACAAATATTAGCAAGTGTTTTCCAATTTATTCCACATATTTTATTTATTTTTAATATACTATATCTATTTCATGTTTTCAATACTCATTTTGTTTAATCACACATCATGCAATCCTACTATCTTCAATCCATCTTTTCTCCACGATCAACCTATGTTAAACTAATTATATAACAATTATTCAACGACATATTACATAAACCAAAAGGAATCCTAACACATGACTTTAGAAGAAGAATATCGTCTATCCTGCTATGAGGAACTGACGACTCTTGGAAATCACAATCATATATATTTAGTTAAACATAAACTGTCGGGTGAAATTTTCGTTAAGAAAGTTTTATCCAGATTTTCTTTGGATGTTTATAAACAGTTGAGGGACTTACAAATCTCCGGAATTCCAAAAATTCATGACCTGATCCTTGAAAATGATTCTTTGATCCTGATTGAAGATTATATTCATGGACAAACTTTGGAACAGTTGCTTGAGGAACAGACAACGCTGGTCTATTCGGATGCTCTTGCAATCATGCATAAGCTTTGTGATGTGTTAAAATCACTTCATACTCTGACTCCTCCGATCATTCATCGTGATCTGAAATTGTCGAATATCATTTTGACCAGTGAAAATCTTGTCTATATCGTGGATTTCGATACTGCCAGATATTATGAATCTGGGCAGGAACAAGATACCGAATTGCTTGGGACCAAAGAATATGCCCCTCCAGAACAGTATGGATTTGGGCAGTCTGATGCCCGATCTGATATTTATGCATTGGGGATTATTTTTAACCGCTTATTGACAGGAGAATATCCAAAACATCAATTGGCAGATGACAGATATCGTTCCGTCATTTCAAAATGTATTCGATGGAATCCTGAGGAACGTTTCCAGACGGTTGAGGAACTTAAGACAGCTTTACACGATAATATTTCCTCTGATATTGGAAAAACTGGATTTACGCTTTCTTCGATACATTCTGATATTCCAGGATTTCGTACTGGAAAGCTGTGGAAAATGATCTTGGCATTCTTCGGGTATCTCTCTTTTCTTTACTGTAGTATGACTTCAGATTTCACAAATGCCAAAAACGGACTTCCTCTAACTGGACTACAACTATGGCATGAACGTTTTTTTGTATTTCTGATGTTACTCAGCCTTATTTTTTATAATTTCAACTACAAAAATATCCGAACCAGATCTTTTCTGGGTCATTCTCTCCCTTTTGTACTTCGAGTTGTTCTACAGTGTCTGATTTCTTTGGGGATTTTGGTCATTCTTATGATCTTTATGCTGCTGATCGAAGAAATCATATGGTAGGTTCTTTATCGCTCGCAGTAAAAATTTACGCTGTCAGCGAAACATTTCTATGTGAATATTTGCTAATCTTAATATTGTTAAATATAGAAGGGAGAATTTAAATATGAAGACATGGAAATTAGTTTCTGGAATCATCTCAATTGTACTTTTTGCTTTTGTTATGTTTCAGTCTTGTGCTGCTGGAATTTCAAATTCTTTAGCAGAAAATGGGGAAAGTGGCGGTTCTGCCGGATTGATCGTTGCGATCATTTTATTGGCTGGTGGAATTGTTTCTATTGCTACAAGAAATGGTTCAAAGGGCGGTAATATCGCACTGATCGTTTTATTTGCACTTGGTGCACTTTGCGGATTTACTATGGCAGGAAGTTATGCAGATTTAAATGTATGGGCTGCCTGGTGTCTGATTTGTGCGGTATTTGCAGCAGTTTCCTTAAAGAAGGGGCAATGATCGTTTATTATAAGCACAAAGAGAGAAAGGATATTTACATATGCAGGATCAATTAACTGATCATTTAGATCAACAATTAAAATCTACTTCTTTGGAGAATTTTTCGGATTATCTTAAGAATCTTCAGCAGTTACCAAGCCTGCAGGATTTTTTCTCTGTTTATATTGCAAAGCATGACCTGAAAATTTCGCAGATCATCAAAAACAGTGGGATATCACAAAGCTATGCCCATGAAATCTTAAATGGAACGAAGCCTCATCCTTCCAGAGATTATCTGCTTGCTTTGTGTCTTGGGGCTCACATGAATCTGAAAACGACGCAGCATGCTCTTCGGATCGCTCAGTTAGGAGAACTTTATGCAAAGGTCCCAAGGGATGCAGCGATCATGATGCATATTAATAATGAAAAATGGAATCTCATTGATATTAATATTTTTCTGGAAGAACATGGTCTTAATGTGATTTCACTTTCAAAGAAAATTTCATAAATAATAGCAAAAAGATCAGCTGTAAAACTTTCTACAGCTGATCTTTTTTATATTTTCTTCGTTATATGATGTAAGTGTCAAAAGTATAAATTGCGTTTGTGCTTGCACAAATAAGCAATTTATACTTATTGACACTCTCATCATTATATGAAATTATCTTTTTTCAACACCTAAAGTAACTTTCTCACCATTGATGTTCCATTCTTTTTCATATCCGGCAACTTCTCCGGCTTTCACTTCATCTGCTAAAACATCTCCAGCGATCGCTGCTTCGTTTCTTCCGATGATGTCTGCGGCTTTGTCTGATCCTTTGTAAGAGAATGTGATATGATCTGTTACTTCGAATCCTGCTTCTTTTCTCATAGACTGGATCTTGCTGACTACTTCACGGACGAATCCTTCTTCTAACAGTTCTTCGGATAAGTTTGTATCAAGTACAACTGTCACTCCGTTGTCTGCTTCTGTTACGAATCCTTCCTGTTTTACCATTTCGATCAACAAATCTTCTTCTGCTAATTCTACTGGTGTTCCATCAACTTCAAATGTTAATACTCCCTTAGAGTCTAACTGAGCTTTCGCTTCATTTCCATCAACTGCTGCTAAGTAGTTTCTGATTCCTCCAACTAATTTGCCGTATTTTGGTCCTACAGTCTTTAACTGTGGTTTGAAGTTGTATGTTGTGAAGTTTGATACGTCATCTGTAAATGTGATATTCTTCACATTTAACTCGTCTAAGATGATCGCTTCGTCATAATCTGGCAGAGATGCTTCTGCTTTTACATACATCTGTCCGATTGGCTGACGGTTCTTGATCGCTGCTCCATTACGGCATGCACGTCCTAATACGACGATCTTTAAGACGAGATCCATATCTGCTTCTAATTTCTCATCTACCTGTTCTGCATTGTATACAGGGAAGTCGCATAAGTGGATACTTTCTTTTGCAGATGCATCAACACTTCTTACGATGTTCTGGTAGATCTCTTCTGTCATGAATGGGATCATTGGAGCTGCTGCTTTACATACAGTAACTAATGCTGTGTATAAAGTCATGTATGCATTTACCTTATCCTGTTCCATTCCTTTTGCCCAGAAACGGTCACGGCAGCGTCTTACATACCAGTTACTCATATCATCTACAAATTCCTGTAATGCTCTTGCAGCTTCTGGAATTCTGTAGTTTCCTAAGTTATCATCCACAGATTTGACCATTGTGTTCATCTTAGATAACAGCCATTTATCCATTACAGATAACTTGTCATATTCTAACGCATGTTTTGTTGGATCAAACTGGTCGATCTCAGCGTATAATGTGTAGAATGCATACGTATTCCATAATGTTCCCATGAATTTACGCTGTCCTTCTGTAACGGCTTTTGCATGGAAACGGTTTGGCAGCCATGGGGCACTATTTGTATAGAAATACCAACGGATCGCATCTGCTCCATGCTCTTCTAATGCATCGAATGGATCAACTGCATTTCCTTTGGACTTACTCATCTTCTGTCCGTTTTCATCCTGAACGTGTCCTAATACAACAACGTTTTTATATGGTGCTTTATTAAATAATAAAGTTGAAATTGCCATTAAGGAGTAGAACCATCCACGAGTCTGGTCTACAGCTTCTGAGATAAAGTTTGCTGGGAAGTTATCTTCGAAGATTTCTTTATTCTCAAATGGGTAATGCCACTGTGCGAAAGGCATAGATCCTGAATCGAACCAGCAGTCGATTACTTCTTCTACACGATGCATTGGTTTTCCACAATGTGGACACTTAATTGTTACCTGGTCGATATATGGACGGTGAAGTTCAATATCGTCTGGACAGTTATCAGACATACTCTTTAATTCTTCGATAGAACCGATTGAATGCTGATGTCCACATTCACATTCCCAGATATTTAATGGAGTTCCCCAATAACGGTTTCTTGAGATTCCCCAATCCTGTACGTTCTCTAACCAGTCTCCAAAACGTCCTTTACCGATGCTCTTTGGTACCCAGTTAACTGTATTATTGTTTGCAATCAGCTGATCTTTTACATCTGTCATCTTGATGAACCAAGATTCTCTTGCATAGTAGATCAGTGGTGTGTCACAACGCCAGCAGTGTGGATAGCTATGCTCGAATTTTGGAGCATCATATAATAATCCACGGCTCTCTAAATCTTTTAAGACTTCTGGATCTGCTTTCTTAACAAATAATCCAGCAAATGGTGTTTCTTCTGACATATTACCGCGTTCGTCTACTAACTGTACAAAAGGCATCTCATATTTGCGTCCGACTTTCGCATCGTCTTCACCAAATGCTGGTGCGATATGAACGATACCTGTACCATCTGTTAATGTTACATATCCATCACATGTTACATAGAATGCTTTCTTGTGCTGTTTCTCTGCAACTTTTGCTGCACAGTCATATAATGGTTCGTATTCTTTGTATTCTAAATCTTTTCCTTTGTATGTTTCTAAGACTTCATATGCAGGTGTTCCTGCTTCTTCATCTGCTAATCTTCCAAGAACCGTATCAAGCAGTGCTTCTGCCATATAGTATACATATCCATCTGCAGCTTTTACTTTTGCGTATGTTTCTTCTGGGTTTACGCAAAGACCGATATTAGATGGAAGTGTCCATGGTGTTGTTGTCCATGCAAGGAAATATGCATCTTCATCTACTAATTTAAAGCGAACGATCGCTGAACGTTCTTTGACATCTTTGTATCCCTGTGCCACTTCCTGTGCGGATAATGGTGTTCCACAACGTGGGCAGTAAGGTACGATCTTAAATCCTTTGTAAAGTAATCCTTTATCCCAGATCTGTTTTAATGCCCACCATACAGATTCGATAAAGTTATTATCATATGTGATGTATGGGTTCTCCATATCAGCCCAGAAACCTACTGTATCTGAGAAATCTTCCCACATACCTTTGTATTTCCAAACGCTTTCTTTACATTTCTTGATGAATGGTTCCATACCGTATTCTTCGATCTGTTCTTTTCCATCAAGACCTAACATCTTCTCAACTTCAAGTTCGACTGGAAGTCCGTGTGTATCCCATCCAGCTTTACGAATGATCTTATGACCTTTCATTGTCTGGTAACGAGGGATCATATCTTTGATAACACGAGTTAAAACGTGTCCGATATGTGGTTTACCATTGGCTGTTGGTGGTCCGTCATAGAATGTATATGTCGGATCGTCTTTTCTTTCTTCGATACTCTTTTCAAAAATTTCGTTTTCTTTCCAGAACTTTACGGTCTCTTTCTCTCGATCGACAAAGTTCATGTCAGATGATACTTTCTTGTACATCTTCATCTCTCCTTTTACTTCTTAGAAAATCTAATGAAATAGGAAAAAATAAGAAAAAGCGCTGTCCAAAATAGGACAACGCTGTTGCTTCTAAACCACCTATTTCACATACTATCATATGTTATCCCGTTAACGGAGGATACCGGCACAGCTTACTTCATTCAGCCTGCAGCTTCGGAGTGATCTTCCTTCTTATCTTACTAACACCCGGCTTCCACCGCCCCGGACTCGCTCATGCGTTCATGATAGAAGTACTGTCTCCTTCTTCGCTTTTATCATATAGAGCTATCTTAACACTTAAAATGGCGATTCGTCAATATTGAATTGTATGTTTTCGCATTTCTTTTTGTTTATTTTGTATGGAATACTTCGTAATAATGTTTCAGGCAATCTTTAAATCCATCTTTTGCAAGTGTTACACTATCATAGTAACTTCTTTCGGCATATCCATCTTTTGTATTATCTCTTGCTGCATTTAATAAGTCTGTACAAATATTTACTTTCGCAATTCCAAGTTCTACTGCTTTGGATAAGTTTTCATCTCCAGAACCAGATCCTCCATGAAGTACTAGTGGAATAGAAACCTCGGTTGCAATTTCTTGCAATCTTTCAAAATTCAGATGTGGAATTCCTTTGTATTCTCCATGAGCTGTTCCAATAGATACTGCAAGGGAATCAACTCCTGTCTGTTCTACAAATTTCTTTGCTTCTTCTGGTGTTGTTAACATTGTATTTCCTTCAACATGATAGCTGTCTCCTTCTCCTACGTGTCCGATTTCAGCTTCTACCGTAACATTTCTTTCATGTGCATATGCTACGATTTCTTTTGTCTTTGCCACATTTTCTTCAAATGGAAGGCTTGATCCATCAATCATAACGGAGGTAAATCCGACATCAATAGCTTTCTTAACCAACTCGATCGTAAATCCATGATCATAATGAAGCGCGATATCTTGGTTACTTTTTTCTGCGTAATATTTTACGATCGCTGCTGCTTCTTCAATACCTAATGTCGGTGTATGTACCTCCGCCAGACACACCATCAATGGGTGTTTTGTTTCTTCTGCCGCCTCGATCACTCCTTTGATATTCTCAAGGTTTACAATGTTGGCTGCTGGGACTGCGTAATGTCCTGCTTTGGCTTCTTCTAACATCTTTTTACTGTTTACTAACATCTGTTTCATCCTCCCGAAAATTCATTCTAAAATTTTACTTTATAAGTTCCACTTGTATCATTTTTAAAAATTAGCTAACAGATAATCTTCTGCTTCTTTGGACCATAATCCATTATGTTCTTTTGTAATCTTAGCTAATTCTTTAAATCTATCATCTGTTTTTCCTTTTTCTTCAAAATCTTCAATTGCTGTTAGTTCAAGATTCTTTCCAAGATACATCAGTTTCTTTCCTCCTGGAATCTTTGGGAGATTCAATATCGTATCAATCTGTGCATCAATTCCCCCGATATGCGTGATCATAACAGCTGGATCTAATCTTCCTTCTCCTGCAAGTTTTAAACATTCTTTCATATCATCGGTATTCCCACCGCTTGATCCTACCAGATGGTGCATCTTATAATGTACGTCAAAGAAATTAAACATCGCAGATAATTTTGGATCCACTGGTCCTGCGAAGAAGTTTAAGCATCCGTCAAATCCTAAAATCTCATCTGCCATCTCGATCACTGGTCTGACTGGTGCATATACAGATACATCATCAAATCCTGTTCCACCAGTTAAATCTCTTAATGTCTTCACTGGGTCATCGACTTTCGCAGTATTGACAAAATGGATTTCAACACCTCGTTCTTTGGCATATTCTTCTGTAAATAATTCACTAGCTCTTTTTAATCTTACTTCATCAATGTCTGTGATCACCAGTAAAGAAGGTTTACGATCACAATTTAACATATAACTGATCGCTCCTAATCCCATTGGACCGCAGCTTGCAAGAAGTGCACTCTTTCCACCTTCTACAATTCCCATCTTATGTTCATAAACACCACGTTCACTGTGGTACATAGAATGGAATGCTCCAATGATACAGCTCATAGGCTCCGCCAGTGATGCCTCAAAAAATGCACTGTTTTCATCAAAAGGTAATAAGCAGTCTTTTTCCATTACAATTGGCGGAACTTTGATAAAGGTTGCTGCTCCTCCGCAGTATTCATAAGAATATCCGATGGCTGCCATAGAACCTTTGATATTGATCGCTGGCTGCATGGTATATTTTGTTCCAACTTGATATTTATCTTTCCACTTCGCCCCAACTTCACGAATGATTCCTGCAAATTCATGTCCTACGATGATCGGATGTTCGCTGATATCATCGTTGACTCTCTGATGTTTTGCTCCCTGAATAGATTCTTTGTAAGTAGACATGCAGACACTGTCAGTGATCAGTTCCATTAAGATCTCATCGTCTTTCAGTTCTCCCATATCAAATTCTTCTAATCTTAAATCTGATTCCCCATAAAGTCTGACTGCTCTTGTCTTCATAGCTTATCCCTTTTCCTTTCTGTTTATGTTGCGTGGTCATATGACCATGTACATTGTCATTTGATATTTTTTATTATAGATTCAACGTTTTTATTTGTCAATACAATTTTTTATTTTTCCATCACACAAAAAGTACTGATTTACAAGATTTTTACAATAAAAAAGAAGCTGATATGCTTACTTTTATTTGCATATCAACTTCATATTCTTATCTCTATATTATTTTAATAATAACTCTGCCGTCGGCACATCTGTTACCAACACATTCACTAATCCACCTGCGATCGCACCTTTGATTGCTTCGATCTTATCTTTTCCATAAGACATTCCGACTCTGACTGGTATCTTTGCGATCTTATCCAATGAAATTCCAACCATTTTTCTTTTCAGATCCTCATCAACCGTCTGGCCATTCTTGTCATAAATCCTTCCAACGATTTCTCCAACGGCACCTTTTCTCACTAGTTCCTTGTATTCTTCCTTTGTCCGTATTTCTGCCTTGATAATCGAAGAATCGTCCTGCATCGATCCGATTCCGATCAATGCAATGTCCGCTGTCTCTGCCATATGAAGAACTTTGGCGATTTCATCAATACTTTCGATCAACTCTTTTTCTTTTGTACCTTCCACATACATTGGTGCAGACAAGTTATAACTTGCACAGTGTAATAAATTTCCGACTTTCGTTGCAAGTGTATTGGAATATGTTGTTGTATTCCATGAATCTGACTGTATCGCTCCCGGTGTTCCAAGAAATGGAACAACTTTTACATTCTGAAATGAAAGAGATCTAAGACGTTCATCTTTCGCCAACTGCTCCACAAATTCATGCATGGCTCTTCCCCATGTCATTCCAAATACCATGTTTTTTTTCAAAACTCTTAGAATATAGTCTACCGCTTGAAACGCTACTTCTTGATCCGATGACTGTTCATATGCCGGAACAGCGATCAATGCTTCTGTCAATCCATATTTTTCTTCTAATTTCCGTTCCAATGCAAGATCACTTTGTTCAGGATATTGAATCCTGATCTGAACATACCCTTCATTTCTCGCCTGGATCAATGCTCTGGAAATACTGGTTCTTGATGTATGTAATTTTTTCGCAATCTCTTGTTGCGATAATCCATCACGGTAATAAAGTTCTGCTGCTTTTATTAAAAAACGATCACTTTTCATCTGGCTTCCTCCGTCGTGAATATGCCACATTTCATATGTGACTTTCTATATTTATATTATCTGGTTTTTTATTTATTTTCAATGCACATTTTTATATTTTCTTAATCTGTTTTATCGGATATTTTGATTGTACGAAAACAAAGATCATGATCTTATCTTTTTATCAGATTTTACGCTTTCTTAACGTTTTATTTACTAAATTTTATAATTTTTGTATATAATTATATGTTAAAATAGTAGTTAACTAATGTTAGATGGTTTAAATACAAATATAAAACCAGAAGGGAGATAAATTCATGTTAAGAATTGGAATTTTAACCAGTGGCGGCGACTGTCAGGCATTGAATGCTGCCATGCGTGGTGTAATAAAAGGTTTAAGTGTAAAGAGAAATGATCTGGAGATCTATGGTTTCCGCGATGGATATAAAGGTCTGATCTACGATATTGCTGACCGTATGACACCAGATGATTTTTCTGGAATCTTAAACCGTGGAGGTACAATTCTTGGAACTTCCAGACAGCCATTCAAAAAGATGCGCATCCCTGATGAAAACGGTCTTGATAAAGTCGAGGCAATGAAAAGTAATTACCGCAAATATAAATTAGACTGTCTTGTAGTTCTTGGCGGAAACGGAACTCACAAAACTGCAAATATGCTTCGTGAAGAAGGTTTAAATGTTGTAACACTTCCAAAGACAATTGACAATGATCTTTGGGGAACTGAGATGACATTCGGATTCCAGAGTGCCGTTGATATTGCAACTGATACGATCGACCGAATCCATACAACAGCTTCTTCTCACAGCCGTGTATTTATCATCGAGGTTATGGGGCATAAAGTCGGACATGTTACCCTGCAATCAGGAATTGCTGGTGGAGCTGACGTAATCCTGCTGCCTGAAATTCCTTATGATATTGACAAAGTAGCCGAAGTTGTAGAAAACCGCTTTGCAGCTGGAAAGAAATTCTCGATTATCGCAGTTGCTGAAGGTGCTATTTCAAAAGAAGATGCGAAGTTAAAGAAGAAACAGTATAAGGCAAAACTTGCAGAAAGAAGATATCCTTCTGTTGCTTATGAGATTGCAGCTGCACTAGAAGAAAAAACAAATCGTGAGATCAGAGTCACCGTTCCAGGACATACACAGCGTGGTGGTGCTCCTTGTGCTTACGACCGTGTACTTGCTACAAGAGTTGGAGCATATGCCGCTGAATTAATCCTTAATAAAGAGTATGGCTATATGGTTGGTATCGTTGATGGAGATACAAAAAAGGTTCCATTATCTGAAGTTGCCGGAAAATTAAAATATGTTGATCCGAAGTGCCAGATGATTAAGGACGCTAAGACGATTGGAATAAGTTTTGGTGAGTAAATTGTAGTTTGATGACGGAAATTATTGGTGGAATATTATAAAAATGGTTATATGTCTGCGACGCGCTCTCGCTCGACTCACTACGCAGCTGTACTAAGCTCCTGAATGATCTTACGATCATCCACTCGCTAAGTGCAGGCGTGTTCCTACGGTCGCCGACATATAACCATTTTTATAATATTCAAATAATTTACGTAATTCAAATCACTATACAGTGTGTATGTTGTATGGTATTGATTGATAATTTTTGTATTCGTTAACAGAAGTTTAGCTAAAATCTACAAGCACCGATTTGTAGGGTAGTTTGATGAACTGAAGTTATTGGTGGGGGTGAATATTTTACTATATTAGCATTTATAATAAACATCTGTCTACCACTACAAAAATTGAAAAACAATAATGTTTAACATACATCCATCAGCCTGAATTTTCTTATTTTTATGATTGAAAGTCTTCAGGTATTTAGAGAAAAAATGAAAGATAGCATATGAGCAACGATCGAATCCCATAGGAGTTTTGACGGAATCGCAGCTGGATCGCAATGTCATTAAGTTAAGAATCAGTATTGTTATCTCATCAACAGATATTCATTA
>OLOT01001854.1_pt1 | contig 11562 bp, 7 predicted proteins | sample 1671991 | NCBI WGS metagenome assembly OLOT01 (sample SAMEA3136634, study PRJEB25190) | human gut metagenome | biome: human gut; feature: human-associated habitat; material: faeces | place: Austria | collected 2013
GTGCTGCGTCAACTGATACAGCACATAGCTCTGGTCCTTTTCAGGGTCTGCCGCCTTTTTGAGCGTCCAGCGCCCGTCGGGAAGCTGCTCGATGCGGGCATAATGTCCGGTCGCCAGCACCTCGCACCCGAGCGCGCGGGCGCGCGATTCCAGCAGACCGAATTTCAGGTAGCGGTTGCAGTCCAGACAGGGGTTCGGCGTCGCCCCTCGCTGATAGGCGGCGGCAAAGCGCGCCATGACCTGCTCACGAAACGCGTCTTTATAATTGAACACATAGTGCGGCATACCCAGCGCGTAGGCCACGCGGCGGGCATCCTCCACATCGTCAAGCGCGCAGCAGGTGCTGCCGCGCGGCAGACCGGCGTCCTCATTTTCATACAGGCGCATGGTCGCGCCCATGCAGGCATACCCCGCCTGCTGCATCAGGTATGCCGCAACGCTCGAATCCACGCCGCCGCTCATGGCGATCATCGCCTGCGGTCGGCTCTCCAGCTCCGTCTGCATCTGTACACCTCGTTTCCTTTGGAATTCTATATAGTTTATACCGCAAGCCCCCGGCTTGTCAACGCAAAACACCCCGCCTGCACGCGGCAGACGGGGTGCGGAAAGGCGCAGGCATCAGCACTGCGGGTCGTTCGGGATGTCGGTGAACGAGCCCTCGATCACGTGTGCCCCGCCCCGCGCGGCGATCAGCCGGTTGTAAAACCCGGCGTTGGTGATGGCGCGGTACGGGTCGAGCCAGATCGACACGGGCGCGAACATCGCGCTCAGCATTGCCCAGCCGAGAAAGCTCAGATCGAGCACGAACAGTTCCCACTTATGCCCGCTCATGAGCGCGCCGCTCTCGCGCAGACACTGCCACGCGGATCTTTCCGGGTGATCGAGCAGCAGATACAGCGCCTGCCGGTAACGGTAGGCCGCCACAACGCCCGGCACGACCAGCAGCAGACTCCACAGGAAGATCAGCAGCCCCTCCAGAATGCCGAGCCAGAGCACGCGGAAAAAGAGGCCGAAGCCGTCAAAGAGGTTTCCGAACTCGGCCTTTTCGTCGCGGCTGATGTGCAGCGCGAAGATCACGAAGCCGACGCTGACCATGTAGCTCATGATCCGCAGCGCGACGACGAGCGCGATCGCAAAGCCAGACACACTGTAGTGCTCAAGGAAGCCGAGGTACGCCTGCTCGACCGCCTCCGTGCCGAAGCGCGCGGCGTTTGTCAGCGCCGTGGCCAGACGATCCATGCCCATCAGGTACGACGTAAGCGTCGAGATGAGCATACCGAGGGCAAAAACGATCAAACCCGCGAGGATCGGGCTCGGCTGACAGCTGACGGTACGGCGGCGCGCATCCGCCTTGAGCATAACGCGATTTGAATCCATGAATATCACAACTCCGTTCCCGGCACGGCCGGGTCTCTTTTTCTTTTTAGTATAGCAGATGCCGCCGGATTTGAACACCCGGGCCGGTAAAAATTCACGTTTTCGACACACGTTGAGATTTTTTCGGGAAGTTGCGGAAAATACGCTTGACAATCCCCGCGCGAAATGCTATATTAAACAAGCTTTGATTCACAAAGCCCATGCGCGAGTGGTGGAATTGGCAGACTCGCTAGATTCAGGTTCTAGTGTCCACTCCGGACGTGCGGGTTCAAGTCCCGCCTCGCGCACCAAAACCCCGAGAGCTTCGGCTCCCGGGGTTTTTTGCTGCCGTCCGCCTTCCACCGGCGCAAAAAAGCACCATGCGGATGCAGGGGGCTTTATTCACCTGCCCTTTGCAATCGGCAGATCATCCCCTGATGGATTGGTAAAAGGCTTCCGCTCATAGTGTTTACAGTCAGTGATTTCATTTACAACATCATGCGGTATACCATTTGCATAAATCTCACACTTCAGTTCCGGAAACTTGCACTTCTTACACACGATGCACCTTGACATGCTCGTCATATATAGCCCTCAAGTCCTTTCTAATCATTGACATTTACAAGAAGCATTATATCCTCCGGCCGTGCCGGTTTCAAGTATTTTCCGGAAGCAGGCAAACACGCCCTGCATCCCCCGCAGCATCTGCGCGGCGTTCCCAAAACAAACAGCGGCGCCGGTCTCCGAAAAGAGACCGGCGTCGGTTTTTTACGCGCCGAAGCACGTGAACATGATGACGAGATACGCGATATAGAGCGCGCCGATGAAAAAGCCGACCCAGCGCTTGAATTTGCCCTGCACAAGCGCAGGGATGAGCGCACCTGCGCACACGACGAGGCACGCCGGAATATCCAGCAGCATGCCCTGCCGCTCGACCGGCAGCGGCTTGCCGAGGATGAGCGCGCACAGCGGCATAATGAGCGTGAGGTCCATGATGTTCGCGCCGATGATGTTGCCCACCGACAGCGAGGACTGCTTCTTGCGGATGGCCGTGATGGTCGTGACAAGCTCCGGCAGCGACGTGCCGATAGCGATCATGGTCGCGCCGATGATGGCATCCGGCACACCAAGCATCTGTGCGAGCGCGGTGCCGTTGTCGATCAGCAGCTGCGCACCGAGCACAATGGCCGCAGCGCCGAGCACGAATTTGCCGATATTGAGCGCGACCGTCCGGCCGTCCGTCTTGGGGCGGGCATCCTGCTCCGTGGCCTCAAGCGACTGCTCACGCCGCGCAGAGACAAGGCTCTCGGCAATAAAGCACACAAAAATGACAAGGATCAAAACGCTCTCAAGGATGGACAGCTGCCCGTCGCGCGTGAAGCCGAACAGAACAGCGATCGCCGCGAGCAGCAGCACCGCCTTGACCGCATACTGCCGCCGCGGCATGGTGCACTCCATGCAGATCAGCGACAAGCACATGATCAGGCCGGTATTGGCCGTCACCGAGCCGACGGCGTTGCCGATGGCGATGTCCGCATTGCCCTCCAGTGCGGAAAAGATGGACACAAGCATCTCCGGCATCGTCGTGGCAAAGCTCACAACGGTCGCGCCGATGATGAATTTGGGAATACCGGAGGCCTCGGCGATCCATGTGGCGGCATCGACAAACAGGTCGCCGCCCTTGATGATGCAGATCAGCCCCAGCGCAAACAGCAGCAGGACAAGAAAGAGGGTACTGCCGGTAAAATCGAGGTTCATAACGCATTCTCCTTTGTGACCGCGCGCAAAAAATGAGACTTCCCGCACGATCATAGTATATGATGTGCTAAAAGTCTCATTACCTATCATCATAGGCGCATGACCACCGGCTGCTGCCGGGAGATTGTTGACCATGCATTCGCAACTACTCCCTTTTAACGAGAAAGCATCTTAGCACACCGCGCAGGGCTTGTCAAGCAATGCCATATCAAAACCCGCCGTTTTTGCACACCGGGCAAAAACAGTTTTATACGGAAGGAGATCACGGCCGCCGGTATTGTCTTTGCCGGGCAAAAACCTCACAGCGTTTGCCGGCGTATCGAAAAGGAAGCAGCGGAAAAACGCTGCTTCCTTTTTACATTTTGTCCGGGTTTGTCAGGCCGCCGGAAATGACAATCCGGCAGATCTCCGACGTGCCCTCAGCGACGGTCAGCATATGCGCATCACGGAAAAGGCGGTCAACGCCAGACTGCGCGCTCAGACCGTGCGCACCATGTATCTGGCAGGCGGCCTTGCACGTCGCAAATGCGCTTTCCGTGGCAAACAGCTTGAGCGCAGCAACGTCCCGCGTGTGCGGCATTCCGTCGGCCATCATGGAGGCGACTGTGTAGAGCGAATTTCTTGCCATCAGCGTTTTCGTGTACATATCCGCGATCGGGAATGACACGCCCTGATAGGAGGACAGGCTGCGGCCGTACAGCCCGACACGTCCGGCAAAGCTCACGGAATCATCGAGCGCCGCCTGCGAAATGCCGACCGCCACAGCGGCCATATCGAGTCTGCCTTCGTTCAGAAGCGGCTTTATCAGCGGATAGCCCACATTTTCCTCACCGACAAGGCAGTAGTCGGGTATCGAGCACTCGTCGAGAATAATATGTCCCATCGGCGAGTTGTTGAGCCCGATCATGCTGCGGTTTTCCACGACCGTCAGCCCTGGGGCGTCTTTGGGAATGAAAAACATGCTCATACTGCGGCTGCGCTCGGCAGACGGGCTTTTTGCCGTGACGACATAGCCATCGGCGACTCCGGCATTCGTGACCCAGCATTTTTTCCCAGTCAGTATCCAGCGGCTGCCGTCCTTTACGGCAATGGTGTCCACGCCCAGCGCATCGGATCCGCCGCGCTCCTCAGATATGGCAAAGGCAAAGAGCTGCTCGCCGCGGCGCGCCGGCTCGATGACCTTTTTTTTCAGCGTCTCCGTGCCGCAGCAGGCGATCAGCTCCGTGCACTGATAGTGCGGGCTTACGATCAGCCCCAGTGAGGCCAGTCCACGCGACAGCTCCTCAATGATAATCGTGCCCTCAAGACTGCCGTATTTTGCGCCGCTGCCGATGTATTCAAACTCCGCATCCAGATAGCCCATTTTGCCAATGCGTGCGTATAAATCGTGCGGAAAGCCGCCTCGGTTATCCAGCTCCGTGGCCACAGGGCACACCTCGTGGTCGACAAACTCCCTGAGCTCGGCTCTGAGCTTTTGCTGTTCCTTCGTCAATAAAAACATAGCTTTGTTCCCTTATCGTTCCGTAAAAATGAGCATGGCCTTTGCAAACGTTGCCGTTTCGGTATAGACCTCCGCTTCGACCGAAAAGCCCGCCTTGCCGTTTGATGTGAGCGCCGTGCAGAGCATAAGCCCGCCGACCTGCGTTATCTGCTCAGGATAGAAAAACGAGCTGCTGCTCAAAGTGCAGTCAAGGCAGCCCTGCTGCGCAAGATGCTTATCGGCGGCGACGAGCATCAACGCAGTCGGCAGAATGTCCATATTCGCAAGCTCCGCCTCCGGGACGCGCAGCTCATACACCCTGCGGTCCTCGTTGGAATACTCCGGAGCCGGCACCAGAAACGACGCATAGTCAGACATGCTCTCCGTGCCCAGATACATGAAATAGCGGATCAGATCCGAGGCATAGAACACGCCCTCCATCTTATCATCGCGCAGAACCGCCGCAAACGAACTGCCGGAGAGCATCATCTTCCTTGCCGCTTCGCGCACGGAGCTTTGTGCATCGACCGTCAGGAGCCTGGCGTCCTGCGACACAAGCGTCGAGAGTTTCTGCGTGTGCCCGGCTGCAAAGGTGCGCGGGATATCGATCCCGCCGCACAGGTGCAGCTCCTCATCGACGACGGGAAAGGATCTCATGCCGGGAAATTGCTCGTCATAGTACCGCTGCCAGTCGGCGACATAATCGTTGCGGTAGAGGTAGTTCGGCGCCTGCATCCACTCGGACACAGGGGCGTCCTCGTCCGCGAGCCTTGCCGAGGAAAACTGGCTGTCAAACAGCTTCATGATCGCATAGGTGTTCTGCAGCGCCGTGAGGATGCAGACGCCGTTTTTTTCAGCCTTGACGATGTGATAATCGCTCGGGCGGCCGCCGCCGGTGATCAGCATATGCGCACGGGACTGTATGATCAGGGTCTGGAAGTCGGGACGTTTGCCGACGATGCACAGCGTGCGGCTCGGATCCGCATATTCCAGGCGGCTGAGAAGCTGCGCCTCATCGCTGTCGCAGATCACGATATTATCAATGGTACAGCCGAGCGATTTTCTGCCCGCTGCACAGCTTACCCCGAGCGCCGACACGAGCTCGGAAAGCGTCACAGCGCAGCTGTCCGAGTCAACGTCAGACTCTATGCGGAACGTGCCGGATTTCGGCTTTGTGATGACAAGGCCGCGCTGCTCGGCCTCCTTTATGGCCTTATAGACCGTCCCCTCACTGACATCGAGTTCGGAGGCAAGGCCCCTTACAGAAATTTTCGTTCCCGGTTCTGTCGCCTCGATGCGCGACAAAACGATATCATTTTTAATGGAAATGGTACTCCCCCCAAGCAAACTGTATCACCAAGTGATACTGATTATACATTCCGTGGAGAAGAAATACAAGAAAAATGATGAATGATAAAAGATTGTCGAAGTGTTGTATAACAATTTCGGCATCCGGAAGCGAAAACGCGCCGCCGGTCGAGTAACTGTTATACAAAAACCGGTGCATACTGTTGTTGTCGTGAAACACACTTTGTTGCAAGCGCCAAAAAGCAAGTAAGTTCGCCAAAAACTGTTGACGAGCTGTGTTTTTGGTGTTAAATTGTTCACATAGAAACCCAATAGCAAGGCCAAGCTTCAGAAAACAGTTATAGCCTGTAGTAGTACAGAATTGAGCAAAAAGCAGTTAACAGTCACAATCTGTTGTACAACACTCAGGAGTAAGCAGAAACGAACACTTTCTTAACGGAGGAATGCACAATGTACAAATTCACAGAAGAGCAGATCATGATCAGAGACATGGTCCGGGAGTTCACCAAGAACGAAGTCGCCCCCTATGACAAAGCAATGGACGAAACCTTCTCGTTCAACATGGAGGTCTACCAGCAGATCTACTCCAAGCTTGTCGAGACCGGTCTGATGGGCATCCACATCCCCGAGCAGTACGGCGGCGGCGGCGGCGACGCCATCACCTCTCAGATCGTTGTCAACGAGCTTGCAAAGGGCAGCGCGAGCATCGCGCTTTATCTCGACGCAAACTGGCTGGCCTCCGACATGATCCTCGTTCACGGCAGTGACGAGCAGAAGCAGAAGTACCTCCCCCTCGCAGCCGCAGGCAAGGTCTTCGCCTTCGGCCTGACCGAGGCCTCCGCAGGCTCGGATGCAGCTGGCATCAAGTCCATCGCCGCAAAGCAGGACGACGGCTCGTATATCCTCAACGGCGGCAAGGCCTGGATCACGAACTCCGGTGTGGCCGACTACTATCTCATCATGGCGAAGACCGATCCCGACGCAGGCGCAAGGGGCATCTCCGTTTTCATCGTCCCCAAGGATGCAGAAGGTCTGACCATCGGCAAGTTCGAGCACAAAATGGGCATGAGAGGCTCGGCTACCTGCGAGCTGAGCTTTGACAACATCCGTATTCCAGAGTGCGACCGCGTCGGCAGAGAGGGTCTGGGCTTCAAGGTCGCCATGATGGCGCTCGACGGTGCCCGCATCTCCATCGGTTCCATTGCTTCCGGCCTCTCCCAGCACGCGATGGAGATCGCCAAGGCATATGCCAACGAGCGCACCACCTTCGGCAAACCCATCAAGGCGTATCAGGGCATTTCCTTCAAATTTGCCGATATGGCGGCAAAGGTCCGCGCTATGGATCTGATGGTCTGGGATACTGCCGAAATGAAGGCGAACGGCCAGCGTCATTCGGCAGAGGCGGCGATGCTCAAGCTCATGAGCTCCAAATGGTGCAAGGAGATCTGCGATGAGTGCATTCAGGTGCTCGGCGGCAACGGCTACAGCGCAGAGTTCCATGTCGAGCGTCTGTACCGCGACGCGAAGCTGCTCGAGATCGGTGAGGGCACGAGTGAGATCCAGCGCATGGTCATCAGCGGCTCCGTCCTTGGATGACCGGTACACAGCACAGAGCAAATGGAGAGATAGAGATGAAAATACTTGTCTTCGTAAAGCAGGTGCCCGACACGGACGATGTCAAGCTTGACGAGCGCGGTAATCTGAAGCGCGACGGCGTTGCCAGCATGATCAACCCCCTCGACGCAAACGCAGTCGAGGCCGCCATCCAGCTCAAGGAAAAGTACGGCGCAACGGTCGTTGCGATCAGCATGGGGCCTCCTCAGGCAGAGGACGTGCTCAAAAAGGCGCTTGCGCTCGGCTGCGACGAGGCATACCTGCTGTCCGACCGTGCTTTCGGCGGCGCAGACACCCTCGCCACCGCTTACACCCTTTCCAAAGGCGCCGAAAAGATCGGCGACTACGACCTGCTGCTGTTCGGGCGCCACGCCGTTGACGGCGATACCGCTCAGACAGGTCCGGCGACCGCAGCCTTTCTCGGCATCCCGCAGGTTACCCTTGCATCGAGCATCGATGTAAAAGACGGCTGGGTCTACTGCGACCGCGTGCTCGAGGACAGCACCGAGAAGGTGCGCGCAAAGCTCCCGGCACTTGTGACGGTAACAGCGGAGATCAACACGCCCCGTTATCCCACACCGATCAACATTATGAAAGCGCTCAAAAAGCCCCGTGCCGTCTGGAACGCGCAGGATCTCGGCGCAGACACGGCGCAGACCGGCATCCCCGGCTCCCCGTCGTCTACCAAAGTCGTGTTCGAGCCGCCCAAACGCAATACCGACACCACCTACTTTACGGGCAGCGCCGAAGAGATCGCAGCAAAATTCGTTGACATGCTCGAAACAGAGCACCTGGTCTGAGGAGGTTTGGCAAATGGCTAAGGAAGATTACAAAGGCATATGGGTATTTGCCGAACAGCAAAGCGGAACGCTCAATCCTGTGACCTACGAGCTGCTCGCAAAGGCGCAGGAGCTCAAGGCGCATAACGGTGAAGCGATCACCGCCGTCCTTCTCGGCAGCAAGGTCGCGCATCTGGCAGCCGGTCTCATCGCCGGCGGTGCCGATCAGGTCATCGTCGCAGAGCACGAAAACCTTGCATCCTACAGCGCAAGGCCCTATCAGCAGGCGCTCACCGAGCTTGCGGAGAAGTACAAGCCCTCGATCATCATGTATCCGGCGACCAGCCTCGGCCGCGATTTTGCGCCGCGCATGATGATCTCCCTCAAGACCGGCCTCACCGCCGACGCCATCGACCTCGGCTACGATGAAGATGACGTGTTTTATCAGACCACGCCCGCATACGGCGGCAGCATCCTTGCGCACATCGTCATCCTCGAGTGCCGGCCGCAGATGGTGACCGTTCGTCCGAAGATCTTCACGCCCCTGGAGCCGGACGAGAGCCGCAAGGGCGAGGTCATCACGGAGCACGTCACGGTCGACAAGGAGGCGTGCTACGAGGTGCTGAATGTCGAGCCGAAGGTCGTTACCGGCGTGCCCATCGATCACGCAGACGTTCTCGTTGCCGGCGGCAGAGGCGTAAAGGGCGAGTCAGAGCTCGCGCTTCTCAAGGAGCTTGCAGACCTCCTCGGCGGTCAGCTTGCCGCCTCCCGCCCCCTGGTCGACAACGGATTTCTGCCGCACGATGCTCAGATCGGCCAGTCCGGCACCGCCGTCAAGCCCAACATGATCATCAACGTCGCCATCTCCGGCTCCGTGCAGTATCAGGTCGGCATGCAGAACGCCAAATGCATCGTCAGCATCAACCACAACGCAGCCTCTCCGATCTTTGACATCTCCCACTACGGCGCAGTGGCCGACTTCAAGGCCGTCCTGCCTGCCGTCATCGCAGAGATCAAAAACCGCAGAGCATAACAGGCACACGCTGCGGTCACCGCACCCCCCCCGGCGGCCGCAGCATATCACGAGACTATTTTGTTAAAAAAATATTATTACAAAAGGAGATTATTCAAAATGAGCGAACGTAAACAGATCATCCCTCAGTACGGTCCTTTTGCAGGCATGCGCGTGATCGATTCCGGCTCTCTGATCGCAATGCCTTACGCAGCCACACTGCTTGCCGACTTCGGCGCAGAGGTCATCCACATCGAACGCCCCGGCGTCGGCGACACGCTCCGCGTCCTCGCTCCTTTTGCAAAAGAGGACGGCAAGACCGTCAGCACCTCCTGGGCGCAGGACGGCCGCAACAAGCTCTCGCTTTCCCTTGAGCTGAACCTGAAGCATCCCGAGGTCAAGGAGCTGTTCTTCGGCCTGATCAAGGAAGCCGACGTGTTCATGGAGAACATGGTTTGGCTCGAAAAGCTTGGCATCCGTGACGAGGAGCTGCTCGAGGTGAACCCCAAGCTCATCATCGCCCACATCAGCGGCTATGGCAACCCGAGATTCGGCGGCCTGCCCGAGTACTGCGACCGCGCATCCTACGACATGATCGGTCAGGCGTTCTCCGGCTGGATGGGCCTCAACGGCGAAAAGGGCGGTGAGCCCGTCGTCGGCAAGCCCTGGCTCAACGACTTCACCTCCGCATACGCCACCGTGTTTGCGGTTCTGGCTGCATACATCAACGTCCTCAAGGGCGGCGACGGCCAGATCGTTGACATCGCGCAGTTCGAGGTTCAGGCGAGCTACTGCTGCGACCTGTACACCTCCTACACCATGGCCGGCCGCGAGAACACCCGCTCTGGCAACAAGTCCGCAGCCTTCCAGCCCTACGGCCTGTTCAAGTCCAAGGACGGCTACGATGTCGCGCTCGGCGCGTTCGGCCCCGGCGTCTACAAGAGAGCCATTCAGGCAATGAATCTCGACCTTGAGTACTTCAACTACAAGGATTGCTCTTCCGGTATCGAAGCCGTCGCCTCCGAGAAGGGCAGAGAACTCGACGCAAAGACCATCGAATGGTGCGCAGCCCGCACCGCACAGGAGATCGAGGACGCAATGGCGCAGTTCAAGGTCCCGTGCAGCCGTGTCATGGGCGCAAAGGACTGCCTCGCAAACGAGCATTATCAGAAGCGCAACGACTTCATCAAGTACGAGGATCAGACGCTCGGCAAGGAAGTCACCGCATTCGGCATCGTCCCCAAGATGTCCGGCACCCCGGGTCAGGTCTGGCGCGGCGCTCCGAGCCTCGGTCAGGACACGAACACGATCCTCAAGGAGCTGCTCGGCTATGATGACGCCAAGATCGCAGACCTGAAGGAAAAGAATCTTATTTAAGTCATTTTCTTCTTCCCGTCTCCCCCTCGCTCCACAGGGCATCCGCCCTGTGGAGCACCATCCCGTGAGGTATGCCGCTTCCATGCGAGGACAAATCCCATACCGCTCAGAGCATCAACCAATCACGCCCACACATGAGCCTTTCATATACGCTGCACGCACCCTTTCATCCACAATTCCCCTTCCCCCATTCACACTCCTTCACCGGTTTGGTCTGCGTTTTCATGTGGCGCAGACAGCCAAATACCCCGACGATCTGCTATCGTCGGGGGATTTCTTTCTCCTGTGTGTGCCGCGCCGTCCGCCGTTCAGCGCACAAGCTTCATGAGCAGGCGCTCAAACTCGCCGAGCATACCCACGGAATCGGCAAAGAGGATGCTCTTTTCATACATCCGGCGGTAGGCGTCCACGTTCTCGTCCGTGCGCGCGGTGTAGATGATCGGGATCACAAGCAGTCCCCGGCGGCGCGCCGCCTGTACGGCCGTGCGCACGTCGTCGATTGCCTCCGCCTCGCTGAAATATCCGGACGGCAGGCCGTCGGAGAGCACCACGAGGATCTTGCGGCGCTCGGTGCGCTTGGCGAGATCGAGCGCGGCGGCGCGGATGGAATAGCCGTCCTTATTGCCGTTTCCGGCGGCGATCTGCCCCATGGCATCGATGCAGCGGCTACCGATCTCTTTCTGGTCAAAATCCTTGATGACGCAGTGCTCCACAGCGTTCGTGCCGCCGTCAAATGCGACGATCTTCGTATAGGCGATGCCCTTGAGCGCCTCCTCCATGATCGCGGCCGTTGCCAGCGCCGTGAAGAGCTTGGACTGCCCGCCGCCGACGCCGGAGCCCATGCTGCCGCTGCGGTCGATGAGCAGGTAAAACGCCGT
>OLOT01001870.1_pt1 | contig 11484 bp, 7 predicted proteins | sample 1671991 | NCBI WGS metagenome assembly OLOT01 (sample SAMEA3136634, study PRJEB25190) | human gut metagenome | biome: human gut; feature: human-associated habitat; material: faeces | place: Austria | collected 2013
GCCTTTAAGCGTGTCCGGTTTCAAGCTGAATACCTATGTTGAAATCAAAGGCTACGATACCACATCCAACAGGAAGCTTCTCACTGAAGCACTTAATCTGTGTGACAGATACGAGATGATATTTTCGCGCACTCTTCCCGACAGTGAACTGTCAAGGCTTAACCGTCACGAGATTACGACTGTAAGTGCACCATTGGGGGAACTCATATCTTACGGCATAGAATACGGTCAATTATCCGGCGGCAGTTTTGATATCAGCATCGGTTCCGTGTCATCGCTCTGGGATTTCACTTCCGGCAATCCTTCTGTCCCTGACACCTCTGACATTGCCGGTGCCCTTGAATATGTAGGATATGACCGGATAACACTTGCAAAAAATGAAGATGGGACTTATAATGTATCAATTCCCGACAAAATGATGCTGGACCTTGGTGCAATCGCCAAAGGCTATATTGCCGACCGCATTAAAGATTATCTCACGGATAACGGCGTCAAAAGCGCACTTATTAATCTTGGCGGTAATGTCTTATGCATCGGTAACCGGCCTGACAACAGTGCGTTCAATGTCAGAGTCCGCAGGCCTTTTGCAGAATCTTCCGCATACATCTGTTCAGTAAATGCTTCAGATATGTCAGTGGTATCATCAGGTACATATGAAAGATGCTTTACATATGGCGGGAATTTTTACCATCACGCCCTTGAGCTTTTCCGCGATGGCCTGGGCCTCGGCCTTTTCCGCGGCCATCTGGGCCTTCTTGGCCTTGTCCTGCATGATCATCTTGTTCATGTTGTCGGCGTTGGCGGGGACGGCCAGGTTTTTGGGGAACAGGAAGTTGCGGGCATATCCGTCGGAGACGTTGACCAGCTGGCCCCGCTTGCCCTGTCCTTTGACATCTTGCTGTAAAATCACTTTCATCGGTGTTACCTCCCAAGTTATATGGTGTAAATGAAAATTAAATTATGATTTCTCATCGTCAAAATAGGTGTCAATGGCATTCTTCAGCAGGGGAAGGACCTCTTCCGGGGTTTTCCCCGGGAACTGGGCCCCTGCGGTGGCGGCGTTGCCGCCGCCGCCCAGCATCTCGCTGATGACCTGGACATTGACATCGCTGTTGGAGCGGGCGGAGAGATAGGCCTGGCCGGCCTCCGGGAAGAGGACGAAGGAGGCCTCGATGCCCGCGATGTTGAGCAGTTCGTCGGCGGCTTGGCCGGCGATGGCCCGGCCCACAAGCCGGTCGGTGAGGGCCAGGGCGATGGAGCCCCGGTAGGTGTGGGCGCCCTGAATGATATGGAACTTGGTGACCGTGTCCCGCAGGTCGTTCTGGAAGAACTTGTTCACCTGGGCGGTGTCGGCCCCGGATTTGCGCAGGAAAGCGGCGGTCTCAAAGGTACGGCTGCCGGTGCGCATGGTAAAGCCCTTGGTGTCCAGCACAATGCCGGCCAGCAGGGCCTCGGCCTCCTGGCGCTTCAGGTCGCCGGTGTCCAAGATGTATTGGACCAGCTCCGCCACCAGCTCACTGGCGGAGGAGGCGTAGGGATCGTGGAAGCTGAGGGCGGGCTTTTCGATATAGGAGGCGGCCCGGCGGTGGTGGTCGATGACCACGATTCGGGCCCCGGAGTCAAGCAGCTCTGGAACCTGGGTCTGTTCCGGGCGGTTGGTGTCCACCACCACCAAAATGGTGTTGGGACCGGCCAGGTGAAGGGCCTCATCCGGAGGCACAAAAATCCCCTGGTACTCCGGCAGGGCGGCCAGCTGACGGGTCTGCTCCTCGGCGGGGTAGGGGGAGGGGGCCCGGACGGCCTGAATGGAGACCCCTTTTTTTCGGGCAATGGCGCACACACCGGCCACCGCCCCCAGAACGTCCAGGTCGGGGTACTTGTGCCCCATGACGATCACCTGGTCCGTGCTGGCCAGCAGCTCGGAAAAGGCGGAGGCCACCACCCGGCTTTTCACCTTGGTGCGGCGTTCGGTTTCCTTGGAGCGGCCGCCGAAGAAGAGGAATTCTCCCCCGTCCCGGATGACCACCTGGTCGCCGCCCCGGCTCAGCGCCATGTCCAGGGCCAGGGAGGCGAATTCGTGGAGCTCCCGGGGAGAGGCGCCGTTGCGGCCGAAGCCGATGGAGAGGGTGGCGGCGACGCCGTTGGGGCTCTGTACCTGCCGGATCTCATCTAAGATGGAAAATTTCCGCCGGTAGAAGTCCTGGAATTGACCGGCTTCCACCAGAAGAATGTAGTGGTCCCGGTCATACCGGCAGAGCATCCCGTGGGCGGGGTCTACCCAGGCGGCCAGACGGTTGTTGATCTCGGTGCGGATCACGGACCGCTCTCCTTCCTCCAGGCCGCGGTTCAGGTCCTCATAGTTGTCCACCTGCAAAATGCCCACCACAGGCCGGGTGGCGTCAAATTGTTCCGCCACCCGGGCGTACTCTGTGACATCCACCCAATAGGTGGTGGCCAGGAATTCGTCCTGTCCCCCGGTACAGACCAGATTGCCGAAAACCAGGTACAACTGGTCGCCCACGGGAACGGGTTCGGGGCTGAGGTGGTCTCCATCCAGCAGCCACTGGGACTGGAAGGAGGGCACCAGGGCGGAGAGCTTGGTCTCAAAAAGGTGGTCGGGGTCGCCGGTGAGGTGGAGAAAGCGTTCATTGCTCCAGATGATGTCATCGGTGTCCGGCCGGAAGATGGCGATGGGGAGGGGGGAGGAGATCAAGGTCCGCCGGGAGGCCACGTCCACGCCGCTGGTCATGTGGTCCAGATAGGCCATGACCTCTTTCTTCCGGCGGCTGATGCCGGTCTGGAAGAAGAGGTAGAGCAGAAGGATCAGGACCAGCTCCGCCAGGCAGAGCCAGATGTTGTAGATGGCAGTGAGCAACGCGAAGAGAAGACAGGCCGCAAAAAACAGTCGAACGCCGGTTTCCGTCATTCGGGAAAGGGCTTTTTGAAAGGTTTGCTGACGCATAACGGTACCCTCCAGGCAGTGGGGCACTGCCAAGTGATTCAGGATCGGGAAAACAAAGAGATGCTAAGATAGTAATGATACATTATAGCACAATCCCTATCGGGTGACAAGGGTTAGTCATCTGGATCTGTCAGCCGCCGGCGGCGCCAATGTTTATACCATACGCTGGTAAACACAATCCCGATGAACAGAATTTGTCCGCACAGGTAGAGCCAGATCAGCAGAATGATCAGGGAGACCAGGGAGCCGTAGACCAGGGAATACCGGGAGGACATACTGATAAACCAGGAGAAGACCGCAGAAGAGACCACCAGGGCCAGGGCGGAGACCAGACTGCTCAGCAGCACGGGCAGCCGCGGTGTGCCGAAGGGGGCGGCCATGTTCAGCACCGCCAGGATAAAGAGGAAAAAGATGGAGAACAGCAGAACATAGCGGGTCCAGGACCATAGGTTCAGCACGTGGTCCCAGAAGGGGAAACGCTGGGCCACGGCGGCCAGGGTCCGCTGGCCGGTGACCACCACGATCACGGACAGGTCCACCGTGACCAGCAGCCCCAGGGGGAAGAGAATGCTGGCCACCATGCCCCGGACCATGGATTGGGACACATCCTCATACATGTCGATGATGACCCGGGTGATGGTTCGGAAGGCGGCGGCCGCGGAGAACCAACAGCCCGCCAGCCCCGCCAGAAAGAGGCCCGGGGTCTGGTGGAAGGAGATGTAGCGCAGGTAGCTCTCCAGCACGTCCAGGGCGGCCTCCGGCAGCAGGGGCTGGAGCTGATCCATCAGGCTGACAATGTCGATGTTCACCATGCCCAGAATGTAGGACACGCAGATGAGCACCGGGAACACAGTGAGCAGCACGAAGTAGGCCAGGCAGGCGGCGGCCTGGGGCACCCGGCGGCTGAAATAGAGCATGATGGCGAGCACGACCAGCACGATCGCGCCCGACTGGATAAAGGCGGGAATGGCCTCGGAGACGAGCTGGCGCAGCGTGTCGATATCGTTGGTGTAAAAGCTCATGATATCGCCGTGCTGGTGAGTGTCGAAGTAGCGGATGGGGAGATCCTGCATCCCGCCGAACATCTCCTGACGGAGCTTGTTGAGAAAGCCCTGCGTCATGTAGGCCATGAGCTGCTTCTGCACAAGGATGGCGAGGATGGAGAGCGCGTAGAGCACAATGAGCAGCGTCAAAATCGGCGTGAGCTCTGCCTGCGCCGCGGCCCAGTCGCGCGAAACGTACCATTTTTCAATGACCTGAATGACATTCTGCGTGAAGAGCGCGGGGATGGAGGAGACGACGGACGAGAAGAGGATGCAGGCAAGCGTGATGGGAGCGAGCACGGGATAGTAGGAAAAAATCTTTTTCACCGTGCGCTTCAGCATGGCAAGGTTCGCCGCGCCCGCGTTGGGGCCGCGGCCGGATGCGCCGTGATTATGCTTCATGTCCGTCACCTCCGTTCGTCTGGGATTCGTAGACCTCGCGGTAGATCGCGCTCGAGGCAAGAAGCTCCTCGTGCGTGCCCATATCCGCGATGCGGCCGTTGTTCATCACAAGGATGAGGTCGGCGTCCTGCACGGACGCGACGCGCTGGGCGATGATGATCTTCGTCGTCTCGGGGATGTAGGTGCGGAAGCCCTCGCGGATGAGCGCGTCGGTGCGCGTGTCGACCGCGCTGGTCGAGTCGTCAAGGATCAGGATCTTGGGCTTTTTGAGCAGCGCGCGGGCGATGCACAGGCGCTGTTTCTGGCCGCCGGAGACATTCGTGCCGCCCTGCTCGATATGGGTGTCGTACCCGTCGGGGAAGGAGCGGACGAAGTCATCCGCCTGCGCAAGGCGGCAGGCCTCGACCATTTCTTCGTCGCTTGCGTTTTCATTGCCCCAGCGGAGGTTATCCTTGATCGTGCCGGAGAAGAGAACGTTCTTTTGCAGCACCACGCTGACCGCGCCGCGCAGGGCGTCAAGGTCGTAATTGCGCACATCCACGCCGCCGACCTTCACGCTGCCCTCGGTTGCGTCATAAAGGCGCGGGATGAGCTGCACAAGGGTCGATTTGCTCGAGCCCGTGCCGCCGAGGATGCCGACGGTCTGTCCCGGCGCGATGTGCAGGTCGATGCCCTGCAGGGCAAACTTCTCCGCCGCGGCGGAGTACTTGAAGCTGACGTTTTCAAAGTCGATCGAGCCGTCCTTCACCTCGTACACGGGCGCGGCGGGGTCGGCGAGCGCGGGCTGCTCCTGCAGCACCTCGCAGATACGCACGAAGGACTCATAGGACATCGTGAGCGTGACATAGATCATCGAGATCATCATCAGCGACATGAGGATCTGCATCCCGTAGGTCAGCATCGCGGAGAGCTGGCCAACGTCGATCGTCGTGCCGCCGCTTGTGATGATGAGCTTCGAGCCGACATAGAGCACGAAGACCATGTTGAAGTAGACGCAGAACTGCATCAGCGGACCGCTGAGCGCGACGACGCGCTCGGCATAGGTGAAGTCCTTTGCAATGTCGCCCGAGGCGGCGGCAAACTTCTCCTTTTCATACCCTTCGCGGGCAAAGCCCTTGACGACGCGCATCGCGCGGACGTTTTCCTCCACGGATTCGTTGAGGCGGTCGTACTTGCGGAAGACCGAGCGGAAGGCGGGCATCGCCTTGCGCGCGATGAAAAGGAGACCCACGACGAGCAGGGGGATGACGATGACAAACGTCGTCGCAAGCGCGCCGCCCATGATATAGGCCATGATGATGGCGAAGAGGAACATCAGCGGGGCGCGCACGGCGATGCGGATGCACATCATGAACGCCATCTGCACATTGCTCACGTCGGTGGTCATGCGCGTGACGAGCGAGGCAGAGGAGAATTTGTCGATGTTCTCAAAGGAAAAGGACTGCACGCGGGTAAAAACGTCGTGCCGGACGTTTCTTGCAAAGCCCGCGCTCGCGCGCGAGCCGAAGAAACCGCCTGCCGCGCCGCAGGAGAGCGACACGAGTGCCATCAGCATGAGCACAAGACCCGCGCGCACAATGCCGTCAAGCGCTGCGCCCGCTTTGACCTCGTTGATGAGCTTTGCGGTGATGAAGGGGATCAGCACCTCGATCGCCACCTCGCCGACCATGCACACAAGTGTCAGGATCGTGGGCTTTTTATACTCGCGGATGCAGCCCATCAGCTGCCGGATCATTTTCATTGGCATTTTCCTCCTTTTTTGCGCGGCGGGGGGCAGGCGGGCAGCTTGCCCTGCGCGATCAGCTCTAAGCGCTTTTCTTCAAACGTATCGTGAATGGTACGCAGCGCCTCGCAGAACGGGTCCAGCTCGTCCTTGCCCAGCTGGTCGAAAAATTCGCGGTATTCCGCCGCGTCCTTTTCAAAGAAGGCAGCGATGTATTCATCCGCCTTCTCCGTGGCGCGCAGGCGGATGACGCGCCGGTCATCCGGGTCGCTCAGCCGCTCGGCAAAGCCGCCGTCCACAAGCCGGTCGACGAGCTTGCTCATCTGCTGCTTGGGCATACGGGCGAGGTTTGCAAGCTCCGTCATCGTCAGCGTGCGGCCGCTGCGGCGCAGCGACTGGATGCAGTAGTACATATCGAGGCTCACGCCGTCGTTGAGCATCCGCTTGAAGGGACGGGCGAACCAGTAGTGCCAGGCGGGGATGGTGTCGAGCAAAAGCTCCTGAATTTCGCTGGTCTGCATGATCGATTCTCCTTTCATGGAAATATTATGATAGTAAACCATCAATGACTATCATTCACAATTGATAGTGACAAGAGTACAACAATTAAAAACAAATTGCAAGAGAAAACTGCGCGAAAATCGTAAAAAAAGCGGTGGCCGAAGCCACCGCTTTTTGTCAGAATTTATTGCTTGATTTTCACGTTGTTTCTCACTGTCCGTTCGCTGCGCGGGCGGTTTACAAGGCTTTGCAGCACGGCGCTGATCTGCCCCTCGGCGGCCTCGACCTCGGCATGAAACGCGCGGGCGGAGACGCGCAGCGCCCCATGGCCGAGGATGATGATCTGCTCGGGACCGTCCGACGTCGCGACGCGCACGCGCCGCTCGCGGCGCAGCTCGTAGGTCGCGCGCTCGATGTAGGTGTCGGCAGTCTCGGCCTCCTTGGTGTAGACGACCTTGACACCGTGCACCGTCTGCACACTGCCGGGGTTGCCCTTGACCTTATAGGCGTCGAACACGACGATGACGCGGCACTTGCGAAAGCCCTGATAGTTGGCGAGAATGTCGATCAGCGCGCCGCGCGCCGCGGCGACATCCTGCGCGGCGAGCCGATGGAGCTCGTCCCACGCGAAGATGATGTTGTAGCCGTCGACGAGCAGATATTCCGTGTCCTCTGAGTGGATCGCGACGTCATAGTGATCGGCGAGCGAGGTGCGCGCGGGCTTTTTGCTCGGTTCGAACGCGCGGCGCTCGACCTTGCCGTATGTGCGCTCGAAAATGTCCTGCAATTCCTTGTCCTCGGCATATGCGCCGCCTGCGCCGACGCCGCGTCGGGGGAGCGGCGCGGGCGCTTCTTCGATGGCCTCTTCACCAAGGCGGATGCCGCTGTCGCAGTGAACATGCGCGGGAACTTCATTCCACGGGACCGTGATGCTGCCGCCGTGGTCGCAGAAGACGGAGGACGCGGGATTATCCGTGTCGCGCTCGGCGTCGTAGCCAAGGGACGCGACGATCTCGTCCTGATTTTGGCAGGCCTCATACCCGCGCACGGCGCAGGAGAGCTGTCCGCGGCCGCGGGTGTAGGCTGCGACGTCGGCAAAGTAGTCGCGCAGCGTGCGCACCGGCGCATAGCCCGTGAGTACGGCGTTTTCCCCCTCGTTCTGCGGCGGTTCGACGGTGCCGCCCATGTTCTGGAGGTCGGTCATCGCGCGGCCGACGCACTCGGCGGGCACCTCGAGACGGAAGTCGTAATACGGCTCGAGCAGCACATTTTCCGCCTGCATCAAGCCCTGCCGCACGGCACGGTACGTCGCTTGACGGAAGTCGCCGCCCTCGGTGTGCTTCAGATGCGCGCGGCCCGCGACAAGTGTGAACTTCACATCCGTCAACGGTGAGCCGGTCAGCACGCCCGCGTGCTCGCGCTCTAAAAGATGGGTGAAAATCAGCCGCTGCCAGTTGAGGTCGAGCGCGTCCGTCGGCACGTTTGACGCAAGCTGGATGCCCGCCCCGCGCGGAAGCGGCTCTATTAGAAGCTGTACTTCCGCATAGTGGCGCAGGGGCTCGAAATGTCCCATGCCGAGGACGGGGGCGGCGATGGTCTCGCGATAGACGATGCTGCCCTCGCCGAAGGTCACGTCGAGGCCGAAGCGGTCGAGGATGCGGCGGCGCAGAATTTCGAGCTGAATTTTGCCCATGAGCTGCACGTGGATCTGCCCGTAGCGCTCGTCCAAGACGATGCGCAGCATCGGGTCCTCTTCTTCAAGCTCGCGGAGCTTTATAAGCGCGCTGTGCGCGTCCGCGCCGTCGGGTAGGATGAGCTGATAGGTCAAAACCGGCTGCAAAAGCGGGGCGGACGCCTCCGCCTCCGCGCCGAGGCCGAGACCAACATAGCTGTGGCTGAGGCCCGTGACGGCGACGACGCTGCCCGCGCCCGCCTCTTCGAGCGCGCGGAATTTGACGCCGGAGTAAAGCCGCAGCTGATCGGCCTTTTCATTGTAGTCCTGATTCTGCGCGCGATAGGTGAGAGGTGCCTTCACGCGCAGCGCGCCGCCTGTGACCTTGAGCCACGTGAGCCGCGCGCCCTGCGCGTCGCGCGAGATCTTGAAGACCTTTGCGCCGAATTCCTTCGGATAGACCGGCTCGCGCGTGAAGCACGCGAGCGCGGTGAGAAAGTCCTCCACGCCGTCCAGCTTGAGCGCCGAACCGAAAAAGCAGGGGAAGACCTTGCGGTTTTTGACCATCTCAGCAATCAGAGCGTCGTCGATTTTTCCACGCTCCAAAAGCTGCTCGAGCGCCGCCTCGTCGCAGAGGGCGAGCGCTTCATCGCGCGTTTCCTGCGATGCGGAGAAATCGACGCATTCCGCGCTCAGTGTCGCCGCGAGCTGGCGCAGAAGCGCGTCCTTGTCCGCGCCCGCCAAGTCCATCTTGTTGATGAAAAGAAACGTCGGCACCTCGTAGCGCGTGAGCAGGCGCCAGAGCGTTCGCGTGTGGCTCTGCACGCCGTCGCTGCCGCTGATGACGAGCACTGCGTAGTCGAGCACCGACAGCGTGCGCTCCATCTCGGCGGAGAAATCGACGTGGCCCGGCGTGTCAAGCAGCGTGAACTCCTTATCGCCCGCAAACAGCATTGCCTGCTTGGAAAAGATCGTGATGCCGCGCTCGCGCTCGAGCGCGTCGGTGTCGAGGAAGGCGTCGCCGTGGTCGACGCGGCCGAGCTTCCGCAGTGCGCCGGAGGCGTATAAAAGCCCCTCGGACAGGGTCGTTTTTCCCGAGTCGACGTGGGCGAGAATGCCGAGCGTGACCTTCTGCATGGCGCACCTCCTTTGTGAAAATCTGATTTACGAAAAGTGCCGGAATATCAAAACGAGCGCATCGCGGAGCGATGCGCTCTGAAATTTGGGAAATGGTGCGGGCATGGGGACTTGAACCCCAACGCCTTGCGGCACGAGAACCTAAATCTCGCATGTCTGCCAATTTCATCATGCCCGCATATATTTTACTATATCATATCTCTTTCACGGCGGCAAGGAGAAAATTCATTGCAATGCGCGCCTGCGCGATTTATAATGAAGCAGCGCGCGATTTATGACCGCGCAGCACCGACTATAGGAGGACTCCGCCGTGCAGAACGCTTATCCGGACTATTATCCGCTTTTCCATTGCATCGCCGACCGCTGCCGACACAACTGCTGCATCGGCTGGGAGATCGACGTGGACGGGGATTCCCTCGCCGCCTACGACCGGATCGGCGGTGAAATGGGCGAGCGCCTGCGTAAAGATATCGACCGCAGCGGCGAGATGCCGCACTTTCTCCTCGGCGAGCAGGAGCGCTGCCCGTTTTTGAACGGCAAAAACCTCTGCGATCTCATTTTATACGGCGGGGAGGGTATGCTCTGCCAGATCTGCACCGACCACCCGCGCTACCGCAGCTTTTTTTCGGAGCGCACGGAGATCGGCGTTGGCCTCTGCTGCGAGGAGGCCGCGCGGCTCATTTTGACCAGGCCGGAGAAAACAACGCTCGTCGTGACGGGCGAGGGGGAGCTCGACGAAGAGGAAACGGCGCTGCTCACGCTGCGCGACCGCCTTTTCACCCTTGCGCAAAACCGCGAGGAACCGATCAATCAGCGGATGGAACAAATTTTGTCGGCCTGCGGTGCGCACGTGCCGGACGTCCCGCTTGTACATTGGGCAGAGTTTTATCTCTCGCTCGAGCGTATGGACGAGGTGTGGACAGGCATTTTGGAAGCGCTGCGCGAGCACGCAGATGAGTTGCCGCTCGACGATTTTGCCGCGCACATGAAAGGACGCGAGACGGAGTATGAGCAGCTGCTCATATATTTTCTCTACCGTCACGTGCCGACGGCGCTCGACGACGGGGACGTGAGCAGCAAGGCGGCGTTCGCCGTGCTGTCTGTCCGGCTGCTTTTCTCGCTTGGTGCGCTGCACCTTTTGCTGCACGGCGAGTTCACGGTGGAGGATCAGATCGAGCTCTGCCGGCTGTACAGCGCGGAGGTCGAGTATTCCGACGACAACATGGACGCGCTCTTCGACGCGCTGCTGTAACAAAAATGCCGCCCGATTCGACACGGGACGGCATTTTTTGCGCTTTTTGGTTGATTCTTATGTAAACCTGTGGTATCATGGAAAAACATTTTAGAGAGTGGGCGTTTTCGCCCGATCCCGGCAAAAGGAGAGAAACGAGATGAAGCAGAACATGAGAAAGAGATCGCCGCTGGCCATGCTTCTGGCGCTGTGCCTTGCCATGCAGCTCTGCGTGCCCGCCGCGATGGCGAGCAATCGGCTGATGCGCGCGGGCGACGCGGCCATCGAGCAGATCGAGGAGGAAGAGGGCTTCCGCGCGGAGAAGTATTCCTCCGGCGGCAAGTGGTACATCGGTTACGGCACGGAGTGCGGTGCCGAGGATTATCCCGAGGGCATCACGCGCGAGGAGGCGGAGCTTCTTCTGATGAGCAAGGTCGAGGCGTATGAGGCCAAGCTCAACGACTTTTTTGACCGCTACGACGTCACGCCCACGCAGGGGCAGTTCGACGCGCTGATCTGCTTCAGCTACAATTTCGGCACCGGTTGGATGAGCGGCACGAGCGACTTGGTCAAGATCGCCCGCGGCGAAAAGGACGCGACGCGCCTTGAAGTGGCGCATGCGTTCGGCGAATGGTGCCATTCCGGCGGACAGGCCCAGGCGGGCCTTGCCGACCGCCGCCTGCAGGAGGCTGCCATTTATTTAGATGACGGCACCCACGCGGCGGAGGACGAGTTTGCGTATCTCATCATCAATATGGAGAGCGGCGCGTCCTATGAGACAGACTTCGCCGTCTACGAGATCGGCAAGACCTA
>OLOT01001887.1_pt1 | contig 11428 bp, 10 predicted proteins | sample 1671991 | NCBI WGS metagenome assembly OLOT01 (sample SAMEA3136634, study PRJEB25190) | human gut metagenome | biome: human gut; feature: human-associated habitat; material: faeces | place: Austria | collected 2013
TGTTTTTTTTTGATACAGTTCCAGATTTTTTACGCTTATCTTTTTACTCATTTTCTTCCAAATCTTCCCATGGTTTCAGCCCCATTTCTTCCCAGGTGACACCATACGGTGCACCTCCGGAGGTATAACCAGCAATAAAGAAAAATCGGTCATCCTGCAAGATTTCTTCTTTGGTCAGATTATCTCTTGCTTCTTTTTTCCGTTTTGCTCGCCTCTGTTTCCTCTTTTGTTCCGCAACAGCTGCTTTTTCTTCCGGCGTTTTCCTATGTCCTTTTGCCATAAGTGTTTCTAGTGTAATTCCACTCTGAATGTCTTTTAGTATACGAGTTTCATACCCTGTTTCACGTTTCTCAACAATTCTATAGTATGATGAACATAAAAGATTCGGTGAATCAACATTGTACTAATACTTTTTTTCAACCGAAGTTTTCAATTTTTCAAAAGCTTCTTCACTGATTACATGTTCTATCCGACAGGCATCTCTTTCTGCAGTTTCCCGATCAACCCCGACAGCTACAAGCTGCTCCGTAAAGAACTGATGGCGTTCATAAATTTTCTCGGCAACCTCCCGCCCGGCATTAGTCAGATTGAGGTATCCATCTTCATCGACAGTCAGGAAACCGCCATTCTTTAACACACCTACTGCATGGCTGATGCTCGGTTTACTGAATCCCATGTGCCGGGCAAGATCAATGGATCGGACCATACCCTGCTTCTTTTGAAGAATCAGCACAGCCTCCAGATAATCCTCCCCGGACGCATGAATCTTCATCGGTTCCTCCTTTATGCAAGGCTCCAGCCGGAAGCCTTTTTACGGATATTTACAAAATCCTGATAAATCCCGGCTTTTGCCATAAGCTCGTCATGGGTTCCCTGTTCGCTGATCCGTCCATCAGAGATCACCAAAATCTGATCTGCCTGACGGATGGTATTCAGGCGATGTGCAATCACAAGTAATGTTTTACCCTTTACCAGCTCATTGATTGCCTCCTGGATATAGCTTTCATTATCGGTATCAACACTTGCAGTCGCTTCATCCAGAATGACAATCGGTGCGTCCTTCAAAATGCATCGGGCGATAGAGATTCTTTGCTTTTCGCCGCCGGACAGAGTAGCGCCGCCTTCACCGATGACTGTCTGGAATCCATCTGGCAGCGCCATGATAAAATCATAGCAGCGGGCTTTTTTTGCAGCCTCATAGACTTCTTCCTCGGTAGCGTCCGGTTTACCCATGCTGATATTGTTGTAAATGGTATCCTGGAACAAGTACACCCTCTGGAAAACCATGCTGATCTGTTCCATCAGTTCGGCGAGAGGTACATCCCGAATATCTGTACCACGGATTGTCACTTTGCCGGATTTCACATCCCACAGCCGCGCCAGAAGGTTCGCAATCGTGGATTTGCCACCGCCAGACGGTCCCACAAGTGCGGTCATGGTATTCTTCTGCATAGAGAAGCTGATGTTGTGCAGGACTTCCTTGTCCTGATAGGCGAAGCCCACATCGCTAAATTGTACTTCTGGCTGATCCGGCTGTGCCTGTGACAGAATATGTTGATTTCCGTTATCGGGAAGTTCGGGCTCGTCCAAAACAGCTTCAATGCGGTCTAATGCGGCATTCATCACGGTCAGTCGGGTTGCTTCTCCATAAAGAGCTTTCAGAGGTCCAAAGAGATCAAAGACAAACAGCAGCACGCCCAAAAGATAAGCCAGGGAGAGTACGCCTTCCTGATGTAAAAAAACGGATAAACCGAAGATAGCGGCAATACCCACGCCATAGAGAATGTTTAAGCCAGTGGTCCACGGTGTCATTTTCTGCTCAAACTTCGTATTGACATCCCTTGATTTTTTGAAGTTTTCCGTTAATTCGTCAGATTTTTCTCCGAGCAGATTGTAACTTTTGATAACCCCAATTCCTTCAGCAAAAGACAAGACCGCATCCGTCAAATTCTCGCTTTGGTTTTGACGCCCGACAGCCTCCTTGAAGGAAACCTTATTCATATATTTTGCAACCAGTGATGCCAGCAAGGTAATGATTACCGCAATCAGCCCAAGTCTCCAATCCAGTACGAACATAAAAACAGCTAAAACCAAAGTAGACAGCATATAGCTCATCATGTTGCCAATGGTACTCATAGAAACTTCCTCAATGAATACCATATCCGTACTGAGAACAGAGCTGATTTTGCCAATATTCCCCGATGTAAAGTAACCCATCGGCATTTTTCTTAAATGATTTCCCAACTCCATCCGTTTATCAGCAAAGATCATAAATCCAGCGGCACTTTGCAGACGGTCGCTCAAATAGTGAACCACTGTCTGAACCACTACAACAGCTAATAATCCAAGTCCGACAAACAGACAGGTCTTTCCAGTCAGCGTATTATCAGCAAACCCGGCCAAGACAATAAACGCCATGAAGATCGGCATTTTGGAGAGAATGGACTCGACAAATGCACATAGAAATGCAGCCTGAATACGGCTTTTATACCTCCCGGAGAGGTTCAGGATTCTTGAAATCAATGCAAACATTTATCTTCCCTCCTTTGCAGTAGATACTTTCCACTCGGCGCTGTCCTGAGCCGCTTTCCACAACTTTTGGTATTCTGGGCAAGCTTGAATCAGCTCCTGATGTTTTCCGGTTGCCACCATCTTTCCGTGATCCATAACGCATATTTGATCTGCGTTCATTATAGCGGGAAGTTTGTGAGCGATAACTACCAAGGTTTTTCCCTTCACCAGCTCCGCAATAGCAGCCTCCATTTTTTCCTCATTTTCTGGATCAGCATAGGCCGTGGCCTCGTCAAGCACTACAATCGGGGCATCCTTCAATATTGCCCGCGCCAGGGAAATTCGCTGGCGCTGCCCCCCGGAAAGCATTTTCCCCGCATCGCCCGCCATGGAGTGAATACCTTGCGGCAGCTTTTCCAGAAACTCCATACACTGGGCTTTCTTCGCCGCCTGCATTACTTCCTCATCGGTAGCATCCAAACGTCCAAGACGGATATTTTCCAGCAGGGAGGTGTTAAACAGGTACTGATCCTGAGCCACATAGGAAATGCGGCTGTTCAATGCCTCCAGGCTCATATCACAAAGTTTCTGCCCGCCAATGGAAATGCTCCCTTTCTGCGGGTCATAGTAGTGGATCAACAGTTTTGCAAGGGTGCTCTTGCCAGAACCGGATTCACCAACCAGGGCAGTTTTTTGTCCTGCTTTTGCCACAAGGGTAATATCGTGGAGGACTTCGTTTTCCGCTATTATCGGTTTCCCATCTGGGCCAGGCTGTGTCGTCTGATACGCAAAGGAAACATGATCGTAAGAAATGTTAAAATCCTGTCCGTGGAAATCATCCTCAGCAGCTTGCAGCGGTGCCGCATTTAACATCTGTTCAAGTGCCGTGATCTTATAATTCAGATTCGGAATCGTCTCCATAAAGCCCAGTGCTTTCAGGAGAGGAATCCCAATGCTGAGGGAAAGGCAGAGGACTAAAATCAAATCAGGTAAAGTGCTTATGCCACAGAGAACAAACCATGCCCCAAGAGGCAAAGTCAGAATAACAGTGCAGGGCAGCAGACTTCCGTATATCGCCATCCAGGGCCAGGCGGCCTTATACCATGCCAAGGTATAATCCCGATAGTCCGTTACATCCTTGCGGAAGTTCTCGTAAGATTCACTCTCCCGGTTGAAAACCTTGACAACCTCCATACCATTGATGTACTCAATGATCGTGTTGTTCATTTTCTGTGCAGACTGATAGTAGGGACCCATGCGCTTCATTCCAACAGAGTACATAATGACCATGGAGAGCAGGCTGATCGGGATAGAGGCCAAAGACATAAGAGCCAGTTTCCAGTCCGCACAAAACATAGCAACATAAATCACCAGCGGGATCAGTAAATTTGCGATACCCTCCGGGACTGAATGAGCAAGGAGCAATTCCAAGCTGTCCACATCATCGACAAACAGCTTTTTGATTGTCCCTGTCCCTTTTTCCTCCACAATGCCAAGGGGAAGTTTCTCAAACTTCTCTTGCAGAGATACCCGCAGCCGGAACAATGTGTTATATGCTGCTTTATGAGAAATTGATAATCCCCATCCATAAAAAAACGCCTGCAAAACAAGACAGATCAAAACCCCTATAACACGCAATAAAACAAATTCTGTTTCAACAGAATCGCCCATAACCAATGGCGAAATGACCTGATAGGCCAGCACAAAAGGCAGGACGCCCATAAGAACGCTGACCAGTACAACGACCGTGGCCACATACATATTTTTCTTATATGGCCCTGCGTACTCAAAGATTTTTTTGAACATAAGCCCTCCTTATATTGAGCCGTACTGTCTGTGCTTCAAAAACAAGAGGCCGCCAAAGTAAAGCGGCCTCTTATCATTATCTTTCTGTCCAGTCAAGGCGGCCCTGACATTCATAATTTCTAAAATTCACTGGCGGATTCGGAAAAAATCCAAAACCTTTTTACTGCCGGATTCGTCCAATGGATAGCTTTCTTTTATTTGCCCTTTTTCCATATGGACTACATACGAACATCCCGCCATCACCAACTCCGGATCATGCGTAATAACAAGAAGCGTTTTGCCCTGATCCGCGAGTGACTTCAAACTCCGCGCAACTTCCCGCATATGTTTGAGATCAAGCCCGCTGGTTGGTTCGTCAAACACAATGATCTCCCGGTTACTCACAATGGCAGACGCGATCGCTACCCGCTGTTTTTGCCCGCCGGAAAGAGAAAGCGGGTGCCTGTCTTTATATTCCAGCAGATCAAACTGTTTAAGGATTTTATCCACAACAGTTTCATCCTTGTTGTCCATGCTCAGAAGCACTTCATCCGTCACGCTTTCGGTAAATAGCTGATGGCTGGTATCCTGCATTACCATGTAGCAATGTTTGAGCCGGGCTTTCCAATCAAGGGTTTTCCCGTCAACCTGCAAAAGGCCACACTTCTTTTCCAGTCCGCAAATACAGCGGGCCAGAGTAGATTTTCCAGCGCCATTCAGACCGATAATGGCAATCGTTTCTCCAACAGGCAGTTCTGCACTCGGAATATGGAGGCTTTCCGGTTCCCGCTTTTTATACGCAAAGCAGAAATTTTGAAATTCCATCTGTTTAGCTGTATGCGCCTGATACTGATTCGCAGGCTTCAACTTCGAGAGAGAAAACGGCCGCAGCCCCATTTCTTTTCGAGTGCCATCCGATAAGCTGTCAAATTCAGCAGGCGTGTATTCCCGTTCAATCTCCCCATCTTTTACATACAGCACACGATCTGCAAGATCGTGAAGGTAGTAAAGGCGGTGTTCTGCGATCAGAATTGTTTTGCCCTGCTTTTTCCAGAGGCTTAGGACCTGCCGCAGGTCATCAATAGCAGCCATATCCAAATTAGAAGATGGTTCGTCCAGGACCATAATTCCCGGCAGCAATACACTTGATGAAGCACAGGCTATTTTTTGCTTTTCGCCCCCGGACAGAGCAAACACGCTTCGCCCCATCAAATCTTCAATATGATAATCGGAAACTGTCCGGTCAATCCTTTTCAGGATATCCTCCTGAGGATAGCCTAAATTTTCACAGGCAAAGGCTAATTCACTATCCGTATCCACGTTGAAAAACTGACTTTTGGGATTCTGGAATACAGATCCCACCATAGCAGCCAAGTCATAAAGCGGCGTATCTGATACGCTTTTTCCGTCCAGAAGGACATCGCCCTCTAAATTGCCCTCGTAATAATGAGGCACCAGCCCGTTTACCAAACGGGTAATCGTTGTTTTCCCACAGCCGGATTCTCCCGTGAGTAAAACAAATTCCCCTGTGTTTATGGTGAGATTGACATTTCTAATCCCTCCGCCGCTGGATTCTTCACCATAAGAAAAAGAAACATTTTGAAAATCTATCATGGCAAAATCCCTCCTGCGGAAATTATCGGGGAAGCAATCGCCCAAAACACTACAAAGCAACAAAACAAGATCAGCACCACATCGGCAAAATTGAATTTAAGCTGGCAAATGTTTGTGCGTTTGACAGGAGCGCCGAGGCCACGGGTAATTGCCGCAGCGGAAAGTTCCTCACCGATTTTCACGGAGCAGGTAATCATCGGGATCAGCTTATACTCCAATATTTTTGAAGATTTTTTCCCTCCAAGTTTAATCCCACGCATTTTCATAGCGTCACTGATTGCTTCTGACTCCTGAAAGACAGTTGGAAAGAAGCGGAACATGACCGTTAAGGGGATCGTCACTTCTTTAGGCATATGGATTCTTTCCATGCCGGAAATCAATTCACTGACCGTTGTTGTTTTCACTGCATAGGCAGCAATCGCAACACTGGGAAGGATTCGGCAGAAGAATCCTGTTGTAAACAGAACGAGGAAATTCAATATTCCCGTAAGGTGCGGCAAAACATAAATTTGAACAGCATAAAAAGCAGAAAACACAGCAATATAGCCCACAGCTTTTGCACATTGTTTCGAGGTAAGCAGCAATATAGCCGGAACCGTACAAAGAACAAGGCGGATCAGCCCCATAGCTTCTCCGCCTGTTCCACCCATGACAAAAATGCTTATGATGAAGATGAGCAACAGTTTTGTACGCGGATCGAGCCGTAACCCTTGTTCTGTTTTTTTGCTGAGCAGAATTTCCCGCGCCATTATGCAATACCGGCACGCTGGAAGTGCTTTTTGCAAATGGCTTTCCCAATCACACCTCCGACAAGGCCAAACACAAAGCAGGCAACCAGCAGAATAGGCGCAATCCACATAGGCATATATGTATTAAGGGTAGCTGCATATTCAGCGCCGTATCCTTCAGTCAACATTACCATATAGCTTTCACGGTTCAGGAAAATGGGAGCAAAGTTGCCAAACACCCAGATGCTGAACACGCCGCAGGAAAGAACTGTACTCTTTGCACTTTTGTAGTCCGCCTTTTTCAGGATCACGTCGGCCAACAGGCCGCCAACGAGACCAGTTACCATAGTAAGATAGCCGTTGCCGAAGAACACCATGATTAGGCCAATCAGGAAACCCATGATTGCAGTCATCCCGAATTTTTTAGCCTTTGTAACATACAGCATATAGGGGATGCCGCCAATCAAAGGGCACAGCACCGCCATCAGCGGAATAAAAATGGGGATAAAGCCAAGCATCGCCACCAGCATAACAATCACGACATAGATGACGGTGTAGATGCCGATAGTAATTAAATCTTTTCCCTCAAGCCGGGAACTTTTTTTCTGGGAACTCATACCAGTATCCTCCTTATCTCTGAGAAAATGAAAATGTGGTGTGGTTAGAGTGTTCTAACCACACCACGCATTTTAGCAATTTCATTCCCAATATCCAACCCAAAAGCAATTTCATTCTACCCAAAATCGGTATTTATTTTGGGTATGCAAAGCACCTATTTGATTCGGCTGGCCTCTCGATAATCTTTTGGCATAACTCCATACTTTTTCTTAAATGCAGCAGAAAAGTTGCTGGGCTTTGTATAACCCACAAGAACCGCTATCTGCCCAATGTTCATATTGCTCTCCAATAACAATCCTGCGGCTCGCTCTAACCGCTGCTCAATAACATACGCATGAACCGAAATGCCGTACATCATGGAGAATCCCCTTGATAATTTAGAGACGCTGATTTGAACCTGCCTTGCCAGTCCTTCACAGCTTGGCGCAAAGGCAAGCTCGCTGTCAATGATTCTCTTTGCCTCGATGATGCAATCACGTTCACTTTTTGATATGCAGCAGTATTCCGGCGAGAGGATTCGCAGCTCCAACACTTCGCTCAAATATACTGACAGCAATTCGTGGATTTTGCTTTCCAGAAACAGATACCCAAGCCCACCCCGATAATGTGTAAAGTCTTGTAACTCTGCGAAAATATGCTCCATATAGGGCGTTATGCTCACCTTTGAAATTCCGGTCAGCAGTTTCTTTTCATAGACGGTAATCTCGCCATCCTCGAAGTAGTCCTGTAATAAACGTTTGAAATATGGAACGGGAATTTTGATGTTCTTAAAATAGAAGTCGCTGTTTTGCGCATAACAGAGAGACTCCATTTTCCCGTGTCCACGGTAAATGCAGGATTCTCCCTTTGCAAGACAAGCGCCCTCTCTGCTGCCTGCAATATTCCACGACACGCCGTCGTTCAGGCAGAACAGCATTTGAATATAGTCCTCGCTGTTAATCCCGCGCACATTCATGTCAGAAAAATAATTCATCTTCCAGTCTGAAACAACGGCACCCTGTTTTGTCACCACCTGCGCAATTTGTCCGGTTCCCATATCAGAAGGAATCGGGATCGTTACGGTCTGCGGTGAATTGGAGAGCAGATCCCGATAGAGGTTGTTCATGTATTCGCTTGTCATTGGATGCCCTCCTTTTTTCGGTTAGCAGTGACTAATGCACTAATATAGTTTACACGATTTACGCCTGAAAGTCAATTTTCAGCACGAATGCAAGCTGCTACAGAAAAAATCAGGGACGTTCCCGCAGGGGCAGAGTGCCATGTCGCGCAGTTCGGGTACGACGAGGCGCAGACGCAGACACGGTCAACCGGCCGCGTGCGAGGTGAAGCGTTACGCTATATGCGGCATCGAAAACCACGGCTTCAGAGGGGTTACGAACGGGAACAAGAAACTGGCAAGCAATGCAAAGCGGTACCCACTTTGCGAAAACAGGCAGATTCCGTTCACACGGAACCCGCCTGTTTCATGCTTGTTGGGGCGCTGCCCCAATCCCCGCAGAACACAAGTTTTGTGTTCTGGAACGATGGATAAATCCATCGGCTGCGCGATTTTGCAAATCGCTTGTGGGCGGGCAGCTCAGCGCTGCTCCGCCTCTTTTTCCCGTCGTTCATTCGCTTCCTCCTGCTCCTTATCCAACTCCAGAATACGGTCGATATTGGCCTTGGCCGTCAGCAGCTCTTTCATTTCCTCACGGGCTTTTCGGTAGTCGGCGTAGGCCGCTTTCTTCTCCGCCAGCAGCTCGGCGTACTCGGTATTCAGCGCCTTGATGGTGGGCAGCTTCTTGAAGCCCAGTCCATCAAAATAGTTCTTTGCGGCCTTGTGGATCGTGATCTCGCTTTCATGCTCTGCAAGAAATTTCTTGGAGTACCCGGCCTTGCGATAGGCAACGTAGGTATCGCGGGTCTTGGCATAACCCACGATATGCTCCCGCAGCACGGCAATCTCGGCCATGCGTGTTTCCGCAGATTTGATCCTTGCGGAAAGCTCGTTGAAGTGAGCGGACGCTGCCGCCGCTTTCTCCGAGAGAATGGCGTAATCTAACAGCTCATGGTCTTGCAGATAGGCCACCGTCTGTGCCATCTGTTTCAGGTTGAACAACGTCGCCCAACGCGCATAACCGGCACCCTTGCCAGCGCGTAATTTGGCCTGAATGTCCACCAGCAGATTCCCGCTGCGCTTTTCCGGTTTGACCGGCGCTGCGGCGCTCTTTCGCGGCGTATGCGCCTTTTCACCTGCAATCACCGCGCGGAGATCTGCGGGAGTATAACCGTCACCGAGGGTATCCATGCGAATGGACTTTTTCTGTTCGCCGCCCAGCAGGGATGGGACTTTTTTGCCCTTGACCTCATACCCGGCCTGCCGCAGCAGCTCCAGCAGCGTTTCAAAGCTATCGGGCTTTTGTGTCAGCGCATCGTCAATGGCCGCGCAGATTCGCTCCCGGTGGGAGGGCTTCTTTTTGTCGCCCAGCCACTTGTTGTAGCTCTTGCCGTGGCGCTTTGGATTCTCCACGATGGAGCAGCCATTCTCGATGCAGATGGTATCGTTGAGCCGCCGCACGGCGCGGCTGCTGCCCCAGAAGTTTCTGAATTTGCGGGTCTGGCTGAGTGCGGTGGAGTTCCAGATCACATGATTGTGAATATGGGCTTTGTCAATATGGGTGCAGACAATGTAGGCGTGATTGCCTTTGGTGAAGCGCTTGGCCAGCTCACAGCCCAAACGGTTCGCGTCCTCTGGTGTGATCTCTCCGGGAACAAAGGATTGCCGCAGATGGTAGGCAATCACATCATCCTCGCCGCGCACTCTGCCGGTCTTTTGGATGTACTGATTCTTGGTGAAAAGAAACTCGGCGTCGGCGATCCTGCTGTCGCATTGCCAGCTCGTAATCAGCCTGCCGCCGTCCGTCTTTTGCGGATTTTCGGTGTAGTCGATGATGGCGCTGATGGCCTGTCCCACCGTGCGGCCTTTGCCGGTGTGCAGGGGCATCAGGCGCGTGGTTGCCATGGGTGTTCACCTCCTTGAAAAGCAAAACGGCCTGCCGAAGCAGACCGTTTTATTCTTCATTTATCGGATTGATAGCGGATAATCGGAACCTGTTTTACCTTTCCTCCAATGGTTCGTCGTTCCAGAGCAAAGATCATATCAGGGGTGCGTTCGAAAAAGCCTTCGTCCTTTTTCCAGCTCATGCCGCATTTGCAATGCTGCAAGCCTATGAACTGCTGCTTCATCTTTCTGCCGCAGTTCGGGCAGACCTTATTACTGTTTCCCATATTATTCAGCCCGCGCTAATCTATATAGACTGCGGATGGATTCCACGACCGTATGCCACGACAGGTCGGCAGCATAGGAGAACTTCTTCTGATAAGCCCGCCACAGCTTTTCCATGTTCGGGTCGGCCTCGACTTCATCAAAGGCCGCAGGCGCGTCGGCAAGATACTTCTCTGTACCGCGTTTCCTGGCCGTTGCAATGAGCGCCGCACGGAGATCGGCTGGGACGATGCTCTGGCCGTGGAGCTGGCTCAGAATGTGCAGATCATAGAAATCTCTCATGCGGGTGTTGGTGGTGGCGCGGGACACGACGGTTTCCAGCTTTTCGGCCAGAACGGTTTCCAGATTGTACGCCCAAATCTCAATGGAGCGATCCTCCAGCATCAGCTTGAAGCTGTAACGCACTTCGCGGGGCGTGATGGCGTCGCCGGTGGAAATGTCGATCTTGAGCGGCGTTATCACACCGTCAAACTCCGTTTCCATGCTGACACGGATGCCCGGATACTCGGCCTCGTCCATGATCTCGGAAATGCGCTTCAACCGGAACTCCACGCCATCGTCCACCGGTACGGAGATGATGGAGGCAATCATATTCTCTACTTCTTCGATGCCGACCGTCGCACCCTTTACGGTCGCGTCAATGTCCATCGTTGAGCGGGCGTCAAGGCCGACCATGGCAGCCACCAGCATCCCGCCTTTAAGGATAAACTTGTCCCGGTATTCCGAAAGAGAAATGCGCTCCAGAAAACGCTCCATCATGTAATTGCGCATCAGGATTTGCGCATCTGCGGATTTGTCCTTGGAGAGATTGCGGATCAGGTCTTTGAGCTGCCGTGCAGTTTTTATCATAAAAGTACCTCCAAATACTGCCGAAGCAGTTTTTCAACACGGAACATCTGCGCATAGC
>OLOT01001888.1_pt1 | contig 11417 bp, 14 predicted proteins | sample 1671991 | NCBI WGS metagenome assembly OLOT01 (sample SAMEA3136634, study PRJEB25190) | human gut metagenome | biome: human gut; feature: human-associated habitat; material: faeces | place: Austria | collected 2013
TACCATCACCATCACCTCGAAGCCGGGGCAGGGGACGCAGGTACATCTGGGCCTCCGACGCCAGGAATTCGATATTGAATAAGGCAACACCGCACAAATGTGTCGCCGGTCTTCACCCCGATCTCTCCGATGAAAATTCGGGGAGATTTTTTTGCATCCCCCCTTGACAATCGCAGTGTTTCCGTGTAAACTAAGCAATAGATTATGAAATATAAACAATTCCTTATTGGAGGTGACGCAATGACCCAGCGTGAACGCCAGATCCTTCGCTGGATCGAGGAAAATCCTATGATCTCCCAGCAGGAGCTGGCCGAAAAGGCGGGGATCACCCGCTCCTCTGTGGCGGTTCATATTTCCAACCTGATGAAAAAGGGCTTTATCGCCGGGAAGGGCTATGTGCTGCGCTCCGGCACCTATGTGGTGGTGGTCGGCGGCGTGAACATGGACATCGGCGGAAAGAGCTTTGCGTCCATGATCCCCGGGGATTCCAATCCCGGTACCGTGACCATGAGTGTAGGCGGCGTCGGACGGAATATCGCCCACAACATCAGCCTTTTGGGCATGGACGCCCGGATGCTCAGTGCCGTGGGTGCTGATCTCTACGGCGAAAAGATTGCCGCCACCTGTACGGCCTGCGGTCTCGACTTCAGCCGGGTGCGCACGGTGCCCGGGGCTTCCACCTCCACCTATGTTTACTTAGGCGGGCCGGACGGGGACATGGCCCTGGCGGTCAGCGATATGGAGGTCTGCAATGAGATTTCTCCCTCCTATCTGGAGAAGAATCTCACCCTGCTCAACGGCGCGCAGCTGGTGGTGGTGGATGCAAACATCCCCCAGGAGTCCATTGAGTTCCTTGCAGAGCACGTTACGCCCCCGCTTTTTGCCGATCCCGTCTCCGTGACCAAGGCGAAGAAATTCCAGGGCGTACTCGGCAAGCTCCACACCTTAAAGCCCAACCGTCTGGAGGCGGAGCTGCTGTCCGGCGTGCCTATCACCGACACCGACAGCCTCCACCGTGCGGCGCAGACTCTGCTGGAGACGGGGCTGCACCGGGTGTTCATTTCGCTGGGGGCCGACGGCGTCTATGCTGCCGATCAGAGCGGCAGTGTGACCCTGCCCGCCCCCAAGGCGGAGATGGTCAGCACCACCGGCTGCGGCGACTCCTTTATGGCCGCTCTGACGTGGGCCTACCTGCAGGGCAGCGATCTGGAGAGGTCGGCCCGTGCGGGTCTGGCGGCCTCCTCCCTGACCATGGAGAGCACCGAGACCATCCACCCCTCCATGAGCGAGGCGGAGCTGCTGCGGCGCATGGCCCTGTAAGTCATTCCTTATTGTTTCTATACATTTCAATCCGAACCCAATCGAATTTATCAACAGGAGGAACTGAATCATGCTGAATCGTTATCTGGACATTTCCACTGAGGTCAAAGAGGCTCTGGAGCAGGGCAAGCCCGTGGTGGCGCTGGAGAGCACCATCATCTCCCACGGTATGCCCTATCCCCAGAATGTGGAGACGGCACTGAACGTGGAGAAGATCATTCGTGACGGCGGCGCGGTGCCCGCCACCATCGCCATCATCGGCGGTCGGCTGAAGGCCGGATTGACCCCCGAGGAGATCGACTATCTGGGCAAGACCGGCGCCGGCGTCACCAAGGCCAGCCGCCGCGACCTGCCCATTCTGGTGGCGGAGGGCCGCGACGGCGCCACCACCGTGACCACCACCATGATGATCGCCGCCATGGCTGGCATCCAGGTGTTCGCCACCGGCGGTATCGGCGGCGTGCACCGCGGAGCCGAGACCACCATGGACATCTCCGCCGATCTGGAAGAGCTGGCCCATACCCCGGTGATGGTGGTGTGCGCCGGCGCCAAGTCCATCCTGGACCTGGGATTGACCCTGGAATATCTGGAGACGCACGGTGTGCCGGTCATCGGCTATCAGACCGAGGAGCTGCCCGCGTTCTATACCCGCAAGTCCGGCTTTAAGGTGGACTACCGGCTGGACACCCCCAAGCAGCTGGCCGAGGCCTTCCATGTGAAGCGCGAGCTGGGGCTGGAGGGCGGTATGCTGGTGACGAACCCCATCCCCGAGCAGTACTCTATGGACGCCGACGTGATCAACAAGGCCATCAACGAGGCGGTGGAGGAGGCCAAGGCGCAGGGTATCCACGGAAAAGCCACCACGCCCTTCCTGCTGGCCAAGATCAAGGACATCACCGGCGGCAGCAGCCTGGATGCCAACATTCAGCTGGTGTATAACAACGCGAAGCTTGCCACGGCCACGGCCTGCGAGCTGGCCAAGCTGGCCAAATGAGCCAGCCGTCGCTGGGCTTTGTCGGCGGCGCGGACGGACCTGTGACGGTGTTCGCCTCCGGCGGCGGTACGGCGCTGCTGGTCTATCTGGTACTTATCAATCTGGTGACATTTTTCGTGTATGGTGCGGACAAGCGTCGGGCCAGGCAGGGGAAATGGCGGGTGCCGGAAAAGACGCTGTTCCTGCTGCCGCTGTTGGGCGGCAGTGTCGGTGCGCTGCTGGGTATGCGGGTGTTTCACCACAAGACGAAGCACTGGTATTTCGCCTGGGGCGTGCCCGCCATACTGCTGGCACAGCTGGCACTGGCGGTCTGGTTACTGACGAGGTAAGGAGGACATACTATGCTGGTACGAAAAGCGGTTCCGGCGGATATCCCCGCTGTGACCGCCATTTACGAGGCGCTTCTGGATCGTGAGGAGCGCGGCGAGCTGTCCACCGGCTGGACCCGGGGCGTATACCCCACGGAGCAGACGGCTCTGGACGCGCTGGCTGCCGGCACACTGTATGTGCTGGAGGACGGGGGACGTGTTGCGGCCGCCGCCAAGCTGGACCAGAACCAGATGGCGCAATACAGCCAGTGTACCTGGCGGCACGACGCGCCGCCGGAGCAGGTGCTGGTGCTGCACACACTGGTGGTGGACCCCACTGTGAAGGGCAGGGGGTACGGCACGGCTTTTGTGGCCTTCTATGAGCAGTTGGCCCGGGAAACGGATCGGCCGTACCTGCGGATCGACACAAACGCCCGCAACACGCCCGCCCGGGCGCTGTACAAAAAGCTGGGCTACACCGAGGCGGGCATCGTGGCCGGGACCTTTAACGGCATCCCGAACGTGCAGCTGGTGTGTCTGGAGAAAAAGGTATAAAACAAAGGACAAGGAGGTGCCGGAGATGGCATTGATCCATGTAAACGAGAGCGACTTCCGGGAGCAGGTCCTGGAAAACAGCGGCACGGTGCTGGTGGATTTCTGGGCCAACTGGTGCGGCCCCTGCCGTATGCTGGGCCCCGTGCTGGAGCAGCTGGCCGCTGACCGGCCGGATGTCACCGTGGCCAAGGTGGATGTGGACGAGAATATGTCCCTGGCCGCGGCCTACGGCGTGGAGAGCATCCCCATGCTGCTGGTGTTCAAAAACGGCCAACTGGTGAACAAGTCCATCGGTTTTGTCTCCCAGCCGGAGATCGAGAAGCTGCTTCAGTAAAAGTGTCTATGACGCAGTAAAAGCAGCGCCCTTGAGGGCGCTGCTTTTAGTATGCGCTTTTGCGGTCAGTCGGCAGAAATATAATCCAGTACACCCCACGAGCCGCCGATTTTTACCACATAGACGTCGATCTTTGTGCGTTCGATCTCGTCCTCGCCGGTGATTTTTGCCTTGGCGGTGACAACGCAGGCATCAGAAATGGAGTCGGTATCAAAGTTGATATCGCGTTCCAGAATCTTGACCCATACTGCACAATCCTCCAGTGCCTTCTTGACGGAGATGTCCTTCGTCCTTGTCACCTCCGTTGTGACCTTATACTCACCGTATTCGTCCTCAAGCTGTTCTTGGAAGCTGCTGTCAACAGCCTTGTAAAAATCGTTCCACGAGGAAATATCCGCAGAGTATTCATCGCTCATGGCTTCAAAGAATTCCTCCTCGCTGCCGTCGTATTCGGAGAGCCGGATGGCATTGAAGTCAAAAGCCCACAGGGACGTGGCGGTCTTGTCATCGGTGTAGAAGGCCTGCACATAGCGCTTGGCCACGGAGGACGGATTGTTGCGGCTCAGGAGGATCACGACCACAGCGATGACCACCGCAAGGGCGGCTGCGCCGATCAGAATAAATTTCAGCGGGGGTTTCTTGGCGGCGGCGACCTCCGTTTTCCCGGGGGCAGCGGTTTCTTCTGCTTTTTCGGGGGCGGCGACGACCTCCGGATCGCGGATGGGGATGTCCTCGGGCGCGGGAGTGGTGAAGTTGTTGTTCTCCATTTGTTTCTCCTCCTAATACTCAACTACGTTTGTAGTTTATAGTGACTATAAAAGTATAATATATTAAAGCGGAATTTGTCAAGCTAAACTATATTTGCAACTGCAAATTGCAAATGAGGTGAGTATATGACAGAGGAGATCAGGATCACAAAAAGGGCCGCCCGCAGAGGGGATGATGGCTATAAAGTTGTTTCCGTGCGGATGCGGGATGGATTGATTGCGCGGCTGGATAAGCTGTCCGAGCAGACGAATCGCTCCCGGAATGAGCTTATCAACCTGCTGCTGGAGGCCGCCATCGATATTGTCAAGGTAGAGGAATAAGCTGGGGGAGGGAGAGACGAGGGGATGGGCTCTCCCTTCGGCAGCGCTTTGCGCTGCCACCTCCCTCAATGGGGGAGGCGAGGCGCGCTGCGCGCACACCTCATCCACCCCTTCGGGGCACCTTCCCCGCAAGGGGAAGGTTTTGGGGGTGCGTGGGGGGATTGGCCTTGACAGCGAGGGGGTTCGCGGGTACAATGGGGCCAAAATGACGCCCGCGCAGGCGGGACGACCCAAGGAGGTAATGACTATGATGCATATCGGTCTGCTGGGCTTTGGCGTGGTAGGCGGCGGCGTGTGGGCGCTGTGCGCGCCGCGCGATGACCTGAATGTGAAGCGTGTGCTGCTCCGCAGCCCCAAAGAGGGCCTGCCGGAGGAGGTGGTCACCTTCAACGCCGATGACATCCTCAATGACCCGGAAATCGACACGGTGGTGGAGGTCATGGGCGGGCTGCACCCGGCCTATGAATATGTCTCCGCCGCGCTGGCGCGGGGCAAGAGTGTGGTCACGGCCAACAAGGCACTGATCGCCGCCTATTACACGGAGCTCACGGCACTGGCCCGGGAGAAGGGCGCGGCCCTGCGCTGCACCGCCGCCGTGGGCGGCGGCATACCCTGGCTGACGAATTTGGAGCGCGTGAAGCGGCTGGATACGGTGTGCGCCGTGGGCGGTATTATGAACGGCACCACCAACTTTATCATGGACGCCATGCACAAGGCTCCGGTGGACTTCCCTGCTATTCTGAAGGAGGCCCAGGACCTGGGCTACGCCGAGGCGGACCCCTCCGCCGACATCGACGGCGACGACATCCGCCGCAAGCTGTGCATCTCCGCCAACATCGCCTTCGACGCGGCGCTGGAGGAGACAGCCATCCCCACCTTTGGCATCCGGACGGTGACGGCGGCGGATATTGCGGCCTTCCAGAGCCACGGCTTTGCCTGCAAGCTGCTGGCCCGGGCCGAGAGCACGGACAGCGGTGTGTGCGCCTATGTGGAGCCCACGCTGGTGGATGCCGGCGATCTGGAGGCGGCGGTGCCCGCCAACTTCAATCTCATCACCTATGAGGCCGAGCAGCTGGGCCGCCAGAGCTTCTACGGCCAGGGCGCGGGGCGCTTCCCCACGGCGGAGAACGTGGTGCAGGACTGCCTGACGGTGCTGTCCGGCAAGCGGGGCTTTTACACCGACAGGGCTGTGCCCATGTTCCTGACCAGCGGCGAGGCGCACCCCTACTACGTCCGCACCAGCGCACCGGATGCGTTCCTGCGGGACCGCACGGCGGAGACGTGGGACAACGGCGCGGTCATCACCGGCGCGGTGGACGTGTACGAAATGCTGGCCTGGGCCAAGGCTCAGCGTGAGAAGGACCCCGGCGTGTTCATTGCCGGTATTCGATAAAAAACGACGCAATGCGACGCAGTTCGACATCCTGCGGCAGTCTTTCACAAGGAGGATACATACCATGACCTATCAGGAGATCTTAGCCAACGCGCGGACCTGTATGGGACCCTACTGCAAGTCCTGTCCCGTGTGCAACGGCGTGGCCTGCAAGAACACCGTGCCCGGCCCCGGCGCCAAGGGTATCGGCACCGGCTTCATCCGCAACTATCAGAAGTGGCAGGAGCTGTGCGTGAACATGGACACCATCTGTGAGAACGTGCCCGTGGACACCAGCTATAATTTCTTCGGCAAGCAGGTGGCCCTGCCCGTGTTTGCCGCGCCGGTGGGCGCCATGCAGCTGCACTACGGCGACAAGTACGACGATCTGACCTATAACGACATCCTCGTTACCGCCTGCGCCGACGCGGGCATCGCCGCCTTTACCGGCGACGGCACCAACCCCGCCGTGATCCAGGCGGCGGCCGGGGCGCTGAAGAAGAACCACGGCTGCGGCGTGCCCACCATCAAGCCCTGGAATATCGACCTGGTCCGCGAGAAAGCGGAGCTGGTGGGCGCGGCGGACCCCATTGCCGTGGCCATGGACATCGACGCGGCGGGCCTGCCCTTTCTGAAGAACCTGACCCCACCCGCCGGCAGCAAGACCGTGGACGAGCTGAAGGAGATCGTCAAGCTGATGAACGGCAAGCCCTTCATTCTCAAGGGCATTATGACCGTGAACGGCGCGAAGAAGGCCCTGGAGGCCGGTGCCAGCGGCATCGTGGTCAGCAACCACGGCGGCCGCGTGCTGGACCAGTGCCCCGCCACGGCGGAGGTCCTGCCCGCCATCGTCGACGCGGTGGGCGGCAAGATGACTATTCTGGTGGACGGCGGTATCCGCACCGGCATGGACGTGTTCAAGGCCCTGGCCCTGGGCGCGGACGCGGTGCTCATCGGCCGGCCCTTCGTGAACATGGTCTACGGCGGCGGTGCCGAGGGCGTGCAGGTCTACGTGGACAAGCTGAAGGCCGAACTGGCCGATACCATGGCCATGTGCGGTGCCCATAAGCTCAGCGACATCAAGCGCTCCATGATCTTTGGCTATTAAGGGGGGAGGGCAGGATATGAAGGCATTGCTCATCAACGGCAGCCCCCACGAGCACGGCTGCACCTACACCGCCCTGCGTGAGCTGGCCGACACGCTGGAGGCCGAAGGCATCGAGACGGAGATCATCCAGGCGGGCAAGACCGCCCATGCCTGCAACGCCTGCGCCGGCTGCAAAAAGACCCACCGCTGCGTGTACGACGATCTGGTCAACGAGACAGCGCCCAAGCTCGCCGCGGCGGACGCGCTGGTCATCGGCTCGCCGGTGTACTACGCCTCCCCCGCCGGCGGGGCTATCTCGTTTATGGACCGGCTGTTTTTCAGCACGCCCCACATCGACAAGACCATGAAGGTGGGCGCGTCGGTGGTGTCCTGCCGCCGTGGCGGCAACACCGCCACCTTCGACGCGCTGAACAAGTACTTCACCATCTGCGGTATGCCCATTGCCAGCAGCCAGTACTGGAACATGGTCTACGGCAACACGCCGGAGGAGGTCCGCCAGGACAAGGAGGGCCTGCAGACCATGCGGACCCTGGGCCGCAACATGGCCTTTCTGATGAAGTCCATCGCCCTGGGCAAGGCGCAGCTGGGCCTGCCGGAGAAGGAGCCGGTGCAGCAGACAAATTTCCATCATTAAGGAATTGGGCGACCCCCGCGGCTGACGCCGCGGGGGTCGGTGTATATAAGCGGCAATGGGCCGGCTGACGCCGCGCTGGTCGCTGCGTTTTCGTCGAATGTCGTTGACAAGTGGCGCTTTCGGGTGGTATACTACCACTGTTAAGTGAATAGGGTCCGGTGAAGTCGTGCGGCTGCCCGCTGCAAAGGCCAGGTCTGGCCAGGCGGCAGCCTAAAAGGAAATGGGTCAAAACCCACCGCGAACGGCACTGTGAGCGCAAGGATGCACCGAAACAGCGAGAGCTGTGTGACGAAAGTCAGCCATTGGGCGTGAGCCTGAGAAGGTAGGCGGCAGACGGGGAGCGAGAGCTCCGCGGCGCGAGGCAGAAGAATTGCACGTCGGAGGACCAGGCACAGCGGGCGTTTTCTCCGTGTGGCACCACAGGAAGGACCACGCTGTTTTTGCGATGCAGAAACGGCGTTTTTTCTTACCAAAACGCACCGCCTATCCCTGCAGAGGGATGGGCATTTCTATTGCGGTCAAGTCGGGGCGGCGTCAGCCGTCTGCTTTCCATAGAGCGGGAGGGGTTTGCCGACCCCTTCCGCCCGTCTCTTTTCATGGCGAGCAGAGAGAACTGGGCGTATGATGCACAGACGGAAACGATCCTGGCTTCCAGTGCGGTGCGTGCTGTTGGCGGCACGCACCGCCTGCACATGGAGGCGGAATTCACCCCGCTGTACGACAGCTGCTGCATCTTGCGCCGAAACCTGTTGCGTTCCGGCGTGTCCGTCTGGTATAATCATGGTATCATTCTGCAAGGAGGTCGACCCATGCGAGATCTGAAGAACACCTGCCGCGTGGCGGTGGTGCAGGCCACCCCTGTGATGTTCCGCAAGGACAAATGTCTTGAGAAGGCCCTGCGGCTCATCGACGAGGCCGCCGGCGAGGGCGCGGAGCTCATTGTCTTTCCGGAGCTGTTCATCCCCGGCTACCCCTACGGCATGACCTTCGGCTTCACCGTGGGCAGCCGCAAGGCCGTGGGCCGCGAGGACTGGAAGATGTACTACGACAACTCCCTGCTGGCCGACGGGCCGGAGATGCGTAAGCTCCTCCGCCGCGCCAGGGAGCTGGGCGTCTATATCAGTATGGGCTATTCCGAGCGCGACGCCGTCACCGGTACGCTGTATAACGCTAACATGATGATCTCCCCGGAGGGCGAGGCCCTGAACCACCGCAAGCTCAAGCCCACCGGCAGCGAGCGCGTGGTCTGGGGCGATGCGGACCGGGATTACTTCCCTGTGATGGACACGCCCTGGGGCCCCATGGGCAATCTCATCTGCTGGGAGAGCTATATGCCCCTGGCCCGGGTGGCGCTGTACCAGAAGGGGATATCCCTGTACATCTCCCCCAATACCAACGACAATCCGGAGTGGCAGGACACCATCCGCCACATTGCCATCGAGGGTCACTGCTACTTTATCAACGCCGATCTGGTCTTCCGCCGCAGCGACTATCCCCAGACCGTCAGCGGCACCGCCGAGATCGCGGCCCTGCCGGACATCGCCTGCCGGGGCGGCAGCTGCGTCATCGACCCCTTCGGCCACGAGGCCTCCGTCACCGTCTGGGACAAGGAGGACATCATCTACGCCGACCTGGATATGCAGAAGGTCCCCGCCAGCCGTATGGAGCTGGACTGCGTGGGCCACTACGCCCGTCCCGACGTGCTGGAGCTGCGCGTCAACGAGAAATAAAAAGAAAACGCCCTCCTGCCGGGAGGGCGTTTTTGCGTTACAGCTCTCGCACGACGCGCTCTACCAGCGCACAGAGCTTCTGGCTGCTCTCGTTGGCGATACGCAGCACCTCCTGATGGGAGTGCTTCTCCCTGGCGATGCCGGTGGCCATGTTGGTGATGCAGGCGATGCCCAGCACCGCCATGCCCAGATAGTTGGCGGCGATGACCTCCGGTACGGTGGACATACCGATGGCGTCAGCGCCCAGGTGCTCATAGGCCCGTATCTCCGCTGCCGTCTCATAGCACGGACCGGGGAAGATAGCGTATACACCCTCCTTGCACGCGAAGCCCAGCGCCCCGGCGGCCTGATGGGCCTTCTCCCGCAGGCGGTGGGGATAGGCCTCCGTCATATCCGGGAAGCGGGGGCCGAAGCGCTCGTCGTTGGGACCGATGAGGGAGTTGGCGCCCAGCATATTGATGTGGTCCGACAGCAGCATCAGGTCCCCGGGGACAAACGTCCGGTTGATGCCGCCGCAGGCGTTGGTGACGATGAGGGTCTTTACCCCCAGCAGCGCCAGCACATACACCGGATAGGTGACCTCCTTCATGCTGAAGCCCTCGTAGTAGTGAAACCGCCCCTGAAGCGCCGCCACCACCTGACTGCCCAGCCGCCCGATGACCAGATTGCCCGCGTGGCCCGCCACGGTGGAGCAGGGGAAGTGGGGGATATCCCCGTAGGGGATGACGGTCTTGTCCGTCATGGCGTCCACCAGACCACCCAGCCCGCTGCCCAGAATGATGCCCACTGTGGGTGTCTGGGGGATGTGCGCCCGGATGTATGCGGCGGAGGCGCTGACCTTATCGTAAAACTGTTCCATAAACTGTCCTCCTGCATGGGATGTTGTGCCTATTGTATCACGGCGGACGGCACTGCGCCAGAGAAATCACATATTTTGTGAACAAATATCGTGACTTCTGTGAACATTAGCACTCTCCTATTGACAGTGCTAAAATCGGCGTTATAATAAAGCCGAACCTTGAGAGAGGGGAACGGAAGCGAACCTCCGAGGGGTGATGAAATGTATACAAATCAGTGGCAGCAGCCCCTGTGCTGCGGCGGATGGCCGCAGCGCCCGGGCAGTGTTTCGAATGGAGGAATGACATATGTTGCCCAGCATTTTTGGTGAGAATTTGTTTGATGATTTCTTTGGCGATCCCTTCGGCATGATGCCCCGCGGCCGTGACCCGCTGTACGGCAAGCACGCCAGGAACCTGATGCGTACCGATGTCCGCGAGACGGAGGATACCTATGAGCTGGACGTGGATCTGCCGGGCTTCAAGAAGGATGAGGTCACGCTGGAGTTGAAGAACGGCGTGCTGACCATCCAGGCGGTCAAGGGCCTGGACAAGGATGAGACGGATAAGAAGGGCAAGTACATCCGTCAGGAGCGCTACGCCGGCGCGTGCAGCCGCAGCTTCTATGTGGGCGATGCGGTAGAGCCTGAGGATGTCAGCGCCAAGTTTGAGGATGGCATCCTGACCATCTCCGTGCCCAAGAATGTGAAGAAGCAGCTGCCCAAGAACAGCGCCATCTCCATTCAGTAACAGGAGCGAAACGCCCCGGCGCCGAAAGGCGCCGGGGCGTTTTTACATGGCAGGGGAGGGGGGATATTTTTCTTGCCTTTCCCCGCTATATGCGCTATACTGAGCCCAACCTGACCCATAGGAGGATGTACATGGACCCGATTTTTGATATTGAACTGCAGGACTGCCCCATCTGCCGCGGCGTGGGCGCCATGCAGGATGAGCAGGGCTGGTCTGTCTCCGTGGCCTGCATGGACTGCGGGGCCGAGACGGCGCACGCCGAGTACCGCACGCCCGAGGAACGTCTGGAGTCCGCGCGCCGCGTGGCGCTGCTGTGGAACATGGGCAAGGTCGTGCATACCGGTGCCAGCGATTGAACGGCTGCACATGACATGAAAGGGCCGCCCCG
>OLOT01001890.1_pt1 | contig 11416 bp, 10 predicted proteins | sample 1671991 | NCBI WGS metagenome assembly OLOT01 (sample SAMEA3136634, study PRJEB25190) | human gut metagenome | biome: human gut; feature: human-associated habitat; material: faeces | place: Austria | collected 2013
GGTTTATGGAGTATATTCTGATTTCCTTAGTCCGGCACAGGTGAATAATAGTTATATTAGGGCGAATTGTCCGAGGTTTGCTTCTCGGTATGTGAAGACGATATTGCCGGGGATCAATCAGTAAATCCTGTAGGTAGTCTTTAGTATATGTGACAGAAATATTTGTTCTTATCTTATTTCTGTCACATAAAACTGAAGACTATTCAAACCACTACACAGTGTGTATGTTATATGATATCGGTTAATAATTTTTGTATTCATCAACTACTTCGTAGATCTGACCTTGGATTAATTTCTATGAATTTTCAATCACATACTCATCAAATAATGGTAATGTAAAGTATACATATCCTCTCATTTCACCTGACAAAATTCCTTTTTTTATCAAACGTTTTCGATATGGATTAAATTCATTCGTCTCCATTCCTAAACGTTCCCGGATATCTTTGATCTTCCCACCATCAACCTCTGCAATTCCTCTTGCTACTATCCTATCTTTCTGTGATAATTCTGACCAGATCTTATCATAAACAAATTCACTCAAATACTGTTCATATTCATCAATGACTGCTTCGTAATCACCCTCATGATTCCATGTTAAATATCCCAGAACCTGAAATGCAAATGGATAACCTTTTGTAAGTTCTGCCATCTTCGCAGCTTGTTCTGATTCAATTTTAAAAATTGTTTTATATTTATTCATGATTGCCCGATTATTTAACGGTTTTAATTGTATCTTTGGTGCTCTATATAAGAATGTAAGATTCTTTTCATTCTGTAACTCATCGATGTTCTCATATAAACCCGTTGCTAATAAAAATACTGGTAGATCCTGCCTTACAAAAATCTGAAAAGATCCAGCAAAAACCTGCATAAATTCATTATTCGTAACTTCATCAATTGTGATCAAGAGCCTCTTCCCATTCTTTTTCATCTTTTCCAGAATTGCTATGATCGCTGTCTCTTCATCTGTAATTGGTGACATTCCTTCAATTGCTACTCCAAAACCGAAAAATGACAGATCAATTTTGGCAGATTTAATGATTCCAGCACATACCTTGTTGCTATTTAACTTTGATAAAAGTCCTTTCAATAAATCTGTTGCTGGATTCAATTCTATTACGATCCATTGATCATTTTCTCTCAATTTCTGCGAAATCTCAGTCATCATTACAGTCTTTCCTGACCCACGCACTCCTGTAATAATAGACATCTGCTGATTGATCTGTTCTGCTGTAAATGTATCAATGATCTCTTTCGTCTGTACTGGACGTTCCACTGGTTCTAACGGACTTTTTCCAAATGTAAGTGTAAAAGGATTTTGCATTTCTTATCACCTCTTATCTCTTTTACTGTTCTTTACTGTTTTTATACTATTTTACTGTTCTTTACTGTTTGTGTCAACATTCCAACTCTTGCAGCATTATGATCAAAATTTAAGCCTCATCTGATTCCACTTCACTCCTCCATGCTCAGACTCAGATACTCCCTCATTCTCAAATCCAAATTTCGCATAATAATGCACCAAATGATCCTTACAAGTAAGCACTAATCCTTTTCTTTCCTGCTTTCTTGCATCTTCGATCGCACATTTGATCAACTCTCCTGCATACCCATGTTTTCTGTATGCAGGTATCGTATTCACCCCAAAGATCATCTGCCACGCTCCACTTTCATTGTGCAACTGAGCTTTTGCATACATCTCATCTGTCAGATCTTCTTCATCCGTTACAAATCCATCTACAAACGCAATTAATTTATCTCCATCAAACATCAGCCAGAAATGATCAGCATAGTATTTTAATCGTTCTGCTAATTCTTCTCTTGTTGCTGCTTCTGCTGGTGGAAAGCATTCTGCCTCTACAGATGTTACTGCTTCTAGATCTTTGATTGTTGCGGTTCTTATATTCATATTTTCCCCTTTTTTGTTCCTTGTAGTTTATTATATGTATTTATTTTAACACGGTGTTATTGTATGATGTAAGTATAAATAAGTGGGAAAAACATTTTGGAAGAGGAGGAAAGTAAAAAGTATGAAAAAGATAATTATAGGCGTGATGATCGTAATTTCGTTTGTATTTGTGGTGAAAATCAGTTGTGTTCAAACACAAAATATTATGGGAAATGAAACATCACAAGAAGAAAATTGCGAACAATTAAGCTGGACATTGAAAAACGGAATTTTGATAATATATGGTCAGGGTAAAATACCTATGGATTTTTTTGAAGATAATTCAATTGATCCAGACCAACCGAAAGAACTGATTATAGAAAGAGGAATAACAGAAATTAAACCAGGTGCATTTCGTGGGTGTAATACTTTGAAAAAAGTTACATTACCAGAGGGATTGAAAACAATTGGATCCCAAGCATTTCAAGGATGTCAGAACTTGGATTATATTGAAATTCCAGATACAGTTACTTACCTAGGAAGAGAAGCATTTCTGCTATGTAGCAAATTAAAATATGTAAAATTGTCAAAAGGACTGAAAAGTATTAGCGGCGCAGCGTTTGAAAATTGTGCAAGCCTTGAAAGTATCTGTATACCAGAGGGAGTTGAAACAATCCATAGGTATGCATTTAATTTCTGTGGACGATTAAAGATGATCATGATTCCAAATAGCCTAAAGGATATTAACCCAATGGTATCATATGCATTTCCAGTAAAATTGGTTGCCATGGATGATAATCCGGTAATAGAAGAAGCTGTAAAAAGATTTCCGGAATTATCTTATGTAAGAAAAAAAGATTATATATGCAATCACCGTAATAATGATTACAGTATAGAAACTGCAACGAAAGATAAAGATGGAAAAGCAATTTTTATATGTGAAAGATGCGGTGAAACATCTATAGGAATTTTACCAAGAGTACAGAAAGCAGTTATGAAAAAACAGATATTTAGATATCGAAAGGGAAAAGAGCAACATCCATGGATTGACATTATAAAAAGTGATGGTACAAAATTAGCTAAAAGATATTATCAGATAACATACCCTAAAAGTAGTATGTATCCTGGAACATATCAAGCAACTGTGAAATTAAAAAACGGATATGAAGGAAGCATGAATGTTGAATATAAGATACTAAAAGCACAACAATATTTACATAGAAATAGTAACAAAATGATCACAAAATCATGGGACAAACCATTTTATGTGAATCTCAATAAGGATCCATCAAACTGTAAGTTTCAATGGAAGAGTTCTGATCCTAAAATTGCATCCGTTGACATGCAAGGAAAAATAATAGGAAAAAAGAGAGGAACATGTAAAATTTATGTTTATGCAAAAGAAGATGAACATTATGAACGTTCTACAACTGTAAGTATCAAAGTAAAAATTGTGCCGGGGAAAATCAAAAAGATTCATTTAAAAAGAATATCAGGGAGAAAACTTAAAGTAACATGGAAAAAAGATACAAGATTTGATGGTTATTGGGTTGATTATGGTACCAAGAAAAATATGCTGGATTCCAGACAATTAACAATTAATAATTCTAACAAAAACCGTATATACCTAAAAAACCTGAAACATAAAAAGAAATATTATGTTATTGTTAGAGGATATAAGAAAATAAAGAAGGGAAAACGATATATACCTGAGTTTAGCCCAGTAAATAAACTGACAATTACTATCTGATAGACACAGATATTATTAGTAGTGCCAATACCGTAAAACATACACACTGTATAGTGGTTTGAAGGTAGTATTTTATTGTATAAGTCAGAAAGATGACTTATACAATAAAACACTACCTTCAAATCACAGCTTAATATTCTTCCTTAATATTACGGATCACTGTCATTTCCTGATTTGTAATATGTTTCTTCATGATCTTGCGTGCTTCTTCTTTCTTACCTGCTCTGATCGCATTCACAAGCTCTTTATGCTCATTCAACAATACAATATGGTAATCTGTATCCTTTACATATTCCAGACGATAACGGTAGAACTGTTCTCTTAAGTTTCCAATGATCTGAATCAGTCGTGGATTCCCTGTTGCATCGAAGATGATGTCATGGAATTCCATATCGCTGTCTGCGATGGCTGCATTATCTCCAGATTCGATTGCTGATTCGAATTCTACTAATGCCTGATCTAACTTCTCCTGTCCTTCTTCATCCATACGTTCCGCTGCAAGTTCTGCTGCTAATTCTTCTAAGGAACAACGTACTTCTAAGACATCTCTTAAATCTTTTTCTGTGATCCTTGCAACTTCTGCTCCCTTTCTTGGGATCATGACTACAAGTCCTTCCAGTTCCAGTTTACGGATTGCTTCTCGGACAGGTGTTCTGCTGACTCCTAATCGATTCGCAAGTGCGATCTCCATCAGACGTTCTCCTGGTGCAAATTCTCCTGTGATGATCGCCTGTCTTAATGTATTAAATACCACATCTCTCAATGGCAGATATTCATTCATGTTTACCTTTAATTTATCGCTCATAGTTTCTTCTCCTCCTGCTTTCTCCAATGTATCTTCCATACTGCTTTCTTATTTGTGAAAATACATTATTGTATCGGTCTTACTACGTATGCCTGTTTGATGTCCTCAATACTTCGTAATGATTCCATTGCATCGTCCGCTGTTTTCTTATCCTCAAAAATCGCGAAGATCGTTGGTCCACTTCCACTCATTAAAGCTCCCTTTGCTCCCTGATCCATCAGATGTTTCTTAACTTTCTCAATGATCGGATATTCCTTGATCGTGACTGTCTCCAGTACATTCTCCAGACGATCACAGATTCCTGTAAGATCTTTCTCTTTCAGACACTCCAGCATTCCATCGATATCCGGATGCTTCGAAAGTGCTGGAAGATCAAGGTTCTTATATACAAATGCTGTTGATACGCTGATCCCTGGTTTTGCGATCAGAATATAGCAATCTGGCATCGCATCAACCCTTGAAAGTTTCTCTCCGATTCCTTCTGATAGTGCTGTACCACCCCAGATACAGTATGGAACATCTGCTCCAAGCGTTACTCCTATCTCACATAATTCATCGATCGATAATCCTAGATCAAACAGCTGATTCATTCCTTTTAATGCTGCTGCGCAATTAGAACTTCCGCCAGCCATACCTGCTGCTACCGGAATCCGTTTGCTGAGATTGATCTCAACTCCATCTTTAATATGATACTTATCCTTTATGAGTTTTACAGCCTTATAAACGAGATTACGTTCATCGGTTGGCAGAAACGAAAGATTACAGGTCATCTCAATCTTGTCATCTTTCCTTTTCTTCATTGTAAGCACATCATAAAGTCCAACCGTCTGCATGATCATACGCACTTCATGGTATCCATCTTCGCGTCTTCTTAAAACATCCAGACCAAGGTTGATTTTTCCATATGATTTTAGAACAATACTATGATCCATATGCACTCCTTTATCTTATGTGAAATAGTTTCTATCTCACACCTTGTATACAGAATATTATAGTATTGTTCTGAAAAAAATGCAATCCTTATTTGCTAAAATATTTTCATTTCTTTTACGATTAAAAGCTTATCTCCTGGTTTGATATCGGAAATGTCCTCATTTTGCTCCCGAATGCTCTCAACCGTTGTAAAATACGCCTTGGCAATAGACCATAGAGTGTCTCCTTCTTTGACGATATACCCAACGATCCCTGGGATCTCACGTATTTTGTCATAGTCTAGCGGTCCTTGCTTCATATCCGTCATAATCCGCTGTCTGACTCTGTGAAAAGCGATAAAATCAAATAAAACAGAAGCTCTGATCTCTATCTCTTCTCCTTCTGTTGGAATCGCTGTCATCTGATCTACCCGCACATCCAGCTGATAGTCCTCATTTCCAGTCAGATTCTTCGTCTCAACAAAAAATGTAAACGGCTCCATATAAGAACTGCTCATCACTGGTGTCATATCTTCTGTGGACAGATACAAGACATCTGCCATCCACACACCTTCTACAGATAATCCTTGTGCTGTCATTTCCACATCGTCTACGGTTGCACTTCCTTTAACGGATAACACTTGCAACAGCTTTCCTGACTCTTGTTCCAGCCGAAAGCGTTTGTCTGCTTTCATCACCGCTTGGTTCTTTCCTACCAGTGTCTCAAAATCGAACATATGATATTCTGGGATTAGCGTTTCTTCCATACTATATCCGTCATCAATATATGAAATCTTATGATCTTCATAAATTTTAATATCACAGTCGATCGTAACATCCAAAGAAATAATTCTTTCTTCTCCATCCTCATCAGGTCTTATCTCCAACTGCTGTCCTCCGAGTGTCATCCCGATCCGTCCGATCATTCCTGGCATACATTCATAACATTCCAGCTGCGTATCTACCGGAATCTCCCATCTCGCATACTGTACCGGCATCTGGGCATCTTCTCCAAGATATAATACAAATATATGCATTGCACCCTGAATCTCGATCATGTGCTCTCCAATTTTTGCCTGCAGATTTTCCATATCTACCTGTGTCCATAAAATCTGATAAATGTTCGCCTTATTTGCAGGAAGTACCAATTCTTCTTTTAATCTCGCGATATCCTTTTTATTTACGATCAGATCTGTGATTTGTACATCTTTCTTTAACACGGATACATTTTCTTCATGAATTTCAATGATCCCTTTTTCTTTCATTTCTTCCGTGATCTGAAAGGAAAACGTCAATAATACACGAATACTTATTTTCCTTGAATTGATCAAAATCGTATTGATGTCATCGATCGTATATTTTACTTTTACATAATCCGATGGGAGCACTCCTTCTATATGTACATATTCCTCAAACGGAAGTGAATATTCCAGCGATTCAAGGTATGCTGACGTATCATTTGTACCATATAGCCCCTGAAATACAAATTCCCCCTTAATCCTTACCCGGTCAACCATCATTTCCGTTTCCTGTATCTTTACGATTCCTCTGGTCTGGATCATCTTTTCTACATCTGGTTTTGTATCTGCAACATTGCAGTCCTGATCGATCGTGATCTGCATCTGTTTCTTCGCTTTCGCCACGATCCCATAAAATTCTTTCTTTTCAAAATCCATAAAAAAATTCCTCCCTGTCTGTATATACAAATATATTCAGACAAGAAGGATTCTATGCATCACCCATTAGTTTTCTAATAACATCATACGGACATCTCTTGTGATCACGTCCTGGTAGCTGAAACTTACAGTTTTATTCTGGTCATTGCCATCTGCATTCTCTAACTCTACCAAAAAGATATTAGGATATGTCTGTGTGATCACTCCCTTAGCTGTTACAAATTTATGTCGTCCTCTGTTTGCACTAATCTTGATTTTGCTGCCAATCTGATTCTTGATGGATTGGCGTACTCTGTTAAGATCTAATTGTGTCATAAATTCACCTCTTCCATATACAGAATATTCTGGAAATTCTATATAATGATTTTAATATTATAACATTTTGCCCAGTTTTTGTCAAATTTATGCATACAATATCCAGTTTTATCACTATTATTACCAAACAAGAAAACTGTACACCGATGAGGCGTACAGTTTTCTTGACATATTATATGGAGTTTATTTTTATATGGAGTGTTTTAACTATTATAGACATCTTTGTCTAATTCATTTTCTTTATAGCTGACAATCACAGTCGTTGCCGCATCACCAACAACGTTCAATGTAATTACAGCCATACCCGGCAGATAACTGATCGCAAGTACTAATGCATATGCTACCATACAAAGATCAGAACTTAATCCTAATCCTGACATGATAACAAAGATCAATGTTGTTCCAGCTACCGGAATCGCAGGTGTTCCCATCGCTACACAAATAGACAGGAATGCTGCTGTGATCAGCTGGGTTGGTGTGATATTGATCCCAGCTGCTGTTGCGATAAATGTAATCGCAACCATATGCATGGCAGTTGTTCCGTTCATATTAATAGTCATTCCCATTGGAAGTACGAAACTACTGATTTCCTTGCTGCATCCAAGTTCTTCCATGCATGTTTTTCTGTTTAAAGGAAGTGTTGCTGCAGATGACTGAGTCGCTGCTGCGAACATTCCAACTTTAAAAATCTTCTTTGCAAACTTAAATGGATTTAAGCCGGTTAAGAGGAAGATACCGATTGGATAAATCGTTACAACCAATGCTAAACTGATAAAGATCGTTGCGATCATAAATGTTAACGTTGGTCTGATATATTCTGTTCCATAAGTTGCAAATGTTCTGGCTAACATACAGAAGATCGCAATTGGACTGACCTTGTTGATCAAAAAGTCCATATATACCTGTACGATATCATTGAGATTCTGTAATAAACTTTTAATGGTTGCTGCTTTATCTCCCAGAGCATTCATTGAAAGCCCTAAGATCACAGCTACTACAACAACTGCCAGAATGCTGTTGTTTGAACCAAGTACTTCCACAACATTCGATGGCACCGCATTGATCACTGTTGTCAATGGATTATATGCCTCCAGTGTTGCTACATTAGAAGTTGTTGTTTCTGGAAGATTCACAGAGAACCATCCCATTGATTTGATAAAGTATGCAAACAATCCAGCTAATGTTGCACCGCATACATAAAACCCTACAAATGTTCCAATTGTCTTTCCTGCGATCTTTCCAAGTCTCTTTGGATCTGCCATGCTGCATAATGCAAGGCTTAATGATGCTAAAACAATTGGTGCGATTGAAACGGTAGCATCACAGACTATCATATCTTCTTAATAAATCAACGTGATTCCTTTTTCTTTACAAAATTCAACCCATTGATCTGACGGTCTTTCATCGGTTACCAGATAGGTTACCTGATCCCAGTCTAAAAATTGTACAAATGCCGTTCTCTCAAATTTTGTATGATCTGCAAGAAGAGCTACTTCTAGTGCCTGTTTTACCATCTCTGTCTTGACATCTGCTTCTCGTTCGCTGGAGTCCATGATACCTTTGTCCATATCAAGTCCTTTACAGCTGAGCAGTGCAAGATCCACATGATACCTTCTAATATTTTCTTTTGCTAAGTTCCCTTGCAGAGAGAGGGAGTCCTCATTGAACACGCCGCCTGTTGAAAGAATATGAATCTCTGATCCTGTCATCTCACGGAAAATCTCTGTTGATGAACTCAGTACGGTAATATTACGGTTTGCCTTCAGTAAACGAATGGCTTCCATGACAGTCGTACTGGCATCTGCTGCTATCGTTCTCTTCTGATCTAATACTTCCTTAAAGAGTTGCGCGATCTTAGCTTTTTCCTTTTGATTGATCGATGTTCGCTTATAAAAATGGATATGTTCCTTCTGACTTGCACTGTTCAATACAGCACCACCAAATGTTCTCGTCAAAAAACCTTCCTTTTCCAGCTTTTCAAGATCTCTTCGGATCGTCTCTTCCGTTACCTTGTAGATCTTACTTAGTTCGGATACTGTGACTTTCTTTTCATTCTTAACTTGTTCTCTTATATGTTCTAAACGGTTCTTCACGGGACACCCCTCCCTTATAAATTATCTAGCATAGTATATATCTTTATTTGTCATATACTTCTTAAATGTTCTGTGACTTTCTTTTATTCTATCATTGATATTGTGGAATTCAAAGACTTTTTTCCATGTTTTCCAACATTTTCAATTTTTCTCTCACAAGGGATCTCTTTCTGATTTTTATTTATCAATTGCTTCTGCTGATTCTCTCATGAATGCTACATCTTCAGGATCTAATTCTAATTCTGCAGATTTTACATTTTCTCTGATTTCGTCTACTGTTGTAGATCCACTTAATAAGTTTAAGAAATCACCCTGTGCAAGAATCCATCCAAGTGCTAAGTTAGCAATTGTGCAGTCATATTTTTCACATAATGGTTTCCAAGATTCCATCATATCCATTGCGTTCTGCATGTTTTCTGGCTGGAACCATTTCTTAGGAATCTGAGCTCCTACTGGTTTGTAGTCTCTTGGGAATGTTCCAGATAATAATCCCATTTCAAGTGGAGAATAGCACTGAATTGTGATGCCATTTTCACGAGCGCATGGAATAATTTCATCTTCGATTCCACGGTCTAAGATAGAATATTTGCACTGAATGATATCAAGATCACCATATTTGATGTATTCCTGGATATGGTTGATGTCTACGTTAGCAGCACCGATTGCTTTGATTTTTCCCTGTGCTTTTAAGTCATTTAAAACGTCCATTGTTTTCTGGATAGGAACAAAATATTCTGTTCCTGGTGTAGCTTGCCAATGTGTCATATATACATCAACATAGTCTGTTCCAAGACGTTCTAAGGAAGCTTCGATCTCTTTTTTCACAGATTCACTGTTTAAGTTCTTGTATAACTGAATTCCATTAACTTTGTTGAACAGGTCACCTTTCATTTCCTGATCCCATGTTACACCACATTTTGTGATGATCTTAACATCTTCACGGTTCATTCCTTCTAAGGCTTTACCAAGGATCTTTTCACTGTTACCAAAGTTGTATCCTGGAGCTGTATCGATTAAGTTAACACCAGCTTTTGGAGCTTCTCTGATTGTATCTACCACTGTCTGAAGATCGTGGTCTCCACCCCAGGCAGATCCACCACCGATTGACCATGTTCCAAGACCGATTCTTGAAACGTCCATTCCTGTTTTTCCTAATTTCATTGTTTTCATTTTAAATTTTCCTTTCAGATCTAACAACCAATTAACCAAATTCTATTTGTAGTCTTCTTTATACTTCTTGAGCATATCTTCTACCATCTGACGATTCTGTACTCCTGATGTTGCTCCTGGATGCTGTACTGCGATCGCCGCTGTACAGTTTGCATATTCACCACATTCTTTGATATCTTTTCCCTGAAGCAGGGCTGCGATGAATCCAGATGCGAAGTTATCTCCTGCACCGATCGTATCAACTGCTGTAATTCCTTTACATGCTGGCACGATCATAACACCATCTTTGTTGCGAATGTAGCATCCACGAGTACCGATCTTCATAACTACGTTTTTGATTCCGTAAGAGAACAGTTTATCTGCCACCTTTGCTTCATCTTTTTCACCTGTCATCAGACAAGCTTCATCGTAGTTAGGGAAGAAGTAATCTACATACTGTAATGCACCAGCGATATCATCTAATGTCTCTCCTAATCGAGGCATGATCATATCAGCTGTAATTGTCATTCCCTGTTCTTTTGCGAATGAGAAGATCTTTTCTAATGTTTTTCCATCCAGTAAAGGACAGTTAAAAATACTAGCTAAAGATAAGATTTTTGCTTCTTTGATCTTGTCGAAGTTTACATGTTCGATATTCTCTTTCCAAAGACTTCCGTTACGGTTTGTGATAAATGTTCTTTCTCCATCAGCCTCTACAAGACTCAGGCAATAACCGTTATCCTCTCCCGGTTCTTCAATCATCGGCTCATATCCTTTTTCCTTCATGCCCCTACGGATAATATCTGCAAATGAACCGCTTCCCACC
>OLOT01001894.1_pt1 | contig 11403 bp, 7 predicted proteins | sample 1671991 | NCBI WGS metagenome assembly OLOT01 (sample SAMEA3136634, study PRJEB25190) | human gut metagenome | biome: human gut; feature: human-associated habitat; material: faeces | place: Austria | collected 2013
ATGCAGGAGGCGGCAGCCAAATGGCTGCCGCCTCCTGCATTGCTGCATTTATTTAGAAGAACAGTTGCGCGATCGCTCCGGCGATGATGATGGAGAAGATCGTGCGCTCGATCCAGATGAGGATGATGTCGCGCATCTTCACAGGAATGGAGGTGGAGAGCAGACTCGGGATGGACGCGGAGAAGAACAGCACTGCCGAAACGCTCGTCACAGCGATCGTGAACTTGGTCACCATCGGGGATGCGATCACGAGCATCGAGGGCAGGAACATCTCGGCGATCTCGATCGCCGCCGCCTTTGCCGCGATCATCGGCTCGGGCAGGCGCATCAGCAGCGTGAAGGGATAGAAGATGTAGCCCAGCCAGTCGAACACAGGCGTGAACTCGGCAATGACCAGACCGATGAGGCCGATCGTCAGGATACTGGCCGTGACGGAAGCCGTCATCTTCATCGCGTCGCCGACATAGTAGCGCTTGAGGTGCGTGAGCAGCGGGTCGGTGTTCTGCGCGACCTCGATCGCATCCTCCAGCGCGCGGGAGAAGAGGCTGCCGGAGCGCTCGGGCATCTTGGGCGCGGGCTGATCGTAATAGTCCTCGGGGACCTTGGCGATGGGATAGATGCGGCAGGTGATCGCCGTGACGGCGAAGGTGACGAAGGCGCAGCTGAAGAAGAACAGCGTCCAGTGGTCCATAATATCCAGCGTGTTGGCAACGACGACGAGGAAGGAGGTCGCCACCGTGGAGAAGCCCGTGGAGATGATCAGCGCCTGCTTGCGGGTGTAAACGCCCTTTTTGTAGAAGTCGCTCGTGAGAAGCACGGCGAGAGAGTAGCCGCCGGCGAAGGAAACGATCGCGTCGATGGCGCTCTCGCCGGGGGTCTTCCAGATCTTCTGCATGATGGGACGCATGAACGCGCCGACAAACTCAACAAGGCCGAAGTTGAGCATCATGACGTAGGCGATACCGGTCAGCGGAATGCTCAGCGTGATGGGAACGACAAGGCTGCCCCAGAGGAAGGGGATCATGTCGTCCGTCATCAGCGCGGCGGGGCCGATGCCGGTGATGGCCATGAGGCCGATCACAAGACCGAAGGCCTTGGCAATTGTAAAGACGAGGTCAAAGGTCGAGCGCTTATAGGCCTTGGTGATGATCGGAGACACCGCGCCGAAGGCGACCATTGCCAGCGCGTAATACGGGATGACGGGGCCGCAGGTCGCTTTGACAAAGTTGATGATGTGCTGGATGATGATGACATTTTTGCCGTTGATCTCCACGTTGACGAAGAACATGAAGATGCCGAGGCCGGAGAAGATCAGAAACTTGGCGAGGGCCAGTCCCCTGCTGCAAGGCTTTTTTGCTGTCTGTGCCATGGTGGTTTTCCTCCTTAGATGTGTTCGTTTAGTGAAGCGAATCCAGAACCGCTTTCATTTCTGCGTCCAGTGCCGCGCGCTCTGCGTCGGACACGGAGCTTCTTTCATGGTCGATGCCGATCTCGCGCACGCGCTCGATGTATTCCTTGGGATCATAGGTGATCTCGGGCATTCCCTCATAGACCGGCGCCTCTTCGAGCCGCCCGGCAAAGGGATAGCGGATGGCGAATCTGCGCAGGGCGTTCAGGTGCTGGTCGCGGCCGTAAAGGCGCTTTTCCGTGACCTGATCAAAGTCGAGGACTTCAGTATAGGTCATCGCGACGTTGCCGCACTGGTACACCACCTGCCCCTTGGGGTCGACGATGATCGAGCGGCCGCAGCAGGTGGCGGACGGCGTATTGCCAACGCCGTTCGTCCAGATGTAGAACGCCTCGTTCTCCAGCGCGCGGGCGCGGGGAATGACTTCGGGAATGTAGTCGAACTCCATCGGGTCGAGCGCGGGACAGACGATCATTTCCGCGCCCATGAGCGCCAGCGTGCGGGCGATCTCCGGGAAGAACTGATCGTAGCAGACCTGAACGCCGATGCGGATACCCTTTTCCTTGATGTCAAACAGGCAGTAGTGGTCGTCGCCGCTCGGAGTCGAGGGTTCGCCGGGCTTGAACGGCGCCTTCTTGCGGTAAACGTCGATCATGCTGCCGTCCGGTCCGAAGACGGGAACGGTGTTGTAGAACGCTCCCTCCGGCAGCTCCGGCGCAGACTCCGACATCGTGCCGGGGATCAGGTAAATGCCGTGCTTTTTGGCAAGCGCGCTCATAAAGCGGGTGATCGTGCCGGGGACCGTATCCAGCTCTCTGCCGAGACCGTGCTCCACGCCGACGATCAGCTCCGGTTTAAGATAGCCGGACATCACCTTTTCAACGGCGGCCTGAAAGCGCTCCAGACTCTCGCTCATGGAAGGCGTTAACTCAGGCTGCACGATGGCAACTGTCAGTTTTCGATTCATAATGCACATCCTTTCAGGTGCATATATTTTCAGCACCTCTGCGAATAATTGTATAGATTATAGCTGCTATAAGCTCAAGTGTTAATTTGCGATTTCTTAACATGAATTTTGCCCGCCGGCAAGGGAATTTCTCACCTTATAGTAACAATAACCCCTGAGGAAAGTTGCTCATTCCTCAGGGGTTTTTGCCGTGATTCTTATGGATTTTTGACAACAGGAATCTGGATCTGCGTGATGAAGTTCTCCGGGTTTTTGGTCAGCGCGATACTGACAATGGCAAATTCGAGCGAATCGCCGCAGATGGAAAGGCCCTCCTTTTGAATAAAATCGTAGAGGCGCTGATAGCTGCGGCGGATGGTATCATAGGGGCCGAAATGGATACAGGAGGCAAACAGCCCTCCCTCGATCTCGGAGATCCCCCGCCCGGCCGCTTCCGGCGTGTCACTCAGGAAAAAGCCGATGCCGTTGTAGGTGCGAAAGCTCCGCCGCTCGATATTTTCCCGGCTGATCTGAAGGACGATCTCGTTGTGCTGCACGAAGTGCGCGGCCATGGACGAGTGCATGTAGGACTCGTAAACGAGCTTGATGTAGCGGTAGAGATCCTTGATCTCAAAATTGACGGGCACGGCGTATTGCCAGCGCGGCCCCTCGGTGACGAGCGCGCAGTCCTGATGCTCCTCTGCATTCTGCGCGATCTGCAAATTTTTCAGAATGTGCTCGTTCTTCGCCTCAAGGCACTGGAGCTGCTCGATCCGCTGGCGGATCAGGTCTTTCTGCACAAAAAGGTTCTCCTCCAGCGAGCGCACGTCCATCGACGAGCTGTAGCGGCGAACGGCCTCGAGCGAAAAGTCCAGGCGCTTGAGCTGGACGATCATGGACAGGCGGAAGAACTGCTCATAGCTGTAGTAGCGATAGTTGTTTGTCTCGTCAATATCATCGGGCTGAAAGAGGCCGATCTTGTCGTAATAGCGCAGCGTCTGCGCAGAAATGCCGAAGAGCTTGGCGAGCTCCGAAACAGTATATTTTTCTTTCATGTCAGCAAAACCACCTTTTGCCGGTTATTATAAAGCATTCCCGATTCTCAGGTCAACCGTTCCCGCAGAGAGAATTTTTTACATTTCGGTCTTGGCGCAAAAAAGCTCCCGAGAATTTCTCTCAGGAGCTTTTTGTCCGATGTCGGAAAGATGCGAGATCTCAGCACTGCTCAAGCGCCGCGCAGAGCTTCTCTGCGGCGGCCTGCGCCAGCTCGTGCGAGGTCGCAAGGTTCAGCCGGATGAACGTACCGAAGCGCTCGCCGCCGAACCATTCGCCGTAGTCCACGGCAAGGCCGCAGCGCTTCTCCATGAAGTCCGCCATCTCCTCCGCCTTCACATACGCGCCGAGGTCCACCCACATGAGGTACGTGCCCTCGAGCGGCGAGACGACCGCCTTCGGCGCGCGCTTTTGGAGCGCGTCGCGCAGAAGAAGGTAATTCTCAAAAATCTGATGTCTGCACGCCTCGGCCCACGCCGCGCCGCCGCGATAGGCGGCCTCGACGGCAATATAGCCCATGGGATTGCTGGGCGTGATGCGGATCTTTTTGAGGTAGTCGTCAAAGCGGGCACGGATGGTTTCATCCGGGATGATGACGAGCGAGTTCTGAAGGCCCGCAAGGTTGAAGGTCTTGGATGCGGCCGTGAGCGTCACGAGCATGTCGTCGTACTCCCCCGCCGCCGCGGAGGGAAGGTGCGTGCTGCCTTCGAAAACGATGTCCTGATGGATCTCGTCCGAGATGACGAACACGCCGTACCTGCGCATGAGATCAAAAAGCTCCTTGAGCTCTTCGCGCGTCCACACTCTGCCGACGGGGTTGTGCGGCGAGCTGAAAACAAACGCCTTGATGTGATGCGTGCGCAGCGTTTCCTCAAGAGAGGCAAAGTCGATGGCGTATGTCCCGTCCTGCGCGGCAAGGTCACAGCAGACAAGCTTTCGCTCGTTGTTCTTCACTGCGTCCATGAACGGATAGTAGACCGGCGTGAGCACGAGAACCTCGTCGCCCGGCGCTGTCATCGACTGCAAAAACCAGTTGATCGCAGGCACAACGCCCGGTGTGACGCGCAGCCACTCGCGCTTGACGCTGTAGCCGTGCACGTCCTTTTCCCACTGCATGAAGGCCTCGAAGTAGGAGTCCGGCACCTGATAATAGCCGAAGACGCCCTGCTCCAGATAGGCCTTCAGCGCGTCTCTGACGCACTGTGGGGCCTGAAAGTCCATGTCCGCCACCCACATTGCCTGAAGGTCTGCGGCGCCGAACTTTGCCAGAAGGCCGTCCCACTTGCTGCAATTCGTGTTTCTGCGGTCTACAAAGCGGAGAGCCTCTCCGCAGCTGTTGACACTCATATGATCGCTCCTTTTCTATAATAAGCCCGCCAGGCCCCGGATCAGCTCATGCTGACCCAGGTGCAGGGCGTTAAGCTTTCCATATCGCTGAGATTGTTCCAGACCATGATCTTTGCGCTGTAGCGGCCCGAGGCGGGAACGCTCAGCGTGGCCGAAAGCGTCTCCGTCTTGCCGGCGGCAATGGAGCGCTCGACGGACACACAGTCCACCATGCGCATATCGCCATCGTACAGCGCGAGGATCAGCGCGGCGCTCGCGCCGGAATCGCCGAGGTTCGCCGCCCGGATGGAGGCGGAGAAGCTCTTGCCGTTTTCAAGATACTCGCCGCTGGTCGTCTGCTTGAAAAACAGGCTCTCGTCTGCCTGCTCGCCGTCCACGCGCACGAGCGTAAAGTTGGTATCGAGCACCTTGCCGCTGCCGTCGAGCGCCTGAACGATGATGCGCCAGCTGCCGGTGGGCAGCATTGCCGCCACGCGGCCCTCGGGGCCGTCCATTGTGCCGAGCAGCTCGGTGAAGTTCTCAGCGTAGACCTGATACTTCTCCGCCTTTGCGCCAAGCGCGCTGTCGCTCCAGATGCACCTGAGCCCAATGCTCTCGCCCGGGGCGTAGGTCTGCTTGTCGGCCGTGACCTGCATCTTCGATTCCTTCGTGTCGAAGACGTACACGCGCGCAGCACCCATGTTGTTGGCATAGTCGGTCACGCCGATGTCCACGGTGTGGACGGCGTTGGTGTTGCTGTCACTGATGCGGAAGGTCATCAGATAGCTGCCGGAATCGCCGGGCTCAAGCCGGAAGACGGCATTGCCCTCTGCATCCCGGTAGGCATCGCCATCCAGCAGGAAGACAAAGTTCTTGATGCCGGAATCCACCACGCCGAGATCCTTGGCCGAGATCTCGATCTGGAAGGTGCTGCCCTGCGTGAATACCGGCGTCGCCGACACCGTGGGCACCGTCTGGTCGATCTTCACAGGCAGGGTAAGCAGCTGCTGTTTGGCGTTTTTCGCATCGGCGCAGGCGCGCACATTGACATAGTACTGCCCCTCCGGCAGGGATTCGCTGCGGCCTGTGACCTTGTTGTAGTTCGTGCCATGCCAGATCCAGTTCCAATTCACCTCGGCAAGAATGCTCTGCTCGATAGGAACTTCCTTGCGCACATAGTCCTGCTGATCCAGCACGCGCAAAACCTTGCCGCTCTCGTCCGTCACATCCACCGTGACGTTTCTTGCATTGCGCAGGAACGAGACCTCGGGCATCGCATTGCAGTAGGAGGATTTGTCGCTGGGGTTGATGGCGCAGTAGTCGGCGGATTCCCCGTCGCCCAACGGGACCAGCTGAGAAACAAGGCCCATATTGACCACGGTGTAGAGCCCCGTCTGACCGTAAACCGTCTTCTCCTGCTCGTAGAGCGGGTCATCCATCACCTGCATGCTGCCCCAGTCGCCGTAGAAGCCCATATACGGCAGGCTCAGCGCATTCCGGCTGCCGGAGAGCGGCTTGAAGCGGAGGAAACCCTCAACAAAGCTGTTGGTATTGCCGGCAGCGGAGATGGTCACGCTCAGCGATGCGCTCGCACCGGGCTGCACGGAGATCGTTTCCGCGCCGAAGCGGACGGAGGAAGCGCTCGTCCCCTCGGCCGAGACGCTGTAGAGAAGCTCTTCGCTGCCGTTGTTGTGCAGCTGCACCGTAACGGTGCGGCTGCCGCTCATTTCGCCAAGCGCGATATAGGGCTTGCCGTCCACCGTAGCGGTGGCGGTATTTTCAAGCGCTGCGGAAAGATCCGCGGCGCCGGCGCCCTGCGCGCGGGGAGAATACAGCGCACCGTTCTCATCCGTCATCGGGCAGGCGGTGTTCATCAGCGCCGCCTTGACATACGCCGTGGGATCCTCCACATCCGCCCCCCGCTCGTTGAGCTGCTGGACCATCAGCGCCGCCATACCGGCGACATTCGGGCACGCCATGGACGTGCCGGACATCGTCTGATAGCCGTTGCCGCCGATGGTGGACCATACGTAGCCGCCCACCGCCGTCACGTCCGGCTTGAATGTAAGATCGGAGGCGGGGCCGCGGGAGCTGAAATAGGACATGCCGCTAAACGGCAGCGAAAGCGAAACGGGAGAAGCGTCAAAGGTGACGCTCGCGCCGGATGAAGCAAGCGATCTCAGCTTTGCGCCGTCGGAATGGCGGAGGAAGAGCGCCGGGATGTTCAGCTCCTTGTCGGAGGAGGTGTAGTCAAGGAAGGTCTCGTTGCCCGCGCTGTTATAGAGGATGACCGCGAGCGCGCCGTGCTCCTGCGCATTGCGCTTTTTCTCGGCAAACTCGATATTTCCGCGCTGGATGAGCGCGATCTTGCCGCTGAGATCCTTGCCGTTCATCTCCGCCGCCGTACCGAGGCCGCAGTCCACGACGGGATAGCTGCCGGTGAGCGCAGAGGTATCAAGATCATTGAGCACATATGGGAACGAGCCCTGCTTTTTGCCGTTGAGCGAGGCGCTCAGCTGCCAGACCACGCGCGCGGAATTATCCCTGGAGGCGACCTGAATGGTGTCCTCGCTCAGGCCGGGCTCGGCGATGGTGCCGGTGTCGACCACGCGGCTGTAGTTTGGGTGAGGCTTCGTGTCGGAGGCCTGCTGATAGGGTGCATAAGCGCCGTTGCCCGCGGCGGCCACGACGATCACGCCCGCCTCGCGGGCGGCCTTGATGGCCTTCTGCTGGCCATTTTCACTGTTGTGGAAGCCAGCGCTCAGGCCGATGCTCAGGTTGATGACATCCGCGCCGAGCGCCACGGAGTCTTCGATGGCGGCGATGATGTCAGCCTCGCTTGCCGAGACATTCGCCGTGTTGGAAAAGATCTTCATGGCAAGCATCTGGCACTCCGGCGCCGCGCCGCGCACGCCGTTGTAAGCGTTGATCTCGGCCTGGCTCTGGCAGTTCGCGCCGATGATACCGGCAACGTGCATACCGTGGTTATAGGCGGGATCCTCCACGGCGGTATCGATGACGCTGCTGTTCTGATCGGCGTAGTTATAGCCGTACGGAACCTTTTCGGTAAAATAGCGGCCCTTGAGCTGGGGGTTGCCCGACTGGATAGCACTCACGTCCTCCTTGCTGAGCTTGCCCGCAACGCCCGGTGAGAGCACCATGTCCTTGTGGGTATAGTCGATACCGGAGTCCACCACGGCGACCACGGTGCCGCGGCCATCGAACTTGGACTGCTGCGCCGTCTGTACGGCCGCGCCGAGCGCGGACGTTTCGGTCACGGCACGGTCATACTGGTTCGCCATCACAACGGAGGCAACGCCGGGCAGCTTTTCGATCTTTGCTTTGCTGCTGTAGCGGGTGCGGACGCTGAAGCCGTTGACCAAAAGGCCGTAGCGGTGCAGGATGAGCGCGTCCTTGTCGATCTCCATGATCGACTGGATGCACTTCTCCTGCGAGCGCTTCACCTGCTCCATCAGCGTCTGGTCCTCCGCGGTCTCCGCGGCAGACTGTGCCGGAGAGAGCTCCACGCCCGAGGCGCTCTTGAGCTCAACAATCAGCTCGACGATCGCATCCTCTGCGATGGCGGGCTGCTCTTCCGCATTTTTGACGGCGTCCTGCAGCACGAGCTGGCGCATCTGGGAGAGCGCCCTGTCGCTGCTCTTTTCCGCCGCCTGCGCGTGCATCGTCCCGCAGGAGACCGTCAGCAGGACGGCCAGCAGCGCGCCGGTGATTCGTTTCATTAACTTCATGATGTACCTGTTCCCTTCCTTTCTCTCGCGATCACACATAGAAGTCCTTGCCGATCAGCTTGGGATAGATCTCCTTCAGCGCGGAATAGTCGGAGATGGGATTGCCGGAGAGATAAAGGTTTTTGAGGTTTTTCAGTCCCGCAAGCGGCGTCACGTCGGAAATGCGGTTGTTCTGAAGGTAGAGACTTTCAAGCTGCGTGAGCTTTTCGAGCGGCGCGACGCTCGTGATCTGGTTGTTCTTGAGGAACGCGCGATCAAGAGAGCGGCAGTCGGAAAGCGGAGAAAGATCGCTGATGCGGTTGTTTTCTATCTCAAGATGCATGAGCTTGGTCTTTCCCTTGAGGCAGGAGATATCGCTGATCTGGTTGCCGTTGGCCTCGAGCCAGTACAGGCCGCCGGCAGAAGAAAGGCAGGAAATGTCGGTGATCTTTCCCTGATTCTTGTCGTTGCCGAGGTGGAGACGGTAGAGCTTGGTCTTTCCCTTCAGGCAGGAGAGGTCGGAGATGGGACAGTTGCTCGCCCAGACCTCCTCAAGATCCTGCATACCGGAGAGGAAGCTGATGTCGCTGACCTGCGTGTTGCGGATCATCAGCGCCTTGAGATAGGTGATGGTCCCGGCCTCGCTGAGATCTGTAAGCTTGGGGTTATCCTCCAGCAGAAGGTTTTCAAGGTGCTCAAGACCGTAGAACGCGCCCTTTTCGATGCGGGTGATCTTGTTCTCGTCGGCGCAAAGCTCCTTAAGCGAACTCATTCCCTCGAAAATTCCCGCAGGGATATAGGTAAACTGATTCATGGCGACATCAAGGTATTCAAGCTTTGTCAGATGCTTGACATACTGCCACTGGCTGTCGTCAAGGTAGTTGGCGGCAACACCGAGATAGGTGAGGTTACGCATGTGCGCAAGATCTTGAAGGGAGCGAATGCCCAGTGCGAAGCAATCCAGTTCGCGCAGGTACTTCACATCAGAATAATAGATCGTGCCGTAGGGTTTGTCAATGGCCTTGCGCACGCCCTTTTCCAGAGCCTCGTCGTGCCATGTGATCGCGTAGTCCTCGCGCTCGGCAACGGTGCAGTCGACGGTGATCTTCTTCCCCGTCAGCATGGCCGTTCCCTCAACGGTCAGCGAGCCTTCCTCCTGCGCGGGGATCTCGCGCATGTTCCAGTCAACGCGGTCAAAGCTGCCGTCGGAGAGGCGGATCTGGAAGGGCATCTGGTAGGACTTGCCCGCCGTAACGGTCAGAGCGATGTGCCCCTCGGAATCCGCAGAGAGCACACTGAGCGAGAAGTCCTTATCCGTGAGCTTTCCATAGTACGACGCGGCGGGAGAATAGTCCGTTACGCCAGAGGCATTGAGCTTGAGCGTGCGCAGCGAGGTGAGATTTGCAATGGGCGCAATGCTCTTGACATTTCCGCAGGCGTAGAGGTCCAGCTCCTGCAGCCTAAGGTCAGCCAGCGGAGAAAGGTCGCTGCTGTCGGTCATCTGCATCGTGAGCGATTTGAGAGACGTGCAGTAACGCAGATCCTCGAGGCTCTCGCTGCCGGTGTAGGAAAGGTTGAGCGAGGAGATGGTCTTGAGCATGCCGCGTGTGACCTTGCTCACGTCGCAGTCAAGGTATTCTTCGGCAATGATCGCGCCCACCTCTTCGTCCCGGAAGGTGTAAACGGCGCTGTCGTTGACGGGCTGCACGGTGAGCGTAAGCGTCAGCTTCTTGCCGCCGGCGGCCCTGCCCTGATAGGTGAAGGTTCCGCTCTTGGAGGTGCTGGCCGCCTTGTCCCAGACGGCGGGGATGAATTCTGTGCGGCCGCTGCGCATCTCCGCCGGAACGGCGACGGGCAGCGTAAAGCGCGCGCCCTGCTCCACAGTGATCGCAAGATCGTTGACCTTCGTGATCTGGTCGGCGGCGAGAACGGTCACGACCAGCCACGCCTCAACCTTGGAGTTTTCCACCTTGCCGCGGATGCGGTAGATGCCGGGCTTGGTCATGTCGGGCTTGCCGTCCCACTGCACGGCCACATACTCCACCTCGCCGGTATACATGGTGGCCTCCACCATCTCCGGCATGGTGAAAACGGACCACTGCGGAACGGTGGACTGAATTTCCTGCACGGAGGCGATGTCCTTGACGGAATAGCCGCCCTCGATGGGCAGGCGGAGCGTATTGGAGAGGATCTTGCCCGCCGTATCCTCCGCGAACACGCGGACCTCATACGCCTTGGGCAGGATCTTGAGGTGCTCCTTGACAGCGTCGCTCCCCTTTTCCTTGAGCGTAAGCTCGGAGACGGCGCGGCTGAAGACGTTGCCCTTGTAGTCGACCAGCGCCATCACCAGACGCACCTTGCGCGGCTGGTTTTCGCTGTTTTTTACGCTGAGCTCCAGCTCCTGAATGTGCCGGGTGGTGATCTTTTCGATCGGTGTTTTCAGCGATACCTCCAGCGGCTGATCTGCGGCCCGGGCCGGTTCGACCCAGAGCATCAGCGTCATCAGCACCGCCAGAAGCGCCGCGAGCGTTCTTTTCATAAGCGTAAGGCTCCTTTTCTTTCGGCGCTTTTCCCGCAGGGCAGGGCTTTTCCTGCCCTGCGGAATGAAAGCGTTTTCTTAGGTGTGCAGATAAACCTGGAATTCGACCTGTTTCCCATCCGCGAGATAGGGGGTAAACTCTCCGGTCTCCTCGTCATAGTGATAGAGCTTGATGGTAACTACATACTTGTCGCCCTGCTTGCAGTGGGCTTTGATGTAGGCAAGCATTTCATCATTGATTACAACCGTACCGTAAGTATCATAGAAACACATGTTTTCATCCAATTCAGTCTCGTAAGCGCCCGCTTTGACCTGGAAGAAAGCATCGATGTATTCGTTCGGCTCACCCATGATGCTGGTTCGTACCTATGGAGAGAGAGAAACACTGCAATATGCGGTCAAT
>OLOT01001903.1_pt1 | contig 11370 bp, 7 predicted proteins | sample 1671991 | NCBI WGS metagenome assembly OLOT01 (sample SAMEA3136634, study PRJEB25190) | human gut metagenome | biome: human gut; feature: human-associated habitat; material: faeces | place: Austria | collected 2013
ATTATTTAGTTCTTTTTCTACACCATAAAGTTCTTTTAACTTATTTTCTAAAGTGCTTATAGCTAATTCTAATTCATTAAATTTATTAATTAGTTCATTAGAAAATATATTTTTTTCAACATTTTCATATTTATAATTATAAAAATATTTTCTGAATAACAAAAAAAGTTTGACATATACTAGAAAAAGTAGTATACTATATTTAACAACTCGAGTGACATTGTTAGTCATACGAGAATCATGATATGAATGAGATATGCTGATCACATATCTCTTTTTTTATTTTCTAAACTTCTAATAAATATTTTCCTTAAAAAATCATATAGTATAGAACAAAGCGATGTAGTCGCCCTTTGTTCTCGCCCGATTTGATTTTTCGACTAAAAGAAGAAAATCTCAAAGGGCTAGCGTTTGTAGTTTTTATATACTAGGAAGTTCAGAGAACTTTCCTAGTATATAAAAAGAGCAGCTGATCAGACTGCTCCAAAATAGACTTTGTAATCTATTTTTCATTGTTTTTTTGATTATTTTCACTTGAATTATCTTTTAATATTTCTTGTATTAATAACCAAATTAAGTCATAAGACGTCATGATATGAATTCCTCCTTTCCTAGATTTCCTCTGTAAAAGGATTGGAGTAATTATATCTTAAAAACTACTAAAATACAATATATATTAAACTTTTATTTATTCAATTTTTGTCTTACATATTCATACATAACAACACCTGCTGCAACAGATGCATTAAGGCTCTCAGTTCTACCCAACATTGGAATTTTTGCTTTTTCATCTGCCATATCTTGAATCTCTTTTGAAACACCATTTGCTTCATTGCCTATTACTATGATTTTTTTATTAAAATCTATATCATAAATACTATTTTTTGTTTGTAAAGATGTTACCATTAATTTAAAATGATGTTTTCTCATTTCTTTTATTGCCTGTGCTAGATTTTCAACTTCTATTATTTTTATTCTAAATATAGCTCCCATTGTTGAACGAACAACTTTAGAATTAAAAGCATCTGCAGTTCCTTTTGACACTATAATTTGATTTAATCCAATACTATCAACTGTTCTTAAAATTGTTCCTAAATTTCCTGGATCTTGTACATCATCTAATACAACTATTATATCTTGTGTATAATCTATTTTTGCATTTTGTGCATTTTTTTCTATTATAGCCATTATTCCTTGTGGATTTGTAACCTGTGTTATTATATTAAAAATTTTATCCGAAACAGATATACATTCATATTTTGCAATTTCAAGCATTATATGTGTTGGAATTTCATATGTTCTTGTTGTATCTTCACATACAATTATTTGTTTTATTTTTGCATTTTCTTTTACCGCTTCTTCAACAAGTTTTACACCTTCAACAACATATTCGTTACTTTCATCACGATATTTTTTGTCTTTTAATTTTCTAATATGTTTTATTAATTCATTATCTTTACTTGTTATTGTTTGCATTTTTTCTCCTTTCTTAAAAAATTATTTATTTTCTTTTATTTTAAAATCATCTATTGTTTTCAAAAATTCTTCTACTTCTTTTAACATCTTCATTCCTATTGCATTTTGTAGAACATATGTAATTTGTGGTTTTAAACCTTGTGAAAATTTTATTCTATTTCTATAATTTTTTGCTAATTCATTTACATCTATATTAAATTCGCCTAATTCAAATGTAAATACTGCAAAACTACGTTTTCCTTGAACTTTACTTATATTAAGCTTCTTACATAATATTTTTATTCTTGCAATTTCAATTAAATTTTCTATTTCACTTGGCATATTTCCAAATCTATCAATCATTTCATCAATTACATTTTGTATATCTTCTTCATTTTTACATAATGCAATATCTTGATATATTTCAATTTTTTGACTTGAATCTGATATATATTCATCTGGAATATAACATGTCGCATCTAAATCTATTTGAACATCTATTTCTGGTTTTACTTCTTCACCTTGCATTTCTTTTACTACTTCATCTAATAAGTTACAATATGTATCATATCCAACTTGTTCTAGATGTCCACTTTGTATTTCTCCAAGTAGACTTCCTGCTCCTCTTATTTCTAAGTCTCTCATTGCAATTTTAAATCCTGAACCAAACTCAGTAAATTCTTTTATTGCTTTTAATCTTTTATCTGCAATCTCTGATAATAATTTATCTCTTTTATATGTGATGTAAGCATATCCCTGTCTATCAGATCTTCCTACTCTTCCCCTTATTTGGTATAATTGTGCTAATCCCATTCTGTCTGCATTTTCAACAATTATTGTATTTGCATTTGGAATATCTATTCCAGATTCTAATATTGTTGTACATACTAATACATTTGTCTTTCCTTCGATAAATTCTTCCATTATATTCTCAATTTCATGTCCTGTCATTTGTCCATGTGCATATACAACTTTTGCTTCTGGTACAAGATTTGATATTTCATCTGCTTTTTGAATTATTCTTTCCACATTATTAAATAGATAAAATACTTGACCATTTCTTTCTAGTTCTCTTGTTATAGCTTCTTTTATAACTTCTTGATCATATTCTAATACATATGTTTGAACAGGCTTTCTGTTATATGGTGGCTCATATATTACAGACATATCTCTTACACCAACAATTGACATATGAAGTGTTCTTGGGATTGGTGTTGCAGTCATTGTTAATACATCTATTGTTGCTTTATATTGTTTTATTTTTTCTTTATCTTTTACTCCAAATCTGTGTTCCTCATCTATTATTAATAATCCTAAATCTTTAAATTCAACATCTTTGCTTAATATTCTATGTGTTCCTACTACAATGTCAACTTCTCCTAATTTTAATTTATTAATAATTTCTGTTTGTTGTTTTTTTGTTTTAAATCTATTTAATACTTCTACTCTAATGCCAAAATTAGTCATTCTTTCTTTAAATTCTTTATATTGTTGTTCAGCTAATACTGTTGTTGGAGCTAAATATGCAACCTGCTTTCCTCCCATTACTGCTTTAAATGCTGCTCTAATTGCAACTTCTGTTTTTCCATATCCAACATCTCCACATAGTAGTCTATCCATTGGTTTTGAATTTTCCATGTCTTTTTTTACTTCATCAATACAACGCAATTGATCATCTGTTTCTTGATATGGGAAACTATCTTCAAATTGAGTTTGCCATGGTGTATCTGCTGGAAAAGCATAACCTTTTGATTTTTCTCTTTTTGCATATAATTCTATTAATTCTTTTGCAACTTGTCTTAAATTTTTCTTTACTTTTGCTTTAGTATTTAACCATTCTTTTGTTCCAAGTTTATTTACTTTTAATCCGCCTTCATCTCCACCAACATATTTTCTTACACTATCTAATTGGTTTGTTGGAACATATAATACATCATCACCATAATATTTAAGTTTTATATAATCTTTTGTTGTTCCATCTGCAGTAATAGTATTTACACCTATAAAAATTCCTATTCCATAATTTTTATGAACTACATAATCTCCTATTTTTAAATCTGCATATACTACTTTTTCTCCTTCTTTAAATGCTGATGATTTATATGTTTTTCTTTTTTCTCCTTCAATTAGTTCTTGTGATGTTATTACTAATTGATTTGTATCAAAACATTCAAATCCTGATGATAATTTTCCTACACTAACTGTTACAAGGCTTTCTGTATTTTTTACTATTATTGTTTGATTTAAGTTTTCTTCATATTTGTTTATTATCTCTTTTTCATTTAGTAATGAACATATCTTTTTTGCCTTTTCTTTCGTTTCAGCTAAAATATATATTCTTTTTTTCTCTTCTTGTGCTTTTAATAATTCTTTAAATAATATTTCAATTTCACTTTTTGAAAAATTTCTTTCTTTATATATCCATTTATATTTTTCTGCTTGTATTTTTACTTCATTATCTAATTTTTCTACATAAATTATTTGTTTATCATTTAATTTATCTTCAAATTGATTAAAATTGCAAATATTTTTTAATGCTTCAGGTACAATTTTTTCTTTGTCTATTAATAATTGGATTATATTTTGACTATCTTTGTTTACATTTATTGTTCTTTGCTCTATTTTTGATTGCTCATCTAAAAATATTAAATATTTATCTGTTATATAATCTAATATTGTATCTTGTTCTGTATAAAATGAATTAAGATATCTATCAATTTTACTTATATAATTGCCTGCTTTTATTAATTCTATATCTTGTTCAATTGTTTCTTGTAATTTTTCTGAATAGATTGTGTTTCTTATATTTGTTATTACATCTTCTATATTTGATTCTAATATATATTCATGTGCTGGATATATGGTTATTTTATCAATATTTTCTGTTGAACGTTGACTTACTACATTAAAATATCTAATTGAGTCTATTTCGTCTCCCCAAAATTCAAGTCTGACTCCTTCTTTTTCATTAACTGAAATATCAACTATTCCACCTCTAACACTAAATTGTCCTCTTCCTTCTATTAAGTCACATCTTACATATCCTAATTCTACTAGTTTTTGTTTTATTGTTTCAAGATTTTCTGAATCTCCAACTTTAAAATTTAGTGTGTTTTTATATAATGCTTTTTTACTTATCATTTTTTGAAGAACTGCTTCTATTGTTGTTATTACTACTCCTGTTCTCATTTCTTGCATTTTATTTAATGTTTCAATTCTTTCATATGGTAAGTCTTTGCTTTCTGCAACATAATCATATGTTACTATTTCTTTTTTTGGTAAATAATATACTTTATCTGTAAAATATTTTATATCTTTCAATATTTTTTGTGCTTGAATTTCATTATATGTTATTACTAAGATTGGTCTTTTTGCAAATTCTCTTGTTGCAGATATCATTTGTGTCATTCCAACGTCTGTTAAGCCCGATATGGCTATCGGGCTTTTTTTACTTTCTATTGTTTTTATGTACTCACAAAATTTAGGATTTTTACCTAATTCTCCTAATATTGTATTCATTTCTGATTCCTTCCTTGTATTTATCTATCTACCGTTCCTCTGAATAAAGAACAAGCTCATCATTTTCATTTTTTATATATTTTTTTCCATCTTCCAAATCTATATATCTCGGTACAACTTCATAAACAACTTTTTCTTTTCCTTTTTTTATTATTTTTTTCATCTTTTGAAGATGTTTAGGATATCTTCTTGGATCTGCTAAAAAAGCCAAATGATTTATAAAACCACTTCTATAATCTGTTTCTCTTGTATTATCTGCTGTTTTTATTATTGATTTTTCTTGTTCATATGTAATTGGAAATAGATAATTTGTTCCTATATTTTTTCCATTAGACATAAAATCTTCTTTTCCATCATATAATCTTATTATAGAACTTCCTTGTTTTGAATATATAAATTTTAAAAATTCACTTCTATCTATATGTAATCTTAGTGGCATATTTAATCCAGGAATATCTGCTCCAACTAAAACATATCTTGACTTTTTATTTTCATCTATTATTCCCCAATTTTTAGAAACATTTTCAGTAATTAAAAAATCCATTAATGAATATATAGAATTATCTTTTTGCTTATATGAGAATTCTCGAATATTTTCTAATCTAGAATATAGAGTAATATCTTTTTTTAAATCATTCTCAAAACCTTCTAAACCTCCAACACTCGAAAAATACTCTCTATATTTTTTTTCAAATTTCTTAGCAATTTCAGCTATTTCTTCATCTTGGTATACTACTTCACTTTTTTTGAAATCTGCTCTTTTCATTGCCTTTTCATACATTTCATCATACATTTTTTTTGCTTGTAAATAAACAAAAGCAAACTTTATCCCTAATGCTTTAATTTTTCCTTTGGATACTTCTCTAAAATTTCTGTCATCATCAATTTTATCTTTTGTATCAAGACCTAATTCATACATTATAATATAAGACTTATACATTAATAATACTACTTTTACAAATCTATTTGTCCAAAATGCATATAGTGCTGCCAATTTATGCAAACTCATTTTTTCCAGTTTTTCAGTATTAAATACACTATCACTTGAAATTTGCATTACATTATCAAATCCCATTCTTCTACTTTGTTCATTTTGTCTTTGAACATACTCATTTAATACACCATACAGATTCAAATTTTTTCCAATTATCATTAAAGCATCGATATAACCTTGTTTTAAAGTTTTATCCATCTCATCCATGTTTCTTTTTATTAAAATTTTTGCTCTTTCTAATTCATTTTTTGAATAAATAAAGTCTACATCAAATTGAAGTCCTTGTCTATTTTCTTTTGTTTTTCCCGTTCGAGCTAATATTCTTCTTATCAATTCACTTTTACTAATACTTTTGGTCTGATTAATTAAATCTTTATCAAATTTAGACAAATAACTTCTAGAAGATGCAATTGCATCTTCTAAAAGTTGTGTTCGAGCAGTTTGAGGATTAGCACTATATCTAATACTATCTTTACATTTTAATCTTTTTCCACTCTCTTTTTCTTCTTTAATAATTTCATTATAAGTTTCATTCATTAATTTTTCATCTTTAAGAAGAGTCTCCATCGTATTTCTCTTTAATGTATCACTTCTAAAGGCTGGACATTTAGCAGATTCTTCAAGCATCTCATTAATAATATTTTCCATCATTTTTTTAACTTGTTCTTTATTTATATCTGGATATCCATCATATATAGATTTCAAAAAATCTCTAACCATTATAGAATCTTTATAAAAATCTTCTTCATTTAAAACAAAATTACTACCATCTTCTAATTTCATAGCATTACTTAATATAACATAAAATTCATCAACCATTATTTTCTCCTATTTTTTTACAATTAATTTATTAAATTTTGAATTTATATAATTTACTAATTTTGTCATAAATTCATCTGGCTTTATTTCTTTTTTAGCAACTAAATCTAACCCTTTTTCCCAACTTGCTGTAAGTTTTGCATTTAACATATCTGGCATAGAAAAATTCACAACATCATATATTGCTTCACCTTTTTGTGTTGGAGTTACTATTTGTGTTTTTGAATTTATATCAATATATTTTATCTTTTCTAATTTTTTTATTATTTCTCCTCTTGTTGCAGATGTCCCAATTCCTGCACCTTTTATTTGTTCTCTTAATTCTTCATCTTCAATTAGCTTTCCTGCATTTTCCATTGCTAAAATTAATGAACCTGAATTATATCTTGAAGGTGGTGTTGTTTCTGCTTCTTTTATTTCATAATTATTTACAAGTATTTCTTGTCCTTTTTTTAAACTTTTAAATACTTCTAAATTATTTTCAATTCCATCTTCGCTTTCTTTTGAACTTTCACTATTGTTTTCCACATTTTGTGCATTTGATGTGGATTTCTTTGCCTTATTTTGAGGTCTTAAAACTTCTAAATATCCTTGTGATATGCAAACTTTTCCACTTGCTATAAATGTTTCGTTTTCTACGTCAACTACAACATTTACTTTATTATATTCTGCTGGTGGATAAAATATTGCAATAAATCTTTTTACAATAGTATTATACACCTTTTTATGCAATTCTGGCAACTTTTCATAATTTTCATATCCTTGTCCTGTTGGAATTATTGCATAGTGGTCTGTTATTTTGCTATCATTTACATATTTGGTTTTTACTAAATTTGTTGAATATTTTTCATCTACCATTTTTTTTAATAAATTTTGTACTTCTTCGTCTTTATATCCTCTCATTAATCCATTCAAATTTTTTGATATTTCTTTTGCAACTGCTGTTGATAAAACTCTAGCATCTGTTCTTGGATATGTAACTAATTTTTTCTCATATAAATTTTGAATCACATCTAATGTTTCATCTGGTTTTATTTTGAATCTTTTTGTACATTCATTTTGAATTTCTGCTAAATTAAATAATAGTGGTGCATTTTCTTTTTGTTTTGATTTCTTTAGTTCTGATATTATTGCTTTTTTTCCTGCTAAACTTGCAATAAATTCTTTTGCTTCATTTTCCTTTTTAAATCCACTATCATTATATAATTTTGGAGATTCAAATAACTTTGATTTTTCATTTACTCTCCATTCTGCTTTAAATGATCCATCTGTATTTCCAAATTCACCTATTATTTTATAATATTTTGTTTTTACAAAGTTTCTTATTTCTCTTTCTCTTGATACTATCATTCCTAATACACATGTCATTACTCTTCCTACTGAAATTGATATTTTTTCTTCATTTATTTTTGATGCTACTCTTCTTCCATATATTATTGTTAATAGTCTTGAGAAATTTATTCCTATTAAATAATCTTCTTTTGCTCTTAAATATGCAGAGTCTGCTAAACTATCATATTCACTTTGATTTTTTGCTTCTCTTATTCCTCTTTTTATTTCTTCTTCTGTTTGTGAATCTATCCATACTCTTTTTATTTGTGCTTTTGGATTTGGTTTTGCCATCATATATACTAATCTTTGTATATATTCTCCTTCTCTTCCAGAGTCACCTGCATTATATATTTCTTCTACATCTTCTCTTTGTAATAATCTTTGTACTATATTAAATTGTTTTTGTACATTTGGTATTATTTCATATTTCCATTCTGTTGGAATAAATGGTAATGTATCTAATCTCCAAAACTTTAGTTTTTCATCATATACTTCTGGATAACTCATTGTTACTAAATGACCTACACACCATGTTATTATCCAACCATCTGATTCTATGTATCCATCTTTTCTGTTCATATTTATCTTTAATGCTTTGGCAAATTCCATTGCTACAGATGGCTTTTCTGTTATTAGTAGTTTCATTTAGCACGCTCCTTTTCTCATTAATAATCCTCTTATTGTTATAACAAATTTGACTCTAAGTGTCAAGGCATGCCTTTTCTATTTTTAAGTATTTTCATATTTTAATGTATCTATTTGAGCTTGCTGAATTTCGTTTTTTGTGCTTCTTTCCATAATGTATAAATCTCATGAATTGCAATAAAAATCAAGAATATTCCAAATAATTTTCTTAATATTCCAACTTTAATATTTACTGAAATAATTGAACCAATTATAGCACCTATAATTCCACAAAGTGAAACATAAATTGCCAATTTTGCATTAATATTTTTATTTCTGTAATTTACTATAATTGCTGAAATTGCTGTTGGAATAAAATATATAAGATTTGTTGCTTGTGCAATATGTTGTTCTAATCCTGCAAATGTTGTAAGTAAAAATATTAAAATTGTTCCTCCTCCCATTCCAATTCCACTAAATATTCCAGATAATCCACCAATTAAAATTTGTAACATTGTCTTCCTCCATAAATCATTCAAATCTGATATTTTTTGTTATACTTATTTTTAATACATAATAAGTCTATAAAACAAATAACATTCTATATGCATAATATAAAATAAAAATTGTAAACAAAATTTTTAAAATATAATCTGGTACTTTTTTTAATATTATTGCACCTATATATCCTCCAAATATTCCTCCTATTGCACATAATAATCCTGAATTCCAATTTATATAATTATTTTTATAGTAGAAAAAACTACTTGCAATTACCATTGCTAACATACAACAAAGTGATGTTGCTCTTGCTTTTTTTGGTTCAATGTCTAACATATAAATAAATGCCGGAACAAGTATCATTCCACCACCAGTTCCAAATAAGCCACATATAATACCTGCTAAGCCTCCAATAACAGCAATTTTTATATTAAAATTTTTTTCATTCATATTTTTATCCCTAAAATTCTTATTAAAAATTTCTATTTTTATCTCACCTATGCAAAATAAAAGATAGAAAATTTTTCTTTTTTCTATCTTTTCCAAATTTTATTATTTTATTTAATATTTTCATCTTTAATATAATATTTTGTCCCTAACATTTTATCTGGTAAATATTGTTGTTCAACCCAATGGCCTGGGTAATCATGTGGATATAAATATCCTTCATTATATCCTAATTCTCTCATTTTTTCTATCAATTCTTCGAACGATGGTTTCTCTCCATATATCATAGACGATTGCATGTCCTTGTAATCGTTGTACCAATCGTCCATAACATCATCGGGAGGTAGCAACCTTATGCGTTTGCGAATGTCGGGAGTATAATCCACCCCACTCATGCTTGTGAATAATTCACGATGATGGTGGATTGTATTCCAAAGTTCATCGTTGGCAATCGCCCGTGTCGCAATGTCAGTGCTCATCATTTGTGCCAAGTCATACAGATGGCGGGATTTGCGATTGGCTTCTCTTGAAGTTTGAGATGAAAAAAGTTCATGCAATAAAAATGCCTTTTCTAAGAATGTTTTCTCTGCCAAGGCTGTGGGTATCACAACCTGCTTAACTATCGTGCTAATAGGTAATGCGTCTTCTACAATGCTTGTTACCGTTGCTTCTGCTGTGGGTTCGAGCAAGGAACGAGCACCAACCTCCAGTTTTACCTCTGAATGCAAATAAGGTAAATCTTCATCGAAAAGAGACCTGTAACGAATGTGTATCACTCTTGGCTCCGGGTATGTCCCATCACCTTCACCGTCAGGGTCAGCTTCCACTAACAGCCATTTCTCCATACCTGTTTCAGTAACCGCCCTTTGTAATGACTGGCAAAGTTCGTCACGCACAAAGATGGAAGAAGCCTTACGTAGCCGTTTGATTTGCTTTTTCGTCAAATCTCCCTCAAATCCCCAAATGGACGGGTCAATGGCCAAGTCTATGTCTTCGGAAAAACGTCGTATCACTTTCCATACCTTACTAAGAGATGTTCCGCCCTTGAATACAAGATGGTCTGCTATAGGTAATGAGAATACCATTTGTAATACTGCCGTTACCCATAAGTCCTTTTCTACAGCTTGTACAGGCAAGCCTGTTTTATTGGCTGTTTGGGTAAACACCATTTGCTGTTGTTCCTTGGATAGTTGGAAATAATTATTCATACGCTTGTCTTGTAAAGGTTCTTATCCATGCTGGCATAAGTGCCTCATCTGCCAGCACGTTCTCTTTTTGCTCTTTCTGAAGCACATTCTTAATTTGCTTGGCTATATCGTCGGTTATATTATCTTTCCCTACTTCTTTTAGGGCAAACGTAACCAGCATTGCAAGTGAATTTGTGAATGAAAGATTCTTGGGAGTCGTGTATTTGAACTGTATCGAACGACCATTTCCAAGGCTTACCTTGCGTGGTGCACCGTCTGTCAGATAAACAATATTCATAGGCACTTGAGTAGATATACCCAATTTGTTCAGCGCATAAATACCAGTCGGCACAATACGTGCCTTATCCCTGCGGGCTATCATCTCAGCAATCTGTTCTATGGATGGCATCAATATGCCAAGTCCCAAGACCGTATCAATCTCAGGATATAAATATATACCTCTTGCCAAACGGATGATATCACCTTTTGGCA
>OLOT01001912.1_pt1 | contig 11343 bp, 10 predicted proteins | sample 1671991 | NCBI WGS metagenome assembly OLOT01 (sample SAMEA3136634, study PRJEB25190) | human gut metagenome | biome: human gut; feature: human-associated habitat; material: faeces | place: Austria | collected 2013
TTCTCCCTGACAAGCTCCGGAAGTTTTTCATACTCCAACACACCATTTTCATCTGCGGAAAGAAAACTGACTTCCACACCTTCCTCCTGCAACCGGTAAAGAGGCCGAAGAACCGAATTATGTTCGCAGACTGTGGTGATCACATGATCCCCCTTATGAAACAGCCCCAAAATCGCAGTGTTCAGTGCCTCTGTAGCGTTCGAGGTAAATGCGATCCGCTCTCCTTTTTCTGCATGAAAAAGTTCTGCCAGCTGCTCTCTTACCTGATAGACACACCGTCCCGCCTGCAACGTGGCCTCATGTGCGCCCCGTCCGGGATTCCCCATGGTATGAAAGGCACGAATCACAGCTTCTTCCACCTCTTTCGGCTTTTGCAGCGATGTTGCCGCGTTATCCAGATATATCATGGCTTGATGATCTGGTCGGCTTTTGTCATCCGCTCTGCGATATCATACATATTGGTAACTTCTCCCACCTGTAATTTATCGGATATTCCATAAAAGTTCAGACAGGTACCACAGGTACGAATCTCCACGCCCTGTTCTTCCAGCATTTTCACATTTCTTCCTGCACTGATTCCCAGCACCTCTATATCGCCGTTAGCTCTCACTACATCCAGGGTCTGTGTACCGATGGAACCAGTTGAGCCTAAAATTGCAATTTTCTTCATTTGAAATTCCTCTCAGTCCATTTCAGGGACAAATCACATCTTATCATTTTCACACTTCTTATTCCTTTATGCCTCCCGCTGCCAATCCGGAATCAGATTCCCAGCACAAGCTTCGCCAGGAAATAAATAGCCGGAGCTGTAAAGATCACACTGTCAAATCTGTCAAGGATTCCGCCATGTCCCGGGATCAGTTTCCCGTAATCTTTGATATCATGATTACGTTTGATCGCTGAAGCTGCCAGATCTCCGATCTGCGAGATCATACCGCCGACTCCGCAAATAACCGCATACTGTGCCGGATTCACACCAGCTCCTGTAATCTTATTTGCTGCAACTGCAAAGATTGCACCCAGTAATGCAGCTCCGACAATTCCGCCGATTCCGCCTTCTACGGATTTCTTTGGGCTTAACTTCGGTGCCATCTTGTGTTTTCCAAGAAGCATGCCTGCACAGTACGCACAGGTATCACACCCCCAGGAGCTTAAAAAGATCAGCCATACTGCAACGGCTCCGTCTTCCAGCATTCTGGTCTGGTACACATAAGACAACATCACTGCAACATAGAATACGCCAAAGAACACCGTCATTACCTGCTCTGCCTTAAATGTCGGGAATGAAAACACATACACCGCCATCAGTACTACCAGAAATGCAATCGTAAGAAGTGTCACATACTGCATCTGTCCGGTATATAAAATTCCATAATATACAACAGCTCCCAGATAACCGGTAAGTCCTAATATCTTGTTCTGCACATCCACAACTTTATAAAGCTCTGACAGTCCGATCAGACTGATCAGTGCCAGAAATCCAAACAGTAAACCACCGCCGGTTCCAACCGTTGCAATTAAGATGATAACCAGAACAATCCCACTTAATAATCTCGTCTTAAACATTCTGTTCTTCTTCCTCCTTCACACCACCATAACGTCTGTCACGGTGATTGTATGTTTCAATCGCCTTTTCCAACTCTTCTTTACTGAAATCCGGCCACGGAACATCTGTAAAATAAAATTCTGTATAGGCAAGCTGCCATAACAGATAATTGGAAAGCCTAAGCTCCCCGCTGGTACGGATCATCAAATCCGGATCCGGGATTCCTTTTGTATCCAGATATTGCTCAAATGTTTCTTCTTTGATCTCAGCCGGATCCACTTTTCCATCCACGCAGTCTTTTGCAATCTTACGGATCGCACGGATCATCTCATCACGGCTTCCATAATTAATCGCGATCTGGAAATTCAGACCGCCATTATTCTTTGTTGCTTCTTCCAGTTCCAGAATTCTCTTCTGAATGTCTTCATCCAGTCTTGTGATATCCCCGATCACGCGGACTTTCATATCATTCTTTGCAGCCGTTTTCAGACAGGTCTTCATGTAATTACGAAGCAGCTTCATCAGAGCATTGACTTCATCGTCCGGACGATTCCAGTTCTCTGTGGAAAATGCGTAGACCGTCAGATACTTAATGCCCATTCTCCACGCTTCTTCGCAGATACGCTCTACATTCTTACTGCCCTGTGCATGACCGTAATTGCGCGGCATTCCTTTTGCTTTTGCCCAGCGTCCGTTTCCATCCAATATGATCGCAACATGTTGTGGCACATTCATATGATTATTTCCTCCTAATAACAATAGGTATACAAGAACAGAGGGGACAGTTTCCAGAGCATCTGGACCTTATCCCCCTCCTGTTGTATACTGCTTTTATCTCTTACAGGTCTTATACTGTCATAACCTCTTTTGATTTTGCTTCTACAGCTTTATCAACTTCTTTTACATATTTGTCTGTCAGTTTCTGAAGATCATCTTCCATATCTTTCATTTCATCTTCTGACACATCGGAACCTTTCAGTTTCTTAACAGAATCGATTCCATCACGACGGATATTACGAATCGCAACTTTGGCTGCTTCGCCCTTTTTCTTAACATCCTTTACCAGTTCTTTTCTTCGATCTTCTGTTAATTCAGGGAAAAGAAGACGTACAGTTGTTCCGTCATTCGTCGGATTAATCCCCAGATCTGAAGTCATGATTGCTTTTTCAATCTCTCTTACCATTTTCTTTTCCCATGGCTGGATCTGAATCATACGTGCTTCCGGTACGGATACGTTTGCTACCTGCTGGATTGGTGTCGGTGTTCCATAATAGTCTACCATGATCTTATTCAGAACGTTCGGATTTGCACGGCCTGCACGGATTGCAGAAAGTTCTCCGTCCAGATTTCCGATTGTTTTCTTCATTTTTTCTTCAAATGGTTTTAATCTTTCATTCATAGTGTTATCTCCTTTTATCTGCTTATCTGCATTTTTATACAGTTACTTTTGTTCCTGTAAATGTACCCTTCATTGTCTCAACAATGCTGTTCTCCTCATTTAATCCGAATACCAGCATCGGCATCTTATTCTCCAGACACATGATAGAAGCGGTAAGATCTACTGCCATCAGCTTCTTATCGATAATCTCCTGAATAGATATCTCATCGTACTTCTTCGCTTCCGGATTTACCTTCGGATCACTGTCATAGATACCGTCAATTGCTTTTGCCAGTAACATTGCATCTGCTTCGATCTCAATGGCTCTTAAAACTGCACCTGTATCTGTTGAAAAATATGGATGTCCTGTTCCGCCTGCAAAGAATACAACTTTTCCTTCATTCAATGCTTCTACTGCTGCATCCTTGGAAAACAGTGTGGTAAATGCACCGCATACGAACGGTGTAAATACTTCTGTCTTCATGCCTGCATAACGGAAAATATCAGATACATAGATACAGTTCATAACTGTTGCAAGCATTCCGATCTGGTCAGCCTTCACACGGTCGATCGTCTCACTGGTTCTTCCTCTCCAGAAGTTACCTCCACCTGTTACGATTGCAACCTGTACCCCATCATCTACAAGCTGCTTTACCTGCTTGGCTACACCCATACAGGTAGCTTCGTCAAATCCTGTCTTTTTATCGCCTGCGAGAGCCTCCCCGCTGAGTTTTAACAATACTCTTTTCATAAGTTCTTACTCCTTACCATAAGTTCTCTTTATGCATTCACATACTTATCATAAAGTATAGCATAGGAATAAAAAAAAGGGAATATGAAAGCCTCACATTCCCTTAAAAATCCTTTGAATTTTTATCTATTAATCGCGGAAAACCACTTCTCCTGTCTTTTCATCCATGCTTTCTACGATCGCCAATGACTCCAGATGAATACCTTTGGAACGGATGATATCTCCTCCGACCTGGAATCCCTTCTCGATCACAACTCCGGCTCCGACAAGCTCGGCTCCTGACTTTGTAACCAGTTCTGCAAGTCCTTCCAGAGCTTTTCCATTCGCAAGGAAATCATCGATCAGAAGTACCTTGTCACCTTTTCCGAGGAATTCTTTAGAAACAATAATGTCATACACTCTTCCGTGTGTAAATGATTCTACTTTTGTAGTGTACACATCTCCGGCAATATTCTTGGTCTGTGTCTTCTTAGCAAATACAACAGGAACATCAAATACTTCTGCTGCAACACATGCGATGCCGATACCGGAAGCTTCTATGGTAAGAATCTTTGTGATCTCTTCATCTGCAAATCTTCTCTTAAATTCTTTTCCAATCTCCTGAAATAACTTTACATCCATCTGATGATTCAGAAAGCTGTCCACTTTTAAGACATTCCCTTCTTTTATCTTGCCATCCTTGCGGATTCTGTCTTTTAATAACTGCATCTTAGCGGCCTCCACATATTTTTCTAAACGTTACCCAATATTGTAATAACTTTTGCGTCTGATTGCAAGTAGTTTCACTATATATTTTTCTAATATATTTTATTTTGCCAGTTTTTTCTCCAGAACGCCCATTGCAATCTGTTCGCTGGTGATTGGAAGATCTTTGAACCAGATGCCGGTTGCATTCGCAATCGCCTGTGCAAGCGCCGGTGCCGGAGTGTTAATTACGATCTCTCCGATGGATTTGGCACCGAATGGACCGGTCGGTTCATAACTGCTTTCAAATTCGACCTGCAGATTTCCCATATCTCTTCTGGATGGTACTTTATACTGCATGAATGAGTTATTCAGCATTCTTCCCTTTTCATTATACTGGATATTCTCATAAAGCGTCATTCCGATTCCCTGTACAAGCCCGCCTTCTGCCTGCACTCTTGCAAGATTCGGGTTGACAACGGTTCCACAGTCTACGACAGCCTTATAATCCAGGATTTCCACATGACCGGTCTCTTTGTCGAGTTCGATCTCTACTGCCCCTGCCATGAATGGCGGCGGTGATGTCGGAGACGTATTACTTTCTGTCACCTCAAGCGCACAGCCATTACCGCACATGGATTTCGTACCGATATCTTCCAATGATACACTCTTCTGTTCTTTCGGCCATTCTACATGATCACTTGCAAATACCAGTTCTTCCACAGGTGCCTCCAGCATTCCTGATGCAATCTCAAGGATTCTGGCAATCAGCTTCTGGCATGCTTTTTCTACTGCCTTACCTGTTATATACGTAGTACTTGACGCATAAGATCCGGAATCATATGGCGACGCATCTGTATCGGCACCAAGTACTTCAATTCTTTCCACCGGACAGTCCAGACATTCTGCTGCCATCTGTGCAAGGATCGTATCGCATCCGGTTCCCATATCTGCTGCCGCGATCATCAGTGTGTAGAATCCGTCATCATTCATCTTGATTGTCGCGGAGCCGACGTCTACGCCCGAGATTCCGGATCCCTGCATTGCCATTGCAATACCGACGCTTCGAACTTTACCATTTCCCATGTCTTTACACGGATACTTGTCCTTCCAGCCGATTAGTTCCGCAGTCCGCTCCAGGCAGCGGTCAAGTGCACAGCTCTGTGCTGTCTCACCGTAATATGCAGGCATCACATCGCCTTCTCTTACCATATTTTTTAGACGGAATTCTACCGGATCGATATGTAATCGTTCTGCCATTTCATTTACTGCAGATTCCACTGCAAAGATTCCCTGTGTCGCGCCATATCCTCTGTATGCTCCGGCAGCCATATGATTGGTATACACAACATCGTATGTAAAACGGTGTGCTTCTGCCGAACTATACAACGGGATCGATTTATGACCGGACAATCCAACAGTCGTCGGTCCGTGATCTCCGTAAGCGCCTGTATTCGACAGTGTATATACATCGATCGCACGGATCTTTCCTTCCTTCGATGCACCCAGACGGACATGTACTTCCATCTCATGTCTCGGAGACGATGCGATCTGCGATTCCTCTCTTGTAAAGATCATCTTCGAAGCTTTTCCCGTCTTCCATGTGACAAATGCCGGGAATAATTCCGCCACGACCGACTGCTTTGCACCAAATCCGCCTCCGATTCTCGGTTTGCTGACACGGATCCTGGATTTCGGAATTCCAAGTGCATTGGAAATGATACGTCTTACATGATATACAATCTGTGTAGAGCTTAAGATATTCAGTCTTCCATAAGCATCCATAAAGCATGTCGTACGGAATGTCTCCATCATGGCCTGCTGTGCTGCTCTTACATGATAGGTGCCTTCCACAACTTCATCACAGTCAGCCAGCACTGCCTCTACATTCCCGTCTTCAGTGCTGTCACATGCACATAAGTTCCGCTTATTATCTGCGCCGACCTGGCAAAGTGCCTTCCAGTTGTCTTCCGGATGTACCAGTACTTCGTTATCTTTTGCTGTATGGAAATCCAGTACTGCCGGAAGTACTTCATACTCTACTTTCAACATCTTAAGTGCCTTATCCACGCACGCTTCATTCTCTCCTGCCACGATTGCCACAGGATCTCCCACATATCTGACATGCTGGTCAAGGATCAGACGGTCATACGGACTGAGTTCGGGATATGTCTGTCCCGCTGTGGTGAATCTTTCATGCGGCACATCTTCCCACGTGTAGATATCTTCGATCCCCGGCACTCTTTTTGCCACATCTGTCTTTACTGATTTTACGATCGCATTGGCATGCGGGCTTCGGAGTACCTTTACGATCAGGCAGTCCTTTGGAGCAAGATCATCCATGAATACCGGCTTTCCTGTCACCAGTGCCATTGCGTCTTTTTTTCTTATCGGTTGTCCGACTGCTTTCATGATCTTTCTCCTTTCTTTCTGTATTCGATAAATGCTTCCATTGCACGAAGCTGTCCTTCATATCCGGAACATCTGCAAAGATTTCCCGCAAGATATGCCTTGATCTCTTCTCTTGTCGGCTCCGGATTCTCGCGGAACATGGCAATTGCATTCATGATCATTCCCGGATTGCAGAAACCGCACTGTTCTGCACCCTGATCTGCAACAAATGCACCGAATTCTTTTGCTTCTTCCTGAAGTCCTTCTAACGTATCTACCTTGCATCCGTCGACTCTGGCTGTCAGCATCGAACAGGATAATACTGGTTTATCATCTACAAACACTGTACACAGACCGCAGTTCGACGTCTCACATCCACGTTTTACACTATAGCATCCATGATCTCTGACAAAATCGATCAGAAGCTGATCGCTGGATATTTCCGCTTCTCTCATTGTCCCATTTAAAAGAATCTTTACTTTCATATCCTACTGATCTCCTCCTTTTGTATTCAGTGCTTCCAATGTCCTGCGGATCAGAACATATGCCAGACGGCTTCTGTATTCTTTGCCGGCGCGCATATTACTGTCCGTCTTCACCTGTGAAGCAATGCATTCTGCCTCTTTCTTCATCTCTTCTTCAGTACAGACACCGCTCCATACTTTTTCTCTGACTGCTTCTGTCAGTTCCAGTCGGACCGCCTTCTGCGGTCTTGCACCGATACATACGCATCCATTTTCAGCATTTACTGAAACCGCACATGTCAATACCGGAAAATCTGTCTTGGAATTTCTATGTGCCAGATAGATCATATTTCTCTGATCCTTTTTTACAATGACTCTGACTAAAATGTCATTGTCTCTTTTCATCTGCGCAAATTCCTGTAATGGAACTATCCCTCCTTTATACAGTTCTACGTAACTGTCCATTGCAAGAAACACCGTCAGTACATCCGAAAATCCATAGCGTCCGAATATACTTCCACCAATCGTTGCAAGGTTCCGGAACTGTACGCCGACAATATCACTGACCGCATCTTTTACTGCGCCTTCACACCACTGGTTCAATCTTTCATGACATTCCAGTTCACGGAGTGTCGTCATACATCCGATCCGGAATTCTTCTTCTGTCTCTTCGATCTGATTCAGACCAAGTCCGGACAGATCAATCGCTTTCTGTACATTCCGGTTCGACATCTTAAGCCACAACATGCCGCCCAGAATGCAGTTCGTCCTCTTCTGGTTCAGTTCATATGCCTGTTCCAGACTTTCTGCCTTCACATATTCCTTGATTTTTAACATACGCCTTTATCCTTATCTCTCTTTACTTAGCTTTATCCAGTTTCATCTATTCTTACTTTTATCAGTCTCACCTTTTTATCTATTCGTCTTTATTCCAGTGTGATCGCACCGGGAAAACAGACTCTGACGCAGGCAGGTTCCCGCCCTTCCCTGATTCTTTCAATACACCCGTCACACTTTTCCATTTTTCCGTCCTTGTCAAAATGGATCACGTCTTTCGGGCAGACCTTTTCGCAGGCATGACATCCAATACATTTTTCTTTGTCTGTCAGTACAAATCCAGTCTTCGGATCTTTGTAAATTGCCTGCACCGGACAGGCTTTGATACAGATACCGCAGTGAGCACAGCCCGGACAGATATTCTTTTCAAACTGATTTTTCACTACCTTTTTGACCGTCCGATGGCTCTTTGCATCTACATCTTCCACATCATGGTGTGCATCCAGACAGGCTATATGACAGGCATAACAGCCGACACATTTATCCGGATCAAATTTTAATCGGTAACTCATGCCTTCACCTCGCCTTTTTCTTTCTCGATTTTACAGAAATAACTTTTATATCCCGGGAATCCTGAAATTGGATCCAGATAATTTCTGTCTATCAGATCATTTGCCTCACCCTTTGCATTGCCATGATAGACGTGTACAATTCCCGGCTGGCTGTTCAGGTAAACCGCCGCAATTCCGCAGATACTTCCCACCGGGGAAGATACCCTCACCATGTCACCATCTGCAATACCATACTTTTTCGCATCTTCCGGATGGATTTCTACCAGTGTTGCCTCTTCAAGCCCTGCAAGCCACGGTACCCGATATGTTCTTGCATGGAAAAGCTGTGGTTTTCTGGAACCGGTATTCAGAATCAGTGGATATGCTTCCCTGTCCATGCCTGACACCTCACGGAAATCTCTGTATTCCGGAAGTCCGGAATATCCGTGGCTGTCTTTGTAACGTTCGAGTATCTGTGATACAAATTCCACCTTACCGGATGGTGTATGAAAGCCTTCTTTTTCATATCTCTTAAATGCAGGCGGAATGATCACACGTCCTTTTACCCCTTCCGGATGCGCCCGCAATTCCTCCAGTGTGACACCGGATGGCTCCAAAATATATTCCATATATTTCTCATAGCCATGTTCCAATGCTTCATCATGTAACTGCATGGCACGAAGCATGCCGATCATGATCTCAATATCATTCTTCGCCTCTCCGACCGGTTCGATTGCTTTTTCTGACAGGAAGAACATTCCTCCCCGTCCATTCAGCACAACATCTCGTTCAAAGGAAGACGCTGCCGGAAGAACCAGGTCTGCCATCTTGCTTGAATCTGAGAAAAACAGATCTACATTCACATAAAAGTCCAGCGCTTTTAATGCTTTCTGAAAATGCTCCGGCTCCGGCCACATTCTGTGGTTCAGGCCGAATCCCACCACAGCTTTCAACGGATATGGTTCTTCCTTCAGAATATAATCTGCAATTCTTGTACACTGCGCTTCCTCACACGGGAGATCAAACCATGCCGGAAAATCTTTCTCACCGATGGCTTCTATCGTATCCAGCCGTTTTACTTTTCCATATTCATTGCAAGGAGACACCGGACCCGGTCTTGACGGATTGCCACCCGGGATATCATAGTTGCCGGTAAGTGCGATCAGACACATCACTGCCCGGTAATTCTGCATTCCATTAATATTATGTACAACTGGAGACGCTGAAAACATCACCCCGGCAGGCCCGTTAGATGCATACATTCTGGCAGCTTCACGGATCAGTTTCTTATCTACACCGGTGATCTTCTCTGCTTTTTCCGGTGGAAACTGATTCACATACGCTTTGTACTCTTCAAAACCATATACATATTTTTCTACAAATTCTTTATCATACAGCCCTTCTTCTATGATCACCTGTGCCATAGACAGCGCAAGTGCTCCGTCCGTTCCCGGCAGAAGTTTCAAGTGGATATCCGCTGCCTGTGTCGTTACGGTCTTTCTTGGATCTACGGCTATGATCTTCGCCCCACGTGCTTTTAACGACTGATAAGATCTTGCCATTCCCACATTGGAATGATACAGATTGTTACTCCATACGAGAACCGTCTGTGCATGCATCAGATCCGGAAAGCAGATGTCATTTCCATAAATAGATCTCCATGCCATTGCCGCCGACTGAAAACAGGTACTGGATTCCGTACAGTAATTCGGAGACCCGTAAGCATTGGCAAGCCGCAGAAGTGCCGGTCTGTACCATTTCGGATATCCCGCATAAAATGCTGCCGCCTGCGGACCATATTCTTTTTTGATCCTGAGAAGATTCTCTGCAATCATCCGATACGCTTCATCCCAGGATATGCGTTCAAATTCCCCGCTTCCTTTTTTTCCGATCCGTTTCATCGGATACAGAATCCTGTCTTTGTTATAAACATACTGCCTGGAAGCAGCTCCTTTAGAACATAATCCTCCACTCTGCCCCGGAAGATCCCGGCTGCCTTCTACCGACACAAGCGTTCCTTCTTCTACATAAGCATCGATCGGACATCCCGCTGAACAGATATTACAGCGGACTTTTTTTATTACTCTTTGATTCATGCTGTTTCACCCATCAATGTTTCTATGTTCATTCGTACATTTTATTATAACAAGTTGCTTTTCAGTTTTCTATCTATTTTTCAAATTTCTGTCTTTCTTTCCTTTCATGATCTCAAAGTACATAATAAGAAGAAGTGTTCCCGCCAGCACCCATGCCGCCGGAGATGCCAGACAGATTCCCATATAGCTGCCAAAATGTGATGCAATCAGCGATGCACCGCTCCGTCCGACAAGTTCTGCAATCCCCGCTGTCATCGGAAGCAGTCCATATCCCATTCCCTGAATTCCGTTTCTATACAAATTAACAATAACAAGAGGCAGGAATGACACGCTTACACACCTCAAATAAATATCCACATATTCCATGATCTGATTTACATTCTCTGATACAAAGAATATCGTCATATATTTTCCGACAAAGAAAATAATCACACCTGTCACAACCGCATAAATAAATCCAATCAATGTTGCACTCTTAAATCCTTTACGGATTCTCGTATATTTCCCTGCCCCCATATTCTGTGCACAGTAAGTCGCCATCGTTGTACCAAGCGCAACGTAGGCCTGCGTAAACACCTGCTCGATCTTGCTTGCTGCCGCAAATCCGGCTGCAGCTGTAGAACCGAGGATATTCAGGCAAGACTGTACAACAATCGTTCCTATCGCCGTGATGGAATACTGGAATGCCATCGGAAGTCCGATCTT
>OLOT01001920.1_pt1 | contig 11306 bp, 10 predicted proteins | sample 1671991 | NCBI WGS metagenome assembly OLOT01 (sample SAMEA3136634, study PRJEB25190) | human gut metagenome | biome: human gut; feature: human-associated habitat; material: faeces | place: Austria | collected 2013
GGCTCCCTCCCCGAGGGAGCTGGCAAAACCGTCAGGTTTTGACTGAGGGAGTTCATTCTCCCTCAAAATGCCGCCAATTTGCAAAAAATGTTACAATTTTTTCTTGAAAAAGGGCGTTTTCCCATTGACAGCCTTGTTATAATAGGAGTGTAAGATTTTTGAGCCAGCACTCTGCGGCTCTGATTGCTGAACGGCCCTTGCGGGCTTTTGGAAAAAGAAAGAGGCATACAGCATTATGACGAATATCGATATTTTCTCCGGCTTCCTTGGTGCCGGCAAGACGACTCTGATCAAGAAGCTCATCAAGGAATCCTTTGCGGGCCAGAAGGTGGTCCTGATCGAAAACGAGTTTGGTGAGATCGGCATCGATGGCGGCTTCCTGAAGGAGTCCGGCATCCAGATCAACGAGCTGAACGCAGGCTGCATCTGCTGCTCTCTGGTGGGCGATTTCCGTGCCGCTCTGCAGCAGGTGGTGGAGCAGTACCACCCCGACCGCATCGTCATTGAGCCCTCCGGTGTGGGCAAGCTGAGCGATGTCACCCGCGCTGTGGAGGGTGTGGCTGAGCATCTGGATGTGAAGCTGAACAGCTTTGTCACCGTGGCCGATGTCAACAAGGTCAAGATGTATATGAAGAACTTCGGTGAGTTCTATGATGATCAGATCAGCCACGCAAGCTGCATCATCCTGAGCCGCACCCAGACCGCCAGCGAGGAGAAGATCGCCGCTGCGGTCGCCATGCTGCGCGAGAAGAACCCCACCGCTACCATCGTGACCACCGCATGGGATTCCCTGACCGGCGAGCAGATCCTGAAGGCCATGTCCTCCAAGGACGATTTCAAGGCAGAGCTGATCGCCATGGCTGCCAAGGCCAATGAGAAGCACGCCGAGGAGGACGAGGAAGAAGAGCACGAGCATCATCACCATCATTACGATGAGAACGGTGTGTGCAGCTGCGGCCATCACCACCATGATCACGATGATGATGACGACGATGATGAGGACGAGCACGAGCATCACCACGACCACGAAGAGGATGACCACGAGGACCACTGCTGCCACCACCATCACGATCACGACCATGAGGATGACCATGACCATGAGGATGACCATGACCATGATGAGCATGAGCATCATCACCACGATGAGGACGGCCACTGCTGCTGCGGCCATCACCACCACCATCACCACGATCACGATGCCGATGAGGTGTTCACCAGCTGGGGTGTCGAGACGGCCAAGAAGTTCAGCAAGGCAGACATCGAGCATGCACTGACCGAGCTGGACGGCGGCAAGTACGGCATGATCCTGCGCTCCAAGGGCATCGTGGACGGCGGTGCCGACGGCTGGCTGGAGTTCGATTACGTCCCCGGCGAGTGGGAAGTGCGTCAGCGCGGTGCCGACGTGGGCGGCAAGCTGGTCGTCATCGGCTCCAAGCTGGACGAAAAGGCCATTGCCGCACTGTTTGGCTGCTGAGCTGCAAGTTGTGTAAGGAGAAAAACCGATTATGGCAAACGAGATCCCGGTTTACCTGTTTGTGGGCTTCCTCGAAAGCGGCAAGACCAAGTTCATTCAGGAGACCTTTGAAGACCCCAATTTCGACTCCGGCGACAAGACCCTGCTGCTGGTCTGCGAAGAGGGCGAGGAAGAATATAACGAGAAGAAGTTCGCCTTCCCCGGCGTGACCCTGAAGGTCCTCGAGGATAAGGCGGAGCTGAACCCCCAGAATCTGGCCAGGCTCGAAAAAGAATCCGGCGCAGGCCGTGTGGTCATTGAGTACAACGGCATGTGGCTGCTGCAGGATCTGGCCAACAACCTGCCCGAAAACTGGATCGTCTACCAGTGCATCGCCACGGCCGACGGCACCACGGCCCTGACCTACGCCCGCGACAACTCCATGCGCTCTCTGCTGCTGGACAAGATCGCCCGCAGTGAGCTGATCGTGTTCAACCGCGCCGAGGCCGTGAACAACGATGCCGCCCGTCAGGAGCTGCACAAGCTGGTGCGTCAGGCCTCCCGCAAGTGCGATATCGCCTATGAGTTCGCCGACGGCAGCGTGGCATACGATGACATCCCTGACCCGCTGCCCTTCGATCTGAACGCCCCGATCGTTGAGATCGGTGAGGACGATTTCGGCATCTGGTATATGGACTGCCAGGACGAGCCCCAGAAGTACGTGGGCAAGACCGTCCGGTTCCTGGCGCAGGTCTGCCAGACCAACCGCGCGGGCAAAAATAGCTTTGTACCCGGCCGTTTTGCAATGACCTGCTGTGTGCAGGATATCCAGTTCGTGGGCTTTCCCTGCAGCTATGATGGCTACAAGGCACTGGAGCAGCGCGCCTGGGTCACTGTGACCGCCAAGGTCAATTACAAGTTCCACAACATCTACCGCGGCAAGGGCCCGGTGCTGACCGCCATTTCGGTGGAGCCCGCCGAAAAGCCGCAGAATGATGTCGTAACATTCTCTTAAATCCTATCTTATACAGGGAGGACTTCACCATGAAAACTCTGTTCCGTGTTCTGGGTGCCGCTGCCGCTGTGGCTGTTACCGGTGCCGCCATCGTCGTGCTGGACAAAGTTCTGAACGACAAGGACCCGCTCCACGTCGAAAACGTGGAGTTCCCCGAGGAAGCTGAAAAGGACCCCGCCGAGGCTGAAAAGACTGCCGAAGCCTACGCCGAGGGCGAGGCCAAGGAGACCGCTCCCGGTGACGCATGGCCCCCTGCCTTTGAAAAGGCTCCTGCCGAGCCCGAGACTGCGCCCGCAGCCCCGGTGGTGGAAGCTGCCCGGGCAGAGGAGACTGCCGAGGAAAAGCCTGCGGCAGAGGAAACGACCGTGAATCCTGTGGAGGCAGGCCCTGCCGTTGCCCCCAAGGATGAGAACGGCAAGTTCGATACTACCAAGATCGCGGAGGCCAGCGATTTCACCGGCATCGAAGAGGAATCCGGCTGCAAGAGCTGAGCAAAGCAATAAAAGGACGCTGTGCCGCAGGGCACAGCGTCCTTTTTCTGTCTGGGTCATTTCCGCAGGGCTTTGGCGGCTTCGGTGCCTGCCACGGCACCCTCGTACACGGCCTTGGCGACCTGCAGCAGCCCGCCGGTGCAGTCTCCGGCGGCATACAGGCCGGGCAGGGAGGTCTGCATGTGGTCATCCACCACGATCCGGCTGCCGTTCACCTCGGCCCCCAGCTTGCGGGCCAGGGCGGTGCTGCCTGCCACGCCCAGCGCCACGAACACGCCGGAGACTTCCAGTGTCCCGCCGTCTTTCAGCTGCACGCCGGTGACCCGATCTTCGCCGAGGATGGCTTCCACGGCTTCCGTCCGCACGGCCACCTCCGGCGGGAACTGTGCTGTCAGCGGGGCCCCGCCCGTGAGCAGGGTGACGCTGTGAGCCACGGGCAGCAGGGCCTGTACCTCGTGCAGGGCGTACTCTCCGCTGCCCAGCACGGCCACATCCCTGCCGCGGTAGAAAAAGGCATCGCAGGTGGCGCAGTAGCTCACGCCGTGGCCCTCCAGCCCGGCAAGGCCCGGAATGCGGGGCGCTGCCCGGGAAGCCCCCGTGGCCAGAATGACGGCATCGGCAGGGAAATCCCCGGCCAGCGTCTCCACGGTCAGCTTGTCGGTATAGGTCAGGCCCACGGCCTCGGTGGTGACGAACTCCACCCCCACGGCCTTGGCACCCTCGATGCCCCGGCGTTCCAGCTCGGCACCGGTGATGGGTTCGGCAAAGCCGTAGTAGTTCTGGATGAGCTCGGCCCGGTCCAGTGCGCCGGGGCCCTTGGTCAGAACGGTGGTCTGCACCCCGGCGCGCGCGGCATACAATGCCGCCGAGACACCTGCGGGGCCGGAACCGATGATCACAATGTTAGACATGGCAGTTTCTCCTTATGGTAGGTTGTACAGAGGATAGCTTGATCTTATGATAACTATTATACCTCAACTCCCCGCACTTTTCATCTCCGACGAACTGTGCTATACTGAAAATATCGCAAGAATCGACACCATGGAGGGGAAAAACCTATGTCCAAGCAGCGCCTGCTTTTTATCACCACCGGCGGCACCATTGCCAGCGTGCGCACCGCACAGGGGCTCAAGCCTGTTCTGACCAGCGAGGAGCTGCTGGCCCATCTGCCGGAATTGCAGCAGCTCTGCTGCCCGGAAACGCTCAACCTGTGCAGCATCGACAGCACCGACCTTGGCCCGGAGCACTGGCTGATGATGGCCAAGGCCGTGCAGGAAAACTATGCGCTTTACGATGGCTTTATCATCTGCCACGGCACCGATACGCTGGCCTATTCGGCGGCGGCGCTGTCCTACCTTATTCAGAATGCGGACAAGCCCATCATCCTCACGGGTGCCCAGCAGCCCATTTCCAACGAGATCACCGATGCCAAGAAGAACCTGCGGGACAGCGTGATCTGCGCCCTTGACCCGGGCAGCCGGGGTGTGATGGTGGTGTTTGGCGGGCACGTCATTGCGGGCACCCGCGCCAAGAAGAACAAGACCATCAGCTACGATGCCTTTGCGTCGGTCAACTTCCCGGCGCTGGCGCTGGTGCAGGGCGACCGGCTGGTGCGGTATGTGGCTTCGCCCTGGCCCACCGGCCCTGTGGAGTTTGGCCGGGCGCTGAACCCCAAAGTGTTCCTGCTCAAGCTGACCCCCGGCCTTGGACCGGAACTCATCCCGGCCATCTTTCAACAATATGACTGCGTCATTGTGGAAAGCTTTGGCGTGGGCGGCATTCCCCAGCGGCTCATGGATGCCTTTGCCGAGGAGCTGGGCGATTACGACAAGACCCACAAGATCCTGATCCTGACCACGCAGGTCACTTATGAGGGCAGCGATGTGGGCATTTACGAGGTGGGCAAGCGGGTCAAGAACCGCTTCCGCTTCCTGGAGGCCCACGATATGACCATTGAGGCCGTTGTCACCAAGGTCATGTGGCTGCTGGCCCAGAACTGCGAGAACTTTGACCAGCTCCAGCAGCGGTTCTACCGGCAGATCAATTTTGATACATTCTATCATTGAAACAAACGGGAGATGCCCCACCGGCACCTCCCGTTTCTGTTATGCGAACACCAGCTGCACCAGCAGCACATAACACACCGTACCGCCGGTGATGGAGACCAGTGTCTGGTGCTTCCACCGGTGCAGGGCGATGGTCACAGCAATGGCAATGGCCTCGGGGATGCCGTGACTGCCCGCAAAGGGTGTGACACTTTTCAGGCAGTAGAGGATCAGCATTCCGAAGATGGCGGCGGGCAGCACCCGGCCCAGATACTGTACCACCTCGGGCGGCTGCTGGTCCTTGGAGGAAAAGATCAAAAAGGGCAGAAAGCGGGTGAGCATGGTCGCCGCCGTGCACACCGCAATGGTCAGACCCATCTGGAACGTGGTCATTGCGCTGCCTCCTTCTGCTTCTCCGTTTGGCCGGGGACGATGCCGTCGGCCCGCTCAATGGGCTTGCGCAAAACCAGCAGCAGCACCAGAATGCAGGCCATGGAGGGCAGCAGGAAGCTGCCGGAACCAAAGAGGACCAGGCAGACCAGCGGCACGGCCAGCCCGATGATGCCGCTGTAATGCTGCTTTTCCTTTTCCCACTGGTTGAGGAAGATGACCACGAACATGGCGGTCATCACAAAATCCACGCCCTTGGTGCTGAAGGGAAGCACCGCCCCCGCCACAGCCCCCAGCCCGGCGCTGGCGACCCAGTAAAACTGGTCCAGCAGGGTGATGAAGAACATGAACCAGCCCCGGTCGATCTCCTGCGGCGGCTCTGCAGAGCAGGTGATGGAAAAGGTCTCGTCGCTCATGGCAAAGATCATGTAAAAGCTGCGCAGGCCGTAGCCCTTGTACCGTTCCAGCATGGCCAGACCGTAGAACAGGTGCCGTGCCTGGATCATCAGCGCCATCAGAAAAGCCGACAGCGGGGAAAAGGTCCCCAGCAGCAGGCTTGCCAGCACAAATTCCAGTGAGCCGCCGTAGACCACGGTGCCCATGAGCATAGGCATCCAGACGGGCAGGCCAAGGCTCTGCACATAGATGCCGTAGCCCATGCCCAACACGAGATATCCTGCAAACACCGGCACGGTCTGGGGTGCGGCGGCCCGGAAGGCCTGCCACACCACACCGGAGCCAAGTACAGCTTGTATGGTTTTGGATTCTTTCATATACACTAACCCCCTGGATTGGTAGTATAACAGATTTCCGGGATTTTGCAAGAAAAATCCCGGGGCCGGATGTTTCCTGTCAATTTGAAAACTTTTTGTCCGTCACTCGTGGACTTTTGGCGAATCAGGACAAAGTTTTGCCAAAAGACTTGCACTTTGATGCTTTACTGTGGTAAAATCGAAGCGTACTTTCATTTGGAAAGACAAGGGGGAAAAAGTATATGACCAACATCTGCATCATCGCCACCATCATCATCTATCTGGTGGCAATGCTGTTGGTTGGGTTTGCATACAGCAAGTCCAACAACGACAGCACCGATTTCTACCTCGGCGGCCGCAAAATGGGCCCGCTGGTCACGGCCATGAGCGCCGAAGCCAGCGATATGTCCAGCTGGCTGCTGATGGGAATGCCGGGCCTTGCCTACCTCACCGGCATCGCCTCGCCCGGCTGGACCGCCATCGGCCTGGCGCTGGGCACCTGGCTGAACTGGCTCATCGTGGCCCGGCGGCTGCGGCGGTATTCGGCCAATCTGGAAGCCATCACCGTGCCCCAGTTCCTGTCCCTGCGCTTCCACGACCAGCGCAATCTGCTCAACGCACTGGGCGCGGTGATCATCATCGTGTTCTTTGTGCCCTACACGGCTTCGGGCTTTGCCGCCTGCGGCAAGCTGTTCCACAGCCTGTTCGGCGTGGATTACATGGCGGCCATGGTGGTCTCGGCCTGCGTCATCGTGGGCTATACCATCACGGGCGGCTTCCGCGCTGTTACCACCACCGACCTCATCCAATCCATCGTGATGAGTCTGGCCCTTGTGGCTGTGCTGGTGTATGGTATTGGCGCGGCAGGCGGCTGGGATGCCGTTGTGGCCAACGCCCAGAGCCTGCCCGGTTACCTGACCATGATGGCCAGCCACAACGCCGCCGAGGGTACGGCCACCTCGTACAGCCTGCTGGACATCGTCTCCACCATGGCGTGGGGCCTGGGCTACTTCGGAATGCCCCACATCCTGCTCCGCTTCATGGCCATTGAGGATGAAAAGAAGCTGGTACTCAGCCGCCGCATTGCCAGCGTGTGGGTCGTCATTGCCATGACAGCCTCCATCATCATCGGCATGGTGGGCCTTGGCATGACCAAGGCAGGCGCGCTGGAGTACCTGAGCGGCTCCTCCAGCGAGACGGTCATCGTCCGCATTGCAAACCTCATTGCACAGCACGGCATTCTGGCAGCCGTTCTGGCGGGCCTGATCCTGGCGGGCATCCTTGCCGCCACCATGTCCACCGCCGACAGCCAGATGCTTGCCGCCGCGTCCAGCGTCTCCCAGAACATCCTGCAGGAGTTCGGCCACATGAAGCTGACCGAACGCCAGAGCCTGTTTGCCGCCCGCCTGACCATCATCTGCGTCAGCGTGGTGGGCGTGGTGCTGGCCCGTGACCCCAATTCCAGCGTGTTCGGCATCGTCAGCTTTGCATGGGCCGGTTTCGGCGGCGCGTATGGTGCCGTGATGCTCTGCGCCCTGTTCTGGAAGCGCTGCAACTGGCAGGGTGCACTGGCCGGGATGCTCGCCGGCGGCCTGATGGTCTTTGTCTGGAAGTACCTCATCAGTCCGCTGGGCGGCGTGTTCAGCATCTATGAGCTGCTGCCCGCCTTCCTGACCTCGCTGCTGGTCTGCGTGGTGGTCAGCCTGGTCACCCCCGCCCCCTCGAAGGAGATCGAAGCCGAGTTTGAGGCGGCGAAATAAGAAACAATAGAAAGCAAGGGCCATTGCACAGATTCTCGTGCAATGGCCCTTGCTTTATGCTCGGCGCACAACGCCGTTCTCAACAAAGAAAAGATTCGGCTAAGAAAAAATATTTTGCATACAAAAAAAGAAAAGATTGCTTGTGCAGAATCACGAAAACGCTGCACGAATTAAAGAATACAACAAGAAATACTTTTAAATCGTAAATTCTTCAGGCGGAATCGTAAAAAAATTCTAACATTTTGGAAAGAGATGCCGTATCATGGATTCATAAATATGCATACGGCTTGCGGGCGGTGTGCCAAAATTGTCCGGAAATTTGAGGAAGGAGTATTTTCATGGGAAAATCAACAGTGGATGCGTCTGCAGGGTTTGGATTGCGTGATAAACTTGCATACGCAGCGGGTGACTTTGGCTGCAATATGAGTTTTGCGCTCAAAGGCTACCTGACGATTTATTGGACGCAGTTTATGGGGATCGACAACTACCTGATGGCATCCCTTCTGCTGATCGTGCAGATCTGGGACGCAATCAACGATCCTATTATCGGAGCAATGGTAGATGCGGATACGCACAAATACCGCCGGAACAAGTTCCTTGCCTATATCTGGTTCGGTGCGATCGGACTGACCGTGGCTGGTGCACTTTGCTATCTGCCGTTCCCGCAGGCTCCCGGTATGGTCAAGAATATTCTGTTTGTGGCAGGCTATATGATCTGGGATGCTTTCTACACCGTTGCAAATGTGCCGTATGGCTCGATGCTGTCTCTGATCTCGGATGACCCGATCCAGCGTGCACAGCTGTCGACTTTCCGCTCCATTGGTTCTATGGGCGGTGCGCTTCTGACCGGTATGCTGATTCCGGTGATCATTTATGATAACCAGAACAACCTGCGTGGTGAGCAGATGTTTGTCATTGCTCTGATCATGGGTGTGATCGGTCTGATCTGCTTCCGCTTTATGGTCACGAACACAAAGGTGCGTGTGGACACCACGATCACTCTGAAAGAGGATGCACCTAAGTTCAACATCATAAAGGCATTCAACAACTTTATCCATAATCGCCCGGCTGTGGGCGCAACGCTGGCACCTATCGCAACGTTTATTGGTATGTATGGTGCCTCTACTGCAGGTCAGATCCTGTTCCAGGCTTATTTCAAGAATGCAAAGATCTCCGGCATTGTGGGTATGATCTCCTACTTTGGCGTTTTCATCTTCAGTCCTTTTGTGAGCCGTATCGTCAAGCGCTTTGGCAAGAAAGAAGCCGTGACCTTTGGTTCAGCAGTCTGTGCGCTGGCATACGTCCTGATGCTGGTTCTGCCCATTACACCGGACAGCCGGGGTCTCAGCCTTTATGTCCTGTGTCAGGTCATTGCAATGCTGGGCGGCGGTATCGGAAGCTGCCTGAGCTGGTCTCTGATGGCAGATGCGATCGATTATAACGAGTGGAAATTTGGTGTGCGAGAAGAAGGCACTACCTATGCACTGCACTCCTTCTTCCGTAAGCTTGCACAGGGCATCGGACCTTCTCTGGGCCTTGTTCTGGCAACCAAACTGGGCTATGATGCATCTCTGAAGGCTGCACAGACGATCGAAGTGGCAACCCGGATGCGCTATCTGGTGCCGATCATGTATCTGGGAAGCTATATCGTGATGATCATTGCGTACGGCGTGGTGTTCAATCTGGATAAAAAGACCCTGGCGCAGATGGAAAGCGATCTGAAAGAACGCCGGGCAAAGAACGAAAAGTAAATGATCTTAAAATCAGAGGAATAGAAGAACGGGGAAACTTCTGATAAGATGATAGAAAGCCCTCCTTTCGCTTGAGCGACGGGAGGGCTTTCTTTTTTCAGTTGATCAGAATCGCCATCATCTCAGCGCAGGGGATCACGAAGCCGAATCCGAAGAAGAACAGCAGGTCGAGCACAAACTTCCAGAGCCGGACAGCAGGGGAGCAGAAGTTCATGGAGCGGGTGACGGAGGCACCTATCTCACCCCAGTGTCGGTAGTAGCCGGTCTGCTCAAAGTTGTTCCAGAGCTCCAGCGAGAGAAATTCTATCCCGACGAACAATGGGAAAAACACCCAGGAGGGAAGCCAGCCGTCTGCCTGCAGGTTCCCATTGCTCAGGGTACGCCAGTGGACGGCCATCCGGCCCGGGCAGGCGAGGATGCCCCAGATGGCCAGTGCGGCACTGAGCCAAAACAAAACTGCCCGTACCGAGCGCCAGTCAATGGATTGTTGACGGCGCAGCAGGGTAAAGAAATCTTCCAGCGGGACTTCCGGTGCAATATCTGCTTCCTGCGGGTCACGGCAGTGCATCAGGTCGGCAAGGGTCAGCCCCAGCGCGTCGGCCAGTGGTTCCAGCGTGTTGATGTCCGGCAGGCCGACCCCGCGTTCCCATCGGCTGACAGCCTTATCTGTTACATGCAGCTGCTGGGCCAGCTCTGCCTGTGTTAATCCCTGTGACTTGCGCATCCGGGCGAGAAATGCCCCGAACGTTTTCGCATCCATTGTGCTCACATCCTTTGGAAAAAGGATAGCATACCACGCACCAAAAGGCAATCGACGCTTTGTTTACCTGCTCCAAAACACAAATCCCCCACCGCCTGTTCGGTCAATGGACAGGCAGCGGGGGATATTTTATATGGAGTTCAGAAGAAAAATGCTGGGATCAGAGCTTACAGCTGGGGGCCGGCAGAAACCAGAGCCTTGCCGTGCTCGTTACCCTCGTACTTCTTGAAGTTCTTGATGAAGCGGCCAGCCAGATCCTTGGCCTTCTCCTCCCACTGGGAAGCGTCGGCGTAGGTATCGCGGGGATCCAGGATGCCGGTGTCAACACCGTTCAGGACGGTGGGAACCTCGAAGTCGAAGTAGGGGATCTTCTTGGTGGGCACGTTGTTGATATCGCCGTTCAGGATAGCGTCGATGATGCCGCGGGTATCCTTGATGGAGATACGCTTGCCGGTGCCGTTCCAGCCGGTGTTGACCAGGTAAGCCTTTGCGCCGCTGGCCTGCATCTTCTTCACCAGTTCCTCAGCGTACTTGGTGGGATGCAGCTCCAGGAAGGCCTGGCCGAAGCATGCAGAGAAGGTCGGGGTGGGCTCGGTGATGCCGCGCTCGGTGCCTGCCAGCTTTGCAGTGAAGCCGGACAGGAAGTAGTACTGGGTCTGCTCGGGGCTCAGGATGGAGACCGGGGGCAGAACGCCGAATGCGTCAGCAGACAGGAAGATGACGTTCTTTGCAGCGGGTGCAGAAGAAATGGGACGGACGATGTTCTTGATGTGGTTGATGGGGTAGGACACACGGGTGTTCTCGGTAACGCTCTTATCAGCGAAATCGATGTGGCCCTCGGCATCCAGAGTGACGTTCTCCAGCAGAGCGTTGCGCTTGATGGCGTTGT
>OLOT01001927.1_pt1 | contig 11281 bp, 7 predicted proteins | sample 1671991 | NCBI WGS metagenome assembly OLOT01 (sample SAMEA3136634, study PRJEB25190) | human gut metagenome | biome: human gut; feature: human-associated habitat; material: faeces | place: Austria | collected 2013
TGCCGCACCTCGCTCGCCGTATCGGCACTTAGAATTATGCGGTATTGCCCTATATTCCTGATGGCAGCAATAAGTACAGACACGGAATAGAACAAATAGAAAACCAGCCGCCGGCTTCAGGGATTTTCCCCTGCCCGGCGGCTGGTTTTGGTTTATTTTGCTTTATCCTGCCCGGATAAATATCAGCGGGTCAGCCCGCCTTTGCCGATAAACAGCAGGCGATCAGGCGATGACAAAGTGGTAGATCAGCGACACAGCAATGATGAGCGCACAAACCACTGCGGTGATGGGCGGTGCCCAATGGATGATACGCTCGGCCATTACATCGTCCTCGCTCTCCTCGTCATCGTCCGCATAACGGCCACGGCGAGGTTCTTCGTCATCGTCGCTTTCCTCTTCCTCATCATCGAACATGCGAGTATGCTCGTCCTCTTCATCCTCTTCATCGGCAAACAGATGGCCTTGGGGGACATAGCGGCGCACGCGGTCCATTTCGGCGTTGGTTGCTTCGTCGTCCTCATCCTCTTCTTCCGGTTCCTGGGCCGGGGCGGGCGGGGTGAACTGTGCGGTGGGCTCCTGGCTGATGGCTGCCTGAGCCGCGGCGGCGGTGGCAGCGGCCTGGGCTTCCTGGGCTGCCTGGGCTGCTGCGGGGTCAACGCCATTGGCCACGGCGTTGATTTCGCGCTGCTGCTGTTCGGCGGCCTGCCGGGCTTCCTCCAGGATGCGGGTCAGGGTTGCCTTGATGTAAGCGCGGTCGCCGCCGCACTCGCTGCAGACGGAAGCAGCTTCCTCGTTGGGGTGGAACGCGCCGCAGGCGCAGAACCAGCCGTTTTCGGTATCCTGCGGGACGCAGGTCAGCATCTTATTGTTGGTGCGGGTCTGAAGTGTGCGGGCAATAGAGCCAGGCAGCACACGGGGGGCCTGCAGGCGGACACGCTTATAATTACGCAGATCCACGCCGCGGCCGTTCAGGAAAGCACGGTCCTGCTCAATTTCCACGCTGGAAACCGGCGTATCGCTGACAAACACAGCGTCATCGGCACCAAACAGTTCGCCGGGCTGCACATTGAGCTGCTCATAATAGAAATCATCCTCGCACAGGATCTGACCAGAAGCATCTTTGCACTTGAAGTGGATGATAAAGCCGGTCAGCGGTTCTGTGCCAACATTCTTAAAGGTCAGGCAGACCGCAACTTCACCCGTGACATCCCCTTTCAGCAGCTCAACACGGACAAACTGGACCGGGCTGCCGGCAGTGTAATAATTGGCACGGGATTGCGCCATCAGGGAAAAATTTTGATCCATTGTGTTTCACCTTGCCTCAATTTTCATCAGACGGTTCGGAGGGCTGTTCCGGCGCGGCGGGTTGCTCTGCCAATGCAGGGGCTGCGGCAGGCGCAGGGGTATCCAGCCCAAAGGGTGCCAGGTTTTCGCCTTTCATCAGGGCGTCAAACTCTTCGCCGCTGATCTTTTCGCGTTCCATCAGCACACCGGCCACACGGTGCAGCTCAGTCATGTGCTCGGTCAAAATGCGGCGGGCCGTCTCGTAAGATTCATCCATGATATCACGGATCTCATTATCAATTTCGGACGCCGTATTTTCGGAATAGCCCTTGCCCTGGCCAAAGTCTCGGCCAAGGAAGGTTTCGCCAGGGTCGGTACCATAAACCACCGGGCCCATGCGCTCCGAGAAGCCATAGCGGGTCACCATGGCGCGGGCGGTATCCGTGGCACGCTGCAGGTCGTTGGAAGCACCGGTGGAGATATCATCCAGCACCAGCTGCTCCGCCACACGGCCGCCCAACAGGCAGACAATGTTCTCGTTCATGGCGGTCTTGGTCACATAGCTGGGGTCTTTTTCCGGCAGATACATGGTAAAGCCGCCTGCCGAACCACGCGGGATAATGCTGATCTGGTGCACGGGATCATGCGTTTTGCAGAAATAGCCGGTAATGGCATGGCCGGCCTCGTGGTAAGAGGTCAGGCGCTTTTCGGCATCGGTCACAACGCGGCTCTTCTTTTCGGGGCCAGCCACAACCTTGATGGAAGCTTCCTCGATTTCGGGTTCAGTGATGGCCTTTTTGCCCTTGCGCGCAGCCAGCAGGGCGGCTTCGTTGACAAGGTTTTCCAGGTCGGCACCGGAGAAGCCCGCGGTGGACTTGGCGATGGTTTTCAGGCTGACATCGGGGCCAAGGGGCTTGTTCTTGGTGTGAACGCGCAGAATCTCCTCGCGGCCCTTCACATCCGGCAGACCAACATAAACCTGACGGTCAAAACGGCCGGGACGCAGCAGAGCCTTATCCAGAATATCGGCGCGGTTGGTGGCAGCCATCACGATAACGCCGTCGTTGGCGTCAAAGCCGTCCATCTCAACCAGCAGCTGGTTCAGGGTCTGCTCGCGCTCGTCATGCCCGCCGCCAAGGCCGGCACCACGCTGACGGCCCACGGCATCGATCTCATCAATAAAGATGATGGAGGGCATTGTCTTTTTGGCTTTTTCAAACAGATCGCGCACACGGGATGCGCCGACGCCGACATACATTTCCACAAAGTCGGAACCAGAGATGGCATAGAACGGAACGCCGGCCTCGCCTGCACAGGCACGGGCCAGCAGCGTTTTGCCGGTGCCCGGAGGGCCGACAAGCAGAACGCCGTGGGGAATGCGCGCCCCCAGGGAGTTGAACTTTTCCGGTGCTTTCAGGAACTGAACCACTTCCTGGAGTTCAGCCTTTTCTTCATCCGCACCGGCAACATCGGCAAAGGTTGCCTTGCGCTGGCCTTCCTGCTGGTCCTTGACCTTGGCACGGCCAACATTCATCAGGCCGCCGCCACCGGCACCGCCGCGGTACATGGACATGAAGAGCAGCACCACGCTGCCGATCATAAAGGCGTACAGGATGATCTCAAACCAGGGCACGTTGTTCTTAACGGCGACCATATCGTACTGCATGGGCGCATCCGGGTTGGCTGCATTATACTGGTCGATATAATCCTTGAGGTAGAATTGCAGGAAATAAGAAGGATATGGCAGCTTGTAGGTAATGACCACTGCCCCGCCGTTCTTGGGGGCGTAAGCATCGGTGCCATCGCCGTAAATTTCTGCAAGCAGGCCGTTGGATGTTTCGCTGGACGTGCCAGATTCCGGCAGCGGATGTTCACCTTCTTTCACGCTCATCTCGATAACGCCGGTGTTCAGGTCCAGGTTAAAGTAGGTGACCTGATTGGATTCAAAGTACCCCATGGCTTCGGACAACATCATGGTGCTCTTGCTGGAGGCAAACAGGCTGGAATAGCTGGAGATCATCACGAGTGCTGCCACCATCAGGACAGCGGCAATGATAATGCCGCTGAAACGCGGTTTGTGCTGCAAAAAATCAACTCCCTGTCAAAATCCGCCAAAACGGCGGGCGATTGGTTATTCTGCCAAGGCAGAATTTTATTTGGAATATACTTCCGGTTTTAACACGCCGACATACGGCAGGTTGCGGTACTTTTCGTCATAGTCAAGGCCATAGCCCACAACAAATTCATCGGGCACTTCAAAACCGCAGTAGTCCGGCTCTATATCCACCTTGCGGCGGCTGGGCTTGCTGAGGATAGTGCACAGGCGCACGCTGTTGGGGCGGCGCAATTTCAGCATGGGCACCAAGTGAGACAACGTGACGCCAGTATCCAGAATATCCTCCACGATCAGAACATCCTTGCCGGAAAGATCCTGATCCAGGTCCTTGACGATCTTGACAAGGCCCGTAGAAGTGGTGTTGGCACCGCCATAGCTGGAAACCACCATAAAGTCAATGCTGCAGGGTTCCGTGATGGCGCGCATCAAATCGGCCATGAACACCACGGAGCCTTTCAGGATAGACACCATCAACAAATCTTTGCCCTCGTAATCGCGGCTGATCTGTGCCCCCAATTCAGCCACCTTGGCTTGCAGCTGCTCTTCCGAAATCAAAACCTTGGCGATATCATTGTTCATATCATGCATGATCTGTTCCTCCAATATTATGATCTTGCTCCTGCTCCGGGGCCGCAGGCTGGCGGCTTTGCCGAATCAACAGGATCTGCTTTGTCCCATCATCCGGGGACAAACCGTCCGCAAAGCCTGCCCCCCACAGCCAAAGCACCTGGCTGCCGCAGGCCAGCAGCGGCATCAGCGTCCGTTCAGCCACAGGAACTTTTGCCTCATTCAGATATTTTTTGAGCGTTTTGCCAACGTGACGTCCCGCCGGGCGGAACGTATCGCCGGGTTGGCGGGTCCTCACAAAAATATTCTTATTTATTTTAGCATAATCTGCACAATAGGTGTAGTCTTTTTTCAAAAATGATGGATTTTTCAAAAAAACTTCATAATTTAGTTGTTGAATCTCCAGCTCATAGCCCCCTGGCAGGCAGTAAACGCCGGTTTTTAGCAGCTGGTGCGGCGCGGGAATGGCTTCCGGCTGCATTTTTAGCACTGAGCGGCAGTACAAAATGCCGTTTGCCGCGGTCCAGCAGGCATCCGGCGTCAGCTGTACCGCACCGCTGCCCTGCCGAACAATGGCCGCAAGAGCCTGCACATATTTTTCTTCAGGGTCACGCGCGCGGGCTGCCAGCATGCGCAGGGTAGCAGCCAGCACCGGGGCATCCGCCGCGGCAAGAATCGGGATGCTGTACCCGCCCCCGCAGGCAGCCTGCGCCAGCAGTTTTTCGGCCAGGTTTTCCAGCCAGATGTTCAGCTCCTGCAGCTGGTTGCACAGCCGCCCCACGGCCCGCTCTGCCGCCGGATTGATGGTTTGCAGCGCCGGAACAGCATAATGGCGGATACGGTTGCGGGCATAGGCATCGCTGAAATTGCTTTCGTCCTGAACATAGTGTTGCCCAAGGGCGGCGCAGTATGCCGTGGTATCGCTCCTTGTCAGGCACAAAAATGGACGGCGGTATACGCCCCGTACCGCCGGAATACCCGCCATGCCGTGCAGGCCGGTACCGCGCGCCATGCGGAACAACACCGTTTCCGCCTGGTCAGATAACGTATGCGCTGTGGCAATGCAGGCATGCTGCTGTGCGGCCAGCGCATCAAACCAGGTATAGCGCAGGCTGCGCGCCCAGTTCTCGCTGGGGTTTGGGGGAATCTGCACCCCGCTGGCAGCGGCATCGTACAAAAAGAACGGCACATGATGCGTGCGGCAGAACTCCGCCACAAAGCGGGCATCCGCATGGGCAGCTTCGCCCCGGATTCCGTGGTCCACATGGGCCGCCATGACGGTGATGCCAAGTTCCGCTTTGCAGCGCAGCAGAAAACAGAGCAGCGCCATCGAATCCGCCCCGCCGGAGCAGGCAACGATGACACGGTCCCCCAACCGAAACAAACCCTGCCGGCGGCAATAGGCCAGCAAGGTTTGTTCCATCGTGTTTACTGGGTTTTGCAATGAATTGTCTGCGTCAGTACTGTTCATGGATCTCGTCCAGATTGCTGAACCGGGTATGGGCGCCATCCCAGCCAAGGCGGACCACACTGGTTTCGCCATGGCGGTTTTTGGCCACGATACATTCGGCTTCGTTTTCGTTCGCCTGTTCGGTTTCGCCGTTCTGGGAATTGTAATAGGCAGCGCGGTACAGGAAGAGCACCACGTCCGCATCCTGTTCGATAGAGCCGGAATCACGCAGGTCTGAAAGCTGGGGGCGGTGGTCCGAGCGACCCGCTGTTTTTTCGGCAGCACGGGAAAGCTGGGACAGCGCAATGACAGGAACGTTCAATTCCTTGGCCATAATTTTCAGGTTCCGGGTGATATCGCTGATTTCCTGCACGCGGCTTTCGGTGCGCTTGGCGGACTGCATCAACTGCAAATAGTCGATGATGACCAGACCGATCTTATCCCGTTTGGGGTCCTGGTTGATCTGGCGGATTTTTGCCTTGATTTCCGGCACCGAAATACCGGAGGAATCATCCATGTAAATGGGAACGTTATACAACAGTGACGTTGCATTGGCAAAGTCGTTCCAGTCGGAGTTGTTCAGGCGGCCGGTGCGGAATGCCTGGCTGTCAATGCCTGCGGTGCTGGAAAGGATGCGGTCGGTCAGCTGTTCGCAGGTCATTTCCAAGCTGAAAATGACGGTCGGTATCTTTTGCAGGCGGGCCACATTGGTAGCAATGTTCAGCGCAAAACTGGTTTTGCCCATACCGGGGCGGGCCGCCAGAATAATCAGGTCCGAACGGCCAAGGCCGGTCAGGATATTATCCAGATAGTTGAAGCCTGTGGGGATACCGGCAAATTTATCGCGGTCCGCACCGGACAGCTTTTGCATGGTATCAATAACTTCCAGGATAGACTCCTGAATGGTTTTAACGCCGGAGCGGTCCTGGCCGTTGCGGATATCGTACAGCTTTTGCTCGGCGCTTTCCAGCAGCAGGTCAGAATCGGATTCCTCGCTGGACTGCTGCAGGATATCGCGGGCTGCTTCAATCAGACGGCGGGTTTGATATTTTTCCTTGACGATCTTGATGTAAGAATCGACGTTGGAAATCGCCGGGACGGTTTCCGCAATGCGGGTAATGTACACTTTGGCATCATCTGCGCCCTTGAACACACCGTTCTGAGCCAGAGAGTCCACCAGAGTGATAACGTCCACCGCTTCGCTTTCGCTGAACAGGCGGCGCATTTCCTCATAGACGGCCCGGTTCTGCTCCGAATAGAACATATCGGGGTCCATCTCGGTGATCAGGCGGTTCAGGATGGTTTCATCCATCAGCGCTGCGCCAAGCACGCTTTGTTCCGCCTGCATGTTATACGGCAGCTGAATGCCCAGGCTGGACAAGCTTAATTCATTGTTTGCCATTCAGGCACCTCCCTGCCGTTTTTGTTGGAATGTAATTACAAGACCCCCTGCCAATTACAGCGGAGCCTCCTCGACCTTGACCTTGAACGCGGCCACAACACCCACATGCAGGCGGACTTTGGCATCATAACTGCCAAACTCCTTGATGCTGGCGGGCATTTCGATTTTTTTCTTGTCGATTTCGGTGCCGGTCAGCTTGTACAACTGTTCGGCAACTTCCTTTGCGGTCACTTTGCCGTGCAGCTTGCCGGAAGCGCCCCCCTTGACCTTGACAGAAACGATCTGGCCCTTGATCTTGGCAGCCAGTTCTTCAGCAGCAGCCTTAGCTTCGGCTTCATGGTGGGCTTTGGCTTCGCTCTTGGTGCGGGCGGTGTTCACAGCGTCAGCATCGGCCACTGCAGCCAGACCGCGCGGGAACAGGAAGTTGCGGGCGTAACCGTCCGACACTTCATGGATTTCATCCTTTTTACCAATGCTCTTGACATCCTGTTTGAGAATAACTTTCATCGTGGTGGTTCCCCTCTCTATGTAGTAATTGATATAATTTTCTGCCATTGGCAGGGATTCGCTGATAATCTAATTTGTTAAACTGCACCCACCAGTTCTTCCTGGCATTCCTGGTTGGCGCGGTATTCGTCGATCTGCGCGCGGATGCGGGCTTCGGCTTCCTTTACGGTACAATCACGCAGCTGGGCACCGGCCATCGTCAGGTGGCCGCCGCCGCCCAAGGGCTCCAGAATGACCTGTACGTTCAGCGCACCCATGCTGCGGGCGGAGATGTTGACACCGCCGTTTTTGGCGATTGCCACAAAGCTGGCATCCACGCCGTTGATGGTCAGCAGGTCATTGGCTGCCATGGGCAGAACCACACTCATGGCGGGGTCAAGCTCATCCGAAGTGGCGATAGCGCAGCCTTTGTAGAGGTAAGCGCCCTCCACAATAGCGGCGCGGGCTTCGTATTCTTCCTTGGAAATATTGAACAGGCGCTTGGTCGCGGCGGTTTCGGCCCCGCGGCTGCGCAGCCAGGCGGCAGCCTCAAAGGTACGCACGCCGACATGCAGCGCAAAACTGCGGGTATCCAGCATGATGCCAGACAGCAGCGCCTGGGCTTCCAACTGAGTGATGTTGTTTTGGGCGGGCATGAATTGCAGCAGTTCACACACCAGCTCGCTGGCGCTGGAAGCAAAGGGTTCATGATACAAAAGGATCGGGTTATCAATATGCCCTACCGCCATGCGGTGATGGTCGATAACAACCACGCGGCTGCATTTTTCGTAAATCTTTTGGTCTTCCAGCAGGCGCTTTTGGTATGTATCGGTTACGATCAGCAGGGTTTTGGGGGTGATGAGCTTATAGGTTTCTTCCGGCTCAATAAAGTTGTGGTCCTCCCCCGCCTTGTTGAACACATCCAGCAGCTGGCCCGCCAGCGTTGCCTTGCTGCGCACCGCGATGACCGAAGGCACATCGCACATTTTGCACATGCGCAGCAAACCGATGGCGGAGCCGATGGCATCCAAATCGCTCTGGCGGTGGCCCATGATGATGACGCTGTCGCTCTGGCGGATCTGGTCTGCCAGGGCGTTGGCAATGATGCGGCTGCGCACATGGCTGCGCTTTTCGACACCATGGGAAATGCCGCCGAAGAACTCAAAGCCATCGACTGTTTTCACGGCAGCCTGGTCGCCGCCGCGGCCCAAGGCAATATCAATGCTTTCGCGGGCCATCTCCTGGCATTCCTGCATAGTAGCGCCGCCATGGCCTACGCCGATGGAAAGGGTGAGCATTCCGCCGGGGTGCAACGCACGCACTTTATCCAGAATATCAAAGCGTTCTTCCATCATCCAACGGATATCCCGCTCTTCCACCACCGCAATATAGCGGCTGTTGGACACCTTGCGCAGGAAACCGGTCGTGCGGCCGATGTATTCTTCCAGCAGGGTGTTGATGGCCTCCAGCTCGTGCGCCTGCTCGGAGTCCTTCATATCGTTGAACAGCTCGTCATAGCTGTCCACCCCAATAATCAGGTAAGCCGGGCGGCTGGCAGTGTATTCATCCAGCGTGTTTTTGTAGAACGTATCGTTGACCAAAAACAGCAATGTGCCCGTTTTGCTGCTGCGGCTGGTTGTGGCATAGGCCGTGTAGCGGTTTTCGTCAATGGTCAGGTCCTGGCCGTGGGCGCGGGCGCAGACGGAAAGGTCAATGCCGGTCATCAGGCGGTCCGGTGCAGCCAGCAGGGCATCCCGCCCCGCCAGGATCTGCTCCCGGAAGGCCGGATTATACCACACCACGGAGCCTTCGGTAATCAGGGCAGTGGGGATGGAAAAATCCGCCAGCGAATACTGGGTCTTACTGCCCTCAAAGTTGGTCCCGCACAGCATATCGGCCACAAAGCGCCGCAGCCGGCGGATGCCAAGCACCGCCACCACCAACGCAAACACTACAAGCAGCGCCGGTGCCAGCAGCCAGCGCGGGTTGCTGAACGCCAGCGGCACAGCCAGAGCGATGCACGCAACGAGCAGCAAAAAGATAATGACAAAGATATCACGTCTCAGCTTGTTTTTCATCATCGTTCCTCGGTGCCTGCAATGTGGGGCAGGCGGTCACGGTCAGATATGGTTTGGATCAAACTTCCATCAGAATGGGCAGAATCATGGGGCTGCGCTTGGTTTTGCGGTAGATATAGCTGGAAAGCGCCTCCCGCACGCGGGATTTCACGCTGGCCCAGTCGTGCATGTTATCCGCCATACTGCGGTCAAGGGCCATTTCAACCTGCACGCGGGCACCGTCCATCAGCTCCTCGCTTTCCCGCACATAGACAAAACCGCGGGAAACCAGGTCCGGGCCGGAAAGCAGCTGGCCGGTGCTGCCATCCACGGCTGCGGTAACAATGATGATACCGTCCTCCGACAGGTGGTGGCGGTCACGCAGGACCACATTGCCCACATCGCCCACGCCATAGCCATCCACCATCACGGCACCGGCGGGCACAGTGCCCTCCACTGCCATGCCATCGCGGGAAAGGCGGATGTTCTGGCCATTTTCAGCAATATAAATATTCTGCTTGGGGATATAGCCCAGGTGCTCCGCCGTTTCGGCGTGGCGCTTGAGCTGCTTGAATTCGCCGTGAACCGGCAGGAAATACTGCGGGTGGGCAAGGGTCAGCATCAGCTTCTGCTCTTCCTGGCAGGCGTGGCCGGAAACATGGGTATCGTACATGTTTTCGTAAATGACCTCTGCGCCCAGGGCCAGAAGGCCGTTGACCACCTTGGTCACGGTCTTTTCGTTGCCGGGGATGGGGCGGGCCGAGATAATGATAAAGTCATTGGGGCCGACCTTGACGGTACGGTGGCTGGCCTGCGCCATACGGGACAGAGCGGACAGCGGTTCGCCCTGGCTGCCGGTGGTGATAAGGACAACCTTTTCCGGCGGGTATTTGTTGATCTCCTCAATATCGATCAGCACATTATCCGGCGCATGCAGATACCCCAGCTCCCGCGCCATTTCGGTGTTGGAAACCATGCTGCGGCCATTGACGGCCACCTTGCGGCCATACTCAATGGCCAGGTCAATGATCTGCTGGATGCGGTAGATGTTGGAAGCAAAGGTTGCCACGATAATGCGGCGGTTTTTGGCGCGGGCAAACAGGCTGCGCACCCCTTCGGCCACAGTCTGCTCGGTTGCCGTAAAGCCGGGGCGCTCCGCGTTGGTAGAATCCGCCAGCAAAGCCAGCACGCCGCGGCGGCCATACTCCGCAATGGTGGAAAGGTCGGTAACGGCATCGCCGGAAAGCGGCGTGTAGTCGATCTTGAAGTCGCCGGTATGCAGCACGATGCCTGCCGGGCAGTCAATAGCAAACGCCAGAGAATCCGGGATGGAGTGGTTGACATGGATGGGCTCCACCGTAAAGCAGCCAAGGCGCACTTTCTGGCGGGGACGGATCTCATGGAACTCTGCACTGGAGGCAAGACCGTGCTCCTCCAGCTTGTTTTTGATCAGGCCAATGGTCAAACGTGCAGTGTAAATGGGCACGTTGAACTTTTTGAGCAGATACGGCAGGCTGCCGATATGGTCTTCGTGGCCATGGGTAATGAACAGGCCCTTGATGCGGTCCTTATTTTCCAATACATAGGTGAAATCCGGAATGACAAGGTCCACGCCGAACATATCGGAATCCGGGAACACCAGGCCGCAGTCCACCAGGATCATATCGCCCTGGCATTCATACAGGGTGATGTTTTTGCCAACTTCGCCCAGGCCGCCCAGCGGGCAGATGTGCATGGGAACAGCCGGGGTGGAAGCATCATAATAATGCTGCTTATAGCTGCGGCGCTGCGGGCTGCGGGGGCGCTGCACCGGGGCCGGAGCTGCTGCATTCACCGCATTGCTCGCTGCAGCCCGACGGTGGCGTGTGCACAGGCGGCGAATGAACTGCTGAATATCATCGGCATCAAGGCTTCTTTTG
>OLOT01001937.1_pt1 | contig 11243 bp, 10 predicted proteins | sample 1671991 | NCBI WGS metagenome assembly OLOT01 (sample SAMEA3136634, study PRJEB25190) | human gut metagenome | biome: human gut; feature: human-associated habitat; material: faeces | place: Austria | collected 2013
GAACCCACGTATCCAGCTTGGAAGGCTGGTGTTCTACCATTGAACTACACCCGCGTCTTAAAGACAAATAATATGATATCACATTTCAGAAAAAATGCAAGCCTTTTTTTTATTTTTTGATCACTTTTTGTCCACTTTATTTTCTGACCGCTATTTTATCTATTTCGGTTCTTTTCCTTCCATTTCCACATATATTTTATCAATCACCTGTTTTCTATCCGATCGGAGTTCCTTTTATGTTTTCCAGATTAAAATCAAAAAATATTATACGGATCTGTTTTCTTTTCCTCGCGGCTTTCTTTGTGGGAACCGGCGCTGCATTTCTGCATGATCATTTCTTTTCAGCCGCTGTTCCCACCTCTTCTGAAGGCAACTGGGGGCTCAGCTTCCAAACTGATGGGGATCCCCCTGTTGGCAATGCCACATTTGACGAGTTGAAAAAATTTGATGCCTTTTACGCACAGGACACCGGCGAAAAGGTAATCTACCTTACTTTCGATGCCGGTTATGAAAATGGAAATACACCGGCTATTCTGGAAGCTCTTACGAAACATCAGGCTCCGGCAACGTTCTTCGTCGTCGGCACACTTCTGGAAAGCAATCCAGAACTTATCAAACAGATCCTCGCTGCCGGTAACACCATCGGCAACCACACCTGGCATCACAAAGACATGTCACAGATTTCTACAATGGAATCCTTTTCTGAAGAAATCCAGACAGTTGAAAAACTGTATCGGCAGATCACCGGACAGGAAATTTCCAGATTTTATCGTCCACCGCAAGGCAAATACAGCGAAGCCAACCTGAAAATGGCACAGGATCTTGGCTATCATACCTTCTTCTGGAGTCTCGCCTACGTCGACTGGTATCAGGATAGCCAGCCATCCCACGAAGAGGCTTTTGAAAAGCTGCTTGGGAGAATCCATCCCGGTGCCATCGTTTTACTCCACAGTACATCCTCTACAAACGCTGAAATCTTAGATGAACTTCTCACCAAATGGGAAGAAATGGGTTATCATTTTGCTTCTCTTGATGACCTTATAAAAGCTACTGCATCTTAGGAATTTTTCTCTGTCACTTTATCGGAGGATTCTCTAATCGATCAGTCCATATTTCTTCATCGCATAAGCAATTCCATCTTCTTCAACGGTCTTTGTAACAAATTCTGTATAAGGTTCCAGCACCTGGTCATGCGCGCCCATCGCAATCGCATGCCCGGCATGCCGGAACATTGCCAGATCATTGCTGCTGTCTCCAAATACATATGACTGATCTCTCGTCATTCCAAAATGCTCCAGCACCCAGTCAATCGCAGTTCCTTTTGTATAGCCCTTCAGGATACATTCAAACGTATTACTTCCACGGTCAATTACTTCCATATCATCTTTGATAAATTCAAAAAATGCTTTTACATCACTTTTTTCATCCGTATAAATAAAGATTTTATCATATGGACATCTTCTCTGCTCCATATAACGCTCGATTCCAAGTCCACGGTTGTTCATGTATTTTTTTGTATTTTCCAATCTGTCAAATCTTGAAACTCTTGAAGTGAAATACACATCTTCTGCTCCCTCAAAAATCCCATCAATCTGACATTTTGTCATATAATCAGCGATCTCATCGCCCCTCTCCGGATCCAGATGCTTTTCAAAAATAATTTCTTCATCAAATGTAAAATAAATCCCACATCCACACAAATATCCATCAAATGGAAGTTTTTTCAGTTCCACTGGAACACTGCAGTATGTTCTTCCTGTATTGATAAATAAAAAATGTCCTGCGTCGTGTGCCCTTTTAAGTGCATCTACCGTACTTGCGGGAATCTCTTTTGTAATCTCACTGAGTACGGTCCCATCAATATCAAAAAATAATGCTGCTCTATTCATTCTACCTTTTCCTCCCGGTTATACTCCAATTACACGATACTCATTATACTCATATCTCACCATTATGCGCAACCCTTTTTCATTTTGTGCAAAATATCTGTGATAAATACCCTTTTGACTTCTCCATATAAAAGTAATATAATAGATGTTGTACAATTTGAAAAAGGGGTAATAATAATGAATAAAAGAATCGATAAGAAAAAACAGAAAAGAACACTTGAATCAGCAGTAACTGCTACAGCTACATCATCAGCACCGGCTACAGCAACTCCTGTTGTAGAGATAAAAGAAGTTGTAAAAGAAGTCAAAGTACCAGTAGAAGTTCCTGCCAAAAATCCTGCATTCTATGTTCAGTACCAGAGTGCAGAATATACTGTAGCCGCTATCACAGAACGTGTGATCGCTGACTGCAATGCAAAGGGACACGCTGTAGAAAATCCGGAAGCTCTCTCCATTTATCTGAAACCAGAAGATAAAAAAGCATATTACACCCTTGGAGGGTTCAATGGATATATTGAATTATAAAGGAGTATTTTATGGCGCTTAACTTTCAACAGCTTGGAATGCTTGCAAAACTGAAATCCGCATTTTCCACTTTTCAACAGGAGCATCCTAAATTTATGCCTTTTATTCATGCAGTAAAAGGAGATGCATGTCGCAAAGACAGCATCATCGAAATCTCCGTCAAATCTCCGGAAGGACGGAATTATACTACTAATTTCCGTGTTACCGAAAAGGATTTGGAACTTATCCAGATGCTGAAAGATATGCAGGAAAACCAATAAAGTAAAAAAAGCAGGTAAGAAAGGATAAAATTTCTTACCTGCTCTTTTTCTGTCTTACTTTAGCATTTCTTTGCTAATACAAAGGAATGGCCTTCCATTTTTATTGCCTGAAGGCTGACTTTTTTACCGGTATATAAATCCATATACTCTCCCTCTTCTTCGATCCAGGCTGTCCGGTCCTCTTCTGCGAAATTAAAAAGTGCTGTCATCTGCTCGCCCTCCAGTTCCCGCACAACTCCAAGGATTCCATTTTCCCAGGTATCAAGCGTCCAGACATTTGCCGATGCGTCAAATACTTTTTCCTTACTTCGGATGGATCTAAGCTTTCCAATTCCATCAAACAGTTCTTTTTGTACCGTTCCTTTTCTCTTTCGTCCGTCTGCCAGCTTCCAGTCAAATTTTCCTCTGTGGATATACCTGGAATCAACCCGTTTTTCCGGATCATTTTTATAAGTATAATCATTTACCTGACCAATCTCATCTCCACTGTAAAGCATTGGAATTCCGGATTGCACCATCATATATGCATGCAGCATCAGATCAAATCTGACTGCTCTTTTTTTCTTTTCTTCATTTTGTTCAAATCCGGCACTTTCAATTCCACACATGGAAGCTGTCGTTGCACAGAATCTGGCATCTCCTGTTATCGGATCTTCATTATAAAGTTCCCCGCGGCTCACACTTTCTGCGATTTTTCCTGTGAAAAAGTCATTCAGATATCTTTTGTGTGGGACTTCCTGCATTCCCCAACCGGCAAGTGTCTGAAAATCCAGTCCCCATCCAATATCATCATGACATCTGAGGTAATTTAAGAAAGTATACTCTTTCGGAAGGTTGTTCATAATATCAAGCTGCATCCGTAAAAGTCTGGTATCTCTCGTCGCAACCGTATTCCATGTAGTAGCCATCATGGTTACATTATAAAGCATATGACATTCCGGCTTTTCTATGGTACCAAAATAAGGAACTACTTTTTCCGGTTCCATCACGACTTCCCCTAATAATACAACCGACGGACACACAATCTCCCCGATCATACGCATCATCCTGACTATCGTGTGTACCTGTGGAAGATTTCTGCAGCTTGTCCCCATTTCCTTCCAGATATAAGGAACTGCATCGATCCGCAGAATGTCAATCCCCTGATTGACCAGGAAAAGGAAATTATACATCATTTCGTTAAACACCCTCGGATTCTTATAATTCAGATCCCACTGGTAAGGATAAAAGGTAGTCAACACGTAGTGTCCGATTTCAGGAAGCCAGGTGAAATTCCCCGGTGCAGTTTCCGGAAATACCTGTGGCACTGTTTTCTCATATTCTCTGACATAGTTTTCATTGTCACAGAAAAAATACCGGCTCATATATTCGCCTTCACCCATTCTTGCCTTCTGTGCCCATTCATGATCTTCGGAAGTATGGTTCATTACAAAATCCATACACAGATTCATGTCTTTTTCATGGCAGGCTTCAGCCAGATCTGCAAGGTCTTCTATGGTTCCAAGTTCCGGCTTTACTTTTCTGAAATCCGCAACCGCATAGCCTCCATCGGATCTTCCCTTTGGCGAATCGAGAAACGGCATCAGATGAACACAGTTTACACCACATTCTTCCAGATACTTAAGCTTTCCTTTGACTCCTCTTAAATTTCCGGCGAAATTATCAATATACAGCATCATTCCCAGCATGTTTTTTTTACGATACCACGCCTGATCCTTTTCCTTCTCCAGATCTCTCTTTCGAAGTTTCGCATTTCTTGCATGATAGTAATTCTGCATCTGTTCACAGAGCTCTGCAAACATTGCTTCATTATCATATAATTCCATATAGAGCCAGCGAAGCTCATCCATATGCTTCGCCAGTCTCTTTTCAAAAATATCATTTGTTTTTCTCATTTTTACTCGACCATTTCCAGATAAATCTGATATGCTTTGTACTCACCAAATTCAAGCGGCATCGGAATTCCAACTTCCATCAGCGCCTCTGCCGGATAAATTTTTCCGGTATTTGAATCTTTATAGAATTGTCCAGCACACAGACCTTTCATTTTTACATAATTTACTGTCATGTTTCCATGGATTTCAAGCATAACTACATTTACAAGTACTTCTTTCCCATCTTCTGATACAAATTCCCATGCGCCGATTTCTTCTGCGAATGGATTACTCAGTCGATAGTAAAGTCCATTTTGTACAAGCTGTGCATATTTTTTGTATTCTACTATCTGTTCCCTGATCTCTCTGCGCTCTTCATCTGTCATTTTCGCCGGATCCAGTTCATAGCCGAAGGTTCCTGCCATGGCACAGACACCTCTTGTATGGAGTGATGTCTTTCTTCCTGTCTGATGATTCGGAACTGCAGATACGTGAGATCCAACTGCAGATACCGGATACCCAAAGGATGTTCCGTATTGGATCCTTACACGATCCACTGCATCGGTATTGTCACTGCACCAGATCTGTGGTGTATAATACAGCATTCCCGCGTCAAAACGGCCTCCACCACCACTGCAGCCTTCGATCAGAAGGTCTGGATAACGGCTTATAATACGCTCCAGGAAATCATAAAGTCCAAGCATGTAGTCATACTGCACACTGCCCTGTTCTTCTGCTGTCATAGAATATACTTCTGCCATACTTCGGTTCATATCCCATTTTACATATTCGATATTTCCCTGATCGAGCACCTGACACATCTGCTCATAAACAGCATCCACAACTTCTTTTCTCGAAAAATCAAGGAGCAGCTGGTTTCTTCCTTTTACCGGTTTTCTTCCCGGAATCTGAATTGCCCAGTCCGGATGTTCACGGTAAAGATCACTGTCTTCATTTACCATCTCCGGCTCAAACCAGAGCCCGAATTTAACACCTAACGCATTGATCCTGCTGATCAGGTCACCAAGACTTCCCTGCAGCTTTTCTTCATTAACCTTCCAGTCGCCAAGTCCACTGTTGTCATCATTTCGGCTTCCAAACCATCCATCATCCAGTACAACCATATCGATTCCCAGATCCTTTGCCTGCTCGGCAAGATGATAGATATCTTCTCCCGTAAAATCAAAATAGCATGCTTCCCAACTGTTGATCAGTACCGGTCTTACTTTTTCTTTATATTTTCCGCGACACAGATTTTTACGGATACATCTCTGCAGATTCTGGGAAAGCTTTTCAAGTCCCTGATTGCTGCAAGTTAAAATAACTTCAGGGATCACAAATTCCTCTCCTTTTTTCAGTGGATAAGAAAACTGTTCTTCCTGCAGTCCCATCTGTATTCTTGTCTGCCCGAACTGATCCTTTTCTACTTCTGCTTTAAATCCTCCGCTGTATACAAAGGACATTCCATAACAAGTACCTGCGTCTTCCGTCGTTTCTTTTTCTGCCAGTATCATCATCGGATTGTACTGATGGCTGGATGTTCCTCTGCGGCTTCCAATTACAAAAGCTCCATGTCCTACCGATGTTCTTTGCATATTTCTTTCCATCGCATGGCGGCCGTAAAATGAAATTACGTCAAATTCACCATGAACGAAATCGATACACGCTGCTTGGGCTTTTGTCAGTCTGATTTTATCTTCTTCTGTATTGATCACTTTTGCACTTCTTGTGATCACATCATACTCCGGAAGAACTCCATAAAGTAATTCTACCTGTAATCCTGTCACCTGATCTTTCATATAAATGATCAGAGTCTGGGCTTCCTCTTCGGCAGCATAAACTGCCGGAAGTCCCTTCAAATTGTATTTTCCATCACAAATCTCATATCCCTGATATCTAAGATCGCATCCAAAAGAACCATCTGCATTTACAAGATCAAGCACCGGACTCCTGAAATCTCCTGTCAGTCGACACGGAAATTCCTGTGGCAGCACATCAAGGGAATATGTTCTGTCATTTCCTGTATCATGCGGATTTCCTGAGAAGCCACGGTCTGCATAGGTCAGAAGATAGTCCATAACTCCATCTGTCTTTCTTCCATAATATAAATGCAGTAAAAATCCATATGCATCAATTTGCATCTGATACGTTGTATTTTGGGTATGTAATGTAAATGTTTTTGCTTTCTCGTTGTATATGATTCCCATATTCTTCTCCTTAAGCTTCTGTCAAATTTATTTTACTGCGCCATTTACAACACCGTTCAGAATCTGTTTCTGACAGATCAGATAGAAAATCAAAATCGGAAGCAGTGCCAGTAAATAGGATGCAAATGCAAGATTATAATTGGTTCCAAATTGTGTCTGGAATGTCATCTGTGCAAGTGGCAGTGTGTTCACATCACTACCTGCCAGAATTACAAGTGGTGTCATAACATCATTCCATGTACCAAGTGCTGTAAGTACCGCTACTGTTGCATGCATCGGTTTCATGATTGGGAAAATAACGCTCCAGTAAGTTTTCCAGGTTGTTGCCCCGTCTACATGTGCAGCCTCTTCCAGTGCCAGCGGAATATTTTTCAGATAACCGGAGTATAAGAGCACATTCATCGGCATATAAAATACAAGATAACACAAAATAACACCGAAAATATTGTCAATTCTCATCTGTGCTGTCTGCTTCACAAGTGGCATCATCAAAATTGCAAATGGAACAAACATACCGCTTACAATATAAAGATAGGCTACTTTGTAAAATTTACTGGTACTTTTACTTCTTCCGATCACATAACCGATCATAGAATGAATCAGAATGGAAAGAACTACCGTTACAATCGTTATCAGCACACTGTTGCCCAGTGAATGCCAGAAATCTGTTACACGCATTGCTTCTGCAAAGTTAGAAAAGCTCCAGCTTTTTGGCAGTGATAAGATTCCGGAAATACTGTTTGTCATTTCCGACGGTTTCTTAAATGCAATCACAACTGTAAGATAAAGAGGAAAAATAACGGTTACAAGACCCAGAATCAATAAAATTGTGATTGGCCAGTTTACTCTTTCTTTCACCTTTACTTTCATTATAACTGTTCCTCCTTATTTCCCAAAAAGTTCATCTGTAATACAGAGATCACAACGATCACTACAAAGAACACAACTGCATTGGCACTCTGGAACCCAAACTGTCCTCCGGCCATACCATTGTTATAAATCAAAAATGAAATTGATTCTGTACTCTGCGCCGGACCTCCTTTGGTAAGAGCCATGATCTGATCAAATACCATCAGAAAATTCTTCATACAAAGTACCATATTGATGGTAAAGAATGGAAGGATCAGTGGAAATGTCAGATTCTTGAATTTTTTCCATCCGGTCGCTCCATCAAGAGAACCTGCTTCGTATACATCCTCCGGTACCGTCTGAAGTCCGGAAATATAAATAATCGTATTCATTGCAACAGACTGCCATGCACATACAATTACGATCGCAACCCATGCCCATTTTGAGCTTGCCAGGATACTGTCACCTTTTCCGCCCATCATTTTTACAACTGCCGGAAGAATATAAGTGAAAAAGTAATTGAAAATATAGCCCACAAGTGCTCCTAAAATATTTGGAACGAAATACATTCCTCTGAGTGCACTTTTAAATTTAATTTTACTGTTTAATCCAAGAGCTAAAACAAGACTTAACACATTTACAACTATTGTTGCAACAATTGCAAGCTTGAATGTAAACAGGTAGGATTTCCCGACTCTTGCATCAGTAAATAAGTCTGTATAATTCCGAATACCTACCCAGTCAAACTCGCCATATCCTCGAAAATTTGTAAAACTATAAATAACACCTTTAATAAGTGGCAGCGTATTAAAGCAGAAAAACAACGCAAGTATCGGTATCGTAATCAGTAAAAATGTCCGCTCTCTGCCATTCATCCTTTTCAATTTATTCATGATCTGTATCCCTCCTACTTGCCTGCTTCATAATCTTCCATCATACGAATGATATCCCTGTTATATCTGATCCAGTCTTTGTCAAACTTTTTCAGGAATGCGTCAACATCCTGGTTTATGAGAAATGTCTGGATTTGTGCATCGACTGCCATTTCTGACGGATAATAGTGGTCCTGGTAATCCGCCATACGGTTATCCTGAATATATGGTTTCATATCTTCCAGCTCCGGAGCCAGTGCAAAATCTTCATCTTTACAAGGCACTGCATTCTGCGCATCTAAGTATGCCTGGATATTTTCATGATCCATCAGAAAATCAAGGACTTCATATGCCGCTTCTTTATTTTCACATGCATCCATCACGCAGAACTGAAGGTCTACTCCTGAATTTAATACATTGTCCTCTTCAGAATCATTAGCCGGCATAACAAAAGATCCGATATTCATATCCGGATTTACAGATTTGATCTGCGGAATTGCATAGCTTCCGATTGTATACATCGCTGATTCACCATTTGCAAATGCAGTACATGCATCGTTGTATCCGTATCCAAACGGTCCATCTTCACCATAATTTAACAATTCAAGCATTTTTTCTGCCACTTGCGGATATTCTTTGGAGAAGGTTGTTTCTCCCTTATTCACCTGCTGACAAACATCGGATGGTGCAAGTCCGACTGCAAGTGCATTCCAAGGTGCAAGGCAGGTCCAGGTATCTTTATATCCAAAATAAAGTGGCTGGATTCCTTCATTCTGAATCTCCTCGCAAAGAGAAATAAATTCATCCCAGGTCTGCGGAATCTCCCATCCATGTTCCGCAAACATATCTTTGTTATAGAGCACTCCTGCCGCATTTGCCACATACGGAAGCCCATATGTTCCTTCTGTCGGAACAAACTCCAATCCTTCAATAATATCCAGATAAGCAGGTTTTACCTCACTAAGTCCTTCATAATCTGAAAGGTCAGCCAGTATTCCTGAATCAACAAAATACGAATAATTGATATCTCCTCCGATTCCGATAATATCCGGATAATCTTCTCTGATAAAACGTGTTTTCAAAATTGTTGTCGCATCATTTGGGGAAGATATTTTTAAATGGATATCATCATGTGTCTCATTAAATTCTTTTTCGAGCTGTTCAAATATATCTACCGCCTCTGGTTTATACTGAACAAGTTCGATTTCCACTTTTCCGCTTTTTGGATTTTGCTGACATCCCTGTAATACAGCTGATGCCATCAGAATACAGGACATTCCCAAAACAATTGCTGCTCTTTTCCTTCTCATTTTTTCTCCTTCCTCACAGGTATATTTTCACTTTGCTACTCCTCGATATATCAAGTACTTTGTTTATATTTGCATTATAACATACCATTATGCGTTCAAGAATAGCATTGTATTTGATGTTTTATTCCAAAATGCTATTTTTTTCTATTTTTTTGTAAACGAACTAGCATTTTGGTATATTTCGGTTGCAATCCATTTTCAGATTAAGTAAAATATAGATATATTCACTGAATTACCAGCTATTGAACACAACTTTAACAAAACACAACTAAATGAAAGGAATCTGTATGAAAGAGCTCATGTTTTCTGTATTTCCAAGCGAAAACTTTGTTGACCTTGGATTATATCAATTCGGTTACGAACAATGTAAACCTGCACATAGTTTTGGTCCTGCCGTCCGTAATCATTTTCTTTTTCACTACATTATCTCCGGCACCGGAATTTTAATGGCAAATGATTCTCACGGTGTAACACAGACCTATCACGTAAAAAGTGGCCAGGGCTTTATGATTTTCCCCGGTCAGATCAATACTTATATCTCTGATGAAAAACTCCCATGGGAATATACATGGATTGAATTTGACGGACTACGTGCAAAGGAAACCATTGAACTTTCCGGACTTAGTTTGGATAATCCGATTTATAAAGCTACTTCTAAGGATCTGCGTGAAATACTGAAAGAAGAACTTCTCTATATTGCAAGTCACGGAGACGCTACACCATTTCACCTGATCGGGCATCTCTATCTTGCAATTGATGCTCTTATTCGTTCTACTTCCATCATGCAGACATCGAAAATCAGCCGTCTTCAGGATTTTTATATCCATGAAGCCCTATCTTATATAGAGCAGAATTTCCAAAACGATATTTCTGTCGAAAACATCGCTGCTGTATGCGGATTAAACCGCAGTTATTTCGGAAAAATTTTCAAAGACGGAATTGGAAAATCTCCTCAGGAATTTTTGTTGAATTATAGAATGATTAAAGCTGCTGAATTATTAAAACTGACAAAGCTTTCCATTAAAGATGTAGGTAATGCAGTCGGTTATCCCAACCAATTACATTTTTCCAGAGCATTTAAAAATATTTATGGAATATCGCCAAGAGACTGGCGTAATCAGAACAGACTTAAACAATAATAGAAAAAGAATGCTGCAGTTCAGACTGTGCATTCTATTTTTATTATTTAATATGTAATAATAAAGAATGTGCCTGGGCTCGTAGTGCCTTTTATTTAACAGGAAGTTCCTACGGATTTTGCTATGCAATAAAAAAACTGCAAACCCTTACGGTCTACAGCTCCCTTACTTTCTACATGTACCTTCAAAACCACATACAAATTTAAATCTTTACTCCATCCATTCTTCCTTACCCTGTCCTACCTTCTTGGTTATGCCCTCGACCGATTAGTAACAGTCAGCTCCATGCATTACTGCACTTCCACCTCTGCCCTATCT
>OLOT01001941.1_pt1 | contig 11230 bp, 8 predicted proteins | sample 1671991 | NCBI WGS metagenome assembly OLOT01 (sample SAMEA3136634, study PRJEB25190) | human gut metagenome | biome: human gut; feature: human-associated habitat; material: faeces | place: Austria | collected 2013
CAAATGCCTGCAATTATCAAGATACAAACTAAAACTCGCTCAAATTCAGGATAAAAATAAATGTAATTCATTGCTTTTCACCACCCTTAAGCAAGAGCCAAATGCCAAGGTTATCGTCATCATTTTGCTCGATGATTTTACCACCCGATTTTTCAAGTGAAATCATAAATTTTTTGTCAAAAATATTACTGTTGATTTTCGTTGAGCTAATCACCTTTATAGAAATTTCCTTATCGGATATTTCTGTGCGAGCAAATATGTATTCGCATTTTGTTTGTGTTGCTTCGTCAAGAATGTTGTACATAAACTCATACATAAGATTTGCGTGTTCAATGTCAAGCTTTTTATTGCCGTTATTGGTGCAGAGCAGCTTTACTTTGGAATATTCTGCAAAGCTTCCGAGTTCGTCTATATACATACTTAGTTCATCAGAGGAAAAATATTTTTCCTCAAGAGCAATAAAAAACATATTACACCTGCGTTTTATGTAGCACAAAAGTAATGCGGCTTTGACAGTAAGCAGGGAATTATTGTTTTGATTTTTCATCTTTTCAGGTAAACGGGAAAGCAACTTGAGTTTATCGGAAATTTCACTCTCAAGACTGTTGCAAATGTCTATTTTTTCCTCGTTTTGTAAGTATTTTCGCCTTGCTTTTTCTTCTTTTCTGATTAAGGCATTGGTTGCTCTTAGCTTTTCTACAGTAGTTTTAGTATTTGAATACATTTTGTTCAGCAGAGAAATATCGTCCTGCCAAACAACATATCCGCCGGAAATTTTCTTGCTGAAAAGCAGTGTGTTCTCATCAAGTTTTATTGGATTTTTACCGTTAATAATGCTGTCTTTTTGTTTATCGGTAAGGCAGTAGTCGAAATTTGCAGTAATTTCTTTTTCAAAATAATTGTTGAGAATTTCCATTTTAAGCGGTGAATTTTTAAAAAGATTTTTGTATTTTGTGTTGGTGGGAATAAGACTGCTGCGCAAGCATACTTCCATAAATGCGAGGATAATAAATGTGATAACTACCGTCATATCACCCTCAAAGGCAAACGGCAGACGCATTACATAGGCAACAGTATATAAAAAAATCAAAAGGAAAAAAGTAACAGGGTAAAAAATATTTAGCTTATTCGGACTTTTTATACTGCGTATTATAAGCCACAACAATACAATGAAAGTTTGTAATCCAATGCACAGCATAGATAAATAATATACAATGCCGTAGGTGTATTCAGAGGAACCGTTTTCAATTCCGTTATAAAACGAAAAAGCAAGCTGATGGTAGTCATTTGTGTATATCAGACATAGTAGAAATAGTTCAACCACTATAAAAGGCAGAATCCGCAGTGGTATGATTTTGTTGCTGCTTGGTTTGTCTGTTACGCTTGTTAAATATAACAGACCTGTTGCTATACCGAATTGAAAAAGATAGTAGCTGTACCAAAGCTGTCTTTCAATCATCGGAGAATTAATTTGCCACTTAATGCACCTCGCTGTAAGCCATAGAATAAGCATTGAACCGATAATAATAAAAGATAATTTAACCCTTTTGTTAATTACTCTCAAGCCAAGCACAGCTATCCACAGCACTGTTAATGTAATGAAAAATACTGCTGACAAAATATGCTCTTGTCCGTCTGCTGTTGAATATCTGCGTTGCTCAAAAACTGTTCTCCTCATCTTTTTAATAACATTTGTTGATTGCTCGTTAAAGTGCCGGTAATCGGTATAAATAACAGCGTTAGAATATTTTTCTTGGGTAGGATACAGGGGAGATGCGTTGTTATATGTTCGCAAGTCATTTTGATTTATATTATTGCAGAGATTGTTTTCAAAACATAGTGGGTATGGTGAAAGTATTCCTTGCACAAAAGAAAGCGTACCATCATTTGGAATAATAATATCTATATTTTTGTTACCTCGTTTTAGTTTAACAGCCTGTGTATCGGTGCAGATCCATATTGGAAGTTCAGTATTGCTGTTGCTGAGTCTGCCGTTTCTTTCCATTTCTTTCAGGTAATTAATGGCATCGTCAAGACGGTAATTTTCTTTTTTAAGCGAATAGCCGATTGATGCGGTAATGTAATTATAATAATCTGAATCTATATAGATTTTTTCTTCAACACCTGCAAGAGAATTAAAGCTGTTTATGTTTTCTTTTACTTTGCCTGTGTCAACTGCTATTACTATCGTTGTGATATAATGTGGATACCAATAATAATGCCCGCCACTATCCATAAGGCTTTTTGCAAGCAGTTCGTCAGCTTGAGCAGCATAACCGTTATTGAGATTATCTACTGCCGAACTTTCGGATATAACTAAATTATATTCATCATTATCGCATTTTAATGCATTAAAGTAATCCTTGTTATTGACTGAAATGGTCTTTATATGGTTCATACAACCGTTAAAAAGAGTACAAAGCAAAATTAAGAGCATAACCAAAATTGAAATTTTAATCTTTTTGTGCATTACTTCACCGCCTTTTAGCTTTAAATTAATTTTATTGTATGCAAATTTTGAAAGTTAAATTATTATGAATATTCTAAAATTGTAACATAAAATTTTGCATAAGACAAATTTTAAAAAATAAAAACCTTAGCAAGCGGTGGCAAAAAACCACCGCCTGTTTATTGTTTATATAAAAATAATTCATATTTTGCTTTGCAATTGCATAATATTGATATGTAAAAGATTTGCGGTAAACAGATGCGAAAAAGTATTAAAAGAATATATCAATTTACCGAATTAAGTAATATAAAATTTGTCAATTTAACGAAATTAGTGTTGAATTATTTTAAATTTATTAAACTTATTGACTTTTTAATATAAAAGTAGTAAACTAATAATCAGTTAGCGAGTGCTAACTTTTTTGTACTGTCAAAGTTAGTTAGCACTAACGTTGTATAGCGAGGATGGTGAGCTTATGCCTTTAACATTTGCCGATCCGGGCGTTGAAAACATTATTAAAAAAATCGGAGGTAACTCTGAGGTTCGTGCACATCTTGAAAACTTGGGTTTTGTTGTTGGCGGCACAGTTACAGTTGTTTCTTCAATGGCGGGTAACCTTATTGTTAATGTAAAAGGAGCACGAGTTGCAATCAGCCGTGAAATGGCAAGCAAAATTATGATTTAATGGAGGTACAATATGAGAACTCTGAGAGAAGCAAAAATCGGAGAAACCGTAAAAGTTGCAAAACTTAACGGTGCGGGCGCTATTAAGCGCAGAATTATGGATATGGGTATTACAAAGGGCGTTGAAATTTATATCCGTAAAGTTGCGCCGCTCGGTGATCCTATTGAAGTTACAGTAAGAGGTTATGAACTTTCTTTGCGTAAAGCCGATGCTGAAATGATTGAACTTGTTTAAGTTAAATACGGGGTTTATCTCCGATATTTTTAAATTTTAAGTTAGTCTAAAATAACTAAATTTATGAGAGGAAGACACTAATGGGTATTAAAATTGCACTTGCAGGTAATCCTAACTGCGGTAAAACAACCCTTTTTAACGCTCTTACAGGTTCAAACCAGTTTGTTGGTAACTGGCCGGGCGTTACCGTTGAGAAGAAAGAGGGTAAGCTCAAAAAGCACAACGATGTTGTAATTATGGACTTGCCGGGTATTTACTCACTTTCTCCTTACACACTTGAAGAAGTAGTTGCTCGTAACTACCTTATCGAGCAAAGACCTGACGCAATCCTTAACATTGTTGACGGTACTAACCTTGAGCGTAACCTTTACCTTACAACACAGCTTACAGAGCTCGGTATCCCGGTTGTTGTTGCCATTAATATGATGGATGTTGTAAAGAAGAGCGGAGATAAGATTGACACTTCGGCACTTGCTAAAGAGCTTGGCTGTAAGGTCGTTGAAATTTCTGCTTTGAAGGGCACAGGTATTATGGAAGCGGCAGAGGCTGCAATTGATGCTGCCGAGAACACCAAAACTGTTCCAATGCACACATTTAACGGTGTTGTTGAGCACGCTATTGCTCATATTGAAGAGGCAGTAGTTCACGAAATGCCCGAAGAACAGCAGAGATGGTACGCTATCAAGGTATTTGAGCGTGATGATAAGGTTATGGCAAAGCTTAACCTTAGCGATGAAATTAAAAAGCATGTTGAAACTGACATTGAAAATGCCGAAAAAGAGCTTGACGATGACAGCGAAAGCATTATTACAAACGAAAGATATATTTACATAGCTACTATTATTAAGACTTGCTATAAAAAGAAGAGCAAGGGCAACCTTTCAACATCAGATAAGATTGATAAGGTTGTTACAAACCGTTGGCTTGGTCTTCCGATTTTTGCCGTAATTATGTTCCTTGTTTACTTCATTTCAATGCAGACTGTAGGTTCAATGGCAACAGACTGGGCAAATGACGGATTGTTCGGTGACGGTTGGCATTTGTTCGGTATAGGTACTTCACAGGCAGAAGAGGCAGAAGAAACTTACGGCGATTCAGATGCAATCATTGAAGCTTTCAATGAAGAATACGGTAATGACGATATTGCAGCTGCAATTGATCTTGAAGATGAAAATTATTCTGAAGCTGCTGCTAAAGCTGCTCTTTCACAGCTCGTTACTTTAACTCCTGCAGACGCAAGCGTTACATATTCTGTAGAAGACGAAGAAACACTTGAAGTAACAGAAACTCCTGATACAACTAAGGCTCAGTTACAGGAAGCTGTTGACAATTATCTTGATACAGATTACAAAGAGGCTTACGGCGCTCCTGACGCAAGCACATACGGTGTTTGGGTTCCCGGTATTCCTGTTCTTATCGGCAACGGACTTGACGCTATTAATTGTGCCGATTGGCTCAACGGTCTTATCCTTGACGGTATCGTAGCCGGTGTAGGCGCAGTTCTCGGCTTCGTTCCACAGATGCTTGTACTTTTCTTACTCCTTGCTTTCCTTGAAAGCTGCGGTTATATGGCTCGTATCGCATTCGTACTTGACCGTGTATTCCGTAAGTTCGGCCTTTCAGGTAAATCATTTATTCCGATGCTTGTCGGTACAGGCTGCGGCGTTCCGGGTATCATGGCTTCTCGTACAATTGAAAACGAGCGTGACCGTCGTATGACAATTATGACAACAACATTTATTCCTTGCGGTGCTAAGATGCCATTTATCGCTATGATCGCAGGTGCTATTTTCGGTGGTTCACCGTGGATTGCTACATCAGCTTACTTCATCGGTATGGCTGCAATTGTAGTTTCGGGTATTATGCTTAAGAAGACAAAGATCTTCTCAGGCGATCCTGCTCCGTTCGTTATGGAACTTCCCGCTTACCATCTCCCGACAGTAAGCAACCTTCTCCGTTCAATGTGGGAGCGTGGCTGGTCATTTATCAAAAAGGCCGGTACAATCATTCTTCTTTCAACAATCATTGTTTGGTTTACAACATACTTCGGATTTGTTGACGGTCAGTTCCAGATGCTTTCAGAGGATCAGATCAGCAATTCAATTCTTGCCGCTATCGGTAACTGCATTGCTTGGATCTTTACTCCGCTTGGTTGGGGCAATTGGCAGGCAGCCGTTGCATCGGTTACAGGTCTTGTTGCTAAAGAGAATATCGTTGGTACAATGGGTATTCTTTATCCGGGCGGATGGTCAGAAATCGGCGGTGCTTTCACAGCAATCAGCGGTTTCTCATTCCTCGTATTCAACCTCCTTTGTGCTCCTTGCTTCGCAGCTATCGGTGCTATGAAGAGAGAAATGAATAATGCTAAGTGGACCTGTTTTGCAGTAGCTTACCAGTGTGTATTTGCTTATGCAATCGCTCTTATGATTAATCAGTTTGGCGGACTCTTTACAGGTAATGTAAATGTTATCGGCCTTATTTTCGCTGTATTGGTACTTGCATTTATGATTTATATGCTCGTAAGACCATACAAAGAGGCTAATACATTAAAAACTTCTGTAAAGGTAAAATAATTTAGATTTTGATAGAGGAGGATGTATATGCTTACTTTTTTACTTGATAATATTGGTACAATAGTTGTTTTGCTTATAGTTGTTGCTGTAGTTGCTGCAATTATTATCAGCCATTTCAGAGCAAAGAAAAAGGGCAAATCTTCTTGTGGCAGCTGTGGCTGCGGATGTGCATCCTGTGCAATGGCAGGTAAATGCCACTCTAACAACCATAAATAATTATTGCTGACAAAAGCGACCGAGCATTTTAAGTGTTCGGTCGCTTGTTTTGTTTTTTGATTATTTTTCAATAGTTGGGGGTAAATTATGGTTTAGCAAATTGCATTATCAAGCAATTTGCTGAATCATAATTAAATATTACAACAAATATTTGGATAACTCCTTATAAATAAAACAAGGCTATCGCATTTTAACCTTGCGATAGCCTTTCTTGTATCATTTGATTTTTAGTTGTTGTTTGAAATATAAATCTGCAATTCGGTTACATCGGAAACAGAAAGTTTACCGTCTTTGTTCATATCAACGCAGTCAAACAGTTGCTTGTTAGTTTCGTCAATAAGCGCAGAACCGTCGGTGTTTTTGTTGCCTGCAATGTGCATTTGCAAGTATGTAACATCATTTACATCTATAATACCGTCTTGGTTAGCGTCGCCTGTGAGAATTTTTTCATCTATTGAAATAAATTCAAAATCATTTTCTTTTGCATAAGTTTCTGCATATGTTCCAATGTAGCCGTTTATAGTTAGTATATTACAATTTTCAAATGAATCACGGGCTATAAAACTAACATCTTTAGGAATAATAATGCTTTTTAAATTAGTGCAATTATAAAAAACTTTATTACCTATAGAAGTTACATCTTGCGGTATAGTGATTTTTTGTAATTTATTACAGCCTGAAAAAACTCCATAACTAATATATTGTAAGTTATCAGGTAGTTTAACATATGTTAAATTAATACAATTTTCAAATACAGACTTTGCTAAACCTTTTGAAAAGCCATTATCTGAAAGTTTATCCGGAAAATTTACTGTTTCTAAACTCTCACAATTACCAAAGGCGAAATCATCAACATATGATAAACTATCCGGAAGATCTATTCTTTTTAATGATAAACAATTTCCAAATGCTCCTACCCAAATTCTTGTCAATGAGTTAGATAGTTTAATGGTTTCTAATGATTGACAATTATAATATGCACCGTCATATATTGATAATATATTGTTTGACATTTCAATATTTTTAATACTTATATTGTTTTCAAATGCACCTTTGCCTATACTCGTAACCTTTTTTCCGTCAATTTCATCAGGAATAGTTACATCACTATCATTACCCACATACTTGGATATTTCAACTGTACCGTCATCAAGTAATGAATACTCATAGTCACCGCTTATAAAATTTTCATCTGAAGACACAGCCGAAGTATTACTTTCAACCTCAGCCGCACTTACAGGCAGTACGGAAAATGCACTTGTCATCATAAGTGCAGACAGTATTACGGCTGTTAATCTTTTAACTTTTTTCATTTTTTATCTCTCCTTGCGTTATTTAATTTATTATTCGCAATTGACACTCACTGAATGTCAATTACAGCTGTATTATAGCATAAAATATTCTTATTGACAAGCACTAAATGTCAAAGGAGTATAAAAAATGTTTAAAAATAAAAATAAAAATATGAATAATGTATACAGAAAGAGGATTGCGGAATTAAGACTTGCATTAAATCCTAAATGCAGTCAAAGACAGCTTGCTGAAAAATTGCAGCTTTTTGCAAGGTATTTGAAATTCAGCCTAATGATATTTTTGCTATGGTATAAAATTAAAAGTCTGATATAAATATTATGATACTTGTATTGGAGTGTTGATATGTTAAGCAAAAGAATTCGTGAATTAAGGTTTTCGCTCGGACTGAATCAGGTGTAATTCGGACAGGCTCTTAATGTAACAAAGCAGACTATCAGTAATTGGGAAAACGACAATATTCAGCCGTCTGTGGAAATGCTTATTAAAATAGTAAATACCTATTCAGTAAGTGCCGATTACTTGCTTGGCATTAACGAGAGGGAAACCGTTGATGTTTCGGGGTTATCTCAAGAGCAGATTGCTCATATACAAATGATAATTGACAATAAATAAACAATTATTCAAGCAAAAAATCAGCCTGATTTCGTATGAAGTCAGGCTGATTTTATATCTGTTAAATTTTAATTCCTATAAATGAAATATGAAATTACTTATTCTCCTCATTATACTTAAGCTGATTGTAAATCATATTGGCACACATATAAACATTGCCGCCGCCCATTGTGAGAATGAGGTCGCCCTCTTTTGCGTTTTTGCATACATAGTCTGTAATTTCTTCAAAAGTGTCAAGGCAAACCGAGTTCGGTACTTTTGCACCGAGGTCGGTTGAGTAAATATTATATGTGTTTGTTTCTCTTACAGGGAGAATTTCCGAAATGATTGCAACATCCGGAATCTTAAGAGCCTCTGCAAAATCATCAAGAAGAAGTGCTGTTCTTGAGAAAGTATGCGGCTGGAAAATCGCCCATACTTTTTTAAAGCCCATATTCATTGCGGCATTGAGTGTTGCGGTAAGCTCTGTCGGGTGGTGAGCAAAATCGTCTGCCACTGTAATTCCCTCGGGTGTACCGAGAATTTCAAAACGGCGGTGAACACCTCCAAATTTGTGGAGATTTTCGGCGATTTCCTTAGGTGTTGCACCAAGGTAATGTGCGGTAGCCGCTGCGGCAAGTGCATTATAAATGTTATGCTTGCCCGGAACAATCAACTTAATATTTGTAAGGAGTTCGCCCTTGTAATAGATGTCAAATTGCTCGTGAACGCCCTTGTCTGCAGAAATATTTTCTGCTCTGTAGTCGCAGTTTTCGCCAAAGCCGTAGGTGATTTTTTCAATGTCAACATCGTTTACTGCATCAAGTGTGTTTTGGTCGTCACCGTTGATTACAAGCAAACCTGTAGTCTGTTTTGCAAATTTATTAAATGACTTTTTAATGTTGTCAAGATTTTTAAAGTAGTCGAGGTGGTCGGCATCAATGTTAAGTATAATAGAAATAAACGGATTAAGCTGTAAGAATGTATCAACATACTCGCAAGCCTCGCAAACGATAATGTCGCTCTGACCTACATAACTGTTGCCGCCGATAAACGGAAGTTTGCCGCCGATAATTGCCGATGGGTCAAAACCGCTGCCGATAAGTACCTGTGAAAGCATGGCTGTGGTTGTGGTCTTGCCGTGAGTACCGGAAACTGCAATACTTCTCTTGTATCTTCTTGTTACGACGCCGAGCATAACGCTTCTTTCAATGCAAGGAATACCCTGTTCAACAGCTGCTTTTCTTTCCGGGTTATCTTCTTTGATAGCGGCAGAATATACAACAAGCTCTGCACCGTCAATGTTCTCTGCACGATGTCCCATATATACGGGAATGCCGTAGCCTTTGATTCTGTCGAGCGTCTCGCCCTCATTCATATCCGAGCCTGAAAGCTGATAGCCCTCGCTGTTTAAAATCTCTGCAAGCGGACACATACCGCTGCCGCCGATGCCGATAAAATGTATCCTTTTTATATTATCAAGTAAAATGTCGTAATTCAAAACACTCATTCTCCATTCACAAAAATTCTATCTTATATTATAAAGCTATAGTCAAAAAAAATAAATACCTTTTTTCAATTTGTAATATATTTTTTCGTATTTTAGTTTTTATATTGCCAATTTATATTAAAAATGTTACAATATAATCGGTGATAATCAGTGAATTTAGTTAAGAATGATATTATAAAATTAAACATAACTTCGGCTACCGCAGAGGGCAGTGGCGTAGGAAAAACAGAGGACGGTATCGCCGTATTTGTTCCGCTTTCCGCAGTAGGCGATGAACTTGAAGTAAGAATATTAAAAACAAAGAAAACTTATGCTTTCGGTAAAATTGAAAATATAATTACTCCGTCTTCCGCAAGAATCGAGGCGGACTGCCCGCAGTTCTCAAAATGCGGTGGTTGTACTTGGCGGCATATTTCTTATGAAGAAGAATTAAAAATAAAATCAATGCGTGTTTACGATGCGGTAACACGAATAGGCGGAATTAAAGATTTTGAGTTTAAAGATATTATCAGCTGCGAAAGACCTGACAGATACAGAAATAAGGCGCAATTTCCTATAGGTAGGGCAAAAGACGGAAGTGCGGTGTTCGGATTTTATTCATTTCATACGCACAGAATTATTCCGTGTGATGACTGTTTATTGCAGCCTGAAGTTTTTAATTCTGTAATAGAAATTACAAAAAGATTTATAGATAAAACAAATGCTGATATTTATGACGAAACAACAGGCAAAGGCAGATTAAGACATTTATATATGCGCCTTGGTGAAATTACTGACGAACTTATGGTTTGTTATGTTGTCAACGGCAACGGCTTAAAACAGGAAGACGAACTTGTCAGAATGTTAAAAGACGGCTTGCCTAACCTAAAAAGCGTAATTATTAATTCTAACAGAGAAAAAACAAATGTGGTTTTAGGCAAGAAAAATCGTGTTGCATACGGCAGTGATCACATTACCGATGTTTTATGCGGACTTAAATTTAAAATATCACCGTTTTCATTCTGGCAGGTAAACCGTGCCCAAGCAGAAAAACTGTACGGTAAAGCAAAAGAATACGCAAACCTGCAAAACGACGAAATTCTGCTTGATTTATACTGCGGAACTGGTACAATAGGACTTACAATGGCTGAAAACTGTAAAACACTTGTCGGTGCGGAAATTGTCGAGGATGCTATAAAGAATGCAAACGAAAACGCAAAAGCAAACGGCATAGAGAACGCAAGATTTATTTGTGCCGATGCATCAAAGGCAGCGGCTCAACTTAAAGCAGAGGGACTTCAACCTGATGTCGTAGTGCTTGACCCGCCAAGAAAAGGCTGCGGCGAAGATGTAATTTTGACCGTAGCACAAATGTCACCGAAACGAGTTGTGTATGTGTCTTGTGATCCCGCAACCCTTGCAAGAGATTTAGAAATTTTCGAGTCAAACGGCTATAAAACCAAAGAAGTAACACCTTGCGATATGTTCCCGAGAACAGCGCATGTTGAGACGGTCGTTCTTTTGTCCCAACTGAAACAAAAGCCGGATGATTACATTAATGTCACGATTGAACTTGATGATGTGGATATAACATCTGCAGAGACTAAGGCAACATATGATGAGATAAAGAAGTATGTGGCTGAACATAATGCCGGCATGAAGGTTTCCAATCTGTATAT
>OLOT01001954.1_pt1 | contig 11144 bp, 9 predicted proteins | sample 1671991 | NCBI WGS metagenome assembly OLOT01 (sample SAMEA3136634, study PRJEB25190) | human gut metagenome | biome: human gut; feature: human-associated habitat; material: faeces | place: Austria | collected 2013
GAGAGCATGTTGACGCCCATGATGAAGTCGCTCATGCAGCGCTGGTTGCCCGAAAGCACCATCCAGCCAATACGATAGCCCGCGATCATGTGCGACTTGGAAAGGCCGCTAAAGGTGACGCAGGGCAGATCGGGAGCGAGCGAGGCAATCGAGACGTGCTCGTAGCCGTCCATGCACAGACGGTCGTAGATCTCATCGGCAAAGATCATGAGCTGGTGCCTGCGCGCAACCTCGACGATGCCCTCGAGCACCTCGCGCGGATAGACAGAGCCCGTGGGGTTGTTGGGGTTGATGATGACGAGGGCCTTGGTCGCGCTTGTGATCTTGGACTCCATATCCTCCAGGTCGGGATACCAATCGGCCTGCTCGTCGCACAGATAGTGCACGGGATGGCCGCCGGCAAGGGTCGCGCACGCCGTCCACAGCGGGTAGTCGGGGCTGGGGATCAGAATCTCGTCGCCATTGTCGAGCAGCGCGTTCATCGAAAGCTGAATGAGCTCGGACACGCCGTTGCCCGTGTAGATGTGCTCCATCTGAACGTTGGGCAGGCCCTTGATCTGCGAGTACTGCATAATCGCCTTGCGTGCAGAGAACAGGCCGCGCGAGTTGGAATAGCCTTCGCAGTCGGGCAGCTGCTGGCGCATGTCCTTGATGACCTCGTCGGGCGTGCGGAAACCGAAGGGCGCCGGGTTGCCGATATTGAGCTTGAGAATACGCTCGCCCTCGTCCTCCATGCGGGCAGCCTCGTCGACGACGGGACCGCGCACGTCATACAGGACGTTATCAAGCTTAGTGGATTTAGAAAAAGTACGCATGGTGGTGCTCCTTGGAATTTGAGCTGAGGGATGGGGTTCGGGCTTGGAAACGTTACGGGGCGATGATGCCTCGCCTTGATCGGCGTCGCCGGCAAGCAGCCAGGTAACATCGACCTCCAAAATGCGGGCGAGTAGCTCTGCCACATCGCGCCGCGGGATCGTCTTGCCGCTCACATATTGGCTCATCTGACTCTTGCCGAGTTTTTTGCCGAGCATCTCCGATGCGCGGATTACGTCCGACTGGCGAACGTCGCGATCGGACATAGTCTGTCGCAGGCGATCGCCAAACGTCTCTTGGGCCACTAGAACCTCCTTGCTGGCAAAGTTCAATTTATAGAACACGAATTGAACCAAGGTTCAATTTAGGCAGCAGTATAACGCGGCACCTCATTCGAAAGTTCAATTTCATAAGAAAATGCACCGGACTCTGAGATTTGCCCAAAGCGGACAATGACGCGCACACGTTTAGAGGTATTCGAGGAAACGAGCGGTAGCAAGCGAAACATCGGCCGTGCGATATATCGCGTTGATCTGCCGATGAGGACGTCCCTCGAGCGGGCGCACGGCGACATCGAACTGACAGCGCCGCAAGATGAGCGCCGGAAGAATGCTCACGCCCAGGCCGTCCTCGACCATAGCCATAATCGCATAGTCATCCCAGGTCGACAGCTTAGAACGCACCGCCAGGCCCGCGCGGCGAAACAGCGGCGTAATCTCGTCGTCGCTACCGCGTTCCAGCAGAATAAACTGCTCGTTTGCCAAATCGGCAAGGGAAACGACCTCCGCGGTGGCAAGCGAGGAGTCCGCTGGCACCACGGCCATCAGCTCGTCTTGCACCAACGGCCGCGACGCCATGCCGGTGCCGCGTGGCTCGCGCGGGATAAAGCCCAGGTCGCAGCGGCCTTCCGCCACCCATTGCTCAATCTCTGAGTAATCACCCATCAGCAGCTCGTAATCGACATCCGGGTGATCGGCGCGAAACCGCGCGATCACCGGCGGCAACACATGGGTCGCCACACTCGAAAACGTACCGATGCAGATCTTGCCGCGCATGAGCCCACGCATCTCATCCACCCGTCGCTGCAAGCGAGTGAATTCCTCGCAGAGCGCCTCGACTGCCGGCATGACCTGCCGCCCGTCGGCAGAAAGCACTACGCCCTCGCGGCTGCGATCAAGCACCTTAAAACCCCAGTCTGCCTCAAGGTCGCCCACCATGCGGCTCACGCCCGACTGCGAATAGCTCAACCGCTCTGCAGCACGCGTAAAGCTGCCGGCACGCACCGTCTCGAGCAGCACTTGCATCTTTTGGATATTGGTCTCCACGGCACGTCTCCACCTTTGCATGAGTTTTTGTCATGTTTGCCATGCATTATATTCGCTTTTCTTCTAAAGCCAGTTCACCCATAGTGAACATGCTCGGATATAGAGGGGATGTCAGCGCATGAACAACGGACTGTTTACGTACTTAGCAGCATTGCTATTGTTTGGCTCCAACGGCATCATCGCCGCCGCCATCGCACTGCCGAGCTCCGATATCGTGCTACTGCGCACGTTTTTGGGCGCCCTCTCGCTTGTCACTATCCTTGCCATCACCCAACGCCATAAACTGCAGGCGCCATCTCGTCCCCGCGAAGCCGCAGCACTCCTTCTCTCGGGAGCCGCGCTGGGCGCCAGCTGGATTTTTCTGTTCCGCGCCTACCAGACGATCGGCGTCGGCGTATCCTCGCTGCTGTACTACTGCGGCCCCATCATCGTCATGGCGCTCTCCCCGCTCATCTTTGGCGAAAAGCTGACCGGCGGCAAAATCGCCGGCTTTATCGCCGTCGCCTGCGGTGCTTTTCTCATTGCGGCACAAGGTCTAGGCGGCAACATGCCCATTGCGGGCATCGTCTGCGGAATCGCCTCGGCATTTTGCTATGCACTGATGGTCATTGCCAGCAAGGGAGCGCCACATATCGAAGGTCTCGAGAATTCCACGCTCCAGGTGAGCGCCGCCTTTGTAACCGCGTTGATCCTTACGCTCTTCACGCAGGGTGCCCCCTCGTTCCTCTCCCCTAGCATTGCCGCCGGCATCGATTGGCGCGCCGTTGCCATGCTCGGCATTGTCAACACCGGCATTGGCTGCCTGCTCTACTTTAGCGCCGTCGCCAAGCTGCCCGTCCAGACCATCGCAGTTGTCGGCTACCTCGAACCGCTTTCGGCCGTCGTGTTCTCGGCCGTCCTTTTGGGCGAAGCCATAACACCGGTCCGTCTGATGGGCGCCGCGCTTATCATCGGCGGCGCGATTTTTTGCGAACTCGCCGGCAAACGCGCAAACGCCAAGGCTGGCATCGCCCAGACAGTACGTGCTTAAAAGCCCCTGCTTTGAAATGCCACCTGCGTATATAAATAATCCCCAGCTGGGGATTATTGTCTAAAATAACCTGATGTGCCAAACTGCTCTTGTATGTATAAAGACGGCATAAAGTTTTTTGTCCTAGACAGATAACCGGATGTCTAAGGGAGTCCACGTGGCACACAACAAACTGGAGGCAAGCCCCCAAGACCAGCGTGGTCAAGGCGGGCATGGAGCCATTCCCCTCTCCGCTGGCATGCTGCTCGTAACGCTCGGCGTCGTATACGGCGACATCGGCACGAGCCCCATGTATACCATGAAATCAATTGTCGCCAACAACGGCGGCATCGGTACCGTCAGCGAGGACATGATCCTGGGCGCGCTTTCGCTCGTCATCTGGACCATGACGCTCGTGACCACGGTCAAGTACGTGGTAATCGCCATGAAGGCCGATAACCACAACGAAGGCGGCATCTTCGCCCTGTTCAGCCTCGTGCGCAAGGTGGCACCATGGCTGATTCTGCCCGCCATGATCGGCGGTGCGGCACTGCTTGCCGACGGCATCCTCACCCCCGCCGTCACGGTCACCACAGCCATCGAGGGTCTGCGCACCATCGAATGGGGCCATGCGCTGCTGGGCGACGGCCAGACCAACGTCATCATTATCACCATCATCATTATCTGCGGCCTGTTTGCCATGCAGCGCGCCGGCACCTCGTCAATCGGCAAGCTCTTCGGTCCGCTCATGACGCTATGGTTCCTGTTCCTGGCGGGCGCCGGCTTGTTCAACATGCTCGGCAACCTGTCCATCCTGCGCGCGCTCAACCCCATCCGCGGCATCATGTTCCTGTTCTCGCCCATCAACCACTCGGGCATCATGGTGCTCGGCTTTGTCTTCCTGTCGACAACCGGTGCCGAGGCGCTCTACTCGGACATGGGCCACGTGGGCAAGGCAAACATCTATGCATCCTGGCCATTTGTTAAGGCGGCCCTTATCCTCAACTATCTGGGTCAAGGCGCTTGGCTGCTCGCCAATAACTCCAACCCGCAGATGCTCGCGATGGATATCGTCAACCCGTTCTATATGATGCTTCCCGAGCCCCTGCGCCCCTTTGCCATCGTGCTTTCGGCCGTGGCGGCCATCATCGCCTCGCAGGCGCTCATCACCGGCTCGTTCTCGCTGGTATCCGAGGCAACGCGCCTCAACCTTATGCCGCACCTGCGTATCCACTACCCCAGCGACACCAAGGGTCAGCTCTATATTCCGCTCGTCAATAACATCATGTGGGTCGGCTGTATCTTCATCGTGCTGCTGTTCCAAAACTCCGAGCGCATGGAGAGTGCCTATGGCCTCGCCATCACCGTGACCATGCTCATGACCACGACGCTTTTGACGAGCTATATCACCGGCATCCTCAAGCACAAGCTGGGCGCCTGCATCTTTGCCCTGCTCTTTGGTGCCATTGAGCTGTGCTTCTTCGCTTCGTGCCTCACCATGTTCTTTGACGGCGGCTACGTCATGATCTTCCTGGCCGCACTGCTGTTTGGCCTTATGTACGTGTGGCGCCGTGGCACCGCCATCGAGCGCACGCAGACGATTCTGTTACCCGTCTCCAAGTACATCGATCAGCTCAACCGTCTGCGCAACGACGAGACCTATCCCGTGCTCGCCGACAACCTGGTGTTTCTCACCAACAGCCCCGATCCGCTCACGCTCGACCGCGACGTGCTCTATTCCATCCTGGATAAACATCCCAAGCGCGCCAAGGCGTATTGGTTCATTAACGTGCATGTCACCGACGAGCCCTATACGCACGAGTATTCCGTCGAGACCTTTGGCACGGACTTCCTCTTCCGCGTTCGCCTGGACCTGGGCTTTAAGGTCAATCAGCGCATCAACGCCTACCTGCGCCAGATCGTTGGCGACCTGATGGCCTCGGGTGAGTTGCCGCCGCAGCACCACACCTACTCCATCTACGAGACACGCGGCAACGTGGGCGACTTCCGTTTTTGCATGCTGCGCAAGATGCTCGCCCCCGAAACGGACATCAACCGCAATGACCACCGCGTCATGGCCATCAAGTACGCCGTCCGCCGCGCCTGCGGAAGCCCGGCACGCTGGTACGGTCTAGAGAACTCGGCCATCATCATCGAGTACGTGCCCCTCTTTGCCCGCATGCGCCCGGCCGTTAAGCTCGTGCGCACCCAGGTGCCGCTCGAGGTTCAGATCGAAGAAGCCGAGGAAATGGAAGTCGATATCTTCTCGGACGACTTGGTCAACGGCAACGAGGCCGGTAGGGACATGAACGTCGATCCCACCGAGCTGCTTGAGAGCGTCGCAGATATGCCCGAACAGTAACAGCTCGACGGCCTCGAGAGTGAACAACTCAACGACGCCAACTTCTAGCGACGTCACAAATCAACGACAGCGGCCCTGCACCTCACGGGAGATGCAGGGCCGCTTTGCATTGCGGTAAAGCTATCGGCTACGAACGGCGCGGCTCGGGAACCACGAGCCTATCGGGGCTCGCGTCCTCGGCATCCATCAGGCTCACGTAGCGAATCGACGGATCCCCATACATCGCGTAGTAATAATTGCCCGTGCGCGCGCTAAAGCATCCGGTGTAGATAGTCTTCTCGAACTTGCCATCGCCCATCCTGGACGCTCCCTCGATCATCACCACGCCCTCGAGCGAGCGGAACATGCGAACGACGTTTTCGGTCTCGCTCTCCTTTTGCGGGTAATTGGCATTGAGGTACGCCGCCTTTACAAAACGGCTCGGCGAATAGCAATCGCCCGGAATGCCGCGCATGCCGGCACCGGCTCCATAGGGCTTAAGCTCGGCGCCACGCCATGTCGCCGTCTGCGGAAAATCGCTTGTGGCGGTGATATAGGTGCGCAGGTTTTCCATGTGCCACGGGAAGGTCGGCTGGTTGGCAAGGGTGTCGACCGGATCGTCGTATACATGCAGGCCGTCAGCCATCATCTCGACCACGATACTGCGCTGGCTGTCGCCGATAATCCAATGGAGCAGCGACACGCCCAGCCCCTCTCCGGCAGATTTGGCGACAATCACCGTGTCGCGCAGCGCGGCCTCGACCTCACCGGCCGTCGAAAACGTCGCTGCCACCCACAAGGGAAACTCATAGGCCGCGATATTGGTCTTGCCGTCGACAGGGCCCTCGGCATACTCGGCATAGCCGGGAAAGTTGAGCCCCGCCACAGCCAGACCCGCATCGTTACCGCAATCGAAAAACATGGGATAGTTCTTGTAATCGATGCACATACCGATCACCGCGTGCGCCGCTATCGCGTCGTCGATAAACGAATACGGAATGTGAAACCCGCGCGGCATCACGCGAACCTGTTGGCCGTAGTCAAAGCTCCAGTCGAGATTGCGGCCCAGATACATGTGGCCAGAATTATCGGTAAATCGAATACTCGTACACATAGCGCCTCCTAGCTTTACGTTCTTGCTAATCTCATTGTCACCAATCAAAGAGGCGCTAAACACAAAAGCCCGGACATGACAACAATGTCACGCCCGGACTATTCAAACAGGATAAACTCAACCAAGTTAACCCCGCAGGTCGTCTAAGGGGTCAAAGTGCCGCAGATTGCCACGAAAGAGGAGCGCCGCGTACTAACGGTACGCAAGCGACGATTGAGCGGCAAGGTGCGGTGCTTTGATCCCCTTAGACCAACTTGCCGAGACAGTGGTCGATCATATGCTGGACCATTTGCGCCTCGAAGCCCACAAAGTCCTGCTTGCGCTCGCGCATCTTGCCGTCGACGATCACGTCATAAGCGACCTTGCACTTGATATAGCGCGTGGACTTGGTGACCTCCTCGTGCGTCAGGCAGCTCTCCTCCATCTTGCTGGCGCCCAGGCCAAACACCAGACGGGGGTTGTAGAGCACGTGGGGCTCGCCGGCATCGTCCAGGTAGACGCAAACCTTCTTGGTGACGCCAATCTGGTTAGCGGCAAGGCAGCCGGCATCGTCGAGCGACTTGATGGTATCGATCAGGTCCTGTGCCACCGACTCGTCCTCGACGGTCGCGACCTCGCAACGCTGGGACAGAATAGCCTCGTCGTGGCAAAGCTCTTTAATCATACGTTCCTCCATAGGGGTCGTTGTAACCGCTTAAGTATACGGTACCCACACATTTTCATGCGAAAAATACCGTCCGTCTGCTACAAAGCGCCGAACATCAACATGCGAGGAACAACAGCGTCGTAAAGGGGCTATAGTGGGTGAGTTCGTGTCAATCGGCCTAAACTCGGGGCCGAACAAGGAAAGGGTATGCATGGACGAACTATTTCACGTCAGTGAGCGCAAGTCCACAATCGGGACCGAACTCCGCGCTGGACTGACAACATTCCTGGCGATGGCCTACATCATCGCCGTCAACCCCGCGGTGCTCTCGGGCGCTGGCATCGATGCGGGAGCGCTCGCCTGCGCCACCTGCCTGGGCGCCGGCATCATGACCATCTGAATGGGCATCTTCGCCAACCGCCCGCTCGCCTGCGCGTCGGGCTTAGGCGTCAACGCGATGATCGCTGGAATCACCACCACCGTCTGCGGCGGTGACTGGCACGTGGCCATGAGCGTCATCTTCCTTGAGGGCGTCGTCATCTTGCTGCTCGTGCTTTGTGGCCTGCGCGAGGCCATCATGGACGCCATCCCGGTTGTCCTGCGTCACGCCATCTCGGTGGGTCTGGGCCTGTTTATCGCCATGATCGGCCTGTGCGATGCCGGCATCATCACCGCTGGCGCCGGTACGCTTGTCGGCCTGGGCGACATCAGCTCCCCCACCTTCATCGTCGGCATCATCTCCATCCTGGTGACAGTCGCCCTCGCCTGCCGCAACGTCCCCGGCTCGCTGCTCATCGGCATCGTCGTCGCCGTCATCGCCGGTATCCCCCTAGGTGTGACCCAGGCTCCGACCGGTATCATCGCCCCGCTCGACTTCTCGAGCATCGGTGGCCCCATCGCCGACGCCGGCGGCGTGCCTGCCATCGTCAAGGTCCTTACCGACCCCGCGCTCCTCGTCATCTCGTTCTCGCTGCTCATGAGTGACTTCTTCGACACCATGGGCACCGCGATGGCCGTGGCCAAGCAGGGCGAGTTCCTCACCGACGACGGCAACGTCGAGAATATCAAGGAGATCCTGATCGTCGACTCCGCCGCCGCTGCTGTGGGCGGTTTCATGGGCGTCTCCTCCATCACCACCTTCGTCGAGTCCACCTCTGGCGCTGCCGACGGTGGCCGCACGGGCCTCACCTCCGTCACCACCGGCGTGCTGTTCATTCTCGCCGCGTTCTTCTCCCCCATCGTCACCATCGTTTCCAGCGCCGCCACCTGCGGTGCCCTGGTCTATGTCGGCTACCTCATGATGAGCGAGGCCTCCGAGATCGACTGGTCCGACGTGTCGCAGGGCTTCCCGGCGTTCATGATTGTCGCCGGCGTGCCCTTCACCTACTCCATCTCTGCCGGCATTGGCCTGGGCTTTATCGCCTACGTGATCGTCGCGCTCTTTAAGGGCGAGGCCTCCAAGATCAAGCCGCTCATGTGGATCGCAGCCCTCGCCTTCCTCGTCTACTTCTTTGTAGCGTAACGGCAAAGCTGCCAAAGCAGAACACCAAAGCGCGGAATCGCATCGAGCGGCTCCGCGCCTTTCTTTTAGCGTCTGCCCCCGTGCCAGCGTGCGACAATTGAGGCTGTCAATGTCACAACACCGAGAGAAGCCTGCCTTGGAAGCGCAAAAGCAGATAACCGTACATTCGGAGCATACGGAAGGCGCGCCCGTCATCTACCTCCCCGTGGTCATGGGCAACGGCAGCGAGGTTTATGACCGCTGCCGAGAGCTCGACTGTCCGCCATTCACCCTCGTCGCCATTGGCGGGCTCGATTGGAATCGCGAGCTGAGTCCCTGGGAATGCGACGGGACCGTACGCGATGCCGAGCCTTTCGGCGGCCAAGCTGCCGGTTTTCTTGATGAGCTGCTGAATCAGATAATCCCCCAGGTGGAGTCGTCGCTTCCTCAGCCGCCCACCTGGCGCGGCATTGCCGGCTACTCGCTCGCGGGCCTCTTTTCGCTTTGGGCCCTCTGGCAAACCGATGTCTTTGGCCGCGCGGCGAGCGCATCGGGGTCGCTATGGTTTCCCGACTTTGTCGATTGCGCCAGCACGGCGCCATTTGCCGGCAGTCCGCAAGCTGTCTATCTTTCGCTCGGCAAAAAGGAAACCAAGACGCCCAACCGCATGATGCGGCATGTACTCGACGACACACGCGCGATGGAAGCGTTGCTCGTCGAGCGCGGCATTCCAACAACGCTGGAGCTCAACCCCGGCAATCATTTTGCCCAAACTGACCTGCGCATGGCGCGCGGCATCCACTGGATACTGACACATTAAAAATGGTGCCCACGCGTATATACGCATGGGCACCATATCTTGTTTTAGCTGAACGCAGCTGCTACTCAGCAGCCTCCTCAAGCTCGGAGACATCAAACTCAAAGTCGTTACCCGGCAGGATGGCGTTGAGCACAATGCCCACCAGTGAGCCCACGGCAATGCCGGACAGTGAAATGGTCACGCCGCCCAGCTCCAACACGATGGCGCCGGCGGCGCTGTACGCGATGCCGAGCGAAAGCACGAGCACCAGCGCGGCAACCAGCACGTTGCGGTTGTTCTGGAAATCGACCTGGTTCTCGATGAGATTGCGGACGCCCACAGCGCTGATCATGCCGTAGAGCACGAGCGACACACCGCCGATAACGCATGCCGGCATGGCGGCGATGACCGCGGCGAACTTGGGGCAGAACGAAAGCACGATGGCGCAACACGCGGCAATTCGAATTACGCGCGGGTCGAACACGCGCGTCAGGGCGAGCACGCCGGTGTTCTCACCATACGTAGTGTTGGCCGGAGCGCCAAAGAGCGAAGCCAGAATCGTGGCAAGGCCGTCGCCGAGCAGCGTGCGATGCAGACCGGGATCGGCAATGTAGTTGCGCTCGCAAGTCGAACCGATAGCAGAGATATCGCCGATATGCTCGATCATGGTCGCGAAGGCCAGCGGCATGATGGTGATGATGGCCGTCGTGGCAAGACCGCTATCGAACTGCGGCCCAAAGAGCGCAAACACGGTGTTGTCCCACACGACGGGCAAGCCAACCCAGGGAGCGGCTGCGACGCCCGAAAAATCGACCTCGCCCAGCGCAGTCGCAACGGCATAGCTCACCACAACGCCCAGCAGAATCGGCACAATCTTAACCATGCCACGGCCCCAGATGTTGCAGATGATGATCACGGCCACGGCGATAACGGCGACAAGCCAGTTGGTCTGGCAGTTGGCGATGGCAGAGCTCGCCAGAATCAAGCCGATGGAAATGACGATGGGGCCAGTCACCACCGGCGGAAAGAAACGCATGACGCGCTTGGCGCCAAACGCGCGGAAGAGCGCCGCCAGCACCGGATAGAGCAGGCCGGCGCAAGCTACGCCCAAGCAAGCGTAGGGCAAAAGCTCCGTCTCGCCGTTGGGGGCGATGGCCGCGTAGCCGGCGATAAAGGCAAACGACGAGCCCAGAAAGGCCGGCACCTTGCCGCGCGACAGGAAGTGGAACAGCAGCGTGCCCAAGCCGGCAAACAAAAGCGTTGCCGATACCGAGAGGCCGGTGAGCACGGGCACCAGCACGGTGGCGCCAAACATGGCAAACAGGTGCTGTAGGCCGAGCAGGAACATGCACGGGCGGCCGAGCGACGATGCGTCGTAGATGGCATCGCTGAGGGCGGGCGTCGAGGACTGGGACATGGATGTCCTTTCGAATGGAAGGGCGATCAGGCATATCGGATAACCTGCCCGAACGATACGATCCGAACCATTGTACGCGATACACTATGCCTCGCACGCGCCGCCACCTGCAAACACTAGCGCTATTTCCAAACGCGCTCGGCAATGCGCTTGACCAGCGCGATCTTTGCCCATTGCTC
>OLOT01001956.1_pt1 | contig 11140 bp, 10 predicted proteins | sample 1671991 | NCBI WGS metagenome assembly OLOT01 (sample SAMEA3136634, study PRJEB25190) | human gut metagenome | biome: human gut; feature: human-associated habitat; material: faeces | place: Austria | collected 2013
AAGAGCCTGCGCCCCCTGCCCGAGAAGTTCCACGGCCTGACCGATACCGAGATGCGTTACCGTCAGCGCTATGTGGACCTGATCGCAAACCCGGAGGTGAAGGACACCTTCATCAAGCGCAGCCGCATCCTGAAGGAGATCCGCGCTTATCTGGACGAGAAGGGCTTTTTGGAGGTAGATACCCCCATCCTGACTCCGTTCGAGATCGGTGCTTCCGCACGCCCCTTCTACACCCACCACAACACCCTGAACATGGACATGGTGCTGCGCATTGAGACCGAGCTGTACCTCAAGCGCCTGATCGTGGGCGGCATGGATCGCGTGTACGAGGTGGGCCGTATCTTCCGCAACGAGGGCATGGACCCCAAGCACAACCCGGAGTTCACCACCATTGAGCTGTATCAGGCTTTTACCGATTTCCACGGCATGATGGATCTGGTGGAGGAGCTGTACAAGCGCCTTGCCCTCAAGATCTGCGGCAGTCTGGTCATCCCGTATCAGGGCAAGCAGATCGACATGAGCCACTGGGAGCGCCTGACCATGGTGGAAGCCGTGAAGAAGTATTCCGGCGTAGACTTCAACGACTGGCAGACCGATGCAGATGCCATCGCCGCCGCCAAGGCACACAACGTGGAGCTGCCCGAAGTGCCCACCAAGGGCGCCATTCTGGCCGAGTTCTTCGATGCCTTTGTGGAGGACAAGCTGATCCAGCCCACCTTCATCTACGATTATCCTGTGGAGATCAGCCCGCTGGCCAAGCGCAAGCCGGATGACCCCGCTTTCACTGAGCGTTTTGAGTATTTCATCGACTGCACCGAGTACGGCAACGCTTTCAGCGAGCTGAACGATCCTATCGACCAGAAGGGCCGCTTCGAGCGTCAGGTGGCCGAGCGCAAGGCGCTGGAGCCCGAGTGCAAGGCACAGGTGGACTACGACTACGTCAACGCACTGGAGTACGGCCTGCCCCCCACGGGCGGTCTGGGCTTCGGCGTGGATCGTCTGGTGATGCTGCTTACTGATAGTGCATCTATCCGTGACGTGCTGCTGTTCCCCACGATGAAGCCGATTGACCAGTAAATTTCCAATTTAAGCGAAACAAAGCCTGAAACTTCTTGATGTACCGAGAAGTTTCAGGCTTTTTCTTTTGATGGATTTCCAGCGAAAACTACGCCATACGCCAATTTTACGCCAAACGATGCAGGATTTTGTGCAGAGCAAAAAGAGCGTTGTTCTAGTTTTGGTGTAAAAATCGGGCGTGTGGTGGGCGGGTATAGACTTATAAAGGGCTGCATCAAAAAGTGGGTTCATGGATCTGCAAACGGACAGCTGGAACTTTCCACCGCAGAAGAAGTAAATGGGAAGAATATGGAGAAGAGCACAATGGAAAAGTTGAAAATCAGATTCCATCATGAAACTAATGATCTGGACTATGTCCCTGTTGGTGATTATTATCTTCCCGACCTGACTTTAGATGAACAGTTATCTGCTCACTGTTGACGAACAAGTGCACGAGCAGTTAAATCTTCTCATTCAGCAGATGTCAAATGCTGAAGGCGTGATTGAAGAATTGAAAGCTGCCAACCAGATGGAATGGGTACAGAGAATGAACGATATTCAAAATCGAGCAAAAGAAATGGTCTTTTTCGATTGATTGAGTCAAGTTATCAATAAAGAAACAGCACGCCAGGGCTTTTAGTTCTGGCGTGCTGTTTCTTTACTGGGTATTTTGTCTAAATTTCTATTGCTACACATAATGTATAGTTGTATAATAGACAAAAGTGTGCTCCCCTAATAAAAAATGAAAGGCGGAACTGAGATGGCAAAAACAGCACAGGGATTTCCTACAAAAGAGTTTTTTGTGGGAATGCTTACTCGTGATATTGAGTTAAATGATGCTATTCTTGATTTGCTGGATAATTGTCTGGATGGTGTGGTACGTCAGAAAAAAGGCTTGACAACACGTGATACACCAGACTTTTATAATGGTTTCTACTCTAAAATCACAATAACCGATACCTCTTTCACCATAGAAGATAATTGTGGTGGCATCCCGATGGAAGTGGCTGAAAAATACGCGTTTCGTATGGGACGCTCTGCAGAAAAGTCTGATGATGAACTTCCAACAGTTGGTATCTACGGAATCGGTATGAAACGTGCTATTTTTAAAATCGGCAGGTCTGCTGTCGTAACTACGCGGAATGATGGCTGCCTCTATACTGTAACTATCCCTGAAGACTGGTCTTCGTCTGAAGACGATTGGAACTTCCCGATTGAAGAATTACACGATGACAATGTTCTTCCCACTGGAGGGACAAGCATTGAAATTAAAAATATCAACAATGGAATCGCTGAGCTTTGGAACAACGCTGATAAGCTTGGTATGTACATTAACAAGCTTATAAAGGCAATCGAGCAAAGTTACAGTTTTATTATTCAAAAGGGTTTTGAAATAAGTATCAATGGTAGAAAAGTAACTCCACTCCCTATTGAACTTCTTGTTACAAAAGAAGATGCTGGAATAAAGCCATTCATCTATACGCAGAATTTTGATGACGTAAGTGTAAAGCTTGTAATCGGATTTTATGCTCCACCTCCCTCTCCGGAAGATATCGATGATGAAAACGACTTAAAGCGTTCGACAGCAGATGCCGGATGGACGGTCGTATGCAATGATCGTGTGGTGCTATACAATGACAAGTCTCATCTTACTGGTTGGGGAGAAGCAGGCGTGCCGCAGTATCATACACAGTTCATAGGAATTCGTGGCATTGTAATCTTCGAAAGCAACAACCCGAAAAAGCTTCCCATGACAACAACCAAACGCGGTGTAGATACTTCATCATATATTTATGCTGCCGTTAAAAATCGAATGCGCCAAGGTCTAAAAATGTTTACAGATTATACAAACCGCTGGAAAGGGCAAAATGAAACAGAACGTTTGTATTCTACTGCTGCAAAACGAACCTCTGTCGGCGATTTGCTCGTTCCTGCCAGTGAACTGGAGAAAAACAATCATATCAAGTTGCGTCAAAATAAGGGTGGACTTGTTTATAGTCCGGATTTGCCAGAACCTCCAAATGACAAGCCCTATAAAGTCATTCGATACACTAAAGCATTGGATGAAATTGAAGACATCATTGAATATGTATACAATGATCGGTCTTTTTCCATTTCCCCCTCAGACGTTGGAAAAAAGTGTTTTGAAATGATTCTGGACGAAGCCAGAAAAAAAGAAGGTAATTAATATGGCCAGCCAACCATTTTATCATCTTCGGCCAAATAAAAGTATTGATCGTAATCTATTTGTGCAAACACTGATAGGCTTGACATCGGTATTTCCTGTTGCTGATTATTGGTATACAGGATTCGGATCATATATGTTTGATGATTTTAAAATATTACATGAACGCTTAAATATTTCCAAAATGATCTCACTTGAAGCCGATCCACAGGTGTTTTCTCGCGCAAAGTTCAATTTGCCGTACAATTGTATAGATGTAAAAAATATGGACAGCACTGCGTATCTGACAAGATTTATGCCCAACGATACCGACCATAATATTTTCTGGCTTGATTTTGTTTCACCATCAGGACTGGGTGCCCAATTAGCTGATTATACAACACTGCTGGAGCGATTGAATCCAGGAGATATCGTTAGAATCACATTAAACGCTAACCCGGATTCTCTTGGGAAGAAATCAGAAAATCCGGATAGTATTCGGGCAGCGCGATTAGAAACATTGAGAAGCAGAGTCAAGGATGCATACCTTCCTCCAGAACTCACAGCAGAGTGTCTTACGCGGCACAACTATCCAATAACGTTGCTGAAAATTTTAAAGGCAGCAACGTTGCTAAGCTTTGAATACAGTGCGAACTTCTTATTTCCACTTTTTTCAACAGTCTATGCAGACGGACAGCAAATGCTTACATTTACCGGCATCATTTTAAATGACCCCAGTTTGGAATCAAGAATCAGAGATTCGCTAAAGGCATACCCGCATAATACTTTTTCTTGGGATACTGAACCCAGTAGAATTGAAATCCCTGCTCTCTCGGTTCAGGAAATTTCAGAATTAAATAAGCGTTTGCCAATCACCGATCAGCAAACGCTTATGACAGATTTTCCATTTATCTTTGATGATAAGCACTTGGATGCCGTGAACAGTTACATTGCATACTACAAATACTATCCCAATTATCATTTGGTCAGCTTTTGAAAGATCACACTCAAAACCTGTTCAGCAACAATCGGAGAAACGCTGTTGCCAATTTGCCTGAAACTGTGCCATATCGTATCTGGCAGGCAAAACCAGTCCGGAAATCCTTGAAGTCTGGCCGCTTCTCGCGGCATAATAACACGAGCTTCTTTATAATGGATAGGCCGTACAGCTTGATAGCTTCCTTTTTCCGGTCCGGTACCTGCACGTAACGTTGGGCAAAATCCATCTGGATTTAAGCGCGTTGACTTTGAAATTTCATCTTTTTGGCCATAGGCCAAATTGGCATAACGTTGCGCTACCTTATCTGTATGTACTGTCGGAAGAAAGCCGTTTACTTCATGCCTTTCCATAAAGCCTTTAATATAATCAGGATCGCCAACTAATGGAGGGCGTCTTGAAACTGTATGTTCGTAAAAGAACTTCGTTTGAGAATGTTGGTGATTCGTATCAAAATAACTCGATTCCAGTATACCAAATCCGGTTTCACCATTCACTTGTTCTTTTTCGGGAAGCCCTTCAAACGCTTGGCGCACGGTCGTCATTGCGTCAGGAAAGACCTTTTTCTGTTCGATGTCTTCCTTTGTAATGGGCTTTACTTTGCCAGGGAGAAAGCCAATAAAGAAAATACGTGTACGAGTTGTAGGCGCACCATATTCGTTTGCCGCAACTTTTATGGGGAACATGCTATATTGTGAAACATGCTGGAAAGCCTTTGCTCGAATTTCATCATATTTGGGATTCATAATCCCAGGCACATTCTCTGCCAGAAAGAAAGAAGGCTGGATATCTTCAACAAGTTCAAAGAATTTAATGAAAAGGCAATTTCGTGAATCATCAACATTTCCCTGACCAATGCTGCTGAAACCTTGGCAGGGTGGGCCTCCAATAATTCCATCAGGCTTTTTGTCTTTTATCTTTACTATCTCCAGCAAAGATGAACCGGTTAATTCCATAATATCCTTACGGATATGTATGGTATTAGGAAAGTTTTTAGAATGTGTTTCAATCGCGTGTGGTTCAAGTTCAACAGCAGCGGTAACCGTAAAGCCGGCTCTTGCAGCACCTAAGCTTAACCCACCCGCTCCAGCGTAAAGATCGATTACGTTTGGCATTATTCCATTTCCTCTCCCTGACATAAAAAACCATTATATATAATACACCTTTTTTGAGAAAAAGGCAAGCAAAACAACAATTTCTTGTTGCGATAAGATTGAACCGGTGATATACTGGGAAAATAACGGTACAAAAATTTTCCCAGAGAGGATGCATACAATGTCCAAGCAGCTTCATATCCGACTTGAAGATAATGTTTTCGATGAATTATCTGATTACGCTAATGAAAACGGGCAATCCGTGCAAAACTGTGTATCAGGAGTTTTAATTAGAATGTTGAGTCAGCAGAAGTCTCAAAAAAAGGTGGATGCCTCTTTCACGTTTATTGACTTGTTTGCTGGTATTGGCGGAATGCGAATTGCATTCGATCACGCTGGTGGTCACTGCGTGTATTCCAGCGAATGGAACAAATACAGCCAACAGACTTACTTGGCTAATTTTGGCGAACAGCCAGAAGGCGATATTACTCAGGTAGATGCAAACTCTATTCCAGATCATGACATCTTGGTAGCCGGTTTTCCCTGTCAGCCTTTCTCCATTGCGGGTGTCTCTAAAAAGCAGAGCCTTGGCAGAGCGACCGGCTTTGAAGATAAAACGCAGGGAACATTATTTTTTGATGTGTGTCGAATTCTAAAAGCAAAGCGGCCAAAGGCCTTTATGCTTGAAAACGTTAAAAATCTGTGCAGCCATGATAAGGGCCGTACCTTTAAGATTATTCGTGAAGCCCTTGAAGAACTTGATTATGAAGTCTTTTTTGAGATACTCGATGGGAAGAATTTTGTACCGCAGCACAGAGAGCGTATTCTGATTGTTGGATTTGATAGAAAACGCTATGGCCATGGTTACAATTATAAATTCCGATTTGATATTACGCCCAAAACACCGAAGCCGGTTATTCGGGATATTCTGGAAACAAATGTCGATACCAAATATACGCTATCCGACAAGTTGTGGGCATATCTTCAAAACTATGCCGCAAAGCACAAGGCCGCTGGAAATGGATTTGGATATGGCATTGCCCCATTAGATGGTGTATCTCGTACGTTAAGCGCACGATATTATAAGGATGGTTCGGAAATCCTGATTGAACAATCCGGAAAAAACCCGCGGCGTCTAACTCCACGTGAATGTGCGCGACTTCAAGGATTTCCTGACAGTTTCAAAATTCCGGTTTCGGATACCCAAGCTTACCGTCAATTCGGTAATTCAGTTGTTGTTCCCCTTATGGAAAATGTTGCCACACTTATTGTAAAAGAGATTGAACGGCTGGATAATGAAAGCAGCCAGTCGAGGGATGAAATGATTATTTCTGAGGTTGGTTGAATGGAAAATATTGCACTTTATGCGATATCCGCGGCATTAAATGGTCAAAAGGTGTTTTGCAAATTCCTAGCAGCGAATGATACCGGATTGACCGGTGGTCATCAGGAAGGAATTTATATTGCAAAACCAGCCATTCCCATTCTATTTGAAACTCCGGGTGAGCGTGGACAGAATAAGGATCGGTGGGTTGAAATAAAATGGCAGGGTGATTTTATAAGGAGAAGCCGTTTTATTTACTACGGACAGGGATCACGAAACGAATATCGTATCACAAATTTTGGCAAAGGGTTTCCTTTTTTGCGTCCCGAATATACTGGTGCATTATTCGTTCTGGTTATGGATAGCGAAGAATACTATCAGGGATTTGTTCTTAACACAGAAGATGATATTAATCAGTTTCTGGATGCATTTGGTGTCAGTCCAACAGAGACAAATCGATTGATTCAAATTCGTGAAGCAGACCTTGAACTTCGCGAAAAAACAGCAATAGAAGAGTTTATTTCTGGATTGACGGTAGATTTTCCTGCATCCGAAGAAATGTCCGCAGCTGCGCGGCGAATCCAGAATGCTGTGTATGATCATGAAAACTTTATTATAGATAACCCTGATCGCAAATTGCTTGATTGGACTGATGCGGAATTCAAACTGTTTCGTGCTTTGGAATATGCACGATATGGTGATATGATAACTCATGGCTTTCCATCGGTTGAGGACTTTATAAATACAGCCAATATTGTACTGAATCGAAGAAAAAGCCGCGCTGGAAAAAGTCTTGAACACCACCTTGCTGCGATTTTTGATGGCAATGGGGTCCGTTATAAGGCTCAAGCAATCACTGAGGGCAATAAGAAACCTGATTTTATTTTTCCCTCACAGGATGCGTATCATGATGCAGCGTATTCAACTGACCGATTGGTTTCTCTTGCAGCGAAAACAACCTGCAAGGATCGTTGGCGACAAATTTTAAATGAGGCTGATCGACTTCGTGATCGGCCAAAGTATCTTTGTACCTTGCAGCAGGGGATTTCTGCTGCACAGATGGACGAGATGCAGGCTGAAAATGTCATTTTAGTTGTTCCAAAACCATATATTCAGGCATATCCTGCTGATAGGCGTGAACGAATCTGGACACTGGGTCATTTTGTCACGTATGTGAAAGAAGTTGAAAATCTATAATGGCTGATATCGTTTCAAAGAAAAAACGCAGTGAAAATATGTCAGCTATTAAAAGCAAGGATACTACTCCGGAGATATATCTTAGAAGGCTGCTTTTCTCAAAAGGGTACCGATATCGTAAGAATGACAATCGTATTACTGGACATCCAGATATTTATCTTCCAAAATACAAGGTCGCAATTTTCGTGAATGGATGCTTCTGGCATAGGCATCAAGGATGTAAATATGCCTATACGCCGAAAAGCCACATTGACTTTTGGACTAATAAATTTAAAACAAATGTAACACGTGACAAAATTGTTTATGAGCAATTAACAAACAGCGGCATCCGAGTTCTCATCGTATGGGAATGCTCCATTCGGCAAATGCGCAAAGATCCTTTAAATGCAATAAATGATTTTAATAAAATCAAAACTTTTTTGGAAAGCCAGCAGAGTTTTGATGAACTTTAAATCATTTGATACGTGTCTACAATCAAAAAACGGTGAAGCGGATTCTATCTGCTTTGCCGTTTTTTATTACAAATCAGTTACAAAGTCGCTTTCAATGCTACGAAATAGCCATTTTCGCGGGCTAGTAAGTAGAGGGGTGTTTTTTAGCTGAAATCACCTGCGAAAATGACAATTTGATTACAAAATCACCTTGAAGGGTGCCAAATGGGCATTTTCGATGGCTAGTATATGGAGGGTTCTTTTTCAGGGCACAAAATTCTGCCAGAAAAATTTTCTCAACACCCCCTATTTCAGAGTACTTTTTCTGTTAATAGTACAGACAGCGTTCTTAAGCGCTGAACTCCGAATCTGTGACTTTTCTGTTAACTTTTGAAAACATGGTTGTATTTTGGGTGTTTCCGTCGGCTATCAATTAGAGGGATAATTTTTTCGGAAGCCCTAAATTTCGAAGATTTTCTATAAAATCTGCACCTTGAAAACAGAATAGTTCAATCGTCCGGTACTTCGCAAAAGGTACTTCTGTAACTCGTAGCCCGGCCATAACGAAGGCGGGGTGGCTGAAATGCCAATGGTGCGGTGCAAGCCCGCCGTCGGACGATTCCCCACTCCTAGGGTGCCGAGGGCGAATATGGGAGACCTTAACATATTTTTCGGGAAGTCAGCATGTTAGCCGGCTTCTCTTACATATCGCTTTTATCCTCAAGCTTTATCTAAGCTTTTTCAAATTATCAGTTTTCACGGCATGATCATCTGCCATATCCAAGGAGGGTCTATGAAGTTTAACGATGCCTATTCCCAGATGTTTCCCGGCTACCCCGATGCCGTCAGCCTTCAGCAGGCTGCGGAGATGCTCGGTCAGACCCTCTTTTCCTTTCCCACGGTTCGTGGCAGGAAGGAGGTGGCGCATGTGCGGAAAAAGGCTTTTCGGCTTTTAGTGTGTGCAGTGATTTTGCTGTACATTTTCTGTATAAAAGCGCATTGACCGCTTGGCTGGATCCCAAACGGTCAATGTCTTAAGATATTCGATTTGTTAAGGGTCTGACTGCGGTAACAGCGTCCCTTTATATTTATATTATAGCATACGCTCCGGCTTTGTCAAGGCGACAGGGCCGGGGCGTTTTATTCAGTCCGGCAATACCGTATTCTGTCGTTTCATGTCGAATTTGTTCATTTTATATAAAATTTCAGAAAGGAGCGCAGTTCAAACCGTACAGCATGCCATTCGACGTTTTTTACAGTAATTTGAAGTATTCTCGCACAATATTGACACGCAGTGTGAAAAACAGGTTAAGCGGTCGTTCAGCCGGAGGGCGGCCGGGGCTTCCTGCGGCGCATTCTCAGATTGCCTTGAATTCTTCCGGTTAGCGGAATCTTAGCGCGAAAAGAGGGATTTTTCGCGTCCGTTTGTGCAACCTGCTGTTCAGCGCCTCGATTTTCGACGCGACAGTAAGATTATGGATAACTCATCGAATTTTTCTTCTTTTTTCCTGTTTTTTCTCATGATATAATGGGAATCAAAGAAGGAAATTTCCTTTCTGCATACCATATTCAAGAGAATTGTTTATCGGAGGTCGTGGTTATGATGTTGATGATGGATGATGAAGTTGTTGTGGAAAAAGCGGAATCTGTCGAAAAAGAACACTCTGCTCTTGCGCGGGAGATTGAATTTCGCTTGACGCCCTATCTTTACCAGCTTGGTATCCCGCCGCACGTTACGGGATACTGCTACCTGCGCAGTGCGGTGGTCGAGTTTTTACTCAATCCGTCGGAGATGCGGGAGATAACCAAAACGATTTACCCGCGGATTGCTCTGGAGCATGGTACGACGGTCAGCGCGGTGGAGCGCGCGATTCGCCATGCAATCGCCGCGGCATGGAACAACGGCGGCCTGCGCGGCATAAAGGGCGACCCGTGCACGGCGCTTCTGACGTTCCGCCGCAAGCCGACAAACAAGGGCTGCATCATCGCGTTTGCGGATATGATCCGGCTCGTATACGGCGCGGCAATCGGTCTTTAAGCGCCGAGAAAGGGAAAATAACGTCCGTTTTACGTCCAGACGGCAGCTTTTCTGCGCAAAAAAGCAGCTGCCGAAAAGCAGCTGCAAAATTAAAACGATGCTGAAGTATAGGGCAAGCGCGAGCAGCGAACGGATTTTACCTGCTGATAAGGCACGGTTTTCGCCGCATTACTGCCCGTTTAGAGCTTGATTTCGTCGCCGAGCTTGCTCCGGACAGCCGCTGCAAGACGGTCGATAAACTGTGTCACTGTCGGCATTTCGCGGAACGTGATGGCATCGGGGCACTCATCGTCTGCGGACATATACCCCTCGTTCCACGCATATCTGACCGCAGCGGCGCAGGCGCGCTCCACAGAGGTAAGCGAGGTGCCGCGCTCGACAGCAATCGTCATGAGCAGGCTAAGGTGGGTCGAATTCTGAATGCCGTCAAGGAGGTACAGGATAACGGCGCGACAAAGGATTTCATAACCGCGCATCTGCGGCGTGATGCCGAGCCGGAACAGATACGGAAGAGTTGCGCAGGCAATTTTCTCCTCGTCAGCCGCGCGGCCGAACAGGATATTCTGATGCAGATAGAGCGCTCCCTGCTCATCCTCCGGCATCCAGAGGTAATCGTACAGATCGTTCATAAAATCGTCCTTATTCATGTTTTCATCCATAATTACACCTCCCGAAAGTGCATAATAATTCATTATTTATATTGTATATTATACCATATTTCCCGTGCCGCGCCACACGGAATATTGCGTTGAAAACAATGAAATTCATGCCGTGTTTTTGGTCGTTTTGGTGAAAAATGATAAAAACCACAGTTTTATGGCGGAATTTTGAATTTACAG
>OLOT01001957.1_pt1 | contig 11137 bp, 10 predicted proteins | sample 1671991 | NCBI WGS metagenome assembly OLOT01 (sample SAMEA3136634, study PRJEB25190) | human gut metagenome | biome: human gut; feature: human-associated habitat; material: faeces | place: Austria | collected 2013
TATGGGCTGCACCTGCAGACCTGTGCAGCAAAAGAGAAATATGAAGAATGGGATTACAAAAGATATAGTACAATATCCAGTCATTATAGATAGTAAAGTATGCTTTGAAAGTTATTGGCTCGTCGACGATACAGAAAAAAATAGAACATTTCTCTTTGATAGTGAAAGGATTATCATAAATGTAGATAAGAACAATAAAATTAAAAATGTTAGATATATTTCATGTCCTAATAATATGACAGATATTATTAAAAATTTAAATTTTATGATACTGCTGATAGAAAATAAGTACTTTGAAGCACAAAATCAAAAATATATTTTGCCGGATAAATGTAAAAGAGATATTTTGAAAAACTTTTATTTTGATAATGCAAAACTGAAATACAATTGCATTTATTGGATGTCAAAAGGTTTGGTTAAAGCGGGATACTATGGAGATATAAATTTTAATGCACTGTCTGCTAATGAAATAGATGGCTTATATTCTTTTTTTGTATATGCAAATACTGATAAAGGGTATCATATTAATTCTCCAGACTTTCCGCAAAAAAAGAAAAATGAAAATGGAATATTTGAATTTGAAATGATTATACGTCCTTTAAAATTTAAGGTTGTTTTAAAAATCTTTGAACAAACGGGATGGTATACTGTAGAAAATATTGAATATATTGGAAAAGTAAAATAAAATCCGCAAAAATTTACGTTGCCTGCAAAATTCCCGCATACTATATATACAATCAAGAAAAACGAGCGAGGCGAGTTTTTCACCTGGTGCAGGGCGAGTTCGCCCTGCCTGGGTGAGGAGCGGCGCCCCTCTATAACAAATAAAAATAATTCAAAAGGAGATTACAAAAATGACTACTCAGAAACAGAATTATGGCGAAAAGGCAAACAAACTTTCATCAGAGCTTTGGGAAATGGCAAACGTATTGCGTGGAAATATTGACTCCAGCAAATTCAAGGATTATATTTTCGGTATCATTTTTTACCGTTTCCTGTCTGAAAAGGTAGAAGCAGAAGCAAGAAATGCTCTGGAAGATGAAGGCTGCACATATGAAGAAGCCTGCAATGGAGCGTTGGAAGAAGTAACCGCTGAAGAAATTTACGACTATATTACCGATAGTCTTGGTTATTACATTAAGCCGGAAAATCTGTTCAGTACAATGATTAAAAAAATCAATAAAGAATGCGGCGATGAAGTGTTTACTGTTGAAGACCTAGAGCTGGCGATTAAAGAACTTCCAAAAAATACGTCAAAAGAATCTGAAAAGGTATTTGATGGACTGTTTGATGATTTGCGCCTGCAGAGTACAGAACTGGGTGCAAGTGTGGCTGATAGAACTGAAATTATCAGTAAGGTGATGCAGCGCGTAAATAATATCGATTTTGATATGGAACATCCGGAATATGACCTGATTGGTACTGTATATATGATTCTGATGGGGCTGTTTGCAAGTGATGCAGGAAAGAAAGGTGGCGAATTTTTCACACCGGTCGGACCGAGCAAATTATGTGTTGAACTGGCTACATATGGACTGACAGAAGCGAAAAATATTGCTGACTGCACATGCGGTTCTGCGTCAATGCTCCTGGAAGCACAAAAACATTTGCCGGATGGCTTCGGCCATATTTACGGACAGGAGAAAAACTCAACTACATACAACCTGGCAAAAATGAATATGATTCTCCACAACGTGGCATGGGATAAGTTTGACCTGTATAACTGCAATACACTGACTAATGATTGTTATAAAGATAAGAACGGTAATGATATTAAAATGACAGTGCAGGTTTGTAATCCTCCATACTCTCAGAAATGGTCTGCGGATAAAAGTTTTGAAGATGACCCGAGATATTCAGGAGCCGGACAACTGGCGCCAAAAAAGTATGCGGATTTCGCTTTCCTGGAACATATGATATATCATATGGATGATGAGGATGGACGTATTGCTGTACTATTGCCGGCTGGGGTATTGTTCAGGGGTGATGCAGAGGACAAAATTAGAAGGTATATCGTAAAAACTATGAACCGAGTGGATGCGGTTGTTATGTTGCCAGCACATCTGTTCCACGGAGTCGGTATCCCGGTTTGTTTGATGATGCTGAAAAGTAACAGAGGAGAGAATGCCGGCAATATCTTATTCATTGACGCTTCAAAAGAATTTGAGGCAGGAAAGAAGCAGAACGTGCTGACAGATGAGAATATTGAAAAGATTGTGGCTGCATATGGCGAAAGAAAAGATATTCCAGGATTTGCAAAGGTTGTCAGCATGGAAGAGATTGAGGAGAATGGGTATAACCTGAATGTTCCGAGATATGTGAATGACGCTGACGAAGAAAAAGAGCCGATGACTGTGGAAGAAGTGATGAAGAAGCTTGGAGAGCTGAAGGCTGATGAGACGGCAGCGGAAGAGAAAATTGTGGGAGTGATGAAAGAGCTTGGCGTAGCGTGAAAAGTTAAATAATTGATGAAAAGAAGAGGTGTCTTATGATATCTCTTCTTTTGTCATATTAAAAACAAAAAAACAAGGAGAAAAAATATGCAAAAACACAATTGGAAAATCAACATTGTCAACGAATGGACAGGAGAGAAACGAAGTCTTAAATATAATGGAACTGTTGACGAAGCAAAAGATTTTTTGCTTAAACTCGCAGAAGAAGACAGTGATAGATATGGAACTGAAGGAGCTTGGTTTTTTCCATATAGTAGGTCGGATATTCGAGAAGAGATTAATCGTGACGGTTCTTTATATGGTCTGTATACATACAATGGATTGTTAAAGGGTAACGTTACATATGAAGCAGTGTTGATTTCCGATATATCTTAAGATATAATTAAATGTATACGAAAAGATAAGAGGAAAAATATATGGAAATCATCAAGAAAGCAAATAGAGTAATATATAAGGTAAGCGGCGAAACAATCAGTATTCCTTCCAGAATGTATCCACTGGAATCTGATTCGTTTCAATGCTTTGATGCAGATAATACAAGCGAAATTGTGGATGAGAGGATTATAGCAATCTTTGATTCAATCAATCCAGAAGTTGGAAGATGTTTTACAAATGCAGAAAACCTTTGCACTGCGTTACAGAAAGAGGGATACCCGGCAGAGCAATATGTAGGGTGGCTGTTTATGGGAAATGAGCTGCCGGTGCATCACAGTTTTGTCGTGCTTGATGGCCATATATTGGATTTGTCAATTTCTCTGAAATCTGAGGATTTTGAAAAGCTGGATTCCATAACAGTAAAATGTAAGACGAAAGATGAGGCACGAGAACGTATCGCAGAATATATACTGCAAAAAGAGCAGTTGCCGAATCATCAGCGCTGTGTTTTTGGCGTGGTTGATGAGGCATATCATTACATCGGAGCCCAAGGGACAAGAGAAGATGGAATAAAAAGAAATAAAGAATTAAGAAAAATATATCCACAGCATCCATGTTTTCAAGATGTGAAAAATGGAATAACGAGAGGGCAGGAAATTTTATTAAGAAAATAAAAAATCCGATATAATAGGGGCAGATATGAAAGATAATCTTAAAATTTGCAGAAAAAATAAGCGTATGACCACCAAGGAAGTTAGCGAAAAAATCGGTGTTAGTAAACAGGCTATTTATAACATAGAAACTGGAGTGAGTAATCCATCAGTAGATACGTTAATGAAATTGGCAGAATTGTATAATGTCAGTACTGATTATTTACTTGGATTAACTGATTTCGAAAATTTCAAATCGCAGTATGAACATTTGCAATCATTAGAAGGTGATGAGTTGTTTGCCGCGTTAGATGCGCTTCATATCAACAAATGGATGACAGAAGATTGTGAAGAATATTCAAAATTGGATGATGGATGGTATGTCGCCATCAGAAATAATTAAAAAAGATATATAAAAACAAAAAATCAAAGCAATTGAGATACTTGCCGCCAAATACTTGGCGGCTTTTTCTTTTACAGTAAATTCATCATATTATTTTTGCAAAACTAAAAAATAACAAAGAAAAGGAGAGAAAAAAATGAGTTATGCAGATTTAGTATTCAAAAATATGTGTCAGGATATTCTGGAAAACGGAACTGATACCCGCGGGGAAGCAGTTAGACCGCATTGGCCGGATGGCACCGCAGCTTACACAATCAAAAAATTTGGCATATGTAACCGGTATGACCTGCGAAAAGAATTCCCCGCACTGACGCTGAGAAAAACGGCACTGAAGAGTGCGATGGATGAAATTTTGTGGATTTGGCAGAAAAAGTCGAATAATATCAAAGACTTAAACAGCCATATTTGGGATTCTTGGGCTGACAAAGATGGAAGCATTGGGAAGGCTTATGGATATCAGTTGGGAAAGCTTTACCCGTATAAGGATGTGACATTGGATGGCTTAAAAAAAGCATTCCCGGATGGAGAATATATGAAAGATGAGTTTGCCGGGACTGACATGTTTGTTGCAAAAAATGGTGATGATGTCATCCGCTGGTATGCAATGAAGATTACTGGCATGTGGAATATGGACCAAGTCAATAAAGCAATTTATGATTTAAAGAATACTCCATTCAGCCGTCGTATTATTACCAGTATATATAATTTTGAAGATTTAACGGAAATGGCTCTGTATCCGTGTGCTTATAGCATGACATTTAACGTCACTCAGGATAAAGATTCCGACAAGCTGGTTTTAAACGCTATTCTAAATCAACGTTCTAATGACATCCTGGCCGCCGGTAATTGGAATGTATGTCAGTATGCATTGCTGGTAATGATGATTGCTCAGGTATGTGATATGATTCCAGGCGAGCTGGTGCATATGATTGCTGATGCCCATATTTATGACCGGCATATTGATATCATCAAGGAACTTATAACGCGCGAGCCACTGCCGGCTCCGGTGGTGAGACTGAATCCGGATGTTAAGAATTTTTATGACTTTACGGTTGATGATTTGATGGTTGAGAACTATCAGACGCATCCGCAGATTAAGAATATTCCGGTGGCGATTTGACACGTGCTTTGCATAATGCGGTAGTGAAAACCATAGGTTGCCGCAAAAATAATAAAATCAGAAAGGAAAAATAATATGAAAATTATGCGAGACGGAAAAGAATATGAGTTAACATCTGAAGAACTGGCTGCAGCAAACACTGAGTTTGTGACGAATTTCATGAAGAGTGAACTGATGGGACGCTGCGAAATTTCTGACGAAGAACTGGCGGAAGAGCTTGCTGAGCAGGCATACGACAGATATTGCGAAGGAAACGGCGAGACAGAAGGAGAGTGTATCGATTGGGCGTATTATTCCTGGCTCGAATCCATACGAAAAGAATGATTCTGCTGCTTAGTTAGCAGTCCTGCATTTTTGCAGGGCTGCTTTTTTGGCGAAAAAAAAGGAAAAAAGAAGAAAAAAAAGAACCAGCTGCCGCCTCGGCAGCTGGTTCAATGTTGAAAAAATGTTTCGTTAAAGCGTGAATTTGGAGCTCGGTTTACCATGAATCTGCGTTAGTAAATATGCTGCGATTGAGGGCTTGCCTGCTTCAGTTGCAACCTGTAAAAGCTGCTTGATTGCTGATTTTGATAATAGCTTACAGCCGATAAATTCGACGAGCTCGTCATCCTTATTTTCCTCAATGTATCGCAGAGCAATCTGTTTTGCACAGCGTTTCAGATATTTTTCAAGCTCAGCATCCGCTCCTGGATTATGCTTATAAATATAATATGCGGTATCCTGTTTTAATTTGGTGCTCTCCGCACCTTGATATAAATTATGCAAGTCAGACTTTGAGAATTCAGTATCTGCAATCACGATTGTTTCTGGCAATTTATTGATTCCATTAACATTTTTGATATTCCTGATGACTGCCCGTTTGACATTTTTGTAATCTATATCTGTCGGCAGAACACATTTGGTGTCTTCCGGAAATTCAATTTCTTCAGCATCATCATCTACACCAAAGACAATATTCCCGACCCTTTTGAGACCATTTTTTGACGGAATATCAAAAAATGATGAACCATCAAAAGCATGATGGCTGATGGTATGAATAGTATTAAAAGAAGTATCGTTATTGAAGAAGGAGGCTACCTGACATCCTTCAAACGCATAATCATCAATTATATTAATGTCATACATATGACATTTTTGTTGACGAAGATGTGGCGTATCTGGATTTTATGTTGCGCTGGCGTGTGGCACCGGACAGGCTTGATAATTGGCTGTCGGTCTGCAATAAACTACCGTTTGATGGCTGTGTACAGCAGAAATACGCATACCTGAACTGCTGCCGGAAAGTCAATAAGATATGTGCTGAATGTCGACAGATTGCGATTTTTGATGATAGCAAGCTGATGGCTGCGGCGGTTAAGCTATGCGAAGAAGACAAGAAATTTACAATTGCTTATGTATTAGCTGGACTGATTGGACTTAGAAATCCGGATACGGAAAGTCAAGCTGAACAATATCTGCAGCAGGTAACTGAACGCGAAAAGGGCGTTGTGTATGCTGATTTTGTGTACTATGTTCTCGGCGAATATTACGAAGTCGACAGGCATGATTGGATGTTTGGCTGGATGTGGTATCAGCGGATGGTAGGATGCCCGTTGCAGGAACGCAGGGGAAAACCTGTGTCAGATGGGATGTACAACATTAAATTGTCTAATAGGATGATACAGACAGGACAGACAGACGAGGCCTGGAAAATATTAACCGAAATGAAAGAAAAGCTTGAGGAAAAATATACTCTTGGATATATATCACTTGATGATGTATCCATGTGGTATCAGTGCACCAGAATGATGGAAGACATGCAGCGTTTTTTCAGAAAGAAATATGTGCTTTCTGGAATGCCATCTGATAGTATCATCGGAGCCATTGACCGGAATGTTGAAATTTGGAATTTTGCAGATAATGATGGCCGACAGGACGTCATCCAGGCAGTCAGAACAAAGACAGAAAAGAAATAGACAGCTTCTGGCATGATTGCCGGCAGAAAAAGAGGACAAAATAATGTCCTCTTTTTCTTATACCTTCATTTTCGGCATATTGTAAACGACAAAGTCAAATAAAAAAAAGAAAGGAAAAAACTTATGAAATTTATGAAAAAAATGAGAGAAGTAAAGCATGGTGGCGCGTCTTTTTGGTATACAGATAACGACGTATGCGAAGATATTGACATTGATGATGATGTTGAGGAGCTGGAGATTGATTTGGATGACGATGGCGATGCGTTTTGGGATGAAGTGGATAAGGTATTTCCGAATGTAAAAAAAATACATATTAACGAAAATGTATATTACATCAGCATGAAGAACTCAATGTTCCCGAATGTAAGAGAAGTGACATCTGACAGCCCTGAATTTTATGGCGGAGACATGTTAGTTGAAGAAAATGACGGTACTGTTTTGTTGAATACCTTCTGTAAAAAAGCCGGCGAGGTCATTAATCTTGACGGGATTGATATGATTGCAGCGAATGCTTTTAATGGCTGTGAATCTATCAATATCATCAATACGGAATATGTATCTATATGCAGCGAAGGGGCTTTTAAGAATTCAGCTGTTGAGCGGCTGCCATTTGTGAATGGTGTCAGGATGGTTGGATGTATGCTTGTTGGTATTGACAACACATGCGATAACATTGTAATTCCAGATGATGAAGTCAATATCAGTACGATTATCAGCGGCCTTGATTGGAGCCATGTCAAGAACGTAACAGTTAGCCATGCGTCAACGGTTTATGATATGAGTATGACGGCAAAGGCAATGCCGAAGAAAGTTACGGTAATGTCTGTTGAGGGGTATGAACTTAAGACACTGAAACTTGCAAATATATCGTATGTTAATATTGTCAATTCAAGCCATTACAGAACAATTGACGGTATTGTGTACTCACTTGACGGTAAATGCCTGATAGCCTGCCCGACAGGCAGGACTGGACGAGTAGATATTCCAGAAGGAGTTGAGGAGATTGCAAGGAATGCATTTAAGCTTGGAAACTTAGAAGAGGTGTATTTCCCATCTACATTAAAAAAGGTTGGAGATATGGCATTTTTCTACTGCAAGAATCTTAAAAAGGTTGATTTTGGAACAGGGCTTGAAATGATTGGCAGTAATGCTGAGAAACAGTGTTTTGCCTCGTGTGATAATCTTAAATCAATCATTATACCTCCACAGGTAACATCTATTGGTTCAAGGGTTTTTGAAAACAGTGCAGTAAACGAGATTTGCATAAGTGAAGGCTTGGTTTCAGTTAGTAACAATGCATTTAATGGATGTCCGATAAAGACGGTGAAGCTTCCTGAGTCGCTGAAAAGTATATCTGAGGATGCATTCTTCGGGACTGATACTGTTATTGCACGCCGGTATGATACGGATTTGTTATCATCAGTAATGAAGTCTCTTGACAGAAAAATTCCTTTTTCGTATATCAAAAAAGAAATGGATAAAAGTACTGGGTGCTCCATATGTCTCACTGACATTATAATCAATGAACGCTCGGCGTTGATTCCAAAATATGCTGATAATTCCATCACCTTCTCAAATATTGATGCAGTATTGCATATGTATTTTTCAAGCAAAACTGTTCCTGAAAAAGTTATGCATGAAGTCAGAAGTATGTTTATGTATTTCGGTAAAAAAGATGACAGGGAATTTATGGCGATTGAAATGTATTTACGGGACAAATCAAATGATGTTGCCAAAGAGTATATCTATAGCCATAGCAGGCATATCATTCAGAACTTTGTAACAAATAACAGGACAGAAGAGGAAATTATGAATTTTATTAAGCTTGGGCTGATGACGGCAGAGGCTTGCCAATATATCCTTGATGTTGCGATTAAGAAAGAATATACGGAAATCTCGGCGTATGCACTGAATATGCTTGGGAAATATCCAACAGAAAAGCAGAAGTTTGCGTTGTAAAAAATAAGTAAAGCAGAGCTGATTGCTCTGCTTTTTTATAATGTCGTTTTAACGACACTATTGGTGTAGAATCTGCCCGTAACTGCGTGTTTCGCAAAATCAAACCGCTTGCAGGTTTCCTTCCTCCGAATCATACACATATATATTTTCTGACAAAATCATATCCTGCATATGTGACTCACACATTTTCTGATTGATTTCAAAAAGGGCTTTTTTTAGTGATTTTTTTAATGTTTCTCTTCCTTCTTTTGTAAAGCCAATCGCATAGAATTCATGTGTATTGTATGGCAGCAGGAAGAAGCTGCCGGAAAGCATATGGCTTATTTTATTTAATGTGTCTGGATAAAACAGGGCGGCAGCGCCAAATGGTTCGTTGCCTGATGTTATATGGCAGACTGTGTACCCATGTTTCTCTGACTGTGTTATGCATGCCGGGTGAGTCTGTTCCGTGTTTTTTAATGCTTCGGCATCCAGCTCTGAGAATGGTATGCTGTATTGTTTTAACTCTTCTTTTCTTCTTGCCGTGTCTATAACCGGAAGCCCCAAATCTGTATAATCAGAGTAATATATAAAACACATATCGTATATGTCTTTATACACAAGAAAATCGTGCTTTACTATCGGATGGTCTTTGTTTACAATTCCGATGACTGTACTTCCCAAAATGTCACTTCGCATGTCTGAAATGTCATCTTCGGTAAGCTCGTCGGGCTCGGTCAGCTTTTCCTGTATTTCGGAAGCAATCTGGTTTGCGATTACGTCCAGAAACGATATGCCGCTGTCCGGTGTGTTGATAGTATTTGTTATTTCGTTTTCGTATAAATTGTAATACTTGCTTAAATTCACGCTGACCGTCCGGTCGGCATAATCAGCTTCAATTATATATAGGGATTTTCCCTGGAGCGGCAGTCTGATAACTGAAATTTTTGTATCTTTGAGGTTCTGCCAGCTTTCCAGTTCTTTCTTTGTTTTGTCTTCTATAAGTTCCACAAATTCGCTTCGTGTCATAATAATATCCTTTCTCGACGTGTCTGCTTTTAAATGTGGGAGGTTTCACATACATATTATATCACGGATGAAGAGGAATAAGTCAAGAAAAAACCGCATTTTAAGCGGTTTTTTGCGTTTTTTTTGCAGCAGAAAAGCCGGAAATTTGCAGAAATTGGTTTTGTCGTCTGCAAAATCCGGCATATTGGATGTGTAAACAAAATGCCGGATTGCCGGAGTGATAAAGAAAGGAAGCGAAAAATATGATAGAATATGTGAATTTTCAGAACGATGTTCGTTTTATTGCTGATGATGAAGATGGAGATTGTATGGATATTGATGTTAAGCCGGGAGTGGAAAAGGTAATATTTGGAGACTATTACGATTTTTTTCTGAAGCTTTCAAAAAAGGTATTCCCTGACGTAAAAGAACTGCATATCAGTGAGTATGCGGGAGTCATATCAATATCAAACGAAATGTTCCCAAATGTCAGAAAAGTTACATCTGAAAAGAATTTTTACAGGGAAGGAAGTATGCTCTGTGGAGGGCTTCATGGGGATTTTAGTCTTTACAATACGTTTTGTTTAAAACCTGATGAAACTGCAGATTTGAGTGGTATTTCTGCTATTTTGGATTTTGCGTTTTCGGGCAGCGAGACGTTGAATGTCACCGGGTCTGACGGAATCAATACATACAACAGGGAGGCCTTTAATAATTCTGCGATAGGCAGGCTGCCGTTTGTAAATGGTGTAAAATGCATCAACGGAATGGTCTTTGATGTTGATACTGAATGTGATAATGTGGTATTCCCTGACGAAGACGAAGATTTGCATACCATTGCAAATCATCTTCCATTTGAAAAAATCAAGCAGATTACAGTACACAGGGGCTCGACAGTACAGCTGCTGTACAGATGTAATACGCTTCCGAAAGCTATTAATATATGCGGCAACCTTGGTGAATCAGTATGCCAGACAAAAGAAGAAATGGCTTCAAGGTTAACAATTGATTCTATTGCTGAACTGTGTGACCGGGAAGGAGTTGAGAATATTAATATTTTTGATGACAGTAAGACATACAAAAGCATAGATAGCATCGTGTATTCTTATGATGGAAAGAGACTTTTAAAATGCCCGCGGGGTAAAACTGGACATGTCACTATTCCCAAAGGAACTGAAATAATTGCAGCCAATGCGTTCAAGCATTGCCATATAGATTCCGTGTCATTCCCGTCA
>OLOT01001959.1_pt1 | contig 11124 bp, 10 predicted proteins | sample 1671991 | NCBI WGS metagenome assembly OLOT01 (sample SAMEA3136634, study PRJEB25190) | human gut metagenome | biome: human gut; feature: human-associated habitat; material: faeces | place: Austria | collected 2013
TATACCGAACGGTACGTACGGTGCTGTGAGAGGACGGCGGTTAGTCACCGCCTCCTACTCGATTAAAGTGGGCTTTTCAGAGAGAAAAAAGGCTCTTTAAAAAAATATGATAATGGTGTAGAATTGTTATTATATAGTTTTAGAATGATGTTTGAGGGTGTGTGATGATTTTAGGACTAAGTGATACGGAAAAGAAATTTAAGACAGCGATGGATACGGCAGGTGCCGACATGACAGTGGTCAACAGCTGGCTTAAGCTGTATGTCAAAACCAAAAAGAATTCCTCCGGTGTTGCAAAGCGCTATTATGGCGTGAAGACAGGCTTAAGCAGCCTGCTTTCAGATTTAAAGGAGCTTGAGCAACAAGTTATCGGGTATTGTGAGCTCACAGGAACCGACCGGAAGCGCTTTGGAGAGCTGATAAAGGCTTGCAAAGCGAAAAGCGGCATGTTTGACGATGAATTTTTAATCAGCAAGGTGGACACGGATTTTCACACGACTCTGGACTCTGTTGTAAAGCAGGGGGAGAGATATCTGTCATCCTTTGACAACGGTATCATTTTACAGAGTGAGATAGAGAATCTGATACACCTGACAAATGAGGGGCTTGAAAGGAAAAAGCCTGATTTGTTTGCTCTGTCATATTTCTATCTGGGGCACAGCAACAAAGAGCTTGCAGAGCTAAATTTCACACAAAAGACTAAGAGAGTGCATGAGATATATTACGAGGAGTTCTGGAAGGATATATTAAAGCAGCTTGAGGCATGTGTGAAGCAGGCTGAGGCCATAAACGATAAGTATGAGGGCACGACAGACCGGCGCACGGCAAGGATACTGTCGGAGCTTAATCCGCTGCTTGTGGGTGTTACAAAGCAATGGGAGCCGGAACAGACAGCAGAATACATACTGCGCGATATGTGCAGGATATTCAGGGATTGACATAGAAAATGCAGATTGATAAAGGAGCAGAATATGGATGTTATAATTTGGGCAATTATCTTAGGAGCTGTTTTTTACATTAGCAAAAAATCAAAGAGCGCAGGCAGTAAAAACACGCAGCCAAACAAACCGAGACCGCAGCAGAAGCAGATACAGCAGATATGGAACAGCATGCAGAATACAGTTCAGTCGGGTATGAATGCATTGAACCAGACATATCAGCAGAAACCACAGCCACAGATGCAGCAGAGAGCACATCAGCCTCAGAGACCACAGATGCAGCAGAGAGTACAGCCACAGCAGAGACCACAGCAGAGCAATCCGGATATAGTGCAGAGGGCCGTGAAAAATAACGCACGCTTTGCGGATGATACGACACAAAAAGAGCTTGAGGCTATGCACGGACATAGCGAGGCACAGCAGAGGATGGCTCAGGAGCACTCAAGAAACTGCCAGACACTGCATACCAAAGCGGCAGACGGTGCAAAGATTATAGAGGCTGAGACACAGAGCATGTTTGGCAGTGTTGAGGATCTGATTGCCATGGGATACAGCGGTAATCTGGAGTTTGAGAGAGATTTCCTTGGGGAAGGCTTAGACATGATTAACAACTTTTAAATAATAGGAAAAGAGGCAGAAATGATGGACAGAACACCAAAGCCCGGAGAGCTTTACAGGCACTTTAAGAATAAGCTGTACCAGATAGTTACAGTGGCGACACATTCAGAGACAGGGGAAAAGCTTGTGATTTATCAGGCTTTATATGATGATTTTGGGATATACGCCAGACCACTCGACATGTTTGTAAGCGAGGTGGACCATGAGAAATATCCTGATGTGAAGCAGAAATACAGATTTGAGAAGATCACGCTTAAGGATAAGCCGGAGGATATGTCGGGAAAGAGTATCTCTTTGAGCACTAATGAGATTGCAGCTAATGCACCTGAAGCTGTGAGTGTTCAGACACAGGCATGTTATGAGCCGGCACCGGATACAGATGAAGGCCAGGCACCGGATCCGCGTTTGCTGGAGTTCCTTGATGCGGATACCTTTGAAGAGAAGTACAATATACTTATTTCAATGAGGGATATCATAACCGACCGCCTTATAGATGACATAGCGGTGGTTATGGATGTTGTAGTTCCTGAGGGCCCATTGCAAAAGCGGTATGATGATTTAAAGAATACGATAAAGACCAGGCAGTACTATGAATTTTCCAATCGGCTCAGATAGCTGTTGTGATATTTGCCGGATTCAGTGACGTCCTCACCAAACCAGTCAGGCGCTGTGAATTCATTTGCTGCATCGACAGAGTCGAATTCAACCTCCACAAGTGTAAGAGGAGCCAGATCACCCTCAAATACATCAAGCTCTGCGGTCAGACCACCGTCAAGAGGTATGAGATAGCGTGTCTTTTCGATGAGACGACCGTCAATCTTTTGGACAAGATGGTCGTAGGCTTCTTTTGTGAGAGGGAGATTGTACTCCTCGCGCACCATAAGACCGGCTCCCTTGTATGTCATATAATAGCTGTCATTTGAGCGTCTGACTCTGACAACAGGCGAGGTGCACAGATAGCCCTGGGCGATTTTTTTGCTCGCGTAGCTGTCTAAATTGGAAGGAAGCTGTTTAAGTAAGTATTTTCTTTCGATTTCCATGGTATATCCTTTCAGGTTACTGGTAGATTTATAGTTACAGTTTATACTTTTGTTTTACCCTCATATTATTTATATATGATTATAATGACCGGTATTTAAAAATTCAAGGACGAACCGCAGCTTTTTAGTATTATCAAAGAAAAATAAAGGAGAAAAATATGATTAAAGTAGGAATTTTTATGGCAGACGGCTGTGAGGAGATTGAAGGACTTACAGTAGTAGATATAGTTAGAAGAGCAAAGCTTGAGATTGAAACCATATCAATCACGGAAAAAGCCGAGGTGACAAGCTCTCATCAGGTGACATTTAAGACAGATACCACAAAGGCACAGGCTGATTTTGACAGCTACGATGCAATCGTACTGCCGGGAGGCATGCCGGGTACACTAAACCTTGGCGCGGATGAGACCGTAGTAAAGACAATTAAGAGCTTTGCCGCTGAGGGAAAACTTGTTGCAGCGATATGCGCAGCGCCTAGCGTGCTCGGTGAGAATCATATACTTGAGGGAAAAAAGGCTACCTGTCATCCGGGTTTTGAGGAAAAGTTGCTCGGTGCACAGTGGCTTGAGCAGCCTGTAGTTGTGGATGGCAATGTGATTACAAGCCGTGGAATGGGAACAGCTATTGCGTTTGCACTTGAGCTTGTCAGATACTTCACAGACGATGCCACAGTAGAGCATATTCGACAGGGACTGGTATACTAATACAACGTTCAGCAAATAATCAGATTGATCATAAATGGGGGCAAAATACCTTTTTACCCTCATATCATTAGTATATAACAAAAGAGGTCACACACCAACCCCATGGTGCGCGGCCTCTTTTTATGCTTGCATTTGAAGCGTACATTTGAAGCCTGCTATTGCAGAGCTTATTTCATCTGCTGCTCCTGCTTCATGATCATCTGCTTGACCATCTCGCCACCGATTGAACCGGCCTGCTTAGAAGTAAGGTCACCGTTGTAGCCCTCTTTTAAAGGGACTCCAAGCTCTGAAGCAACCTCTTCCTTGAAACGGCTCATAGCCTCTTTTGCCTCCGGTACAGAAGCCTTTTTACTACTTGATGCTGCCATAATGCAATACCTCCTTTTAAAACGTTATACACAAGCTGTATGTGTATGGAAATATTATGCCGTAAAATGACAAAAATATGTTTTGGTATTGCTGACAATTTATGGAATTATACACAAAAGCAAATTTAATGTAAAAAACACTGGAAATAGTGGATTTGTTGTGTTATAATCATCCAATGACTGGGCTTAGCAGTTTAAAAAGCATGCCCACATTACATTTGATGTACATACCATTCATATATATTTTTAAGGAGGATAACGATTGACATGAGTGTACAGGTTGAGAATTTAGAGCATAATATGGCGAAGCTTACTATTGAGGTAGCAGCTGAGGAATTAGAGAAAGCATTGGATTCTGCATATCAGAAGCAGAAGAAACAGATTAGTGTACCTGGATTCCGTAAAGGAAAAGTGCCAAGAGCTATGATTGAGAAAATGTATGGAGCAGGTGTGTTCTACGAGGATGCAGCAAACATTCTTATGCAGCAGACATACGCAGGTGCAGTTGACGAGAGCGGTGTTGACATTGTTTCACGCCCAACAGTTGAGGTTACTCAGATTGAGAAGGGACAGCCTTTCATCTACACAGCAGAGGTTGCTGTAAGACCTGAGGTTACTCTTGGTAAGTACATGGGCGTTACAGTTACAAAGATCGACACATCAGTTTCTGATGAAGAGGTTGACGCTGAGCTTGAGAACCAGAGAAACAAAAATGCAAGAACAGTTACAGTTACAGATCGTCCTGTAGCAGAGGGAGATACAGCAGTTATCGACTTTGAGGGATTTGTTGACGGAGTAGCTTTCGAGGGTGGGAAGGGTGAGAATCATCCATTAGAGATTGGTTCACACACATTCATCGATACATTCGAGGATCAGTTAGTAGGAAAGAACACAGGCGATGAGGTTGAGGTCAATGTAACATTCCCTGAGAAGTATCAGGCAGCAGACCTTGCAGGAAAGCCGGCTACATTCAAGGTTAAGATCAACGAGATCAAGGCTAAGGAGCTTCCAGAGCTTGATGATGAGTTTGCACAGGATGCAGCAGGTGTTGATACATTAGCTGAGTACAAAGAGGAAATCAAAAAGAACCTCACAGAGAAGAAAGAGACAGAAGCTAAGAAGACTAAAGAGGATGAGGCTATCCAGAAGATTATCGACAAGTCAAAGATGGATCTTCCTGAGGCAATGATTGAGACACAGTGTGAGACAATGGTTGAGGAGTTCGCTCAGAGAATCGCACAGAGCGGTCTTACAATGGAGCAGTACTTACAGTTCTCAGGCATGACAGTTGACCAGCTTAAGGATCAGGTTCGTCCTGAGGCTACAACACGTATCCAGAGCAGCCTTGTACTTGAGCAGATTGCCAAGGAGGAAAATATCGAGGTTACTGATGCAGATATCGATGCAGAGGTAGAGAAGATGGCTAAGGCATACGGCATGGAGGCTGATAAGCTTAAAGAGTACATGGGAGATGCTGAGAAGGAGTCTATGAAGAAAGACCTTGCTATCACAAAGGCCGTAGATCTTATCATGGACAACGTTAAAGAGCGTGCAAAGGCAAAGAAAAAGGCTGATGCAGAAGAGTCTACAGAAGAATAAGATTTTTGAATCAAGATTTGATGGACTGGCTCAGAAGCCTATTTTCTGAGCCGGTCTTTTGAGCTTTTATAAAGGAGGTATTTTATATGAGTTTAGTACCATATGTCATTGAACAGACCAGCAGAGGAGAGCGCAACTACGACATTTACTCCAGATTATTAAAAGATCGTATCATTTTCCTTGGAGAGGAAGTAAATGAGACAACAGCCAGCCTTGTTGTTGCCCAGCTTTTATTCCTTGAGTCTGAGGATCCGAATAAGGATATCCACCTTTACATCAATTCACCGGGTGGAATGGTTACAGCAGGACTTGCTATTTACGATACTATGCAGTACATCAAGTGTGATGTTTCAACAATCTGTATCGGTCTTGCAGCCAGCATGGGAGCTTTCCTTCTTGCAGGCGGTGCAAAGGGCAAGAGATATGCTCTTCCAAATGCAGAGATTATGATTCATCAGCCATCGGGCGGTGCAAAGGGTCAGGCTACTGAGATTCAGATTGCTGCAGAAAATATTTTAAAGACAAAGAAGAGATTAAACGAAATTTTAGCAGCCAATACAGGCAAGCCATACGAGACAATTGCAGCTGATACAGAGCGAGACAACTATATGTCAGCACAGGAAGCCGCAGAGTATGGTCTCATAGACAGTGTAATAACAAACAGATAATCAGAAGTTAGATGAATTTAAGAGGGTACCCCATATGGGATGCCCTCATGCAATAAAAGGAGTTAATAATGGCAGGAAAAAACGACGGAAAGATTCGCTGCTCATTTTGCGGTAAGACACAGGACCAGGTAAATCGTTTGATTTCCGGACCTAATGGAGCTTTTATCTGCGATGAGTGTATAGATATATGTGCCGAGATTCTTGAGGAAGAAGGCGTAGAGGGCCATGAGGACAAAAGCAGCGCTAAGGATGATATAAATCTTGTTACTCCGGAGGAGCTTAAGGCGTTTCTGGACGATTATGTAATAGGACAGGACCAGGCAAAGAAGGTGCTTTCGGTTGCTGTTTACAATCACTATAAGAGAGTACTGGCAGGTGATACATCAGATGTAGAGCTTCAGAAGAGTAATATTCTCATGCTTGGACCTACAGGCTCAGGAAAGACACTTCTTGCGCAGACACTTGCCAGAGTGATAAATGTTCCATTTGCTATCGCTGATGCTACAACACTTACAGAGGCAGGATACGTAGGTGAGGACGTGGAGAATATCCTATTAAAGCTTATTCAGGCGGCAGATTATGATATCGAGCGTGCAGAGCATGGTATCATTTATATAGATGAGATAGATAAAATTACAAAGAAATCAGAGAATGTCTCAATCACCAGAGATGTGTCAGGCGAGGGTGTACAGCAGGCTCTTTTAAAGATTCTTGAGGGCACAGAGGCATCTGTACCGCCACAGGGCGGAAGAAAGCATCCGCAGCAGGAGCTTATTCCTATTGATACTACTAATATACTTTTTATCTGCGGTGGAGCATTTGATGGTCTGGAAAAAATTATCGACAGTCGTATGGATACATCATCTATAGGCTTCAATTCAGATGTAAAGTCAAAGACAGAGCTCAATGTAGGAGAGGCGTTTAAGCATGCACTTCCACAGGATTTTGTAAAGTTTGGATTGATTCCTGAGTTTATCGGACGTGTACCTATTACCGTTTCTCTCGAGGCACTCGACAGGGATGCACTTATCCGTATACTTAAGGAGCCTAAGAACTCGCTTATCAAGCAGTACACCAAGCTTTTTGAGCTTGACGGAGTAGGGCTTGAGTTCACAGACGATGCAGTAAATGCCATCGCTGACAAGGCACTTGAGAGAAAGACAGGGGCCAGAGGACTTCGTGCCATCATGGAGGCTGTTATGCTTGACCTTATGTATCGTATACCGTCAGACAAGAGCATCAGCAGATGTGTAATAGACAAGGATATCGTTGAGGAAAACTTAAAGCTTGATGGTGATTGCGTGCCTGAGGCATATATCGAGGAAAAAGCGGCATCGTAAGTACATGGCGGTATTTTACAAAAGATACAGCATCGGATAATATAAATTGCACAGCGGTTTGTTATGCATGGCTGTGTAATAATACAGGAGATATAAGTGGAAGAACAGATTATGAATATGCCTGCAGTAGCGCTGAGAGGGCTTACTATTCTGCCGGGGATGATTGCCCATTTCGACATCAGCAGAGAGCGCTCCCTTCGTGCTGTCGAGGAGGCTATGGAGCAGGATCAAAAGATTTATCTTGTCACACAAAGGAATGTGGACAGTGAGGACCCGACTCAGGAAGACCTCTATCAGATGGGTATTGTTGCTGACATAAAGCAGGTTGTCAGATTACAGAATGATGTTGTGAGAATACTTGTAGATGGAATAAGCCGGGCAGCATTGCTTGGCTTTACCGGTAATGAGAAGTACCTTGAGGCAGAAATCTGTTATTGTGATAGTAATGCAGACAGCCTGCCGGATGATCTCAGGGAAGCCATGCTTCTCGGAGTCAGAGAGGCTTTTCACAGATATGCGGCAGTCGTCGGCAAAATCAGCAAGGAGCTTATCAGACAGATAGATCAGTATGAGGATCTTGAAAAGCTCATTGATTATGTAACCAACAATCTGCCGGTGTCATATGAGCTTAAGCAGCAGGTGCTTGAGGCAGAGGATATCAATGACAGATATCAGGTTATAGTATCATTACTTCTCTCCCAGGTGGAGGTTATTTCCATAAAGAATGAGCTTCAGAAAAAAGTAAAGGTTCGTGTGGATAAGCATCAGAAGGAGTATGTGCTTCGTGAACAGCTTGGTGTGATACGTGAGGAGCTGGGCGAGAATGCTGACTCGGAGGCTGATGAATATGAGAAAAAACTATCTGAGTTAGATGCGCCTGACTACGTAAAGGAAAAGACGAAAAAAGAGATAAAGCGCTTTAGAAATATGAGCAGCAGCTCATCAGAGAGCACAGTTGAGAGAGGCTATATAGAGACTGTACTTGAGCTTCCGTGGAATAAGATGTCTGTGGATAACAAGGATCTTGACCATGCAGCACAGGTGCTCGATGATGATCACTACGGATTAAAGGATGTCAAGGAGAGAATACTTGAGTTTCTGGCAGTCAGAAATCTGACAAGCAAGGGAGAGAGTCCTATAATTTGTCTTGTAGGTCCTCCGGGAACAGGAAAGACAAGCATAGCCCGTTCAATTGCGTCTGCACTGGAGAAGAAATATGTGCGTATTTCTCTTGGTGGCGTGCGCGATGAGGCAGAAATCCGTGGACACAGAAAGACATATATCGGCGCTATGCCGGGCCGTATAGTAAATGGCTTAAGACAGGCCGGCGTTTCAAATCCTCTCATGCTGTTGGATGAGATAGATAAGGTGTCAAGTGACTACAAGGGTGACACATCAGCCGCTCTTCTCGAGGTGCTTGACAGTGAGCAGAACTGCAGATTCAGGGATCATTACATCGAGATGCCTGTAGATTTGTCGGAGGTGCTTTTTATTGCAACTGCAAATGAGGTTTCAGGCATTCCAAAGCCGCTTCTTGACAGGATGGAGCTTATTGAGGTGTCAAGCTACACTGAAAATGAGAAATTTCACATAGCAAAGGAACACCTAATTGAGAAGCAAAAGAGCAAAAACGGAATTAAAAAGGAACAGCTTACGATAACAGATGGTGCTTTAAAGGATATCATCAGGCTGTACACCAGAGAGGCCGGAGTCAGAAGCCTTGAGAGGACTATCGGCAAGCTGTGCCGCAAGGCTGCCAGGGAAATCTTCAAGGACAGCGAAGCTGCTGTAAAGGTTACAAAGACCAATCTTAAGACGTATCTGGGCAATCCGAAGTACAGTCCGGAGAAGAAAAATGATCACGCTGAGGTGGGAATCGTAAGAGGACTCGCATGGACCAGCGTGGGCGGAGTCACACTCGAGGTTGAGGTGAATGTGCTGCCGGGCAAGGGTGAGCTCGTGCTCACCGGTAAGCTAGGCGACGTGATGAAGGAGTCGGCACAGGCGGCACTTAGCTATGTGCGCTCAATAAGCGAAGAATATGGCATTGATGCAGAGTTTTATACGAAGCATGACATCCATATACATATCCCGGAGGGCGCAGTGCCAAAGGACGGACCATCCGCAGGCATCACTATGGCGACAGCCATGCTCTCGGCTATTACAGACAGAGCTGTCAGGGCAGATGTAGCCATGACAGGTGAGATAACACTGCGCGGCAGGGTGCTTCCGATAGGAGGACTCAAGGAAAAACTGCTTGCGGCCAAAGTAATCGGAATAAAAACAGTATGTATTCCAAAGGATAATGAAAAGGACCTGGAGGAGATTTCAAAAGAAATAACAGACGGCATGGAAATCGTGCCGGTGGAGAGATTTTCACAGGTGGAGAAGATAGCATTTGTAAAATAAGAATGAGGAAGAGATTATGGTAATTAAAAGTGTTAATTTAGAGACAGTTTGCGGAATTACAAGCACAATCCCTGACAATGAGTATAATGAAGTGGCATTCGCCGGCAAGTCAAATGTAGGCAAGTCGTCACTGATCAACGCACTCATGAACAGAAAGTCACTTGCCAGGATCTCTTCACAGCCCGGCAAGACACAGACCATCAATTTTTATAACGTCAATGACGCCATGTATCTGGTCGATCTGCCGGGCTATGGCTATGCCAATGCCAATATCGAGATAAAAGCTAAATGGGGACAGATGATAGAAAACTATCTTCACACCTCCAAAAAGCTTCAGGCAGTGTTTCTTTTAATAGATATAAGGCATGAGCCATCGGACAATGATATCATGATGTATGACTGGATGGTAAACCAGGGCTTTGCACCGATTATCATTGCAACCAAATCTGATAAATTGAAAAAAAGCCAGATTGCCGCACACATAAAGACTATCAAGGATGTGCTTCATGTGAAGCCGGGCACGGTAGTTATACCGTTTTCGTCCATGTCAAAGGAAGGCAGGGACGAAATCTGGAATCTCATAGATTCACTCGTGTTTGACGAGGAGACGCTTCTTGCCATGAAACAGGAGGAAGAAGCAAAGCGCGAGGCAAAATCAGCTGCAAAAAGAGCCGCTGCATCCCAGCCACACAAAAAGGAGCGCTGGAAGAAGACCGGAAAGCCGGTTGCCAAAAAGACTAAAGAACGCAGAGATAAGGCCAAGAGCAAAAAAAGCGTTAATAATCATAAAAAGAAATAAAGTTATAGAAAGAAAGGCGAATATTTAATATATGAAGAATAAATGCAAATTTGTAGGCATTATGTTTTTGTGTATATTGATAGTGTGTACGCTTGCGGTAATGGCATATGAGCACACAGCAGGTATGAAAGGCGCTGCCGGTGGAGCATCAAATGCTTCGGGCAATACAAAAAATACTGACGAAGCAGACGATATGCTTACTGTCGTGACATCCTTCTATCCTATGTACATTGCCACTTTAAACATAGTGGATGGTGTGAACGGAGTGAGACTCGAAAACTTAAGCGAGCCACAGACCGGTTGTCTGCACGATTTTCAGCTAACATCGGAGGATATGAAGCTTTTATCCACAGCCGATGTTTTTGTAATAAACGGAGGCGGTATAGAGTCGTTTATGTCTGATGTGGCAAAAGCGTATCCGAAGCTTGATGTGGTTGAGGCCTGTGAGGATGTGGCACTTCTTTCTGAGGATGATGCAGACAGTGACCACGACCATGATCACGACGCAGACACAGAATCGGACAGTGACCACGACCATGACCACGAAGCAGACGCAGAATCAGATAGCGCGCATGACCATGACCACGGTGATGAGAATGCCCATGCATGGATGAGCGTGCCGCGTTACCGCACCATGGTTC
>OLOT01001962.1_pt1 | contig 11115 bp, 9 predicted proteins | sample 1671991 | NCBI WGS metagenome assembly OLOT01 (sample SAMEA3136634, study PRJEB25190) | human gut metagenome | biome: human gut; feature: human-associated habitat; material: faeces | place: Austria | collected 2013
CGACTGATCGACTGGGACAAGCGCATCAACGCCTCCCCGTACGGCTCCGGCGCACTGGCCGGCAACACGCTCGGCCTCGACCCGGAGGCCGTGGCGCGTGAGCTCGGCTTCTCCCGCGTGACCGACAACTCCATCGATGGCACCGCCGCACGTGATCTCGTGGCCGAATTCGCGTTCGTGGCCGCCATGACCGGCGTGGACATCTCCCGCCTGTCCGAGGAGATCATCATCTGGAACACCCAGGAGTTCGCCTTCGTCAAGCTCGACGACGGCTATTCCACCGGCTCCTCCATCATGCCGCAGAAGAAGAACCCGGATATCGCCGAGCTCGCCCGCGGCAAGTCCGGCCGACTCATCGGCGATCTGACCGGCCTGCTGGCCACCCTGAAGGGCCTGCCCACCGCCTACGCTCGCGATCTGCAGGAAGACAAGGAGGCCGTGTTCGACCAGGTCGATACGCTCGAAGTGCTGCTGCCCGCCTTCACCGGCATGGTCAGGACCATGCACTTCGACGGCGACCGCCTGGAAGAGGAAGCTCCGACCGGCTTCGCGCTGGCCACCGACATCGCCGAATGGCTCGTCAAGAACGGGGTGCCGTTCCGCCACGCGCACGAGCTCTCTGGTGCCTGCGTCAAGCTCGCCGAAGGCCGCGGCCAGGAACTGTGGGATCTGACCGACAATGACTTCATCGAGACCTTCGCCGCGTTCCTGCCGGCCGACAAGGCTCCGGGAGTACGCGAAGTGCTCTCCAGCCACGGTTCGGTCGACTCCCGCAACGGCAAGGGCGGCACCGCTTACGGTCGCGTGCGCGAGCAGATCGCCGACGCCAAGGCCGAGGTCGAAGAACTCAAGCTCTTCCCCGCATCCACGTCGGATGGCTCCGCCTACAAAGCCCCCGGCACGTTCTAGTCCCAATGAAGCTCCCTCTGATGAGGGAGCTCTATTTTGTTGTTGTCACTGCAACGGCATACACTGAGAAACCGTAACGAACGGGAGCCGTGAGGCTGAGAGGAAGTCGCCAGACTTCGACCGGGGAACTTGACGCGGGTCATGCCGCCGTAAGGAATCGTTGTCGCAGATTTGCCGGGTTCTCCGATACAGCTTTCATTCCGTTTGCATAATTCAGCCGTGAGACGGTCGTGATGGAGCCAATACATCACAGCGGTCGAACGGTCGCATGATTGGGTTCATGAATGGGCGCACCACTTAAGGTACGGTTCGTTTCGTGCACCCTTTTTTACTATCTGAAAGGATATTATGCAGGTCAACGGAGAGCAGGTCACGCTCGAGACGCCGGTCAGCGTCGCCGATTATCTCGAAGCGCACGGATTCCGCGCCGAGCGTGTGGCCATCGAACTCAATGGTGAGATTATCCCGCGCGATAAGCGTGCCGACGCCATGCTCGACGACCAGTGCGTCATGGAAATTGTGCAGTTTGTACAGGGTGGATGAAAGGAAAAGCTATGAGCAATATTAATCCGGTTACTGAAGCATCTGTTGAGGCGACTCCGCTGCCGCCGCAGCCCGCCGTCACCAATCCGGTCGGCACCGCCGCGCCGATTCTCCCGGTGGAAGACAAGCCGCTGAACCTGGGCGGTCACGAGTTCCAGTCGCGATTCATTCTGGGCTCCGGCCGCTACGACCTGAACCTCATCAAGGCCACGGTCGAACATGCAGGCACGCAAATCGTCACCATGGCACTGCGCCGCGCGCAGACCACCGAGAACAGCGTGCTCGACTACATTCCCGAAGGCATTACGCTGCTGCCCAACACCTCCGGTGCGCGCAACGCCGAGGAAGCCGTGCGTATCGCCCGACTGGCACGCGAAGTGTGCCACACCGACTTCGTCAAGGTCGAAATCGAACACGAGACCAAGTACCTCTTGCCGGACAACGCCGAAACCATCCGAGCCACCGAAATGCTGGCCAAGGAAGGCTTCGTGGTCATGCCCTACATGTTCCCGGACCCGATTGCGGCCCGTCAGCTGGAGGAGGCCGGTGCCGCTGCCGTTATGCCGCTCGGTTCGTTGATCGGCTCCAATATGGGCCTGCGCATGCGTGACTTCATCGAAATCATCATCGCCAACGCGCATGTGCCGGTCATCATCGACGCTGGTATCGGCCGTCCGAGCCAGGCCTGCGATGCGATGGAGATGGGTGCGGATGCGGTGATGGCGTACACGGCCGTTGCCTCTGCTGGCAATATCCCGCTGATGGCTGAGGCGTTCAAGCACGCCATCGATGCTGGTCGTGCGGCGTATTTGTCTGGCCTTGGCAAAGTGACCGAGGGACAGGCTGTGCCGTCCAGCCCGACTACGGGGTATTTGCACTGACACTTTTATTAGCTCCCCTCTCTGAGGGGAGCTGTCCGCGTAGCGGACTGAGGGGAGATGGAAACATGGAGAAAACATGGCATTGACTGATGAACAGGTGGAGCGGTACGCGCGCCATCTGATTTTGAAGGGTGTGGGGGTCAAAGGGCAAAAGCGGTTGCTGGCCTCCAGCGTGCTCATCATCGGAGCGGGCGGTCTTGGTTCTCCGGCCGCCCTGTATCTGGCGGCGGCCGGCGTCGGCCATATCGGACTGGTGGACGGCGATGTGGTGGATATGAGCAATCTGCAACGCCAAATCATCCATACCACTGCACGTGTCGGAGCGCCCAAAGTGGAATCCGCGGCCACAGCCATCCGCGCGCTCAACCCGGATGTGACGGTTGATACCTACTACGAGCTCGTCGACGCGAGCAACATCGCCGGCCTCATCGAACCGTACGATCTGGTGATCGATGCCACCGACAACTTCGCCGCAAAATTCCTCATCAATGACGCCTGCGTGCTGGCCGGCAAGCCGTATATCCATGCCGGCGTGGTCGGATTCGCCGGTCAGGTGATGACCGTCATTCCCGGCGAAGGCCCCTGCTACCGCTGCATCTTCCGCGACCTGCCCGCCGCCGGTGAGATTCCGACCTGCAAGGAAGCCGGCGTACTGGGCGCGGTGGTCGGCGTGATCGGCAGTCTGGAGGCGACTGAGGCCGTCAAGCTGATTGCCGGCGTGGGGGAGCCGCTCGTGGCTCGCATGCTCACTGTGGATGCCCTGACCATGAATATTCGACGGGTCCCACTGCCAAAGCATGTGCCGGATTGCCCGGTGTGCGGTGAGCAGCCGACCATTACTGCTATTGATCCGGCCAACTATATTCAGCCGGCCTGCGCGATTTAGAGCTATGTGGTGCCCCTCCTTGAGGGGTGCCAAGATCAGAACGAGAGGGGAAGAACATGCCTATTGCTTTGCATAATGCGGTCGATGACGATGAGAGCAGTGAAGCATCGTACCGCCGCATCACGCCGGCGGAATTTGCCAAGCTCGACCCGAATACGGTCACGCTGCTCGACTTGAGGGAACCAGCCGACTTCGCCGCCCACCCGGGCGAAGGTGCCATCAATGCACCACTCGACCCTCTGGCCCATGTGCTCAAAACCGTGCCCACAGATCGAACTGTCGTAGTCTATTGTGCTCAAGGATGGTGGAGCGAGGAAGTAGCTGAAATCCTTGCCGATCGCGGCTACGATGTAGCAAGCCTCGATGGCGGTTTTCAAGGTTATCTCGACTATCTTGAAACCCACCACGATTAACGGTTCCCGTTGTCGTTCTTTTGGATGAGTGTGCACGGACATATTTGTGCCCTACAATCGGTCACGGTATTACTCGATGGATTCTTGAATATCGCCGGGTAATCGTAATTCACAACAGGGGATTGCACTGAACCAACCCAAAACGGGAAGGACCGAAAATCGTGGGACATCTGCTCACCCGAACGCAGATTCAACGCCTGGTCGCCAAGCACGGCCGTGAGGTCATCGAGCATCGCCACATGCAGATCGAACGCTGCTGCTACCAGCACGGCAATGTCACCACGTTCGAACATTCCGTGCGTGTCGCCTGCCTGGCTGTGTGGATGGCCGACCGCGCACACCTGTGGTACCGCGTCGACCTCAAATCCCTGATTCGCGCGGCCCTCCTGCACGATTACTTCCTGTACGACTGGCACGACTGGGATAACGGCGAACACCAGTGGCATGGCTTCACCCATGGCCACGCCGCCCTGGTCAATGCCCTGAAGGACTTCAAGCTCAACGATATCGAACGCAACAGCATCGAGAACCACATGTTCCCGATGACCCCGGTGCCGCCGCGCTATATCGAAGGCTATCTGGTCACCTTGGCGGACAAATGCTCCGCCACCGCCGAGACCTTCTCTCTCGACCGGTTCAACAAGCGCGCGTTGCCCGCCGCGAAGCCTTACGCCGAGATCGAAGCCCGTCGATGATCATCACACTCGAACATTATTTCCTCTGGTTTCTGTTCTACAGTTTCGTCGGCTGGATGTACGAGTCCATTCTCGTCTCCTGCCAACAGCACCGCTTGGTCAACCGAGGGTTCCTCAACGGCCCGCTGTGCCCGATCTACGGCACCGGCGCGATACTCGGCGTCGCCATTCTCGGCAACGTACATAACCCGATCATCATCTTCCTGATTTCGATGGTGGGCGCCACGATACTCGAATACACAACCTCGTGGGTCATGGAGCAGCTGTTCCACGCCCGCTGGTGGGATTACTCGAACTTCCGCTTCAACCTCCAAGGCCGCGTCTGCCTGCTGGGCGCGTTGATTTTCGGCCTCGGCGGCGTGGGCGTGGTACTTGGTTCGCAGCCATATGTCGAGCGGGTCACGGATATGATTCCGCTGCCGATGCTGCATACGCTGGTCACGGTACTGGCCCTGATCACCATCATCGACTTGGCGGTCACGGTTGCGGGCATGCTCGAATTCGAGCGGGTGCTCGATTCCGTCTCTCAGGTGGTGCAGGATGTGGCGGCACGCGCCGGTGGCACGTGGCAGTGGGGCTCCAGTGCGGTATCCGACAGGATGCGTGAGCTTTCGCAGGATACGGTTGAGCGTCTGCGCTGGGCCGTCAATGGCGTCATCAACGCACAGCAGAAGCGTATGCTCAAGTCCTTCCCGAAGTTCCAGGTGCCGGATCGTCAGGACATCATCGACTCTTTGCGCGAACTTATGGGCCCGCGCCGCTAGAATAAGGCGTTTTACTGAATCGCGCGGCTCGGCTGGTGTTCGGCACTGTCGCCATGTTCTGCGAAACTTGACTGTGCCCAATTGGGCAGTCTTATTCACAATTCGATAGGGAGAAGCGACAAGCTATGGCTCACGTCACCGACTTCAAGGAAGCGGGTTTCAACACCCTGCTTGAGGAACTGGAATGGCGCGGGTTGATTTCCCAGTCCACGGACCGGGATCGACTCGCAGAAGCACTGAACGGCGAGCCCATCACCTATTATTGTGGCTTCGATCCCACCGCTGCATCGTTGCATATCGGCAACCTCGTGCAGCTCATCAACATGCGTCACCTGCAGCTTGCGGGCCATCATCCGATCGCTTTGGTCGGTGGCGCCACCGGACTCATCGGCGACCCGCGCCAGTCCGGCGAACGTACGCTTAACCCGAAGGACGTGGTGGCCGGCTGGGCCGATCGCCTGAAGAATCAGATCGGCGGCATTCTGGACACCGAAGGCGCGAACGCCGTACGTTTCGTGTCCAATTACGATTGGACCGCCTCGATGACCGTCATCGACTTCCTGCGTGACGTCGGCAAGAACTTCCGTCTGGGCACCATGCTCGCCAAGGACACGGTCGCCCGCCGCCTGAACTCTGAGGAAGGCATCTCCTTCACCGAGTTCAGCTACCAGGTGCTGCAGGGCAACGACTTCCTCCACCTGTTTGACGAATACCACTGCACGCTGGAACTCGGCGGCTCCGACCAGTGGGGCAACCTCACCTCCGGCCTGGACCTGATCCACAAGGTGCGCGGTGTGGACGTCAACGTGTTCACCAGCCCGATTATCACCGATGCTTCCGGCAAGAAGTTCGGCAAGTCCGAGGGCAACGCCGTCTGGCTCGACGCCACGATGCTCAGCCCGTACAAGTTCTACCAGTTCTGGATCAACCGCCCGGACGTGGAGATGGAAAGCCTGCTGAAGGCGTTCACCTTCCTGCCCAAGGCCGAAATCGAACGACTGGTCGAGGAATCCAAGACCAACCCCGGCAAGCGCGAGGCCCAGAAGACCCTTGCCTGGGAGGTCACCAGCTTCGTGCATGGCGAGGCCGCTACCCAGGCTGCCATCGATGCTTCCGGTGCGCTGTTCGGCCGCGGTGGCAACCTCGAAGACATCGATGAGGAAACGCTGGAATCCGTGCTCGACGGTTTCAAGGTGGTCGACGAGAACGGCGAGCACGTCTTCCCCGTCTCCAAGCCCGGCGATCGCGTAATCGACGCCGCCCAGGCTGCCGGACTGTTCAAGTCCGCTTCCGAGGCACGCCGCGCCATCAAGTCCGGTGGCGTGTATCTCAACAACAACCGTATCGAGGATGAGGAGCAGGTGCTGGCCGAAGCCGACTTCCTGGCAGGCCGCTTCGCGCTTATCCGTCGTGGCAAGAAGGCGCTCGGCGCCGTGGAAAACCGTTAATCAACAACGAATTAAGGAAAACAAGTAATGGCAGAAGGTAACGAGCGTTCCGGCAAGTCTTACGGCGGCGGCCATAAGGGGTATGGCGATCGCCGACCGGGCAACCGCGGCGGCAAGGGTTTCAAGCCGCGTCATGATGGTGAGGGTTTCAAGCCGCGTCGCCGTGAGGATGGCGAGGGCTACGCGCCGCGCCGTGACGGTGATGGCGAGGGCCACGGCGGCTACCGCAAGTCGTACGGCAAGTCCGGCGGCTTCCACAAGGGCGGCCGCTCCGGCTTCGGCGGCAAGGGCGGTTACCGCGGCAATGGTCCGCGCCGTGACGGCGAAGGCTTCAAGCCGCGCCGCGAAGGCGGCTACCGTTCCCACGAAGGCGAGAACGGCGAGAATCCGCGCTACCAGCACCGTGATAACGATCGTCGTGATTTCCGCCGCGATGGTGAGCGTCGCAGCTTCCGCCGCAACGACGACCGCCGAGATTTCCGTAGGGACGACCGTCGCGATGGGGACCGTCGTGACTTCCGTCGTGACAATGACCGTCGTGACTTCCGTCGCGATGACCGCAGGGATAACGATCGTCGTGATTTCCGCCGCGATGGTGAGCGTCGCAACTTCCGTCGCGACGACGATCGCCGTGATGGCGACCGCCGCAACTTCCGCAGGGACGACCGCCGCGATGATCGTCGTGACTTCCGCCGTGACGATCGCCGCGACAACAACCGTCGTGACGGCGAATTCCGCGAGTTTTCGCAGGAAGAGAAGCGCCAGTACCGTGAGGAGAAGCGCTCTGAATACATGAGGCGCCCGCGCCGTAACTCCGACGGCACGATGAGCTTCCCCTCGCAGAACCCGTACACCGACCGTCGTCCCGACGAGCCCAAGATGCCCAAGGGCATGGAATGGTCGATGCTGTCCAAGGATGAGCGCGAACGTCTGCGCGGCCTGTCCAAGGAGCACGCGGAGAACATTGGTCTGCACATCCTCGCCGCTTTCGCGCTGGAGGAGAGCGACCCCGAACTTGCCTTGGAGCACGCCAAGTGGGTGGCCCGTCAGGCCTCCCGCATCGACTTCGCCCGCGAGACGCTTGCGTTCGTGGCCTACCGTCAGGGCGACTACAAGCTGGCCCTGCGTGAGTTCCGCACCGCCTACCGTATGAACGGCTTCCTCGACTACCTGCCGTTCATCGCTGACTGCGAGCGTGGCGTCGGAGAGCCGAAGAAGGCCGTGGAACTGGCGCTGTCCGATGAGGGCAAGCAGCTGCATGGCGCTCCCAAGGTCGAGATGTTCCTGGTGTACGCCGGTGCCCTTGGCGATTTGGAGATGTGGGACAAGGCCATTGAAGTGGTTCACACCGTCGGCCGTTCCCAGGGGCTGCCGGGTGAGTACCGCATGCGTGCCGTGCAGGCCGAGCAGTACTTCCTTGAAGAGGCCGGCCGCAGCAAGGAAGCCGAGCAGCTCAACGACCTGCTGGACCGTCTTGAGGACCAGTATGCCGACGAGGAGATTGACGAAAACAGCGACGACGTGGTGATCGATCACGATCTCGAAGACATCACCGACGACTCCGACGTGCTCGAAAAGCTCGGCATCGATCCGGATGAGGCGCAGTACGCCCCGGATCCGGAGCAGGAATACGGCGATGAGGATGACGAGGCTGAAGACGGTGATGCCGAGTCTGATGAGGCCGACGAGACCGAGACCGATTCCGCCAATGACGCCGAGGCTGACGATTCCGCCGAATCCGCCGACTCCGACTCCACCGAACCCGAAACCGAAACCGAAACCGAGGAGTGAACGGCGTAATGACCCGTTTCCTCAAAGGCACCGATCGCCCGCTCGCCGAGGCCTATCAGCTTGCGCTGCTGGACCTCGACGGCGTGGTGTATCGCGGCAAGAATCCGGTCGAATACGCGGCCGATTCCATTCGTGCGGCCGAAGCCGCCGGCATGACCATCGAATACACCACGAACAACTCCTCGCGCTTCCAGCACGTGGTGGCCGACCAGCTCAAGGGCTTCGGCTTGGACGTGGAGCCGTGGCAGGTCATCACCTCTTCGGTGGTGGCCGCCCGTATGGTGGCCAAGGCGTTGCCCGCCGGCGCGCGCGTACAGGTATTGGGCGCCGAGCATTTGCGCGATGAGGTCACCCGCAACGGCCTGACCATCGTGGACGGTCCTCAGGACCGCCCGCAGGCCGTCATTCAGGGCTGGTATCCGGATATGACTTGGCAGATGATGGCCGATGCCGCGTTCGCGGTCGAGGCCGGAGCCACGTATTTCGTGACCAACCGCGACCTAACGATTCCTCGTGAACTGGGCATCGCCCCCGGTTGCGGATCGATGATTCGCGCCGTGATCACGGCCACCGGCGTCGAACCGGTCGCCTCCGCTGGCAAGCCGGAAGCGTACATGTACGATGAGGCCCGCGAACTGAACGCCGCCGAAGGCCACGATTTGGTGCCCAAGGAGGCGTCCATCGCCATTGGCGACCGCCTCGACACCGATATCGAGGCCGGTAACCGCGGCGACTACGATTCGCTGGCGGTGCTGACCGGTGTCACCAACCCGACCGAACTGATGCTGGCTCCGTCACACCTGAGGCCCACATTCATCGCCCCTGATCTGCGTGAACTCGGCGAAGCCCAACCGGAGCCGGTCCGCGATGAGAGCGGTACTTGGGAATGCCGCAAGGCTAGCGCTTGGTTTGAAAACGGCCAGGTACACGTCAGCGACCCCACCAGTATGGACGGCCTGCGCGCCGCCGTATGCGCCGCATGGGAAGCCGCCGACCAAGGCGCACAGCTTAGCGAGGCCACGGTACCGGTGTTCGCCATCGAGGCATAGTCCTATGCCTACGGATAGCGAACATGCGCCGGTCACCGAGCGATACCCCGAACTTGCGGATATCGATGAACAAGACAACGACCGCAAGCTTGAGACCTATCGCAACGTGCTGGAATCCTTACAACACGAGCTTGATAACAGCCGCAGCTAGCAGAGGTGATTCATTCTCCCGCCAGCGGAAGATGACGTGAAGTGCTGGATGGTGGCTCCATGCCGAGCCACCCCGTTGGTGGATGGTGGGCCGAAAGGAAGATATATGGCCGAGCAGCATATCGATCCCGCGACTCCACTTGACCGACTTGACATGATGCTCGTGGCTTCGGGACTGGTCGAATCGCGGGCCAAAGCGCAGCGACTCATCAAGGCCGGGCATGTGCGCGTGGACGGCGAGACCATCACCAAGCCATCGTTCATGGTCAAAGCCGGGCACAGCGAACTCGCCGTGGATAAGGGCGACGACTACGTCTCCCGAGGCGCTTACAAACTCTTGGGCGCGTTCGAAACCTTTGCCGGCAATGGCCTTACCGGGCCGGAAGGCTTGGAATGTCTGGATATCGGTGCCTCCACCGGTGGCTTCACCGACGTACTGTTGCGCGGGGGAGCGGCCAAAGTCGTAGCGCTCGACGTTGGGCACGGCCAGCTCGACCCGCGCATCGCCAATGACGAGCACGTCATCGAAATGAGCGGCGTCAACATTCGCGAAGTAGAGGCCGACGACCTGCCTTACCGGCCGGCGATGATCGTTTCCGACGTCTCCTTTATTTCCCTGACCTATGTGATCCCGGTAATCGCGCGCATCGCGGCTCCCGGTGCGCAGATTGTGTTACTGGTCAAACCGCAGTTCGAGGTCGGCCGGGCAGGACTCGGCAAAAACGGCATCGTTGAAGATCCGGCATTGCGGGAGCGGGCATTACACGACGTGGTCGCCTGTGCTGAACAGCACGGACTTGACGTGGTGGCCACTGCCGATAGTCCCATCATCGGCACCCACGGTAATGAGGAATACCTGCTTTACGCTGTCTTGAGATGAATGCGTTGGCAGTCTCCGTTCACCAGCAGCACGCTGGAGGTACGGTCGATGCCTAGTGCGGTGGCACACGTGGCGCTTTCCACCGCACTGCCGTTGCGTAGCATGGCGGAGTCCGCCGTCAAAGTCCGGCATTGCAGATGGTTGGCTTCAACCGTGACGGCTGTGATATGGCGAACCGTGCTGCCATCCTCATACCCATCCATATCAAAACGGGAAAACATCGTACTGCGGAGTGGATGAACTTCCAGAGCCCTGCTGTTGACGTCATGACCCTTCAACACGCCGTTCAAGCGGACTGTCTGACCGCTAATATGACGGGTGCCTAGGGAGCCATTGACGGACAGATTTCCGGAACAAACGATATCGCCGTTGCATCGTAGTTTGCCGGTAAAGGTTATTTCATCGCAAATAATGTCGCCGCCGACTTCGATGTCGCCGCTGCCGCTGATGCTGGATACGCGAATATCACCATCACACCGCACAATGCCACTTTTGATGACCAGTTTGTCCCCTTCTATAACTGAGGCCTCGAGGGTGCTGGTCACAATCATGGTGTGAAAATGCGCGCCATCGGCAAGACGGGAACGTTGGTCCACTCCTATGGTGCCGTAGACTCCTTTGCCTATCAGCGTGCAATTCTGCGTATGCTTGCCCCGTTGTCTAAATGAAAGTGCAACACCCGTTAGATTGGAAATTGCCTAGAAAA
>OLOT01001966.1_pt1 | contig 11104 bp, 9 predicted proteins | sample 1671991 | NCBI WGS metagenome assembly OLOT01 (sample SAMEA3136634, study PRJEB25190) | human gut metagenome | biome: human gut; feature: human-associated habitat; material: faeces | place: Austria | collected 2013
CAATGCCTTGTACAATGAAGGGAAACAAATCGTACTAACCAGTGATCGGTTGCCAAACGAGATTCCGAAACTGCAAGAACGCCTTGTTTCTCGCTTTGCATGGGGGCTGTCTGTTGATATTACACCGCCGGATCTTGAAACAAGAACAGCGATTTTACGTAAAAAAGCGGCGGCTGAACGTCTAGAGATCCCAGATGACACACTAAGCTACATCGCAGGACAAATTGATTCTAACATTCGTGAATTAGAAGGTGCGCTTGTTCGAGTGCAAGCTTTTGCTGCGATGAATAGTGAAGATATTTCGACTAGTCTAGCTGCAGACGCACTGAAAACGTTAAAATCAGGAAAAGGACATCCTCAATTGTCAATCCTGCAGATCCAAGAAGAAGTGGCAAAGTATTATCACATCCAATTGAAAGATCTCAAAGGAAAGAAACGCGTCAAATCTATTGTTGTTCCTAGACAAATCGCTATGTATTTGGCACGTGAGCTCACAGATAATTCTTTACCGAAAATCGGAGCTGAATTCGGTGGCAAGGATCATACAACGGTTATCCATGCTCATGAAAAAATCCAGCAGCTGATGGATTCTAGTGTCAGTATGCAAAATGAAGTATCAGAAATCAAAAACTTTTTACTAAATTAATTTGTCGATTCTATCAACTGAAAATAGCATGTGGATAAAAGAAAAAAACGTTCAAAAGTTATACACACTTTTTCCACAGCTGTTTTTTCGTTTCTCTCTTACGTTTTTTGAGTTTTCCACAGAATCAACATGCCCTATTACTTTTATTATTCTTTTTAACTAATAATAAATAAACAAACATTCAAAGGAGATACATCATGAAAGTTACTTTAAACCGAGCTAGCTTTATGCAGGAATTGCAAACTGTTCAACGAGCTATTTCAAGCAAAACCACGATCCCTATTTTGACAGGTGTAAAAATCACACTGACACAAGAAGGTTTGACTTTGACGGGGAGCAACGCTGATATATCAATTGAAACTTTTTTGTCTGTTGAAAACGAAAAAGCAAATATGCAAATCGAATCTACTGGTTCCATTGTTTTACAAGCACGTTTCTTTAGCGAAATCATTCGGAGACTTCCTGAAGAAACATTTACTTTAGAAGTTTTAGAAAATAAACAAGTAGCGATTACTTCTGGAAAAGCGAATTTTATCGTAAATGGATTAGATGCAGATAACTATCCTCATCTTCCTGTTGTCGAAAGCCATAACCAGATGAAATTACCTGTACACGTATTGACTAAACTAATCAACGAAACAGTTTTTGCTGTCTCACAACATGAGAGTCGTCCAATCTTGACAGGTGTGCATTTCATTTTATCTGATAATTCTTTATTGGCTGTAGCTACTGATTCTCATCGTCTAAGTCAACGCGTGATTCCAGTAGAACAAGCGGCTGATCATTTTGATATTGTTATTCCTGGAAAAAGTTTGATCGAATTATCTCGCTCATTAACAAATGAAGAAGAAATCGTCGAAATCAGCATTATGGAAAACCAAGTGTTGTTCAAAACAGAAACGATGTATTTCTATTCCCGTTTGCTAGAAGGAAACTATCCTGATACCAATCGTTTGATTCCTTCAAGTTTTAATACAGAGGTTGAATTTTCTGTTCCTAGCTTTTTAGCGGCGATCGAACGGGCTTCTTTACTTTCTCATGAAGGCCGTAACAACATCGTTCGTTTATCTATTCGTCCAGATGCGGTTGTTTTATACGGAAATTCGCCAGAAATCGGGAAGGTAGAAGAAAGCTTGAGTTATACAGCAAGCAGTGGCGATCCATTAGATATTTCTTTCAATCCGGATTATATGAAAGCAGCGTTGCGTGCATTTGGAGATATGAGCATCAAAGTGAAATTTATCTCTGCTATTCGTCCATTTACATTGGAACCTACGGAAGATGGCGTTCAATTTATTCAGCTGATTACTCCTGTACGTACGAATTAACAATGATTTTCAATGTTCTTGAAAATTTAATTGAAAAGAAATAGAAAAAATAAAATTTTAAACAGAAGGCCCTAAAATCTCTTTTAAGGCTTTCTGTTTATTTTTGTTTAAATCACCTTTTTTAGATTAAATCGTCTTATATGGAAAAATATATGGATAAATTTGTTTTATTGCGAAAAAAAGGTATAATAGAGTATACTTTTAATAATGAAAATGAGGGATGGGCATTGAAACAACAAGTCATTCTAAATACGGAATTCATGACGTTGGGCCAAATGTTGAAAGAAGTCACAGTTATCGGTAGTGGCGGACAAGCAAAATGGTATTTGGCAGAAAACACTGTGTTAGTCGATGGCGAACCAGAAAATCGTCGTGGACGCAAACTTTATCCCGGCATGATGGTTGAAGTTCCAGAAGTAGGAACTTTTTTTATGGTAAAAAAAGGAAACGACGATAATGAGGCTGAATAAGCTGTATTTAAAAAATTATCGAAATTACGAAGAGCTGAACATCGAATTTTCCAAGAACCTCGTCATCTTTTTAGGAGAAAATGCGCAAGGAAAAACGAATCTTTTGGAAAGTATCTACGTATTAGCTATGACGCGAAGTCATCGGACAAGTAGTGAGCAGGAATTGATTGGCTGGACTGACGATCAGGCGATGATTCAAGGAGAGATCACAAAAGGTTCATCCACTCTTCCATTAGAAATCTTATTATCTAAAAAAGGCCGAAAAACCAAGATCAACCATATCGAACAGAAAAAGTTAAGTACTTACGTGGGACAAATGAATGTCATTTTATTTGCACCAGAAGATCTTTCTTTAGTAAAAGGCAGCCCGCAGATCAGGCGGAAGTTTTTAGATATGGAATTAGGCCAGATCAATCCAATCTATCTTTATGATCTTGTCCAATACCAAGCAATTTTGAAACAAAGAAACCAGTATTTAAAGCAATTGAATGAAAAAAAACAAACTGATTTGCTTTATTTGGATATTTTGTCCGAACAACTAGCAGCGTTTGGCAGCAAAGTATTGAAAGCAAGAGCACAGTTCGTCAAGCGATTGGAGTTTTGGGCTAATTCTTTGCATCAGCAAATCACCCATCAAAAAGAGCAGCTGGAAATCGAGTATCTCACCGCAGTCGATTCTTTAGAAACACATACGCAAGAGCAAATCCAAGAACAATTTCTCGCACTTTTGAACCAAAATAAAAAGAAAGACCTTTTTCGGGGAACAACGACAGTTGGTCCTCATCGTGACGATCTTTCCTTTTTTATTAATCAGAAAAATGTGCAGACTTATGGATCGCAAGGACAGCAAAGAACAACTGCACTAAGTGTCAAATTAGCAGAAATCGATTTGATTAAAGAAGAGACAGGGGAATATCCAATCCTTTTGTTAGATGATGTGATGAGCGAGCTGGATGATAATCGTCAACTCCATCTGCTAGAAACAATCGAAGGAAAAGTTCAAACGTTCTTAACAACAACGACACTTGACCATGTAAAAAATAAAATGACTGTTGAACCTGAGATTTTTTATGTTCAACAAGGGAAACTAAAAGGAGAAGAAACTGAATGACAGAAGAAAGAAGTTTAGTAGAACGCGCTAAAGAGTATGATGCCAGTCAGATTCAAGTACTTGAAGGACTTGAAGCCGTTCGTAAACGACCTGGCATGTATATCGGTTCGACTAGTTCTGAGGGTCTGCATCACCTTGTTTGGGAAATTGTCGATAATTCGATCGATGAAGTATTAGCAGGTTTTGCAACGAAAATCCATGTGATTATTGAAAAAGACAACAGTATCACCGTTATTGACGACGGTCGGGGGATACCTGTAGATATCCAGGCAAAAACTGGACGTCCTGCAGTTGAAACGGTCTTTACTGTTTTACATGCTGGAGGAAAATTCGGCGGTGGTGGGTACAAAGTTTCTGGTGGACTTCACGGAGTAGGATCTTCTGTTGTAAACGCGCTTTCTACACAGCTTGATGTCAAAGTATACAAAGAAGGAAATGTGTACTATCAAGAATATCGTCGTGGAGCTGTAGTGGACGACTTAAAGATTATCGAACAAACGGATCGCCATGGAACAACGGTTCACTTTACGCCAGACCCTGAAATTTTTACAGAGACAACTGAGTTTGATTTTTCAAAATTGGCTACCCGGATCCGTGAACTTGCTTTCTTGAACCGCGGGATGCGTATATCGATTGAAGACAAACGAGAAGAAGAACCAGTCATCAATGAATACCATTATGACGGCGGGATCAAAAGTTATGTCGAATACTTGAATGCAAACAAAACCGTGATTTTTCCAGAACCTGTATATTTGGAAGGTGAACAGCAAGATATCGCAGTTGAAGTCTCTATGCAATATACAGACGGCTACCATTCCAATATCATGAGTTTTGCCAACAATATCCATACGTATGAAGGCGGAACACATGAATCAGGATTCAAGACTGCTTTAACTCGTGTGATAAATGATTATGCCCGAAAACAAAAGCTGATGAAAGAAAACGATGATAATTTGACAGGGGAAGATGTAAGAGAAGGCTTGACAGCAGTCATTTCTATCAAGCATCCTGACCCTCAATTCGAAGGACAAACAAAAACAAAATTGGGCAATTCCGAAGTACGGACAGTCACTGATCGGTTATTTAGCGAACATTTCATGAAATTCTTGCTGGAAAACCCAAGTGTGGGCCGTCAAATTGTTGAAAAAGGATTACTAGCTTCCAGAGCTCGTCTAGCAGCGAAACGTGCGCGTGAAGTAACGAGACGTAAAGGTGCTTTAGAGATTAGTAATCTGCCAGGAAAATTAGCGGACTGCTCTAGCAACGATCCTGAAAAATGCGAATTGTTCATCGTCGAAGGAGATTCGGCCGGCGGATCAGCTAAGCAAGGTCGTAATCGAGAGTTTCAAGCCATCTTGCCTATTCGTGGGAAAATCTTGAATGTTGAAAAAGCAAGCATGGACAAGATCTTGGCAAATGAAGAGATCCGGTCTTTATTTACTGCTATGGGTACAGGGTTTGGAGAAGATTTTGATGTATCGAAAGCTCGCTACCACAAATTAGTTATCATGACTGATGCCGATGTCGACGGCGCGCATATCCGTACATTGCTGCTGACTCTTTTTTATCGTTACATGCGTCCTATTGTTGAAGCTGGATACGTCTATATTGCTCAGCCACCTTTATACGGGGTAAAACAAGGGAAGAATATTACGTATGTACAACCAGGAAAAAATGCAGAAGAAGAGTTGAAACAAGTCGTTGCTTCACTTCCTGCCTCACCAAAACCAAGCGTTCAGCGTTATAAAGGACTTGGAGAAATGGATGATCATCAACTATGGGAAACAACTATGGACCCAAGCAATCGGATGATGGCCCGCGTCAGTGTGGACGATGCTATTGCAGCAGATCAGATATTTGAAATGTTGATGGGGGATCGAGTAGAACCCCGTCGTGCATTCATCGAGGAAAATGCACACTATGTGAAGAACTTAGATATTTAATCATGAAGGAGGAAAAAGAATGAGTGAAGAAATCAGAGAAAACATCCATGATGTCAATCTAACCAGCGAAATGAAAGACTCCTTCATCGATTATGCGATGAGTGTTATTGTCGCACGTGCACTTCCTGATGTCAGAGATGGTCTGAAACCCGTTCATCGCCGTATTTTATACGGCATGAACGAATTAGGTGTAACACCGGATAAAGCCCATAAAAAATCTGCCAGAATCGTCGGAGATGTCATGGGTAAATACCATCCTCATGGAGACAGTGCGATCTATGAGTCAATGGTACGGATGGCACAGCCATTCAGCTACCGTTATATGCTAGTGGATGGCCATGGAAACTTTGGTTCTGTTGACGGTGACGGTGCCGCTGCTATGCGTTATACCGAAGCACGGATGAGTAAAATCGCTACAGAAATGCTGCGTGATATCAATAAGAACACTGTTGATTTCCAAAGCAACTATGATGATACAGAAAAAGAACCAGTTGTACTACCTGCTCGCTTCCCGAATCTTTTAGTGAACGGAACAACGGGGATCGCCGTAGGTATGGCCACGAATATCCCACCTCATAACTTGTCTGAGGTAGTAGCGGCTATCGATTTGCTGATGGATAATCCTGATGTGACGACCAATGAATTGATGGAAGTATTACCTGGACCAGATTTTCCAACAGGTGGTTTGGTTATGGGAAAATCAGGAATCCGAAGAGCGTATGAAACAGGTAAGGGTTCTATTACCGTACGTGCAAAAGTTGAGATTACTGAGATGCCAAATGGTAAAGAACGGATCATCGTGACAGAATTGCCTTATATGGTCAATAAAGCAAAATTGATCGAACGGATTTCTGAACTGCACAGAGACAAGCGTATCGAAGGGATCACAGATTTGCGGGACGAATCTTCCCGTGAAGGTATGCGGATCGTCATTGACATCCGTCGTGACGCCAGCGCATCCGTTATCTTGAATAACTTATATAAATTGACATCCTTGCAAAATTCATTTGGATTCAATATGTTGGCGATCGAAAAAGGTGTGCCGAAAGTTTTGAGCTTGAAACAAATTCTTGAAAACTATATCGAACATCAGCGCGAAGTCATCACAAGACGGACAGTCTTTGAAAAAGAAAAAGCAGAAGCAAGGGCACACATTTTAGAAGGTTTGCGTATTGCTTTGGATCATATCGATGAAATCATTGCGATTATCCGCGGGTCTAAATCAGATGACGAAGCAAAAGCAACGTTAATTGAACGCTTTGAATTTTCAGATCGTCAAGCGCAAGCAATTTTAGATATGCGTTTACGCCGATTGACCGGTTTGGAACGGGAAAAAATCGAAAATGAATACCAAGAACTCTTAAAACTGATTGAAGATTTAACTGACATTCTGGCAAGACCAGAACGTGTTACAGAAATCATCAAGAATGAATTAGCAGACTTGAATCAACGATTTGGTGATAAACGACGCACAGAATTACTAGTCGGTGAGGTCTTAAGTCTGGAAGATGAAGATTTAATCGAAGAAGAAGAAATCGTTATTACATTGACAAACAATGGTTACATCAAACGTTTGGCAAATAATGAATTCAGAGCTCAACGAAGGGGTGGACGTGGTGTCCAAGGAATGGGTATCCACAATGACGACTTCGTCAAAAATCTGGTTTCTTGCTCTACCCATGATACATTGTTATTCTTTACGAATAACGGAAAAGTGTATCGGGCAAAAGGATACGAAATTCCAGAATACGGGCGCACAGCCAAAGGAATACCAATTATCAATTTACTAGGTATCGATTCGAGTGAAAGCATCCAGGCAATCATTGCGGTGACGGGAGAAGCAGAAGAAGGCCACTATCTCTTCTTTACGACGCGTCAAGGTACAGTAAAACGTACTTCTGTCACTGCTTTTGCTAACATCCGAAGTAATGGTCTGATCGCAATTGGTTTGAAAGAAGACGATGAGCTCGTCAATGTGCTACTGACAGATGGTCAATCTAATATCATTATTGGAACACATAACGGCTACTCTGTCACTTTCAAAGAAGAAGCAGTCCGCGATATGGGACGTACAGCTTCCGGGGTCAGAGGAATACGCCTGCGTGAGGAAGATTATGTCGTTGGGGCAGCCTTAATGAAGGAAGATCAAGAAGTATTAGTGATCACAGAAAAAGGTTACGGAAAACGGACAAAAGTATCGGAATATCCAGTGAAAGGCCGCGGAGGTAAAGGGATCAAAACGGCGAACATCACTGAAAAAAATGGTCCACTAGCTGGATTGACCACTGTTTCTGGAGATGAAGACATCATGCTGATTACAGATAAAGGTGTCATTATCCGTTTCAACGTATCGACTGTTTCTCAAACTGGACGTTCAACATTAGGCGTACGTTTGATGAAGATGGAAGCTGATACGAAAGTTGTCACGATGGCAGCAGTCGAACCAGAAGCTGCAGAACAAACAGTTGAAGAACAAGGATCAGAAGAATAACCATCAAGACTAAGTGTGTAAGCTAGCAAGAATAACCGATTAAAAAATCTGGTTATTCCTGCTGGCTTTTTTGATTAGTTGAATTTCTCTTAAAATATTCGAAACTGTTCATTCTGTATTGCTTTTGACCAAAATAGAGTGTATAATCAGAGCTTGTGAGTAGTCTAATTAATTAGATAACTCTCCTTGCTCTTAGGAACCTAAGAGCCGAAAGTCCACAGGGAGGTGAATATCAATGGAAAACACGAAATATGAAATCATGTACATTATTCGTCCAAACATTGATGAAGAAGCAAAAACTGCTTTAATCGAACGTTTCGATGCAATCTTGAAAGATAACGGAGCAGAAGTTATCGAATCAAAAGATTGGGAAAAACGCCGTTTCGCTTATGAAATGAACGGTTACCGTGAAGGTATCTATCACATCGTTAAAGTATCTTCTCCATCATCAGCAAATGCTGTCAATGAATTTGACCGTCTTGCTAAAATCAACGACGATATCATTCGTCACATGATTGTTAAAGAAGAAGCTTAATTGTTGTTTCATGTGAAACAATAGAAAACGATGAGAGGAGATGACTATTTTGATTAATAATGTTGTATTAGTTGGACGTCTGACGAAAGATCCAGATTTGCGTTACACAGCAAGTGGTACGGCAGTCGCAACATTTACTTTGGCTGTGAATCGTAATTTTACAAACCAAAGCGGCAATCGCGAGGCTGATTTTATCAACTGTGTGATTTGGCGCAAATCAGCAGAAACTTTAGCAAACTATGCTCGTAAAGGAACACTTTTAGGTGTTACTGGACGTATCCAAACTCGTTCTTATGATAATCAGCAAGGACAACGTGTATACGTGACAGAAGTAGTAGCTGACAACTTCCAATTGCTGGAAAGTCGTTCTGCATCTGAAAATCGCCAACAAAGCGGCGGATTCCAAAGTTCTGGTCAATCAGCTGGCGGATTTGGCGGAAACAATAACTCTAATCAAACATCTCAATCATCCAACGGTATGCCTGATTTCGACCGTGATACTTCTGACCCATTCGGCTCAAGTTCAACGATCGACATTTCAGACGATGATTTACCATTCTAAACGAATTTGATAGGAGGGAAATAGAATGGCACAACAAAGAAGAGGCGGACGTAAACGTCGTAAAGTAGACTACATTGCTGCTAACCATATTGAATATATCGATTATAAAGATATCGAATTACTAAAAAGATTTATTTCAGAACGCGGTAAAATCTTGCCACGTCGTGTAACTGGTACAGGCGCTAAAAACCAACGTAAAATTACTGTTGCAATCAAACGTGCTCGTATCATGGGCTTGCTACCTTTCGTTAGCGAAGACTAATAAATCCTAGGAATTGAATGACTGATCCTTTTGATCAGCTATTCAATTCCTTTTTTTCTGTAAAAATAACCTCTATTCGTTTAGTCGCTCGAATGACGAAAGTTATGGTAAAATCAAATTAGTCATATATGGGAGGAAAATTATGGAAAATAAAAACAATCATTTATCCCCGAAACCTCTCTTCCTTATCCTGTTTATATTAATCGAAGTATTGGTAGTCTTAATTTTACCATTTCGTTTTGTTAGCGCTTCGGTCATTCTATTGATGAATTTATGGGGTGTTCGCTATTGGTTGAAAATGAAACGTTGGCTTATTTTAAATAAACGTGAAAAAATCCAGCAGGCTTCGACTGTAGCTGAAACCAATCTAGCTTATGTCTCAGAAGTCATGCCTGTAGGAGTGATTGCTTATCAGCCATCAAGCCAAAAAATCGAATGGCTCAATCCATTAGCATTGAAAATCAAAGATCAAAGTGGATTAACAGAGGAAGAATTGCTAGATACTTTTTTTACTGCAAAAGAAAAAAAGAAAAACCAAGTCTATCTAGCAGATAAAACATTTCAGTTTGATATGGATACAGTAAAGGGTGTTGTTTATTTTAATGATATTACCCAAAACCAGTTGTTAAAACTCCATCAGACGAACAGTCAGCCGGTGATTGGTATTTTATCTATTGATAACTATGCAGATGCCATTGATAAATTAGATGACAAAGAGATTTCTTATTTGAACTCTTTCGTCACTACACTAGTTTCTGACTGGATGAATGAATACCATGTCTTTTTCAAAAGAATCAACGCAGAACGGTTTTTCTTCGTCGCACAGATGATCGATCTGAAAAAGATGATGGATAAAAAATTTGATTTGCTGGATCGCTTTCGAGCAGAAGCTGAAAAACAGAGCTCGCCTATCACCCTTAGTATGGGGATTGCTTATGGCTCAAGAACCCTCGATGAAATCGGTGGAGAAGCTCAGAATAATTTAGATGTTGCTTTAGTCCGTGGAGGCGACCAAGTTGTCGTGAAAGAGGTAAAAGAAGGAGCAAAACCTGTTTATTATGGGGGGAAATCTGCTAAGAATGTCAAACGCACGCGTGTTCGTTCTCGAGCGATGAGTACCGCTTTGCGTCGGATTTTTGATGAAACAGGCGATGTGTTTATCATGGGGCACAAGTTTCCGGATATGGATGCTTTAGGCTCTGCTTTTGGTGTCAGTTGTCTGGCACGCTTCAACCAGAAAAAAGCTTACATCGTTATCAATGAGAACGAGATCATTCCAGATGTAGAACGGTGTCTTGAAGAAATCCATAAGCATCCTGAATTAGAAATGCAACTAATCTCTCCAGAACGTGCCATAGAGCTGAAAAAAGAAGAGGACCTCCTCGTGATGGTGGATTACCATAAACCTTCTCTATCGATCTCTCAGGGCCTATATGAGCAATTTGATAAGATTGTGATCATTGATCACCATCGTCGTGGGGAAGAGTTTCCAAGTAAACCTCTGCTGACTTATATTGAATCTTCAGCTTCTTCAGCTTCAGAGCTAGTTTCTGAGCTGATCCAATACCAAAGCAGCAAAACAAATCGCTTAGATCGTTTTGAGGCCACATTATTGCTTGCAGGGATGGTTGTAGATACAAATAGTTTCAATGTCCGTACAACTGCACGAACTTTTGACGTTGCCAGCTATTTAAGGTCTTGTGGAGCAGACGCATAAAGTCGTACAGCTTTGCATCCTCGATGGTGAAATCACCGG
>OLOT01001968.1_pt1 | contig 11096 bp, 10 predicted proteins | sample 1671991 | NCBI WGS metagenome assembly OLOT01 (sample SAMEA3136634, study PRJEB25190) | human gut metagenome | biome: human gut; feature: human-associated habitat; material: faeces | place: Austria | collected 2013
TGCCGCACCTCGCTCGCCGTATCGGCACTTAGAATTATGCGGTATTGCCTTAACACTCTAGTGAATCGCTGTGATGGTTGAAACAAAGCGCAATGCTCTACCGCTGGAACGTGGGAAAGCGCTTCCGGCGCAAAATCATGGGATCACTGCGGAATGGCAGGGAAACAAGCAGCGTACAAGGGGATGTGGTGGACTGTTTATGTGCGGAAAAAGGAAAAGTGAGACGAATGGAGGCGGACGGAGAACATACATAAGCCCAAAGAGACGCCCAACTCATCAAGTGAAACACGGCGCGAAAAAGCATAACGGCCACAGCGAGATGCCCGAAACACAGACCAAAACGCAAAAAGGCAATGGAAACGCAGCAAAATAGTAGAGGTGAGGAACAACAGAGCAAAATATCTGTCCTTGAATGGAATACACAAAATACAGGGAGTGGAAACGGCGTATGCAAGCTCGCCAAAACTGTATATATAACGCAAAAGCTCGAATATATATACAGTTTAACGGTAAAGACTCCTCCAATGATAAAAGCGTAAAAATCGGCTATCCATGGCACAGGAAGCCAGGATGGCGGCAGGCGCTGCAAAGTCAAAAGGTGCAGAATCTTTCCCGATATGTCCTCTATTCAAAAACATTTTTGCTCTGCATCCCCGATTCCCGCACCCGTTCGGGGGGAGTTTTGGTATTTCCGTATCAGATAGAAAACAGCAGGCCTGTGCTGCGGCAGTACAGATTTGCGGGGCGTTCTGCTTTCCCTATACCGCAGGGGGGCTGCATATTGCAGAAAAATTACCGTTTCCCCGGTGCAGAATGGATGGCATATTCATTTATAGTGTGATAGAACGATTTCATTGCACGTAATTTCGCTAAAGCCCGGTTTAGCGAAATATGGAGGAGAGACAGAACTATCATCTTTATCACACGAATTGCACTACTACTAAAAAGCGCCGAATCCACTGTCGCCATCGAACCAATAACACCGTACAGTATCAAGATTTTCATCTCATTTTGATACTGTACAATACGCTCGGAAGTCTGCTGGATCATTTTTAACAAGAACGAAAATCTTTACGGCGGCAAAGAAATGCTGTATACTAAGATGTAAAGACACCTTGGAGAAAATACTGTGGACAGGGAGCAAATGCTATGAATGACGAAAAAATCACCCTTGATCTTGTGATTGATGTGCAGAAAGATTTTATTACCGGGGCACTGGCCAACACACAGGCGCAGGCCAATGTGGCGCACCTGGCAGAGACCGCGCGGGCACACGCGCAGGCCGGGCACTGGATGTTCTTTACCCGTGATACCCACCAGGACAACTACCTGACCACGCGGGAGGGCCGCAGCCTGCCGATCGAACACTGCATTGAGGGTGAGGATGGCTGGAATTTTGCGCCCGAACTGGAAAACGTCATGGCGGACACCGAGCCGGAAGTGTGCCACATTGTGGACAAACCCACGTTCGGCAGTTATATGCTGCCCAGTGAGATTCTGGATGAACTGATGGCACACAACAAGGCTGTTGAAGATATTGAAAAAATTGTTATTTATGGCTACTGCACCGATATCTGCGTGATTAGCAACGCCATGGTACTGCGTGCAGCTTTCCCGGAAACAGAGATCGAAGTTTTGTCGGACTGCTGCGCCGGGGTAACGCCCCAGAGCCACCAGACCGCGCTGGATGCCATGCGGGCCTGCCAGTTTACAATCATATAATAGGTGATGAAATAAAAAATACCGTGCAGCTTTTTTTGAACTGCACGGTATTTTTATCTGTTTGTCAGCTGACGCAGCTGGTTCAGGTCCTTCCGCGTATCCACATCCCTCAGTTCGGCATCGTTCCGGGCGGACACAAGGCAGACGGAACCGGGGTGGGCCCGCGCAACGGCATTGCCGCCGCGGCCATCCGGCAGGTGAAGCAGCTCCGAAAAATAATCCGCGCCGAACAGCACTGGGCTGCCGGGGGTGCCATCGGCAGCGCACAGCCGCACAATGGCATCGGGGGCCGCTGCCAGCGCCAGTGCTTCCACACTTTGCTGCGTGAGCAGCGGCTGGTCCCCCGGCAGAAACAGGCAACCGCGCAAAGCGGGCTCTTTTCCCAGCAATGCCGCCAGCCCCAGCCGGACCGTATCGCTGCGGTAGGGCTGCGCGTGGCGCAGAACGGGGATGCCCTGCGCGTTACAGAGCGCCTCAACCTCTTCCGAGCGGGTCACGACAATGCGGCAGGCCAGCAGCGGCAGGGCGGCTAGAGCCAGCGCGTTGGCGATCAGCGGTACACCGCAAAAATCCGCCATCAGCTTGTTTCCGCCGAACCGCCGCCCCAGCCCAGACGCCATGACCACGCAGCCGAGAGCGGGCGCGGGATCGTCCAAATCCACCACAAAGGCATCCTGCCGGGCGCACAGTGCGGTTAAAAATGGGGTATCCTGCTTCCGCACAATAGCGAGAACGCGCTTTGCATCCAGCAGCGCTTCCACTGCCTGCCGGAATTCGGGGCAGCTATTTTCCAGGTAACCGAGTTCATCCAGCACCGCCCATTCGCTCTCCCCTGCCGCCATGCGGTGCAGGGCGGGTACACCCAGCAGCAAAAAGCCGTCCGCCACGGGGCGCATCCGGTTTTCGCCTGGGGGCAGTGCCGGGTCAAAGCGGCCGATCACCGCTATTTTTCCGCCCACACTTTCTCGAATTTCCACACGGTCCGCAGGGTACGCTGCTGTGGTAATTTCCTGTGCCCCGGGGCAAAGCAATGGCACCAGCGCACGCAGCAGGGTGGTTTTTCCCGTACCGCGCCCGCCGGTCAACAGCAGGTGGCGCTTACCGCTCACCCGGAAAGAACTTATAATAGAGCTCGCGGTCAGTCTGTACACAGGCATCACGATAAGCCTCATACCTTTCCATAAAATTGCGGGCTTCATCCGTCAGGGTGCTGCCCCCGCCGCCGCGCCCGCCAATGGTTTTGCGGGTCAGCGCAAAGCCCAATTTTTTTTCCGCCCGCTTGACCATGCGCAGCGCTTTGGAGTAAGAAAGCCCCATGGCTTGTGCCGCCGCCCGCAGTGAGCCGGTCTCTTCAATCCGGTGCAGCAGGCGGCAGGGGCCTTCGCCAAAAAAGCGCTCGCCGATATCATCGCAGAGCATCACATGAATCTTCGGTTTCATTTTTCTTTCCTCATAACGGCAGCAGCGCCAGCCGCACCCGGCCCGTGCGGTCGGTCACGGGCACCAGTTCCAGCGGGCCGTATACTGCTGCCAGCGCAGATTGCAGCGCTTCAACCGGATCGGTTCTGGGGTACAGCATGGCTCCAACCTGCCCGTTTTGCAGCACGATCAGCGTATCGCACCAGTCCAGCATCAGCATGGGGTCATGCAGGCAGATCAGCGCTGTTTTGCCGCTTGCATGCACAAATTCTGCCAGCAGCGCCGCCATATGGCTGCGGTTGGCAAGGTCCAGGGCGCTGTCCGGTTCATCCAGTAGCAGCAAAGGCGCATCCTCCACAAAGGTACGTGCCAGAATACAGAGCTGGCGTTCGCCGCCGCTCAGCGTCAGGTAGTCCTGCTCGGCTTTATCCGCCAGGCCTACCGTGCGCAGGGCTTCTTCCGCTGCCGCACACATGGCAGCGGTGGGGCTTTGCAGCACGCCAAGGCGGGGGTTGCAGCCCATCAGCACAACTTCCCGTGCAGACATGGACACCGAAATTCCGCTTTGCTGCGGGATGTAACTGACCGTTTGTGCCAGACACCTGGTAGAAAGGCTTTCCAGCGGCACACCATCCATCAGGCAGCACCCCGTATGGGGCAAAAGCCCGGCCACTGCGCGCAGCAGGGTGGTTTTTCCGCTGCCGTTCGCCCCCAATATTCCCACCAGCTGGCGGGGGGTATCTATCGTAAAATGAACATTTTGCAGGATGTTCTTATCGCCAAGACGGACGGCCAGATTCTCCACAGTGAACATTACCGCGTCTCCCTCCCCGGCTTTATAATAAGGTAGAGCAAAAACGGAACACCCAGCAGCGAGGTGAAGATACTGACCGGCAGTTCGGTTGCCGCCACCGTTTTGGCAATGGTATCCGCCGCCAGCAGCAGCGTGCTGCCCACCAGCCCGCTGAGCAGGCTGGTGGAGCGGCGGTTGTGCCCCACCAGCAGCCGCGCACAGTGGGGGGCCAGCAGCCCGACAAAGCTGATCAGCCCAGTCACGCTGACAACCGCGGCCACCACCAGCGTTGCCAATGTCAGCAGCAGAAAACGCATCCGCCCCACCGGAACCCCCAGCAGCCGCGCTTCATCCTCTTCCACGGATAAAAGTATCGCCTGACGGTGCAAAGCAAAAATTACGGCGCAGCAGGAAATAACCATTGGAACGGGGAACCACACCCGGCTTTGCGTTACCCCCGCCAGGCTGCCCATGATCCAATATTCAATGCTGGCCAGCTCTTTTTCCGGGTCAGCGGTCAGCTTTAGCAGCATCAAAAGAGTTTGCGCCAGCGCATGTACGGCAATGCCCGCCAGCACCAGGTTCATCTTGCTGCGCCCCGGCGCGGCGGCCGCCAAGCCAAGCGAGAGAAACACCGCTGCCAGCCCGCCCGCAAAGGCGCATACCGTGGTGCCCAGCGTGCCCGAAGAGACAAACAAGATGGCAAATGCCGCGCCAACGCTGGCCCCCGACGATACCCCAATGATATCCGGGCTTGCCAGTGGATTGCGGAAAACAGTCTGGTACACAAAGCCCGCCACGCCAAGACCGAACCCGCCCGCCAGCGCCATCACGGCACGGGGCAGGCGCAGTACCGTAAAGGTGCGCACTGCCATAGCGTCCCCCGCCAGCAGTGCCTGCAGGGTTATGGGATAACGGCCGAAATAAAGTGCCGCACCAAAGGCCATAAAAACGCAGAGCGTTGCGCCCAGAAGGCACAGCGCCGTGCGTTTGCGGTTATTATTCATAAGATTCGGGGGTAAAGCCATAGAAGCTACCATAGAATTCATCGGCAGCGGCGTGGTAATACTCCTCGGTCACCTGCTCCGGGTGCAGCACGCTGGCAAGATAAACACTGCCAAGGAAGCTGGCCGGCACGGGGGAATCCACAGCCTCAACAGCGTGGGGCAGCTGGTAAACATGGCTCTCCTTGACGGCGGTGCAGTCCGCCAGGGCGGCATCGTTCAGAACAGAATCAACGTCATATTCAGCATCGGATGCCAGAATGATGTAATCGGGGTTCCAATCCAGGATCTGCTCATAGGAAACTTCGGCCCAGTAGGTATCTTCCACGCTGGCGGCGGCGTTTGTGCCGTTGGCGTTTTCGATCATCGTGTTCTGATACATGGCGGGGCCTGCGGTTTCCAACACGGAGCTGTTGCCTGCCAGGTAAACGCTGGGGGCATCGGTGCCGGCAACGGCTTCGGCCAGGGCGGCCAGGTTGCTGTCAATGGCCATTTCCAGCTCCTCGCCGCGGGCGGTGGTGTTGGTTGCCTGTGCCAGCAGCTCGATCGCGCCGAACAGGCCGGCCTGGTTTTCCGGCTTAACAGCCAGCACGGTCAGGCCCATTTCCTCCATCTGGGGGATGGAATCCTTGAGCTTGGCGGGCACGATGACAAGATCCGGGGCCAGCGCAGCGCAGCCTTCCAGGTCAAACTCTTTGGCGGTGCCAATGCTGGGCAGGGACTGGATCTCCGGGGCGGACAGGCTGTAGATGTTGCGTTTGTCGGCTTTGGCTTCCACGCCAACCAGCTCGTTCTGCACGCCCAGCGCAATCAGCAGGCTGGTGGAAATGTAGTAGCCGCTGGCAAGGGTTTTGGGTTCTTCCTCAATGGTAACTTCGCGGCCCAGCTGGTCGGTAACGGTCAGCGGGTAGGTAACCGCCGTTTCGGCGGCAGGTTCTTCCGGTGCAGCAGTGGCTTCCGGGGCTGCGGTAGCCTCTACGGAAGCAGCCTCGCTGGCTGCGGTACTGCTGGCAGCAGCGGTGCTGCCGCAGGCTGTCAGTGCCATAGCGGCGGCCAGCAGCAGGGCGGTCATTTTGGTCATTTTCATGTTTCTTACTTCCTTCTAAAACCAATATTCCGTTGTGTTTTTCAAACAACAACGGAATTATAGCAGAATTTGTGGTAAAATAAAAGTAGTACTACACAAAAGTATGATTTTACCCAAAAACGGAGAGCATTCTATGATAACGATTCGAGAATATGCCCGCCCCGCCACACTGGAAGAAGCATGGCAGCTGAACCAGAAGCGCCCGAACCGGGTGCTGGGAGGGATGCTGTGGCTGAAAATGGAAAAAATCAGCGTTGGCACAGCCATTGACCTATCTGCGCTGGGGTTGGATACCATTGAAGAAACCGATACCGAATTTGCCATTGGCGCCATGGCAACGCTGCGCAGCCTGGAAACCCACGCCGCGCTGAACGCGGCCACCAACGGCGCCATGCGGGAGGCCGTGCGCCATATTGTGGGGGTGCAGTTCCGCAACTGCGCCACCGTGGGCGGCAGCGTGTACGGGCGGTTTGGCTTTTCAGACGTATTAACGCTGCTGCTGGCGCTGGACTGCGATGTGGAGCTGTACAAAGCAGGCCGGATGCCCATTGCACAGTTTGCCGCCCTGCCCTATGACCGTGATATTTTGACCCATGTTTACATAAAAAAGACGCCGGGGCTTGCAGTGCATTACCAGTCTGTGCGGGCCACCCAGACGGACTTCCCGATTTTGACCTGCGCTGCTGCACGCACGGCGGATGGAGCCTACCGCTTTGCCATCGGTGCACGCCCCATGAAAGCCATGCTTGTCTGCCCCACGGCTGCCCCGGATGAGCTGCCCGCCGCCGTACAGGCTGCGGTGCCCACCGGCAGCAACCTGCGCGGCAGTGCCGCCTACCGCACCCATCTGGTGGGGGTGCTTGTCAAGCGTGCCGTACAGGCACTGGGGAACCTGGAGGTGCTCTGATGCAAATTCATTTTACGTTGAACCATAAAAAAACAGCTGCTGAGATCGCCCCTGATACCCTGCTGATTGATCTGGTGCGCTCTTTAGGCTGCAAAAGCGTCAAGCGCGGGTGCGAAACCGCCAACTGCGGGCTGTGCACCGTGTTTTTGGACGAAAAGCCGGTGCTTTCCTGCTCTGTACTGGCGGCGCGGGTGGATGGCCGCAGCGTTACCACGCTGGAGGGCCTGCAGGAGGAAGCCGCTGAGTTCGGCGCGTTCATCGCTGACCAGGGGGCCGAGCAGTGCGGCTTCTGCAACCCCGGCTTTATCATGAATGCGCTGGCCCTTTTCCGCGAAAAAACCGACCCCAATGAGGAGGAGATCAGGGAATACCTTGCGGGCAACCTTTGCCGCTGCTCCGGGTACGAAGGCCAGCTGCGCGGGATCCAGAACTTTTTGGCGTGGAAAAAATCAAAGGAGGCTGCCCAATGAAAACTGTGAACCAGCCTGTGCGCAAGAAGGACGCCATGCAGCTTGTAACCGGCCAGCCTGTGTACATGGATGATGTTATCCCGCAGGACTGTCTCATCGTCAAGCTGCTGCGCTCCCCCCACGCCAATGCGATCGTCAAAAATATTGATACCTCCCGCGCCATGCTTGTGCCCGGCATGGAGGTGATTTACACCTGGAAAGATGTGGACCAGAACGCCCGCCGCTACACCCAGGCGGGCCAGACCTACCCCGAAATGAGCCCTTACGACCGCCTTGTGATCGACCGCCATGTCCGCTTTGCCGGGGATGTTGTTGCGATCCTTGCGGGCAAAGACGAAACATGCGTCGATAAGGCGATGAAGCTGATTCAGGTGGAATATGAAGTTCTGCCCGCGGTGCTGGATTTCCACACAGCGCTCGATAACCCTATTCTTGTGCACCCGGAGGATAACTGGGAAGCCCTTGTTCCCGGCATCGGAGCTGACAAGAACCGCAACCTCTGCGCCCACGATGAATCCGGCGAGGGTGATATTGAGGCGGTGTTGGCTGGGTGCGATGTGGTCATTGACCACACCTACCACACCCGCGCCTGCCAGCAGGCCATGATGGAAACCTTCCGCACGTATTGCAGCATTGATGCTTACGGGCGGCTGAATGTGCTCAGCTCAACGCAGATCGTGTTCCATTGCCGCCGCATTTTGGCAAACGCCCTGCACATCCCCAAATCCATGATCCGCGTTGCCAAGCCGCGCATCGGCGGCGGGTTCGGTGCAAAACAGACGTCAGTGTGCGAGGTTTACCCTGCCTTTGTTACCTGGAAAACGAAGAAGCCCAGCAAGATCATCTATACCCGCTTTGAAAGCCAGACGGCTTCAACCCCGCGCCATGAGATGGAGATGCACGTGCGGCTGGGCGCAACAAAGGACGGCATCATCAAGGGCATTGACCTGCACACCCTTTCCAACACCGGCGCTTACGGTGAGCACGGCCCCACAACGGTGGGGCTTTCGGGCCACAAGTCCATCCCGCTGTACGGCAAGGCCGAAGCGTTCCGCTTTGTCAGCGACGTTGTTTACACCAACCACATGTCATCGGGTGCGTACCGCGGGTACGGCGCAACCCAGGGTCTGTTTGCGGTGGAATCCGCTGTGAATGAGCTGGCCGACAAATTGGGGATGGACCCGTTCGAGCTCCGGCAGCGCAACATTGTCCATGAGGGCGATGTTATGCCCGCCTACTATGGCCAGGTCAACACCAGCTGTGCGCTGGACCGCTGCCTGAAAACCGTGCATGACAGGATGGATTGGGACCATAAGTATCCCGTGCGCGAGATCGGCAACGGCAAGGTGCGTGCTGTTGGCATGGGCATGGCCATGCAGGGCTCCGGCATCGACCATGTGGACGTGGGCAGTGCCACGCTGAAAATCAACGATGACGGGTTCTATACCCTCTCCATCGGCGCAGCGGATATGGGCACAGGCTGCGATACGATCCTGGCGCAGATCGCTGCCGAAGTGCTGGAATGCCCGCTGGAAAACATTGCGGTTTTGGGCGCAGATACCGATTCTTCCCCCTATGATTCCGGTTCCTATGCGTCCAGCACAACCTATGTGACCGGCAAGGCCGTGGAAAAGTGTGCGCTGGAACTGAAAGATAAGATCTGCACCCTGGGGGCACAGCTGCTTGGGTTGGACAAAGCCGCCGTGCTGTTTACCGGCGATGCCGTGACGAGCGAGGATGGCACCCAGCGCGTGCCGCTGGCCAGCATTGCAGCGGCATCCCAGTGCGGCAACACGGTGGCGCTGGAAGCCACCGTGACCCACAGCTCGGAGATTTCGCCCCCGCCGTTTATGGTTGGCGCCGCCGAAGTGGAAGTTGACCTGGAAACCGGCGAAGCCCAGGTGGTGAACTATGTGGCCGCGGTCGACTGCGGCACCCCTGTAAACCCGAACCTGGCCCGCGTGCAGGCCGAGGGCGGCATTTTGCAGGGCATCGGCATGGCGCTGACTGAGAATGTAACCTACAATGACCGCGGCATGCCGCGCGAAAGCTCCCTGATGCAGTACAAGATCCCCTGCCGCACCGATATTGGACATATTGACGTAAGTTTTGAGAGCAGCTACGAGGGCACCGGTCCGTTTGGCGCAAAGTCCATCGGTGAGGTCGTCATCAACACCCCGCTGCCCGCCGTGGCCGATGCCATCTACCACGCCACCCACAAACGCTTTTATGAGCTGCCCATCACCCGCGAGCAGATCGCAATGGCGGTGGAAAAGTGAGTGACGGGGGCTTGCGCCAGGAGATGCAATGGCGTTTGCTTTATAAGCATACGGTTTGCTTCATTTTTTCCCTATCATAATCAAAACGCAGAAGCAATACAACAGCCACAACGGGCAAGCCCGCTGTGGCTGTTGCTTTTGGTGCCCTTTTTCACGCGGTAAGAAGAGCGTTCCCATTTATTTTGATTGTATCGTTGACACTGCCATTATAATGCCGCCGTGAGATAACAATAGCCCGGTATCCGCTTTGCTCCAAAAAGTGCGGTACCGGGCTGTGGCGATATTCTCCTGCTTATTTCCATCCGCGGGCGGTGGGATCCAGCATTTCGGCGGCGGAATAGATCAGCGCGTTGCAGATGGCCGCCGCCACGTTGCTGCCGCCCTTGCGGCCCATGGCAACAATGGCGGGCACGCCGTGGCTTTCGCACACGGCAAACAGGCGCTCCTTGCTTTCCACCACGTTCACAAAGCCCACCGGCACACCGATAACCAGCGCCGGGCGCAGGCCGTTTTCAATTTTCTCGGCAATCGTCAGCAGGGCGGTGGGGGCGTTGCCCACGGCCAGCACGGCGCCGGGGTATTCGGCCGCAGCCTTGTGCATGGCGGCCACGGCGCGGGTGGTGCCCGCCTGTTTGGCCGCTGCAGCCACAGCGGGGTCCGCCATAAAGCAGAGTGCCTGCCCGCCCAGCTTGGCCAGGCCCGGCTTGGTGATGCCTGCCAGGGCCATGTTGGTATCGGTGATGATCGTTGCCCCGGCGTGCATAGCAGCAATACCGGCGGCTACCGCGCCGGGGGTAAAGTGCAGGGTCTGCGCATAGTCAAAATCCGCGGTGGTGTGGATGACCCGCTTGACTACAGGGGCGTTTTCCGGCGGGATGTCCAGCCCGCGCTGGGCCAGTTCACCCGTGATAATTTTCATGCTGGTGCGTTCAATATCGGCAGGCAGGTGGTGCTGCGGCATCATTGGTCATTTCCCCTTTCGGCGGGCTGTGCAAGGCCCATAGCCGCATACACGGCGGCCAGATCCAGGTTATGGCGTACCCCATCGGCCAGCAGATCCAGCTGCTGGGTACGGTATTCCTGCATGGAGATTGGTGCTGCCGCGGCGGGGTCAATCCCCTTGCGGCGGCAAAGATAGGCGGCAAACTGCTCGGTCAGCTCGCCGCTGTCAAACAGGCCGTGCAGGTAGGTGCCAAACACCCGGCCCTGCACGCAGCCTTCGGGGGTGCCGTCCGCCAGGGTGCAGAACGGCGCGCCCTGCACAGTGGTGCGCCCGGTGTGAATCTCGTACCCGGTCAGGTGCGCCCCGGCAAAGGGCTCCGCCGTCACGGTCGCCTGGCTTTGGGTGCGGCGCTTTTCGGCGGTAAAGGTGGTTTGGGTGGGCAGCAGGCCAAGGCCGCGCAGGGTTTGCGGGC
>OLOT01001971.1_pt1 | contig 11073 bp, 8 predicted proteins | sample 1671991 | NCBI WGS metagenome assembly OLOT01 (sample SAMEA3136634, study PRJEB25190) | human gut metagenome | biome: human gut; feature: human-associated habitat; material: faeces | place: Austria | collected 2013
TGTCAGCAACGGACAGTGGGGAAAACAGAGCCTTTGCTTTTGCTGTGGAAAGCCATACGCCCACGCTGGTCTTGCATCCGAAAGAGCTGACCGCAGAGTGGGTCGGCGAGCAGTTCTATCCCAGACGGTCTTGATAACCGGATGATTAGTCCCGGTCACGATGCGGCAAGCCAGATCGCGCCTTGCCTGCAAAACAAAAAAAGCCGTAGGCATCTGTGCCTACGGCTGCATGAGGAATAGTTCGTTTTTCGTAAATCATATACAATTCACGACAGAAAAGTTACCGCAATTCTATCTTTTACTATACATTGACTTACCAAAAAAGTCAACAAAAAATGCAGGAAAATTGTGAAAAAGCAAGAACTATCTGAATTGCGATTCAAATTGCTTTATATTGTTTCCATCATCTGGAAGTTCAAAAGAAAGGATACCACGGCATCGTGGTAATTGCCGTCACAAACACCGTCAGAAGGAAGGGAGATTACTATGCCACGGCGAGGAGAGAACATTTACAAGCGGAAGGATGGTCGGTGGGAGGGCCGCTATATTCGCGGCCGGACACCTGCCGGCAAGGCAGAGTATGGCTATGTATATGCCAAAAGTTATGCAGCCTGTCGTGAGAAGCGACGGAAGATGGAAGGAGTCATACCACAGAAGCCGAGCCTGACAGGTGAAATGTCTGTGGCCCAGGCAGTTGCGTTCTTTTTGTCAGATCGCCGTGGTGAGCTAAAGGCTTCAACGGTCGGGCGCTACGAGTATGTGATCAGCCATTATATTGTCCCAGATCTGGGAACGGTCATGCTTCATGAGTTGACGGCGGAAAAGCTTTCTGCCTATTTTAAGAGATTGCAGAACCGAGGTCTATCAAGCAAAACCGCGAGGGATATTGGTGTGCTGCTAAAGACAATTTTCAAAGTGGTGAAAAAGAAATGTCATTGTGATTGCCCCGGCCGGGATGTGGAGCTGCCCGCATATCGCGGCAAAAAGATTGAAGTATTTTCCGATCACGAGATAGCCCTGCTGGCGCAGAAGATCCTGGAGGCCCCGGACATCACAGGGCTGTGTATCCTTCTGGTGCTGAACACGGGGCTGCGACTTGGTGAGATCTGCGCTCTGCGCAAAAGCGACATTGACTACCGCTCCGGCTTTCTGCGAATTGAGCGCTCGGCTGCCCGTGTACGCGATGCTTCCGGGACACATCTGGTGGTGCAATCCCCGAAAAGCGGCAGTTCTGTGCGTCTTGTAGCCATTCCCAATGATATGCTGGAATTGCTGAAAGCGACCACCCAGAGCATTCAGAGAGACAATTATCTGCTGACCAACACGGACACGCCGATGGAACCGCGCACACTGCAATACCGATACCGGAAGCTGCTGGAACGCTGCGGTATCCGCTATCGGAATTTTCACGCCCTCCGACATACCTACGCGACAAGGTGCATGGAGAATGGTGTGGACATCAAGAGCCTCAGTGAGCTTTTGGGCCACGCTGATGTTCGGACGACATTGCAGACGTATATCCATTCTTCTCTGGCCCATAAAAGGCAGGCTGTTCAGAGCATATGTTTCTTACCCATGGAAGGGGCGGGCAGCGTTTTAATTCCGTCAAAAATTCCGTCAGAGATCTCAGCAATTACCGTGCCGCCAAGCAAAACAGGGACTTGTTTCGTGAATTGTATATGATTTACGAAATACCCAGAGCGTGTGCTGACACTTTGCAGTATGCACAAACCGCAGCAGCATCATTCATTTGCAACAGACAAGTAAATATGATCCGGTGACACCGTGTGGCTGTGTTGGTCGTAAAGATCTTTTTGTACGCAAAAGATCAGGCAGCAGCCTAAAAGGAATTTGGGTTAGAAACCCTCTGCGGACGGCACTGTGAGCGCAAGGAAATGGTCGAAGCGGCGAAAGCTGTTGGGTAATACCGCCATTGGGAGGAAGCTTCTGAGAAGGTAGATCATGTACGAAAGGCGAAAGCCTTGTGGCGCGAGGGCAGGAGAATTGCACGGTCAAGGATCTTTGGTACACAGTGGCGCTCTCTCGCTGTGACGAGGGCAGGAGCGTGCGCTGACGGATTTTGTCAGCGTTTTTTCTTGCCAAAATGTCGCTGGTCATCCCCTGAAGAGGGGTTTGTCCGGCATTTTTTCGTAATAAGGAGGAGTGTTACTATGTCTCAACGCGGCGGACGTCCCATTGATTTTCAGGCGTGGGCGCAAAACCAAATAGTCAAAAGGGCTGTAGCAGCACTGGAAGCGCGTGACGAAGCATTTGCCGAGCGAAACGCAGATACGCCGCTGCCGCAGCTGGCGCGGTATCTGAGCCGGTGCGCCATCTCGCTGGGTCACAGCCCATCCCCCAGCGAAGTGGATGGCGGTACGTTTATTGAGCAGCGTTTTGGCAGCTGGGCAGCCGCGATGGCGGCGGCAAGGCTGCCGCAGCCTCGTTCCATGCGCAAGCTGCGCGACACCGCTCGCTATAAGGCGGAAAAGGTGAAGCAAGAACCGTTGTTCCGTGAGGAGCGAAGGCAGAAGCGGCAGCGCAAGATGGAGCAATCCGAGCAGCGAAAACGGGAACAAGCCGCCAAAAAGCGTGCGGAGCGGGCCGCTAAGGCAGAATGGGCGGCGAAGAAGAAGGCGGAGGCTGAAGCAAAGGCTCTCACCTTGGCAGAGACCTCCGCTGAAGCCGCACTTGATACAATATCCGCAGCAATTAACCCCAGTCAAGCCGAGACAGTCTGAACGGAGACTGTCAGCTTTCCATAGGGGGACGGGGTTTAAGCCGCCCCGTCCCCCATCCTCAAATCCGCAAAAGGTAAGTCGAGACGGCAAATGCCGTTGTCTTTTCCATAGCGGGAGGGGTTTGCCGGCCTCTCCCGCATCCTCAAAGGTAACAGCCCTGACACGGGCTGAAGGAGTATAGAAATGAAGAAAAATCTTAGATATATTATCGCGTTCCTGCTGGCACTTATGATGCTGTTGAGCCTGTGCGCCTGCGCCCAGACCGGCACTGCCGGCAATAGCGGCGAATTGGAGCTGGACTATGTGGGAGAGGATACCGACCAACCCGAAGAGGAAAAGCCGTGGTATTCCTGGTTTACGGAGGCCTTCAGCTTCGGCAAGAAGGACACGACCCCCACCACGCCCAGCAAGCCTGACAGCGTGGCGGATTTCTATGCCCAAGGCTCCGGAGATGCGCCGCAGGGCAACAAGGGCAATAAGACAGACCAGACGCCCTCTACCACCCCGGAGGAGGATACCGCCAACAAGCCATCCAATTCCGGCGGCAAAAAGGACGACAACAAAAAGGACGACCAGAAGGGCGAGGACAGCAATACCCCTACGCCCACCCCCGAGCAGAAGCCCGAAAGCAAGAAAAACACCGTCACCATTACCATTCGCTGCGATACAGCGGTGAATAACGGTATGCATCTGGAGAGCAAGTGGGCGGGCATCGTCCCCGCCTCCGGCGTGATCCTGCCGGTAACCACGGTGGAGGTGAAGGAGAGTGACACGGTCTTTGACGTCCTGTCCTACGTCTGCGATAAGTATAAGATCCACATGTCCTATCGGGGCGGTACCTCCAGTGGCTGCTATGTGGATGGCATCAATAACCTCTATGAGTTCGACGGCGGCCGCTGGAGCGGCTGGATGTACTGCGTCAACGACTGGTATCCCAACTACGGCTGCGGCGTGTACTACGTCAAGGCCGGCGAAGTGATCGAGTGGAACTACACCTGCGATCTTGGTCTTGATCTGGATAGCAGTTGGTGGGAAGGCGCGCAGGATTGGAAAGACACCCATGACTGATACCCGTATGCGTTTCTTCGGGAACCTGCACCCGGCGGTCAGCATGGCGTACTTCGTGCTGGTGCTGGGCCTGACACTGGCCTGTATGCACCCGGTCACGGCGGCGCTGTCCTTTCTCGGCGCCAGTTGGTTTTCCATCCGGCTGCGAGGTTGGAAAGCCTTTTGGCATACCATGCGGTTCGTGGGCCCCATGTTCCTGCTGATTGCCCTTGCCAATCCGCTGTTCAACCATCGGGGCGTGACCATGCTTTTTACCATCAACCACCTGTGGTACACGCTGGAGGCGGTGTGCTACGGTCTGGTGTCCGGCGGCTCCTTGTGCGCGGTCATTATGTGGTTTACCTGCTATCAGGAGGTCATGACCTCCGATAAGTTCCTGTACCTGTTCGGCAAGCCCTTCCCCGGCACGTCGCTGCTGATCACCATGACGCTGCGGTTCATCCCACAGCTTCAGCAGAACCGCCGCGAGATCCGTCAGTCTCAGGCCATGTTGCAGGAGGAGGGCACGCGGCTGCTGCAAAGGCTGGGCAGTGCCCTGCGGAACCTGTCGGTGCTGCTGACCATGAGCATGGAGGCGGCGGTGGAAACGGCGGACAGCATGAAAGCCCGGGGCTATGGCACCAAGCGGCGCACCACCTTCCACCTGTTCCGCTTCGATGGCCGGGACGCCCGGACGCTGGGTCTTGTGCTGGCGGTGGCGGGTATCTGCATCACTGCCCGCGCCTTCGGTCACGGGTATATGGAGTTCTATCCCGCCATGACGCCGGTGCTGCTGGGCAGTGCCAGCTATACCATGTTTGTCTTTTACGCTGTGCTGATGTTCCTGCCCGGTATCCTTGAAACAAAGGAGGCCATTAGATGGCACTCTTACGGTTTAAACACCTGAGCTTCTCCTACCCGCTGGCTGACATGCGGGCACTGGACGACGTCTCATTGGAGATACATAAGGGGGAGTATGTGGTGCTGTGCGGCCCCTCCGGCTGCGGCAAGACCACACTGCTGCGCCATGCCAAGCCCGGCCTGCTGCCTGTGGGGGCAAGAGCCGGCGAGACCTTTTATAAGGACGCGCCCCTTTGCCAACTGCCGGAGCTGACCGCTGCGGCGGAGATCGGCTTCGTACAGCAGAACCCGGATAATCAGATCGTCACCGATTTCGTATGGCATGAGCTGGCCTTCGGCCTTGAGAATATGGCGCTGAGCGTGCCGGTGATCCGCCGCCGTGTGGCGGAGATGGCCGCTTTTTTCGGCATGGAAACGTGGTTCCGCAGTAAGACCACGGAGCTGTCCGGCGGACAGAAGCAGCTGATGAATCTGGCCTCGGCGCTGGCCATGGGGCCGAGGCTGCTGATACTGGACGAGCCCACTTCCATGCTGGATCCGCTGGCGGCCCGCAATCTGCTTGCCACCGTGCAGCGGATCAACCGTGAGCTGGGCGTAGCTATCCTTTTGACGGAGCATCGGCTGGACGAGGTATTCCCCGCCGCTGACCGTGTGGTGACTATGGATCGGGGGCGCATCCTGTCAGACGGCGCACCGGCTGAGATCGCGCGGCAGCTGTCCGGCAGCGCGGAAAAGAGCCGTATCTATTTCGGACTTCCCGCCGCCGTCCGCATTTTCAGCGAATTGGAGCAAACGGAGGATCTGCCCCTGACGGTACGGGATGGCCGCCGCCGTTTGGAGCAGCTGCTGCCCATCACGGCGGAGGATTCCGCGCCTGAAACCGCGAAACCTGAGAAAGAAGCAAAGCACCTCGCCGTTTTAGAGGGCAAGGAGCTTTGGTTCCGCTATACCGAAAAGGGCAAGGACATCCTGCGGGGCACAGACGTAACGCTTCATCAGGGGGAGCTGCTGTGCCTGCTGGGCGGCAACGGTGCAGGCAAAACCACGCTGATGCAGGCACTGGCCGGTTTTCGGAAGCCCTATCGGGGCAAGGTGAAGCTGTCAAAGGGTCAGCGGCTGTGTATGCTGCCTCAGAACGCCCGGTCGCTGTTTGTGGCCGATACGGTGGAGAAGGAGCTGCTGGACAGTGCTGAACAGGACAAGGCCAAGGCCGTGCAGACGGCGGAGAGGCTGGAGCTGACGCCGCTGCTGGCGCGGCATCCCTACGACCTGTCCGGCGGTGAGATCCAGCGTCTTGCCGTAGGCAAGCTGCTGCTGCGGGAGGCCACGGTGCTGCTGCTGGACGAGCCCACCAAAGGGCTGGACGCCTATGCCAAGGCGGAGCTGGCGCAGCTGCTGCTGACGCTGTGCCGGGAGGGCGCGTCTATTCTGGTGGTGACCCACGATGTGGAATTTGCCGCCCGGTACGCCACAGGCTGCGCCTTGATGTTTGACGGGCTGCTGCTCTCTGAGGGCGAGCCCCACGCCTTCTTTGCCGGAAACCGGTTCTATACCACCGACGCCAACCGTATCGCGGCAGAGCACTTCCCCATGGACATTACCTGCGAGGAGGTGATCGCGTCGTGTCGAAGCTCTTTGTCAGCAAAAGAACCAGAGCCGCCGCGTGGGTGATCCTTCTGGTGCTGCCCGCCCTGATGGTGGCCTTCGGCTATTACCACAGCCACCGTCCCGCGGTCAATCCGGTGGGGTCACGCACCTTCTGGGATTACGTTATCCTCAACTCGGATATTCTGCTGGGCCTGCTGTTCCTGCTGGCGTCCGCCATCCCCTTCATACTGGTATTCGATAAGAAGAAGCCCCAGGCTCGCGAGCTGGTGCCGATTGCAGTGATGGCGGCCATTGCCGTGGTAGGCCGCACGGTGTTTGAGATCATCCCGCTGCCCAACTTCAAGCCCTGCTCCGCCATCATTATCATCACGGCGGTGGCCTTCGGGCCGGAGGCGGGCTTTCTTACCGGCGCACTGACCGCCTTTGTCAGCAACTTCATTTTCGGACAGGGGCCGTGGACGCCATGGCAGATGTTCACATGGGGACTGGTGGGCTTTCTGGCGGGTATTCTGCAAAATGCCGGTGTGTTTGCGGAAAAGAACCGCCCTCACTTCACGGCGAAGCTGTGGGACAGGCTGTGTCCGGCGAATACGAACCGGGGCGATCTGCTGCATTTCGTGCGGCAGCTTACCGACCACGCGCCCCTGCGGCTGTGCCTTTATGGTTTCCTGTCCGGCTTTCTGTACGGCTGGATCATGAACCTGTATTTCATCATCGGGTATGTAAGCCCCCTTACATGGCAGACGATAGGCGCGGCCTATCTATCCAGCTTTTTCTTCGACTTCTGTCACGGGCTGTGTACGTTCCTGGTGCTGTGGGCACTGGGCGACCCGTGGGTACGGAAGCTGGAGCGCATCAAGATCAAATTCGGCCTGACGGCGGAGGAGCGGAACTATGTGCTGCCGCCCTCCACATTTGAGATAGCGAGAGAGAACTATGAGTGAACGAAAAACGATCATCAGGACGGTGGGGCTGAAGAAGCACTACACCGTCGGCGGCAACACGGTCCGTGCGCTGGATGGCGTGGACATGTCCGTGCTGCAAGGCGAATTTGTCTGTGTCGCAGGCCGCAGCGGCTCCGGTAAGTCCACCATGCTGAATATGCTGGCAGGCCTTGAGCCGCCCACGGAGGGGGAGATCATTGTCCGAGGCAAGCATCATTTGGAGGCTATGGACGAGGAACAGCGGACAAGGTTCCGCCGCCGCTATATTGGCTTTGTGTTCCAAAGCTACAACAACCTGCCCCAATACACAGCGCTGGAGAATGTGGCCCTGCCACTGGCCATCCGGGGCGTGCCGGAGGATGAACGGAACTGGCTGGCGTGGCAGGCCCTGAGCCGTGTGGGACTACGCGGACACGTAGATCACCGGCCTGCGGAGCTGTCAGGCGGTCAGCAGCAGCGCGTCAGCATCGCCCGTGCCATTATTACGGAGCCCTCCATCGTGCTGGCGGACGAGCCTACCGGAAACCTGGACAGCCGTACCGGCCAGGAGGTCATGGAGCTGCTGTGTGAGATCTTCCGTGAACGGAACACCACCTTCATTCTCAGCTCCCATGATCCCCAGATGCAGTGTTACACGGATCGCACCGTCTATTTCAGTGACGGAAAGATAGAGATAGAAAATCACCACACCGGAGAGGAGAACGCACAGTGAAAAGAGAAACGGTAAAACGGGTACTGGCCCTGTTGATCTGCGTATTGATGACAGTATCCCTGCTGCCCGCCGTCGCTATGGCGGAAGAAGTCACAGAGGATGTGATAGATGACAGCACCATTGAGGCTTACACGTCTTACGAAAACGGAGAGGACGCCGGCGTCAGCGGGGTCTCGGTTACGGACGAAAAGCCCAACACGGATATCAAGGTCATACCCAGCGACGCCAACGCCCTGATCCTGATGGATACCGGCGCACAGTCCCCAAAAGGCGTTCCCGGTCAGGTGGTGAAGATCGTGCTGCCGCTGGCGGTGAATAAGGAGTACCTGCCCAGCGAGAAATACATGCTGCGCAACATCAACATCTATCCCGATGTGCCTACCGACGCCAGCGTGTCCAACTGGCCCTTTGAGCTGATCTACGCCAGCGATGTGCAGCACTTAAAGGATATGTCCTACAACTCCACGGCGGAGGTGTGGTTCGAGTTCAAGATCAGCGAGTTCGCCAGCAAGGGCCGTTACGCCGTGCCCTTTAAGATCAACGCCACCGTGTGGCGGGAGGACGCCGTGAACGGCACCACCATCACCGAGGACGTGACCTTCAAGGTCAGTGCCTATGTGACCGTTACCGACAACGGCAATATGTCCGGCGTTACCACCGCCTTCGGCAGCCTTCAGGTGGCGGGTACCAACGCGGGCGGCTCCTATACCGTGCCTACCGGCACACCCAATCAGACTATCTCCATGCGGATCCCCGTGATCAATGTGGGCGGCACCCTGACCAGCGTGACGGTCTATCCCGTGGTGTCCGCCGCGCTGGACGAGTTCCCCTTCGTGATCGACTCCACCAATTTGGGCAAGTATTTTGACTACTGGCCAAGCGGAGAGGTGAAGTATCTGGACTACACCTTCACCGTGTCGCCCTTTGCCACCTCCGGCAATAAGTCCATTAAATTCAAGGCAAATTATTTCGAGAACAGCGCCCCTGCGGAGGGCTCCTTCTCCACGCAGTTTACCGTGATCGACGGCTATGACGCCTCCGCCATGTCGGTGATGGTGCAGAGCTATAAGCTGTATGTGGACGATACCGAGGTATCCGGCCTGATGGCAGGCGAGGAGACGGAGCTGCGCCTGACCCTGATCAACAATTCCAAGTATGACACGGCCAAGAAGATCATCTCCAGCCTGGTATTCACCAATTCCCCCGGCATGACGCTGTGCGTAGGCGGCACGGATACCGCCTATGCCGATTCCATCAAGCCGGGCGGTACGACGATCCTGAAATACAAGATCATGGCCAAGCAGGACGCGGAGGTTGGCCCCGCCATGCTGGGCATCAACCTGACCTATGAGACCACCGAGGCAGTGGCCGGTAAGGCGGCGCAGAACATCATGCTGCCGGTCAGCCAGAAGATGGATGTTCTGGCCGGTACGCCGGAGGTGTACGGCACACTCAGCAAGGATAAGGAAGCTACCATCTCCGTGCCGCTGACCAACATGGGCCGCGCCAAGGCTATGAATATCCGGGTGCTGGCTACGGACGGCATGACCGCCTCCACCCCCTGTTATGTGGGTGACCTGCTGGCAGGCGGCTCCACCAGCGCCGATGTAACGGTGGGCTTCTCCAAAATCGGCGCGTTTGTGGGTAAGATGATCCTCCAGTATGAGGACGCCAACGGCGAGACGTATTCTCAGGACATCTCCGTGCCCCTGAGCGTGGCGGAAAGCTCTGCGGATACAGATGCCAACAGCGTCAACGCAAATAAAGACGGCACAGGCAGCCGCTGGTGGCTATGGCTGCTGATATTGATCCTTGCGCTTATCCTGATCGGCATTGTCCTGTATGTCATCATCCGCTATAAACGGGGTGAGATTGGACCCGGTGCCGAAAACACCGCTGCCTTGGACGATTTTGACGACGACTTTGACGCAGACGGCGGCACGCCGGGCATTGGGGAGAAGCCGCTGACCTACGACGGAAGCAATAAGGACGGGAATGTATGAAGCCAAAAGACCTGTTTCGCTACGGCTGCACCAACCTGTTCCGGCGAAAGACCCGCACGGCGCTGACAGCCCTGTCCATGGCGGTGGGCGTCATGTGTATCGTGGTGCTGATCTCCGTAGGTCTGGGCTATGAGCAGGCGTACCGCGAGAGCATCGAGGCCATGGGCAGCCTGACAAAAATCGATGTGACGCCTGCCACCGGCGATTACGGACGCAAGGCGCTGCTGAACGACAAGGCGCTGGAGGCCTTCCGGGGCATTGACGGTGTGGAGGCGGTAACGCCGGTCTACCAGCAGTCCGCCTACATCGTCTCCGGCAACTATGTCAACATGGTGCGCGTCTACGGCATCGACATGACCACGGCGGAAAACTTCATGCTGACGCCGGAGCGGGGCGTTATGGCCGGGGACGGTACACACCTGCATCCGGAAGTCATGTTCACAGACGACGTGGCGGCTGGCCTTGCCAACAAGGCAAAGGATTGGGAACTGGCAGTAGACGAGAATGGCAACGCCCTGATTGACCTGCTGGAGGTGCCTGTCCGCATGACCTTCGATTCCTCCAGCCTGACCGGCGAGCCGAAGGCCGATACCGATGGGCGGGCGCTGCCCTCCGGCAATCTCTACAACTTGCGGGTAACCGGCATCTGCTCCACGCTGAACAACAACTTCACCTCCTCCGCCTTTATGGCCTATGACCGGCTGGAGGAGATGGTGCAGGCCAACGCCAACTATCTCGGCGCTGCCACGGAAACCAAAACGGCGGAGGAAAAGGCCAACGGCCCTACCTATGATCTGGTATGGGTGAAGGTGAAGAACGTCAACGATGTGCAGCGCATCGTCAAGCTGATCCGTGACACGGGACTGAACACCTACTCTCTCAATGATATGCTGGAGACGGTGCGGACGCAGTCCCGGCAGATCCAGGGGATGCTGGGCGCGCTGGGCGGCATCGCCGTCCTGATCTCCGCCATCTGCGTGGCAAACACCATGATGATGTCCATTACGGAACGGACGCGGGAGATCGGCGTGCTGAAGGTGCTGGGCACCGTTCGCAGCGACATCTTCAAGATGTTCCTGACGGAAGCACTGATCGTTGGCGTGATAGGCGGCGCGGCGGGCTTGGTGCTGAGCTTTATCGCCAAGTGGCTGATACCG
>OLOT01001980.1_pt1 | contig 11039 bp, 7 predicted proteins | sample 1671991 | NCBI WGS metagenome assembly OLOT01 (sample SAMEA3136634, study PRJEB25190) | human gut metagenome | biome: human gut; feature: human-associated habitat; material: faeces | place: Austria | collected 2013
ACCGGCGGCGTCAGCAGCGCGCAGGCGACCCCGTGCGGCACGCCGAACCGCCCGCTGAGCGGATGGGCCATCGCGTGTGTCAGCACCAGCCCCACCTGATCAAAGCCAATGCCCGCAATGGCCGCAGCCAGACACATGCCGCTCCGCGCCTCCAGATCACTTCCGTCCGCATACGCCCTTCGCAGATATTGCGCGATGAGGCGCATCGCGTGCAGGTTCAGCGCGTCGGAGAGCGGGTGTGCGTTACGGGACAAATATGCCTCCAGCGCATGCGTGAACGCATCGATGCCGGACGAAGCCGTCACCTTCGGCGGCATCGTAAGGCACAGCTCCGGGTCGAGGATCGTGACTGCGGGGCACATCAAATCGTCCGCGACGCCGTCCTTGAAGCCCGTTTCCTCGTCCGTCACGACGAAGCAGCGGTTCACCTCGCTGCCCGTGCCGGACGTCGTCGGGAGCAGGATCGTCGGCAGCGACGGATGCGCGACGGGCTTTCCATGGAAGTAATCGAGCGCACGCCCGCCGTTCGTCATCAGCATGGCGACGCCCGTTGCCGTGTCAAGCGCGCTGCCGCCGCCGAGGCCGAGCACACCGTCGCAGCCCAGCTCCCGAGCCAGCGCATAGCCGTTATCGACCACCGAATTGCCCGGATTTTCCGTCACGTCGTCGTAGATCGTGTACCGCACGTCCGCGCACCCGTCCAGAATCGATGTGATCTTTTCCACAACGCCGGCGCTGCGCAGCATTTTGTCGGTGCAGAGCAGCAGATTCCTGACGCCGAGCCGCGTCAGCTGCTCCGGCAGGCGCCGCCGCGCCCCGGACCCGAAGCACAGCCTTGTGGGCAGATAAAAGTCAAACGCATTTTGCATTTCAAGACCTCCCAGCACTCGTTCCGCCGCCTCCGCCGGGGCGGAGACGGAATTCCGGTTGTGGTCAATCCTATTCGCGCGCGGCGCGCAATATGCCGCCGGGAAAAAATGCCCGGCGGATTCAGGCTTGTGTTTTTCGCGGGAATCTTTTATAATCTTACATAAGAAGGAAGGAGGCCGGAGCATGAACGAGGAACTGACGGTTTTGGTGGCCGACGACGAGCCGGAGCTTTTGCAGGCGGTGTGCCAGCTGATCGACTGGCAGGCGCTGGGGTTCCGGCTGGTGGGCCGGGCGAGCAACGGGCTGGACGCCTTGCAGCTGGTAGAGGAGCTTCAGCCGGATTTTCTGCTGACCGATATTCGGATGCCGTTCATCTCCGGCACGGCGCTCACCCGGCAGGCAAAGGCTGTGCAGCCGCTGCTCCAGGCGGCGTTTTTGAGCGGGTATGACGATTTTGAATACGCAAAGTCCGGCATTGAGGACGAGATCGTCGCCTATCTGCTCAAGCCCATCAGCATGACGGAGCTGACGGCGGAGCTGGAGAAGATCCATAAGAAGGTCGTCGCCCGGCTGGCCAGCCTGACAGATCACCGCGGGCCGGGAGAGCGGCAGCTTATGACGGCGTCGCTGCTGCTGGATGAATTCTGCCGCCGGGGCGAGATCGTCGCCCGGCTGGCGCAGAGCGGCGTCGCGATCTCGACCGGCAGCACGATCATCAGCGGGGCAATACGGGCGGAAAATGCAGATCCAGCGGATCTCTTAGCGGTGTCTGAGCGGGTGCTTTCACGGGTATGCGGCTGCTGCGGGTTCTGCGCGGACGAGCGCGTGGTGCTGCTTTTGGCGTCAGAAACAGGCTTCGGGGCGCTCTATGGCGCGCTGGATGAGCTGCGCCAGGCAATCCGCCGGACGTGCGGCGCGGAGGCGCAGATCGGGCTGAGCAAGGAATATGCTTCAGTGGCAGACGGCCACGCAGCATATCTCGAGGCGATGGAAGCCTTGCAGGCCACGCACAGCGGCGAGGTGCAGGCCGCGGGCGGCTGGGACGACATGGCGGTGCTCTGCGCGCGGACGCTGAAGATCTTGGAAAAGGAATACATGGACGAGACGCTGACGCTGCAATCGGTGAGCGAGCGGCTGCACGTCAGCCCGAACTACCTCGGCGCAAACCTGAAAAAGCACGCGGGCGACACGTTTATGAACCTCCTGATCAAAAAGCGGATGGACGTGGCGCGGAACCTGCTGCAAAACGGGACAAGCCGGATCGCGGAGGTTGCGCGGCGGTGCGGCTACAGCGATCAGAGCTATTTCGGCTACTGCTTTAAGAAATACTACGGCCTGTCGCCGGCGCGGATGCGGCAGACGGCGGCGGAGTACGGGGAGACAGCGCAATGAAAAAGAACCGCCTGAGCATGAATCTCATCATGGTGCTGGCGATGGCGGCGGTGGCGGTGTGCGTGCTGGTGTGCGCGATCGTGATTTTCGTGCAGACGTACCGCAGCGCGCTGCTCCGCAACGCGGAGACGACAAGCCGCCAGGCCATCGCGCAGGTGAGCAGCACGATGGAGGAATATCTGGAGGATATGAACGACTCGGTCGCGCTGCTGACGGAGTATCTCGATCTGCCGGTGCGGCAGCGGGAGGCGCGGTTTGAGACGTTTTTGGAGATCAAGCCGGACGTTGTGGCGATCACGACCTACGACGCGGACGGGCAGATGAAAAACTGCTACAGCCTCGGCCACAAGCTGCGCGAACATATTTGGGAGAATCTGTCGCTCGACGCGGCGCGGCTGGACGAGTATGCGGACGGCTATGTGTCCGCGCCGCACGTGATGTCCATTTTTGAAGAGAGCTATCCATGGGTCGTAACGCTGATCGAGCCGGTTGCGACGAGCGAGGGAGAACAGTGGGTCGCGGTGGACATCGGGTGCTCGAACATCTCGGGCTACATCAACGGTGTCGGCATCGGGCAGCGGGGCTATTGCTTCCTCGAGGATCTGGAGGGCAATCTGGTCTACCACCCGCAGCAGCAGCTGATCTACTCCGAGCTCAAGCAGGAGAACACGGCGCTGACGGCGTCGCTCCCGGACGGGCCGCACGTGGAGGGCAACACGATCTACACGGTGCAGACGCTCGCAAGCGGAAATTGGCGCGTGGTGGGCGTCAGCTCGGTGCAGGAGCTGATCACCGACGGCTTGCAGGAGGTTTTGCGCATCAGTGTGATCTCGGCGCTGTTCATTCTGGCGGCGATGCTGATGCTGAGCGTGCTGCTGTCGCAGATGCTGTCGAAACCAATCCAGAATCTGGTTTCCGCGATGCGGAGCTTTGAAAGGAATGCGGACAACTTCAGCTATGAGCCGGTGACGGGCGTGCGCGAGGTGCAGAACCTGTCGGTGTCGTTCGAGCACATGGTGCACAGGATTCAGAAACTGATGGCGACCGTGCGCAGCGAGGAGATCAACCTGCGCAAGACGGAGCTGAAGGCTTTGCAGGCGCAGATCAATCCGCATTTCCTCTACAACACGCTTGACTCCATCTCGTGGATGTGCGAGCAGGGGAAGAACGCGGAGGCCGTGTTGATGGTGAACGCGCTGGCGCGGCTGTTCCGCATCAGCATCAGTCGTGGACACGAGCTGATCCCGATCCGCAGCGAGGTGCAGCACGCGCAGAGTTATCTGCAAATTCAGAGCGTGCGATACAAGGATCAGTTTTCCTACGAATTTGACGTGGAGGAGGGCTGTTTGGAGTATCTCTGCAACAAGATCACGCTCCAGCCCATCATTGAAAACGCAATCTATCACGGCGTGAACGGTCTGGTGGACGAGGGGCGGATCGTCATTCGCGTGTTCTCGCGGGAGGACGACATCTTCTTCACCGTGGAGGACAACGGCGTCGGCATGGAGCCGGAGCAGATTGAGGAGATTTTCCGCCGTAAGCCGGACGGCAAGAGCGGCATCGGCATTAAAAACGTCAACGACCGGCTGAAGATCTGGTTCGGCGAGAAATACGGCATCACGATCACGAGCGTCCCGGACGAGGGAACATGCGTGACCGTCCGGATGCCGAAGGTGCGGGAGGAGAGCGAATATGAGAAGCATTAAACGTCTTGCGGCGCTCCTTCTGACCATGGCGATGCTGACGCTGACGGGCTGCGCCGCCGCGCGGACGAGCGGGCCGTACAGCGTGTACCTCATCTCAAAATCGTCGACCACGGAATTCTGGAAGTCGGTCTTTGCGGGCGCGAACGCGGCAAAGTCGGAATACAACGTCGATCTCACGATCCTCGCGCCGGAGACGGAGGAGGAATATGAGGTGCAGAACGACTACGTCCGGCAGGCCATCGAGTCCAGGGCGGATGCGATTGTCTTTTCGGCAATCAGCTATACCGGCAATGCGGAGGCCATCAACGAGGCCGTGGCGGCGGGAATCCGCGTGGTGGTCATTGACTGCGACGTGGATTCAGACGGCGTGTCCGTCCGGATCGGGACGGACAATGTGGCGGCCGGGCGCATGACCGGCGAGGCCGCGATGAACGCGGAGGAAGGGGATGTCGTGCTCGGCATTGTAAACTGCTTCGTCGAGACGCAGAACTGTCAGGAGCGGGAGCGGGGGCTGCGTGAAGCCCTCCTCGGCGATGCCCGCGTGAAGGGCATCTATGTGGTGAACGTGCCGACCGACGCGGAGGAGGCGAAGCTGGCCGCGGAGCGGCTGGTGCAGGAGCATCCGGAGATCAATGTGCTCGTCGGGTTCAACGAACCGCTGGCCGTCGGCGTGGCGGAGGCGGTGGATGAGCTGGGGCTGACCGGGCAGGTGCGGGCGATCTCATTCGATACGAACATGCGCTGCATCGAGCTGATGCAGACCGGGGCCGTCGGCGCGTTGATCGTGCAGAATCCGTATGCGATGGGCTATCTCGGCGTGGAGAAGGCATGGCAGGCATTGCAGGGCATGAAGTTCGACAAGCACGAGCTGATCGACACGATGACGCAGATCGTGACAAAAGAGAACATGTTCACGCTGGAAAGCCAGAAGGCATTGTTTTCCTTCAACTGAAAAAACAGAGGGCGGAAGCACGGAAAGAAATGGCTCAATTTTTGTGCATGTCTCACAAAAACAAAGCAAAGTTTTTGGAAGGGTCAAAAAAATTCTAGAAAAATAGTGTGGATTTTTGACTGGGACTTTTCGAAATATCTGCTATAATACAGATACAGAGCGCGAGAGATCGCGCATCTGAAAAACAAACTATGGAGGAAACATCATGAAAAAGATTCTTGCACTCGTGCTTGCGCTGGTCATGCTTGTCGCGATGGTCGCCTGCGCCAGCAAGGACACCACGGCTGACAAGACCCCCGCGGACACCACTCCGGCCGACACGACCCCGGCTGACACCACCACCGAAGACACCACCCCGGCGGACACCTCTGCTGATACGGAGGATTCCGAGCTGAAGGTCGGCGTGTTCTACTACACGTTCGCCGACACCTACATCGCCAGCGTCCGCACCGCGATGGATGCGGAGCTGACCAACCTCGGCGTGAGCTTCAACAACTTCGACGGCAACAACAACCAGACCACCCAGAACGAGCAGATCCAGACCGCTGTCACCGACGGTTACAACCTGCTGGTCGTCAACATGGTCACCTCCGGCTCCCCGGACGTTGCCAACGAGATCATCTCCCTGGCCAACGGCACCCCGGTCATCTTCTTCAACCGCGCCATCGAGGCTGACGGCGAAGAGGGCACCGTTCTGAACGCCAACTCCAACATCTGCTTCATCGGCACCGACGCTCCGGAAGCCGGTCACCTTCAGGGCAAGATGGTCGGCGAATACCTGCTGGCCAACTGGGACACCGTTGACCTGAACGGCGACGGCAAGATCTCCTACGCCATGTTCAAGGGCGACGAGGCCAACGTTGAGGCTATCTACCGCACCCAGTACGGTGTTGAGGATGCCGATGCTGTCCTGACCGAGGCTGGCAAGCCCGCTCTGGAGTACTTCGACGCTTCCAACTCCGCGAAGTATCAGGTCGACCTCGGCGGCGCATGGTCCGCACAGGCTGCTCTGGACTACATGAACACCAACCTGTCCCAGTACAACGAGGCCAACGGCAACATGATCGAGCTGGTCATCTGCAACAACGACAACATGGCTGAAGGCGCGATCTCCGCTCTGGAAGCGGCCGGCTACAACACCGGCGCCGAAGGCGCGACCGTCATCCCTGTGTTCGGCGTTGACGCGACCGACGCTGCCAAGGAACTGATCGCCGCCGGCAAGATGACCGGTACGGTCAAGCAGGACGCCGAGGGCATGGCCGCTGCCATCGCTTCCGTCGTCAAGGCCAACGGCGAAGGCACCGCGATGGCGGACGCTATCTCCGCTACCGCTGCCACCAACGCTGACATGTACACCGTCGCTGACGGCATCGCCAACAAGCTGTTCGTGGCCTACGCTGCCTACACCAAGTAATTTCAAAGAGAACTTTTTCGGGGGCGGCTGCCGCGAAGGCGGCGGCCGCCCCTTTCATCAAAAGGCAGAATCAGGAGGGGATCAGATGGAACAAACCGTGCTGCTCCGGATGACGGATATTACCAAGACCTTCCCGGGCGTCCGGGCACTGGATCACGTCAGCCTGGAGGTCAAGTCCGGAACCGTCCACGCGCTCATGGGCGAGAACGGCGCAGGCAAATCGACGCTGATGAAATGCCTGTTCGGCATTTACAGCAAGGACAGCGGCCACATCTATCTCGAGGGCCGCGAGGTCAACTTCAACAGCAGCAAGGAGGCGCTGATGAACGGCGTCGCCATGGTGCATCAGGAACTCAATCAGGCGCTCAAGCGGACGGTCATGGACAACCTGTGGCTCGGGCGCTATCCGAAGATCGCGGGCTTTATCGTCGACGAGGCGAAGATGCTCCGCGATACAAAAGCGATTTTTGAAGAGCTTGGCATCGACGTCGACCCGAAGCGGATCATGAGCACGATGCCCGTTTCCCAGAGACAGATGGTGGAGATCGCCAAGGCTGTCTCGTATCACTCGAAAGTCATTGTATTTGATGAGCCTACGTCCTCGCTGACCGAGGAAGAGGTCGAGCATCTGTTCAAGATCATCAACATGCTGCGCGACCGCGGCATGGGTATCATCTACATTTCTCATAAAATGGCGGAGATCAAGCGGATCTCCGACGAGATCACCGTCATGCGCGACGGCCAGCACGTGGCGACAAAGCCCGCAAGCGAGCTGGAAATGAGCGACATCATCCGGCTGATGGTCGGCCGGGAGCTTGGCAACCAGTTCCCGCCGAAGACGAACAAGCCCGGCGATGTCTTCCTTGAGGTCGAGCATCTGACGGGCCAGTACAACAACCTCCGCGACGTCTCCTTTACGGCGCGGCGCGGCGAGATCGTTGGTCTCGCGGGACTGGACGGCAGCGGCCGTACCGAGACGCTGGAGACGATGTTCGGCGTGGCGACGCGTAAGGACGGCGTCATCAAGCTGGACGGCAAGGTCTGCAAAAACCAGACGCCGCGGCAGTCGATCAGGAACCACTTCGCGCTGCTCACCGAAGAGCGCCGCGCGACCGGCATTTTCGGCATCCTGAACATCCGCGAAAACACCGTCATCTCCAGCCTTGACAAGCACAAGAGGCTCGGCTTTGTGCTGAGCGACAAGTCGATGAAGAAGGACACGCAGTGGTCCATCGACGCGATGCACACCAAGACCCCCTCGCAGGAGACCAAGATCCGCAGCCTGTCCGGCGGCAACCAGCAGAAGGTCATCATCGGCCGCTGGCTGCTGACCGACCCGGATGTGCTGCTGCTCGACGAGCCGACGCGCGGCATCGACGTCGGCGCGAAGTATGAGATCTACCAGCTGATCCTCGATCTGGCCAACAAGGGCAAGACCGTTTTGATGGTTTCGTCTGAAATGCCCGAGCTGCTCGGCGTGTGCGACCGGATTCTCGTCATGTCCGGCGGACGGCTCGCCGGCGAGGTGGATGCAAAAACAACGACGCAGGAAGACATCATGCGTCTGGCGGCAAAGTATGTTTAAGGAGGCAGCGGTATGGCAAAGACCAATCAGCTTCAACGGAAAAGAGAAGAATATCAGAAACTTGACAAGCGCGATCGCCGCCGCTATTGGACGGACGGCATCCTGAACAATGCGCTCTACATCCTCATGTTCATCTTCATCGTCTACACGGCGATTAAGAACAAGAACTTCCTGTCCGCGGGCTCCATCGCGAACATCATCTCCCTCGTGGCCGCGTCGCTGCCGATGGCGCTCGGCATCGCGGGCTGTATCGTCCTGACCGGTACCGACCTGTCGGGCGGCCGTGTCGTCGGTCTGACGGCGGCTGTCGCGGGCGCGCTGCTGCAGGACCGGACGATCTCCCGCAAGCTGTTCAGCAGCCTGCCCGAGATCACCACGGGCTGGATCATTCTGACGGTGCTGGCCGTCGTGCTGATCGGCGCGATCATCGGCCTCGTCAACGGCTTCTTCGTGGCAAAATTCAGCCTGCATCCCTTCATCGTCACGCTGGCGACGCAGCTGATCACCTACGGCCTGATCCTCATCTTCTTCATGCTCAACGGCAACAACGGCCAGCCGGTCTCCGGCCTGTCGCAGGAGTATAAAAACGTCGTCTCCGCGCCGCTGATCCAGTTCACCACCGGTTCCGGCGCAAAGATCTCCATTCCCTGGTATGTGCTCTATGCGGTGCTCTTTGTGATCCTGATGTGGTTCATCTGGAACAAGACTGCGTTCGGCAAGAACATGTTCGCCGTCGGCTCCAACGCGGACGCGGCGAAGGTCTCCGGCGTCAACGTCTTCTGGACGACCGTCATGGTTCATACCCTCGCGGGTGCGATGTACGGCGTGACCGGCTTCATCGAGGGCGCGCGCATCAGCTCCATCACGCAGGGCGCGGGACTCAACTATGAGTGCGACGCGATTGCGGCGTGCGTCATCGGCGGCGTTTCGTTCGTCGGCGGCACCGGTAAGGTCAGCGGCATCGTGCTCGGCGTGTTCGTGCTGCGTATCATCTTCGTGGCGCTGTCCATGCTCGGCATCGACCCGTCCATGCAGTATATCATCAAGGGCGGCATCATCCTCGCGGCCTGCTCGCTGGATATGCGCAAGTACCTTGCCAAGAAATAAGTATCCACCCTTTAGCGGCAGATGGAAGCCATCTGCCGCTATTTTGGAGAAAAGAGGTTCCATTTTATGAAAACGATTCTGGTTTTAGGCGGTGCCGGCTACATCGGCAGCCACACCGTGTATGAACTCATTGACAACGGCTATGACGTGGTCGTGGCGGACAATCTGGAGACGGGCTTCCGCAAGGCCGTGCATCCGAAGGCGCGGTTCTATCAGGGCGACATCCGCAATAAAGAGTTCTGCGATCACGTGTTCTCGTCCGAGAAGATCGATGCGGTCATCCACTTTGCCGCGAACTCTCAGGTCGGCGAGAGCATGGTCAATCCGCTCAAGTATTACGACAACAACCTCGGCGGCACGCGGACGATGCTGCAAAGCATGATCGAGCACGGCGTGAAGTACATCGTGTTCTCGTCCACGGCGGCCACCTACGGCGAGCCGGAGCGTGTGCCGATCCTCGAGACTGACCCGACGCACCCCACCAACTGCTACGGCGACACGAAGCTGGCGATGGAGCGGATGTTCTACTGGGCGTCCGTCGCGCACGGGATTCATTTTGTCGCGCTGCGCTACTTCAACGCCTGCGGCGCGCATATGTCCGGCAAGATCGGCGAGGCGCACAATCCCGAAACACATTTGATTCCGATCGTGCTGCAGGTCCCGAACGGCCAGCGCGACCACGTCTCCATCTTTGGCGACGACTATCCCACGCGCGACGGCACCTGCGTCCGCGACTATATCCACGTCACCGACCTGGCTTCTGCGCACATCTTAGCTGCGGAATACCTGATGAACGGCGGCGAAAACAACGTGTTCAACCTCGGCAACGGCGTCGGCTTCACCGTCAAGGAGATCATCGACACCGCGGAGAAGGTCGTCGGCAAGCCCATCAAGTGCGAAATGGCGGCAAGAAGAGCCGGTGATCCGGCGCAGCTCGTCGCGTCCTCGGAAAAGGCAAAGACCGTCCTCGGCTGGAAGCCGAAGTATGACGATATTGAGACGATCATCGGTTCCGCGTGGAACTGGCACAAGGAGCATCCGCATGGCTATGAAGATTGAGACGGTATATGCCGCGCTGGATTCGCTGCTGGATTATGCGAAGGACTGTGGCCTGCTGCACCCGCTGGATGAGACGTTCGCCAGAAATTCGCTTCTGGCGAAACTGAAACTCGAAAGCTACGAAAAACAGATAGAACGCCATAGTTTTCCGGAATGTCTGAACATCCTCTGCGATTATGCGGCGGAGCAGGGAATGATCGCGGACACCATTGCGGAGCGCGACCTGTTTGATACGAAGCTCATGGGCTGCGTCACGCCGCGGCCCTCTGAGGTCGTGCGGAAGTTCTGGTCGCTGTATGCGGAAAGTCCCAAAAAGGCGACAGATTATTTTTACAAGCTGAGTCAGGACTGCAACTATATCCGCCGCGACCGCATCGCAAAGGATGAGCATTGGGTTTCTGACACGAAGTACGGCGAACTTGAAATTTCCATCAACCTCTCGAAGCCGGAGAAAGACCCGCGTGACATTGCGGCGGCAAAGCTGAAAAAAGCGTCTGGCTACCCCAAGTGCCTGCTCTGCGTCGAAAACGTCGGTTATGCGGGCACGATCTCGCACCCGGCGCGGCAGAATTTGCGCGTGATGCCCGTGACCGTGAACGGCCAGCCGTGGGGCTTCCAGTATTCGCCGTATGTCTATTACAATGAGCACGCGATCGTGATGAACACCGAGCACACGCCGATGGTCATCGACCGCTCGGCGTTTGATAAGCTGTTTTCGTTCGTCGAGCAGTTCCCGCACTATTTCCTCGGCAGTAACGCGGACCTGCCCATCGTGGGCGGCAGCATTCTGGCGCATGAGCACTTCCAGGGCGGACATCACACCTTCCCGATGGAAAAGGCGGAGGCGGAATTCTCGTTCGACGTGCCCGGCTTTGAGGACGTGGACTGCTGCGTGGTCAAATACCCGATGACGGTGCTGCGCCTGAACTCCAGTAACAAAAACCAGCTCTGTGA
>OLOT01001985.1_pt1 | contig 11018 bp, 8 predicted proteins | sample 1671991 | NCBI WGS metagenome assembly OLOT01 (sample SAMEA3136634, study PRJEB25190) | human gut metagenome | biome: human gut; feature: human-associated habitat; material: faeces | place: Austria | collected 2013
GTAGGAATGTCTACCAAGAAAGATGCCGCCAGACCATTCGGTCTGGGGATTTTTTTGTGGCGGAGGTCACAGGACGAGGACCGGAACGAGCAAAGGCAGGGTATCATCATTACGATGGTATCCTGCCTTTTGTGCGATAGGATGATCATAAGCCAAAGGCTCCCACCTGTTCTGTCGTATGCACAGAGCGGGCGAGAGCCTTTTTGATGAAAAGAAGAAAATGAAGGAGATGACTTGTTATTTGGCGGCTTTTTCGCCCTCCGGGAAGATGATCTTATTCACGAAGAAGAAGATGACCATGGAGATGCCGCCGTTCAGCACCGTAGTGCCGATGTTGTAGATGAAGTCCGGCACCAGCAGACCTGCCACCGCCACCCAGATGCAGTTGATGGAGTTGACGATGCAGGTGATGACGCAGAACGCCAGCACATACCAGCCGATCTGCTTTGCCAGATTGCCCTTGCTGCGGAACACGAAATTGCGCTGAATGGGGAAATTGATGCACTCGCCGATGACCATGGCTATCATGTAGGCGCAGAAGTAGGGCAGACCACCGTGGGCGGCATCGTAGCCGAGGATGTTCCACTTGAAGGTCTCGCCAAACAGGGTGATATCAATGCCCGGCCAGCCGAAATCCACCACCGGCAGGCTTGCAAAGGCCTTGGGCAGAAATTGCAGCAGCAGGTACTTGAACACGGTGATAAGGTTGGACACGATGACGAACAGGCCACCCTCGCGCACCCACTTGGCAGCGGCGGGGTGCTTTGCCGCGAAGTTATTCCAGAAATTCATAGCCTGCTTCCTTTCAGCTGTTTTTCAAGCGCTCTTCCATGCGGCTGTTCAGCACGAGGTTCTTCACGGCCTCCACGATCACCCGCGCAAGGCCGATGACCCAGAAGCCCCGCAGCTCCATCACGATGCCGTCCACCATGCCCATGCTGATGGCACCGTTGGTCATTTTGGACAGCGCACGCAGGGGCATATTGTACTGGAACAGGATGTTCAGGTCGGGCTTGCCCTTTTTGATGCTGCGGCGCAGCAGGGTACCCAGTACCGCCGCTGCCAGCCAGCCGATGGGGCTGCGTCCGTGTCCCATCTCGCCCAGCGTCATGTTGCGGTCGATGTGTACCTTGTTCTCCGGGATGGGACGGCCCAGCAGCGCTTCAAACTCCGCATCCGGCACATTCTGCACCTGTGCGGTGCGGTAATGGGCAAGGTCTTTGCCCGCGTAGGGGTCGGGTGCGCCGGTGCCCGCCACCGTGACGGCGGCAGTCAAGCGGATATCGGCGCTGGAAGCGCCCACCAGCAGCTGATAGCTGCCGCCTTCCACCTCCCAGCGGTCGGTCTTGACGTTCCAGTAGCGGAAGGCCTTATCGTCCAGCGGGATGGTGACGGTCTTGCTCTCTCCGGCTTCCAGCTGCACCTTGGTAAAGCCCTTCAGCTCCTTGGCGGGGCGGAAAATCGTTGCATCCGGCTTTGCCACATAAAGCTGCACCACCTCGGCACCTGCACAGCTGCCGGTGTTGGTGACGGTCAGGGTCACGCCCTTTTCGTCTGCTTTCAGGTCACTGTACGCAAAGCTGGTGTAGCTCAGGCCGTAGCCGAAGGGGAAGGCGGTGGGCACACCGGCAGTGTCGTAGTAGCGGTAGCCCACATACAGCCCCTCGCGGTACTCCACAGTGGGACCGTCGCCGCCGAAATGCGCCTTTGCGGGGGTGTCGGCGTAGCTGCGCGCCCAAGTCTCCGCCAGCTTGCCGCAGGGGTTCTGCGCGCCGGTCAACACCTCGACCAGTGCGCCCGCACCGGCCTGACCGCCCAGGCAGCCGTAGACCAGCGCCTTGCAGTCCTTGACCCAACTGCTTTCCAGCGAGGAGCCCGCGCTCAGCAGCACCACCACGTTGGGGTTTGCCGCCGCCACAGCCGCCAGCAGTTCCAGCTGGTTCTCTGCCAGCTTCATGTCGGCGCGGTCGATGCCCTCGCTCTCTTTGATCTCGTCCAGACCCATGCACAGCAGCACCACATTGGCGTTCTTTGCCAGCTGCACCGCCTCGGCCTTCAGCACCTCATCGGGCTTGCCCTGCCGGTCAAAGCCCTTGGCGTAGCCGACGCTGTTCAGGCCGCTCTCGGCAAGGCAGTCCAGAAAGGAATCCACCTTGATGGAGTTGACGGCGCTGGAGCCTGCACCCTGATAACGGGGCGTCTGGGCAAAGTCGCCGATGACCGCCACCTTTTCCCCTTTTGCAAGGGGCAGCAGGCTGTTTTCGTTCTTCAGCAACACGATGCTCTGGGCAGCAGCCCGGCGTGCCAGTGCGTGGTGGGCGTCGGCATCGAACTTGCCGGGTGCGGCGTCCACCGCCGCCTTGGTGGTGAACACCAGCTCCAGCAGTTCGTCCAGCCGGGCGTCCACGTCCGCTTCGGTGATCTTGCCGGTCTGCACCGCCTTCATCAGCTCCCGGATGGCGTCCCCGCCGGGGGCGGGCATTTCCAGCGTAGAGCCGTTCTTTACGCCGAGGGCGTGGTCGTTGCTGCCGCCCCAGTCGGTGACCACTGCGCCGTCAAAGCCCCAGTCCCCGCGCAGGATATCCATGAGCAGGTGGGTGTTCTCGTTGGCGTAGGTGCCGTTGACAAGGTTATAGGCGGACATGATGGTCTTGGGCTGCGCCTCTTTGACCACCATCTCGAAGCCGGTCAGGTAAATTTCCCGCAGGGTGCGCTCGTCCACGATGGAATCCGAGGCCATGCGGCGCAGCTCCTGACTGTTCACCGCAAAGTGCTTGGGACAGGCGGCAATGCCGTTTTTCTGGATGCCGCGGACGTAGGCCGCAGCCATCTTACCGGCAAGGTAGGGGTCCTCCGAGAAATACTCGAAGTTGCGGCCGCACAGGGGGCTGCGCTTGATGTTCAGGCCGGGGCCCAGCAGTACCGACACGCCCTGTGCCGCCGCTTCTTCGCCCATGGCTGCGCCCACAGCCTCGCCAAGCTCCGGGTCCCAGCTGTTGGCCACGGTAGCCGAGGTGGGGAAGCAGGTGGCGGGCACACTGGGGTTCAGGCCCAGATGGTCAGCCGCGCCCGCCTGCTTGCGCACGCCGTTGGGGCCGTCCGACAGGGTAATGGCCGGGATGCCCTTGCCCGGCAGCGCCCGGGTGGTGAACACCGTGCCGCCGCTCAGCAGGGCGCATTTTTGTTCCAGAGACAAGCTCTTGATGATATCTGTGTGTTTCATGGGTCTCTCCTGACAATCAAAAAAAGGGGGCGGGCGTTTGCCCGCCGCCCCTTCTGTTCCTATGTGTTGATCAGACGGTTTTTACGTCCTCTTTCTTTTTACGGAAGCGGAGGATCGTCAGAACGACCAGAACTGCGATCAGACCGCCGCAGACACCATCCACTGCGTAGATGACCTTCTGGTAAGGCTCGACCTTTGCCAGATAACGGCTGCCCGGCATACCGCCGTTCATTGCCTTGGAGTTTGCAATGGTGTACAGGATGTTATGGATTGCTTCACGACCGTAGTGGTAATCTGCAACGTCATCCTTGTTAAAGGTGTACCGTGCGCCGGTGGGCAGGTTCGTCAGCTTGCCGTCTGCACCGGCCTGGATCATCTGGCCAGCGTCCATAAAGACACCGGTGTTTGCGTTGTCGGTGATGATAAAGCCGTGGAAGCCCCACTCGTTGCGCAGCAGGCCGGTGATCATGTTGTAGTTGCCGCCGGCCCAGGTATAGCCAACGCGGTTGAAGGAGGTCATGATGCCGGTGACGGACGGGATCTCGGTGGTGGCATTGCTGTAAGTGCCGTCGCCGTTGTCCTTTGCATAGTTCATCTCGACCTTATCAGACTTGACGCACATCTCAAAGGGCTTGAGGTAGATCTCGCGGGCCGCCTGCTCGTTCAGGAAGGTCGCAATGCTGTACTGGCCTTCACGGTCGCCGCGGTGGTCCTCCTGATCGTTGATGGCGTAATGCTTGACAAAGACATACATACCGCGGGAGGCGACACCCTCACACTCGAGGGAAGCAATGTGACCGCCGATGAACGGATCCTCGGAGTAATACTCGCTGTTGCGGCCGGAGAATGCCGTGCGGTGCATATTGACAGCAGGTGCATACCAGCCATCAACGCCCAGATAGTAGGACTCGTCGCCAATGTTCTCGCCGTAGTGAGTGGCCAGATCATCGTTGTAGGTCTGTGCCAGAACGATCACGCCGCAGTGCGTGATGTTGCCCTTGAAGTAGAGGTTGCCGCTTGCATCAAAGCCGTAGTTGATCAGGCCGGTGGCAGTGTCGCGGTCGGTCGTGGAGGGCTTATCCACCGACTTGATGGCAGCCGTGCCATAGCCGGACTGCGTGATCAGGGTCTGATAATCGCTGGGGGTCAGCTGGTCGAGCAGTGCGTCCCACTTTTCATCATCGTAATCCAGACCGCGCATATCGATCAGACCCAGACCGTTGTCCTTGCCGTAAACGATCTCATCGGTCAGGGTGGAGAAGTCGGTGGGGTTCAGGGAATCAAAAGAATCCAGCTTTGCAAGGTCCTCCTTGCTGATCGTCTTGCGGTAGGTATAGGATGCAGCCTTGCCGCTGGCATCGGTACCATTGATGGGGTTGCCCCAGGTGCTGATCTGGTCGCTGACCTCGCCGTCAACGGTCGGCCAGGTGCCAGTCCAGTCACTGCGGGAGAGATACTGCAGCCCGCCGTTTGCATGGTCGAGCTGATTGGTGATCTCCACACCGGTCGTGGTGTCAAGCTTGTAGGTCGTGGTATCCACGGTGCCGTTTGCCGGGGTGTAGATTTCAACAAAAGCAGTGTCGCCATCCGCGGTCATACCGTCTGCCACGCTCTTTCCCTTGGCAGAGAGGATGTTGTTGACCGCTTCGTGTGCGTTTTTAGCCGCAGTGATATAGTAATCACCTGCGTCCAGAATGTAGGTCTTGGCATTGACGTAGTCGTAGGACTTCAGCTGTTCCTGGTCGAAGGTGACCGTCACGGTCTCGCTTGCACCGGGAGCCAGCTCCGAGGTCTTGGCGTAACCGACCAGTTCAACGGCAGCCTTTTCCACCTTGTTGGCCTTGTCATAATCGGTGTAAGGGCTCTGTGCGTAGACTTCCACAACGTCCTTGCCTGCAACAGAACCGGTGTTGGTGACCTTGACCGTCACGGTGCAGGTATCGCCATCCCAGCTGGTGTTGTAATCCGACCAGTCAAAGGTGGTGTAGGACAGGCCGTAGCCGAAGGGGTACATCACAGCATCGTCGTAGTTGTAATCGCCCGCATTGCCCTGACCGAGGACTTTATCCTCGTAACGGGTCTCGTAGTAGCGGTAGCCAACATAGATGCCCTCTTTGTAGCTGACGTAGTTGTACTTGGTGAGGTTGCCATTCTCATCGTAGTAGGCAAAGTCGCCGAAGTTCTGCGCCGCCGGGCTGTTCATGGCATCCACTTCATAGGTATCCACGGTGCGGCCGGAAGGATTGACCTTGCCGGAGAAGATCTCAGCCAGAGAGCACAGGCCGTAGTCGCCCATGGCAGGAGCCGAGATGACCGTGTGGATGCTGGGATAATCCTCCACCCAGCTCAGATCGACCGCTGCACTGGAGTTGAGCAGCAGCACCACATCGTCAAAGTTGTCGTTCAGATACTGCAGGATCTCCAGTTCCGTAGAATCCGGCTCCAGATAAGTCTTGGTCTTGTCCTCTTCCACATCGGTGTGGTTGTACATGGAGCGGGGCATATCACGGCCTTCGCCCGCCACACGGCTGAACACAAAAACAGGAACCGTATTCTTCATGGAATCGGTCAGACCCGGCTCTGCTTTCATAACAGACAAGGGGCATTCGTTGATGGAAAAGTCCTCGTCATCACCGTAGGAAACGGAACCAACGCCCAGACCGTAATCCTTGCCGTTGCCTTCGGAATAGAATTTCCAGAGGTCCTCGTTGACACCGAACCCGGCATCTTCAAAGGCCGTTTTCATATCGACTTTGTTGCCGCCGATGTAGCTGACTGCCGAATGGCTGACAAAACTGAAGGTGGTATCCGTGCTGTACGGCATTCTGCCTTCATCGTTCTTCAGCAGGACGATGCCCTCTGCTGCAATCTGCTTGTTCAGGGCGATCTCATCCTCAACCAGCGCATCCTCTGTGTCAAAGCCGGGCTTGCCGTATTCCATATTAATGCCTTCGGTCTTTGCCTTGCTGTTGTCGATGCCTCCGCTCTTCAGGCCCAAAATGCTCTGCACGCTGCTGGCGTTGGGCGGGATCAGCACATTGGCCGCAACTATACCGCCCGCCAATGCGACACACAACACACCCGAAACGGCAGTTTTGATGATCTTGCCCATCATCTTACCGTCCTTCTTTTTCTGTGCCATAACTGTTAACTCCTTCTCTTTTGGGTACACGACCCGGTTCATGGCTGTTCTCCGGAGTGCGTCCACTCCTTTGCTTGATGTCATTTTATCATATAAACCGCAAAACGAACCGTTCTTTGCACAATCTGTCGTTTGGGATGCATAATTTGAAAAAAGTTTCAAATTGGTTTCATTTTTTATTGTGCTTATTCACAATTCCACTGCCCCTGATTTTGTGCATATTGCAAAAAGGGCGGGGATCACTCCCCGCCCTCGGTCTGTTGAATCCCCGCCTGCGGCAGAAGCACCCGCAGGGTGAACCAGCCGTCCTCCCAGTGCACGGTCATGCTGCCGCCGTGCTGCTGCGCAGCCGCCCGCAGGCTGCGCAGGTCGTAACCGCCGTGGGCACTGCGCAGCGGCAGACCATCTGCACCCAGCTCCACCGGCTTTTGGCAGTAGTTCTCCACCCGGAACAGCACAAAGCCGTTCTGGGCATACACCGCCGTGCGGATCAGCCGCTTTTCCGGGTCCTGCTCGGCGGCACAGCTTTCAATGGCGTTGTCCAGCGCGGTGCCCACCAGCGTGCAGATCTCCCGGGTGGACAGATGGTCCAGCAGATGCCCGTCTGCCACGCTGGTCATGCGGATCTGCTTTTCCTGACATTCCATGCTCTTGGCGGTGAGCAGGATGTCCAGCACCGGGTTTCCGGTCTTGTTCTCCGCCTCATACTGCAGAATGCTGTTCTCCATCTTTGCCAGCGCCGCGTCCTGCTTGGCGCGGTCCCGCTGGGCACGGATATCAGCGATCTGGACCTTCAATTCATGGTAGCGGCTGTTGATGAGCTCGATGCCCTCCTTGCTGCGCTTGTACTGTTCGTACTGCCGGTGCAGCACATTGTCCATGGCAGAAAGCTCCTGATGCAGCGCGCTCTCCCGCAGTTGCTCGTGCTGCAGCGTCAGGATCAGCACCCCGCAGAAATCCACCAGCGTGCGGATGCAGAACACGTTCATGGTCGCCGGGCTCTCCCCCAGAAACAGAAGGTTGCTGACCACGAACACCGTGCCCGCCATGACAAATGCCGCCAGCGCAGCCTTGTTGCTGATGTCCAGATGCTTTTCGGGCAGCGGACGGCTGCGCTCCAGCCAGAACATCAGGCCGTAGACCGCGCCGTAGACCGCCGCCAGCAGCGCCAGCGCCAGCGGGTCAAAGCCGCTCCGGTGCGGGAACAGCCAGCAGTGCAGCTGCCATTCTGCGCTGGCAGCAAACTCTGCCAGCAGAAACGCCCGGGCGGTGATGTACAGTGCCTCCAGCCAGTTGACCGCCCGGCTGCCCCACAGATACCCGTAGAGCAGCAGCACCGCGCAGAGCATACAGGGCACCCACCACGCCAGCGGCACATAGCCGGTCTTGTGCAAAAAGATTCCCAGCACCAGTGCCCACACCACCGTGACCGCGGTCTGCCGGTGGAACCTCCGCGGCAGGTGGCGGGCGTAGAGCAGCACCGCCAACACCTCTGCCAGCGCCGTGTACAGGCGGGGGATGTTCGGCAGCATGGTCATGAGCCCTCACCTCCGATGTAGTCGGTCAGTGCGGCAAGAAAGACCTTGCGCTTGGGGCGGCTGATCTGCAGCTCATAGGGTCCCACCTGCACCGTGTTCTGCTGCACCGCCTGCACCTGCGCCAGATTTACCAGATAGCCGCTGTTGCAGCGGGCAAAGGGGCGGCCCGCCAACTTTTCCTCCACTGCCTTGAGGGTGCCCGGTGCCGAAAAATCGCCGTCCTCGGTGTAGTAATGCACCCGGTGGCCTTCGCTTTCCAGATAATACAGCCGGGAGCTGTCCAGCCGCCGCAGGCCGCTCTCCACCGGGACCATGAGATAGTGGCTGGCGCGGCGGGCCAAATTTTTCTCGGCCTTTTTCAGCTGCTCGGAAAATGCAAAATACGGCACCGGCTTCAGCACATAGTCCAGCGCTCCCACCGAGTAGCCCCGGATGGCATACTGCGCCATATTGGTGATGAAGATCAGGATGACGTCTGCATCCATCTGCCGGATGCGCTCTGCCGTGGTCATGCCGTCCAGATGCTTCATCTCCACATCCAGAAAAATAACATCGTAGACGGCGCGGTAATCCTCCAGAATATCCACCCCGTCCGCAAAGACCGATACCTCAAATTCTGTCCCGTACTGCCGGGTATACCGCCGGATGTACTCCTGCAATACCCCCTGCACCTCCGCGTCATCCTCTACGACTGCCACCCGGATCATGACCGCACCTCCCTTACCACACCTTTGTGGAACTGTTACGGCTCTATTATAGCGCAATCACGCCGGGTTTGCCAAGTCCCCGCCCCGACAAGTTTCCACCTGCAAATTTTACGCTATCGGGGTGTTCTTTCCTTGGCGGGTGTGGTATACTCGATTTAGTTCAACAAATTGAAATTTGGAGGCTCGAATCATGTGGAACGAATTAGGCATCAGCGGAGGGACCGCCATCCTTATTTTGATCGCGCTGTATTACGTTATCAAATGGGCAGTGAAAAACGGCATCAAAGAAGCTTACCGTGCTATCACCGGAGAGAAAACCAATGAAGATCTCCAAAACGAAAAAGAGCTGGAAGAACTTGGATCGGGTTCAGAAGATCAATAAATCCGCACGCGCTCCCGGCAAAGGACAGCGCACAAAAAACCACATAAAGGAGATGCTTTTCCATGGAATACAAACGTTTTGGCAATAAGATCATTGTACGCATCGACAAGGACGAAGAGATCCTTGAACAGGTCAAAGAGCTTGCCCTGAAGGAAAACATCCGCCTTGCCGCCGTGCAGGCGCTGGGCGCCACCAACAGCTTTACGGTGGGCGTATACAATGTAGCGGAGAAGAAATACTACGCCAACACCTTCAGCGGCAGCTTTGAGATCGTGTCCCTGACCGGCACCATCAACACCATGAACGGCGCATTCTACACCCACCTGCACATGAGCGCCGGCAACGACAAGGGCGAGGTGTTCGGCGGACATCTGAACCGGGCGGTGGTCAGCGCCACCTGTGAGATGGTGGTGGATGTTCTGGACGGCACAGTAGACCGCCAGTACGACCCCGTTACCGGGCTGAACCTGTTCAAGTTCTGATCTTATCTGTAAAAAGCCAAGGCCGCTGCGCGATGTCTGTGCAGCGGCCTTTTGCTTATAGCTCTTCCTGCCGGGTATAGGGCTCCATGCCGTGGTCGGCAGGGTCATAGTATTCCAGCAGGGTAATGTAGGTTTCCAAAAAGTGACACAGCACTGTTTTCAGGATGCCGCTCAGCTGCCCCTTTACCGTGATGGTGGACAATACAAAGTCTGACACCAGCTGCAGCGTCTCCGGGTCCAATTCAAAGCACAGACCGACTGCCAGCATGGGGATCACGATCTGCTGTGCCTGCAGCGGCACTGCATTGCCCAGCTTTTCCAGCAGCGGGCGGCTCAGGGCAGAGGCCGCCTGCACACAGCGCTCCACCTTTTCCTGCGGGAACTGCTGCATGGGCTCCATGCTGCGCAGCTGCGCCACCACGGCAGCATCGTCCAGAATGACGCCCCGGGTCACCTCTGCTTCCGAGCGGGTGGTCACGCATTGCAGTATACAGCGCATGGCATCCTCGTAGTCCTCGTGATAGGTCTGACGGCTGCCGAACAGGGTCATCATGGACTGCAGCACGGCATCGGTCTCCTCGGTGACGGCCAGCCGCCCGAAATCCAGCGGTGCGCCCTCCATCCCTGCGCTGCGGTCGTTCAGCGCCTGCAGTTCCTCCGGGACAACTGTAGCGGGCAGAAAACGGTCGTTGCCGTTGCGGTAGAAGCCCCACTCTGCGGGCAGCACCCGGGGGACCACATCTCCGCTGGAGATGATGTTGAAGATGTTGCTGGCGCTCCAGTTCTTTTTCAGACTGCCGCTTGCCGTATGGTTGTTGTCAAAGTCCTGCTGCAGCTCGGGGCAGTCTGCCGCCGCCAGCGCAGCCGGGGCGGCAAAGGTATAGATGAAGGTGTTTTTCTTTTCCAGTTGCGGCAGCACAGCGGGCAGACGCGCCGCCACTAAATTCGTTACGCCGCCGGCACGGCTGTAGCCGCTCATCCAGAGCTTCAGGGTACCCAGCGGCTGGCGCTTGGCCGATGCCTGAACATATCCGCGTATTTTTTCAGTCAGCTGCCGCGCCGCTGCTACAAAACCCGTGTGGGCGCTGCCGGAGCCTGCATGAAGGTTGCCGGACCACTCGGCTCCATAACCGGAGCCGCGCACGAACGCCCCGATGATGGTCACCTGTCTGCCGCCGCGCACCAGTGTTTTGCGGGCAACGGCACAGGCCGCCGTGTCCGGGGCATCGTTCAGGCTGTGGGTATAGTTGAACAGCTGCACCTCGGCAAAGCCCAGCTTTGCAAAGGCATCCCGGATATGGGCGGCACGGCCGACCTCGCCCGTCATCCAATAGCGCTGGTCGCTCTCCCACGAGCTGTCCGCAGCCGCAGCCATGCCCAAGGTGGCCAGTGCCAGCTTATCGTCGTACTCTGTGGCGGCGTGGTCGAACAGGCTGTCGCTGTAATAGTAATCGTGCCGCAGGTCAGCGCTGCAGCGGTCGCTGCGGTACCACAGGGTATAGTAGTCGTCCGGCACGGCGCGGCCGACCAGCGCCGTAGCCGCC